>Ga0209122_1000002_pt1 | contig 333383 bp, 280 predicted proteins | sample OlaalgELextract2_2_FD_187375 | JGI IMG/M metagenome (GOLD analysis project Ga0209122, IMG submission 187375) | Olavius algarvensis symbiont microbial communities from Tuscany, Italy - Type A ELBA extract 2 (SPAdes) (version 2) | ecosystem: Host-associated > Annelida > Digestive system >...
GTTCATGCGAGGAATCGTGAATGGGGTCATCTCTGCCTCCTTTCTACATTAAGTAGAAAAATCAGACAGATGATGACCTATTGCGAATCTCAGGTCAAATCGTCATCTCGTTACGTCTAGTTGGCAAAAGTCCGCGATCCAGATACTCTTATAATTTATGAGCCGTGACCACTGACCGGCTTACCAACATATCCGCCTCATTCATTTCAATGCCTTTTGCAACTTCTGCAACTTAGCGATCCCATTATATGCCGTATCATGACTTCCAGCATTGTCACCCGACAATTTCCCCTTTAACATCTCCTGCCCTTGAGCGCCGTCTGGGCAGTCTCCGATTCAGAAGGCCCTAACTAATCCACCAAAAGCCGACCCGGTATTTGTCGTCATCGTGGCCATTGTTCTAAATCCAGCCGGTTAACAGGGGATCCAATTTTACACAATCTTTATAGTTTTATCCCGGATCAACAAAAAAGCTTTACATCCGCTGTCTATCCTGTGCTCGAAACCGGTTAAACACCAGCTCGAAAACCAAACTGATAAAGGAGAATGTTCAATGAACATAATAAAAAACACAGCTATGATTATCGCTCTTTTCGCAGCCCTTTTGATAATCTATGCACCGGGAATGTATGTTTTTGCCCAGGAAACCAGTAGCCAGCCGAACACGCCTGCGGCCGCTTTTACCGCCGGTAATGGTAAGCCTGCTGGGGCTGCCGTGGCGGATGCCGGAAAGCAGGCGGGTGATCGTCTAAACATGCGTTCCGCTACCCTCCCGAACCCCTTGAGGAGCGAAGACGATGGTGATTCAACAAGTTATGCCATGATCACGACCCGGCAGACCAACTTTTATAACCGCCATGAAGACCCTGGCGTCCTTCCCACAGGAAGAGGCTCTAATGATGAGATAGAGCCGGCGGATAATCATCAGGCCGGGAACAGCGGCACCCTCGTCGGACCAGAAGATGACGTTACGGGAATGATCTGGCAAGAGGTGTCCGGAAACAGCAGGTATAGATTGGTGGATGCAACTGTCTATCCCGGACTATTTTCCCAGGACAGCGGTAATGATTTGCGACGCTACAGTCTAATGGCGTCACTCTCTGCCAGCGAGTTTGAGTCAGGCGCGCACGCCATTGATATAACTATCTATAATTTAGCCTCTTTTAAAGGGGAAAAGCGGCAATATTGGTACAGTAGTTTCGACGATTTAGGACCTGGTCATGGTGATACAGATGCAGAATATAGCGTCAATCTCTTCACCATTGATACCCATGGACATGTATCCGGGATTGCCGGGATGGTAACGGGAATGTTTCACTAACCGACTTAGAAACAATAGATCGGTAAAGTTAAAGCGCACGAGTTATCAGATCGTAATGTTCGGTTTAGATTTTTGAAATAGGAGGCCTCTGTGAAAACACTTAATAACGTTATAACTAACCATAGATTTACGGGTGATATGGACCTTCGTGTTTCTGTCACGCAGAGAAGAGAGGGCTTTACCTTACAGGTCCTTTCCTGTGAAATAAGTGACGGATTTTTCATCCTCCAACCTGTTGGATCAATTAATACAATGACATCCGCGATCCTTCAAAACGAACTGGAGCATATTTATAAGTCAAATCCGAAAATCATCCTGTTTGATATGAACCAGGTACGTTACATTAACTCTGAAGGCTTGGGTGTTATCCTCAAAGTTCACCAGGCAATGATTCAGCAATGCGGCAGGGTCGGCCTAATGAACTTTCTGCCCCATATCAAAAAGGTGTTTGAGATAGTCAACGCGTTGCCTGTAGAGCGGGTTTTTGCCAGTCGACATGAGTTGGACAGTTACCTCGATTCGATGCAAATTAAATACGCTGCGAAAGGTCACGACGTGAAGGTGGACCGGGAGCCTGAGAATGATATTATATGGGTGAAGAGCAACGCTAGTCAGGGGAATATGAAGAGCATCGAAGATTACTTGGGTAGCCAACCTCACTGATAGCCGGTCTGTCTGTGGAAATACGAATACCAGGATGTCCCTCTATTACCTGGGGGTGCCGGTTATAAACCTGGATCGAAACTTCTCCCCTTGATGTTATCCACCGATACCTTGAATCGACTATTTGTCTTACGGGGAGTTGTTTTGAATAAGTTAAGCTTTTAATGCAATTGAGACGGCAAACCCGTTCGGTTGGAGATTGCGGGCTGAAACTTCGCCTTTACACGTTTCAACGCAAGTCCTCACGATGGTCAGGCCTAATCCCACGCCACCGGAATCGCGATCACGGGAAACCTCCGGCCTGAAGAACGGCTCGAAAAGCCGGTTGAGGTGCTGTTCGGGAACACCTGGACCGGTATCCCGGACTTCGATGACAATCCGGCCATTTTTCTTTTCAGCAGTAACCACTATCTGTTCGGCATCACCGGTATACTTGATTGCATTGCGTACCAGGCTAGCCAGGGCCCGGGTCAACAGTTCCGCCGAAGTAACCACCTGGACACCTGGATCTACCCTGACGTCAACCCTGCCGGCTATTTTGGTTTCCCGCTTGACAGCCGTTTCGACAATGGGCAGCAGGTCAATCCTTTCCAATTTAATGGTCTCAGCTTTCATTTCTGCCCTTGAAAAAGCCAGCAATTCATTCACCAGTTTGGACAGGTGGTCCACGTCTTCCATCACATCGCTCACCCGTTTCCGGCTCTCTTCGTTGGAGCGTTGCTCCAGCGCACCCAAACCGAACTGAATCCGGGCTATGGGTGAACCCAGTTCATGGGCCACATCGCCCAAGAAACGTTTCTGGCCCTTGACGAAAGCAGACAACCGGGCGGTCATGTGGTTGATCGTCTTCGCCAGGCGGCCAATTTCATCCGCCCGCGGTTCATCGATAACAACATCGAAATCTCCACTGGCAATCTCTTCGGCGGCGCCGGTCATACGTGATAGCGGCCGTGTAATATGCCTGACCATAGGTATCCAGAACAGAAGCGAAATCAGGAAGACGGCTGCAGACACGACGATCCAGGGCAGCGGGTTAAAAAAGAACCCGTGTCCGGTAATCGAACTCGAAACGGCCAGGAGCACCCCCGGCATGCGGCGGTGACGTCCGTCCGGGGCCGGCCTGACCCAGATGCCCGCCCAGTAGCGGGTTGGATCCTGTGTATGCATCATCAAAAACGGCATTTTTCTGCGCCCATCGGAAGGCCGGGGCGGTCTTCCGCCGAGAATTTCTCCCGGCGGTTCCCCGGCGATGGGTTTTCCCGGAGGCCTACCGGCGATCCCAAGTCGACCGTGGTCTACGGGAGGTAGCGGAGGGCCTCCAAGTCCGGGGGGTGGCGGAGGGCCTCCAAGTCCGGGGGGTGGCGGGAAGGGCCTTCTGCCCAGATTGACCCGCAGGAGCGCTTCCGCTTTGGCGGCAACCGATCGGGGGATCTTGCCGCTCGATGATGAGTAGGATGTGCCGTCCGGAAGTATTATTGCGAAATCGACCCCGTGGATGGCAGCATGCCGGGCCAGGATACCGGACCAGTCCTCCCGCGGTGCCACGTTCAAGTCATGCATGATCAGCATACCGGCTGTCCGCAGTTGGCTTGTACCCTGCCAGCCAAAAATGGCACCCAGGTTGACATACGGCTGTGAAATATAAAACAGCCCCAGGATCGTTGCCACCAGGAGCAGGTTCAGGAAGAACCAGGTCAGAACTTTGGTAAATAAGGATGAAAAAGGTTTCATGCTTCTCGATCTTCCGAAATTTTAAACATATAGCCGGCGCTCCTGACCGTTTGGATGAACCTTGGATAGCGCGGCGCCTCCCCCAGCTTACGCCGCAGGGCAGAGATGTGGACGTCCACGGAACGGTCGAAGACTTCGTAGCTCCGCCCGGCAACGGCATCCAGCAGCTGGTCACGCGAAAGCACCCGGCCGGCGGAACCGGCCAGGCTGGCCAGCAGATCGTATTCGAGGGGGGTCAGGTTCACCGGTTCCGTCCCCAGAAATACCGAACGGGAAGCCAGCTCTATCCTCAGATCCCCGAATACCAGGGGCTCATCCCCAGCTGCGGAAGCCGCCTGTTTCTCTGAGACGCGATAGCGGCGGGTAACGGCCCGCAGGCGCGCCAGGAGTTCACGCGAGGAAAAAGTTTTGGGCAGGTAATCATCGGCCCCCATTTCGAGCCCCACGATGCGGTCGGTCTCCTCTCCCCGGGCCGTGAGCATCAAAACGGGAATGTCGGATTCCCGGCGCAGCCGTTTCAGAACTTCGAACCCGTCCATTTGCGGCATCATAACATCAAGAATAACGGCGTGGTAGCTGCCGTCCCGGACCATCTCCAGCCCTTGAGAGCCGTTGTGGGCGGTCGCCACCTCGTATCCCATGGGCTCCAGGTAATCGGCAATCAGCCGGCACAGCTTTTTGTCATCATCGACCAGTAAAATTTTCATGCTTGACGGTTCAACCGTGTCAGTCGCCATCGGAAAACCATCCTTTCGAAATAGTTGATGACCTCTCCATATATGCTCCCTGAAGCCGGGGCAATCTAATTTACACAATCTTTACAAATCTGTCCGCAAACAACAAACAATCTTTACACGCATGGTCTAACTTGTGCTCAAAACCGGGCAGGAAATGTCCGGAGAAAAACAACTTTAAAAAGGAGGTTCAATATGAAGGCGTCATTGGGAAGAAAAATCGGCACATATGTTTTGGTTTTAATGCTGGCGCTATGTTGCCTGCCCCCAGTTGCCGGGGCGTTTGCTTCAGGAGAAGGCCGGCCGGGCAAGGGCTTCGACCGGCCCGGTCACGGCCGCCTGGCTCTCGGTATCTGGCGCAGTCCGCAGGTGATTGAAAAATTGCAGCTTAGCAATGAACAGGTCAAGCAGCTCCGGGACCTTGACTTCGCCACCAGCGAAAAGGTGTTGCCTTTGAAATCACAAATCGAAGCCGTGCACCTGAAAATGGATAGGACGATCACTGACGACAACGTTGACCGGAAACTCGTTCTTAGGCTGGCAAAAAAAACAGCCGACTTGAAGGGTAAAATATTTGTCCGGCATATTGAAGCGCGGCTCGCGTTCAAAGCAATTCTAACCACTGATCAGCTCAATGAACTGAAGCATTTTTTTATTCAGCAGAAAAAGCGCGGCCCGTGGTATGGCCAAAACTGCGTTCCCGGTGGCTACAAGATTGAAAAGCGTGGCCCGCAAGACTCGGCTGCCTTTTAGTAAACGATCTATAACCATCGAATTCAGGGGATAATAACATGAGCAGCATAAAAATTAACTGCATCGCTATTGTACTGCTTGGGGCTGCTGTTGTCTTTGGCTCTCTTGTAAATGAAGCCGCGGCCGGGAATTCCAACCGTCGGCCTTTTGGGCCGCCGCCGGAAGCCTATACCGCCTGCGAAGGAAAAGCTGCCGGGGATAAAGCCGAATTTGCAAATCCCCACGGAGATACAGTGACCGGCACCTGCAAAAAACAGGGTGAACGTTTGTTCCTGGTCCCCGACAACCCGCCCCCGCACGGCAGGCAAACCGACAGCACGAAAAATGAGTGATTGCACCATCGGGCCAATTTTAGAACTGAGGGTTAACGTGAAAGGTACGTGTCTCATGTATCAAAAGAAGTCCCGGCTTTTAGAGGGAAGGATAGCACCATGAAAAAAATAATACTGATCGGCTTGATAGGCCTGCTTGTATTCAGCGGCTGTGCCGCGCCCCGAAACAATACCGAGAAAGGCGCCACTTTGGGCACTGTGGGCGGTGCCGTGGCCGGTGCCGTCCTTGGCGGTGCCATCGGCGGCGGTGATCCCAGAAGCGTTCTTTTGGGTACGGCAGCCGGCGCAGCTGTGGGTGCTGCAGCCGGGGTTGGAACCGGCCAGATGATGGACAAGCAGGAAGCTGCAATGCAAGCGGCCCTGGCTGAATCTGAAGCAGCTTCCCTGCGCCGGGAGGGGGATCTGGTGGCGATCACCCTGAAGGGCGATGTCAGCTTTGACTACGATTCCGATGTTGTCCGGCCCGGCCTTTACAACGAACTGGACCGCATCGCTGAAATCATGATCGAGTACCCCCAAACGACTATTCTGGTGGAAGGCCATACAGACAGCACGGGTTCGGAAGCCTATAACCGGCGACTCTCCGATCGACGGGCTGCGCGGGTTAAAAATCTTTTGATAGAGCGCGGTGTTCAGGCCTACCGGATCAACACGCTTGGGTGCGGTGAAAGCAGTCCAGTGGCTACGAACACCACCCCGGAAGGCCGCCAGATGAACCGGCGGGTGCAGATTCGTATCCAACCAACGGCACAGGGCTGATGGCTGACGGTATCACATACAACAGAACATATCATCTTATAAAAACGTGGATAAAGGAAACTGAGATGAAAAAAAGAGTTATAAAACAAATTGCCCTGTTGGTAGCCGTACTGACACTATTGTCGACTGTGGGCTGTGGTAGAAAAGAACACCACCGCCGCGGCCACCGCCAGGGGCCACCCCCGGAAGCGATTGCAGCCTGCCAGGACAAGCAAGCGGGTGACAGCGTCGAATTCAGCGGCCGCAACGGTGAAACAGTGAAGGCCGCATGTCGGGAGATAAACGGCCAGCTGGCTGCTGTTCCGGCCGGGATGTCGCGTGAGCGGCACGACTGATTAGAACCCATCTCAAAAAAAGATTTTGAGATGGGTTCTATACTGAAGACGATGAAATGATTCAACAGGCGGTGGTTTCAAAACCGCGGCTACTGGGATCGTGATACGGCGGGATTCCTCCACCAACCATCCCCCCTCGCCTGAAGTAGTGTCCCGCCAGAGATGGCAATTTGGGACACAGACTGATCCCGCGCTGCGATTGAGCCTGGGGCCGCGGTTTTGAAAGCGCTGCCCGCTGATAAAGGAGAATCGGCAAACATGACCATTGAACGGATTGAAGGCTGTATCGGTTGCGGAACCTGCGTCAAGACCTGCCCCACGGATGTCATCCGCCAGGACCCGCGGACTGGAAAGGCGTTTATAAAGTATCCGGCGGATTGCCAGATCTGCCACCTGTGCCGGATGTATTGCCCGGTTGATGCGATCACTATTTCACCGGAAAAATCCATTCCGGTCGTTGTTTCATGGGGTTGAACATGCGCGTGTATATCAAGAGTCACTATTTTATTCTATCGGGACTGGTTTTTACCGGCATCCCGCTGCTTATCTGGACCTTGGATGATATGGCGGCCCGTTCGCTTCTGAAAGACGCCCTTTCCATCCTGACCCTCCTGGCATTCTGCCAGATGGCCGGACAGTTTTTCTGGGCTCGCACCAACCGTGGAGCGGTGGACAACCTCAAAATGAGTAGCGTCGTGAAATACCACAAAATCATCGGGTACACATGCGGAGGCCTTTTACTACTGCACCCGGTGCTCCTGGTCGTGCCCCGGTTTTTCGAGGCCGGCATCACCCCGCTGGCGGCTTTCACCACGGTGGTCACTACTGTTACCAGCCAGGGCGTCGTCCTCGGTATCATCGCCTGGTCTCTTCTGCTGGTACTCGTCTTGACGGCCTTGGTGCGCCGCACGCTGCCGATAACCTACCGAACCTGGCGAGGCCTTCATGGTATGGCGGCCATAGGATTTATACTGATCTCCACCTGGCACGTCATTGATCTCGGTCGCCATGCAAACATCGCCTTTTCGGTATTTATCGCAATTTTGGCAGTCGGCGGCGTACTGCTCTTGGGCAGACACTATAATATTGAAGCAATCAAGAACAACGGAGAGGCATAAATGGGTACCTTACAGAAACAAAAAGATATGTCTCGGCGCAATTTCATGGCCCTTGCCGGCGGAGCGGCGGGGCTTGCGGCCATGGCAGCCATGGGTCTCCCAACAGGACCCAAGGCATACAGCGCCAATATCCCCGACATCGATATCGACAGCCTGACATTCGTTGAGAACAAGACCGATGTCCTGGTTGTGGGCAGCGGTATGGCCGGCCTTTTGGCGGCAGTCAAGGCCCACGATGCCGGCGCCAAAGTCCTGATGGTCTCCAAAGGCGGACTCGGCACATCCGGGCAGACGCCGTTTGCCAGGGGTATATTCGCCTATGACCCGGCCGCGGAGAAACTGAGCCTCGATAAGTTTGTCGCGGCGGTTTCCCGCTCTGCCCTGGGGACGAACAACCCAGTCTTCACCCGACAGATGGCGCGACACTCGACAGCCCGGGTCAGGGAATTGAAAGCCTGGGGTTTTTTCGATTCGCCTCTCTATCGCGATGCTTTCAGCAAACCAATAGCTGAGCGAAACATCACCATTATGGAAAGAATCATGCTGACCCACCTGATTAAGGAAAACGGTCGGATAGCCGGAGCGGCGGGTTTCAGCCTGGACGAGGCCAAAGTTCATTTCTTCACGTCCAAGAGCGTCATCCTTTGTACCGGGGCGGGGGGATTCAAACCCAATGGGTTTCCCATTTGCGACCTTACCCACGACGGGACGATCATGGCGTATCGTATCGGCGCCAAAGTGACCGGGAAGGAGTGGAATGACGGACATCCCGGTCAGGGAGAAAACGCCGCGGCCTGCTTTGAAGGGTGGCATGGCGTGTTTGCAAGAAAGCCCGGGATAACGGGGGTGGGCGTACGCCATGATTTGGGTGTGGGGTTGAATTACAGGGCATACATGACCGGAAACCCTGTTGTGATGAGTCCTCCCGGAAAGGGCGGAAGCAACCAGGTAAAAGGCGGTCCATACGTACCCGACGAATTTAAACGCCATGGTCCTCCGCGGGGTGAACAGGGACCGGAAAAAGGCCCCGGCCCGCCAGAATGTGGTCCTCCAGGAAAGGGCGGTGCACCTCCTGGAATGGCGGGCACTCTCGCGGGCGGTTCTTCGGCAGGAATGTCCATCCACAAATCAGAAGGCCTGGTACCTATAAACGACAGGTGTGCGTCTACAATTCCAGGCTTGTATGCCGCCGGAGATGCCCTGGGGTCTCATCTGGCCGGTGGCATCTATACTCAGATCGGATCGTCCCTTTCCGGCTCGGCCGTCCAGGGCGCCATTGCCGGGGAAGCTGCTTCCGGATATTGCCGAAGCGTCAAAAAGATAGAAATGTCAAAAGCTGAGAAAAACAGAGTCAAGCAAGAGATCCTGGCTCCTTTAAAAAGAGAAGCCGGCTATAGCTCTGCCTGGGTGACGCAAACCCTGCAAGGCATCATGATACCCAATTTTGTGCTCTATATTAAGAAGGAGAGCCTTTTAAAAGCGGCATTGGCTTATGTCGAAGAATTGAGAGATCACCATGTGCCCATGCTGCGGGCAGCCGACCTCCATGAACTAAGGCTATCCCACGAGACCGCCAACATGATTGTAAATGCGGAGATGAAGCTGAAAGCCTCGCTCATGCGCAAAGAGAGCCGCGGCAGCCATTTCCGGCTGGATTACCCCGACATGGACACCCAAAATTGGAATGCCTGGATCAATATATACCAAGGCAAAGACGGCCGGATGAAGCTCGAGAAACAGGCTTTTGACAGCTGGCCGGCGTAGAAAATCCTCGTACGGAGAGCCTAAGCTATAATTGTCAAAACCAAATAGCTGGAAATGCCGTCATTCCAGACTCGATCCGGGATCCAGCGTCATTACAGTCACAAAGATTTCTGGATGCTGGATCAAGTCCGGCATGACGGAGAAAATTTGAAAGGAGGCAAACCATGCTGCTCTTAAGAACAAAGCGATACCGGCGACTGCTTGCCGGCACCGCCACTGTTTTCTTTCTCCTGGCAACCATTTTGCCGGTAAGCCTGCATGCCGAAGCCTTCCATGGGGATCACCCGGAAACACTCCTGGCCGGCCACAAATCGGGACGCATGTTCTACCCCCGGCCGGGGCATCATGTAAAGGTCCTCCCGCGTGGACATCGGATAGTGAAGGCTGGTCCCCGTAGCTATCACTTCCACAAAGGCGTTTTCTACCGCCCGGGTCCGGGTGGCTTCGTTGTGGTCTCAGCTCCCATCGGGGCCCGGATTCACGTCCTTCCGGCCGCCGCTGTGATGTTGACCATCGGCGCTATCACCTACTGGACCTACGCCGGGGTCTACTACCAGAAAGTAACGGACGGATACATGGTGGTGACCCGTCCGGTGAAACCGGCCACGCCGGATGCCGTCATTGCCTGGGAGGGGGATCAGGTTCATGTGACGGCCGCTCTTCTCAATGTCCGTTCCGGCCCCGGCCGCGAACACCTTGTTATCAGGCAGGTAAAACAGGGCGACCTTCTGACCGTGCGGTCGTCGAGTACAGACTGGTATTATGTAAAGCTGCCAGATAATTCCTTCGGCTGGGTCATGCTCAAGTACACTGCCTTAGTGAAACCGAAAGCCGTTGGATAAGAGATCCCATGATAAAATCGAACCGTTCCAGGTCTTGGTAACAACAGAGATCTGGGTCATGCCCCGTACCGAAAAGGATGTGTCAATGTTTAAACCAACCATAACCAGAAGCGCTGCGCTGATTGTCATTTTGTCAGCCAGCCTTATCCCGGGTGTGGCCACCTTCGCACAGGATAATCAGAGGGCGGATCGCTTCATGCAGGAATTCGATCAAAACCAGGATGGAAATGTACCCAGGGATGAATACCCTGGATCCGATGACGCTTTCGCACGGCTCGATGCCGACCAGGACGGTGCCATAACTGCAGCGGAGGTGCAAAACAGCCTGAAGCGGAAGGGGAAATCAGGCGGGAATTTCATTGCCCGGTTTGATGCCGACAAAGACGGCAAGGTGTCCAAAGATGAATTCCCACGGTCTGATGAACTGTTTGCGCGCCTGGACACCAACGACGACGGTTACATTGCGGAAGATGAAGCCCCCGCCAGCCGGAAAAGAGGCGGCCGGGGTCCTGGGAGAGCAGGAGGACGCCCTTGACCTGATGATCTGTCTGATGCGTCCTAAGCGTGGAGCCGAGATCGCTTATGCAGTCGCTCGGCAGGGTTATCTGTGCCCCTCCCCCCGACTGTATTTACACTTGATCCCGATTGTAATTGTTAACTGACTACAGGCCTTTCTTTTCTATCCTTATGTAGCAGAATACGACCATTAGTCCTCAGTTATACTTACAAACAAAAGGCGCAGATTATCTGAAATAGTCCGCGCCTTTGCTGAGTGCCGATAATTGCTATTTAGCCCAACCGGAGGACCCGGGTGATAACCGATGGTATCTCTTCAGGCAAGTGGGTGATATACAACAGGTGGGTGCCAGTTTGACCGCAAAGCTGCACCACAATCGCAAGCATCTTAGCACGATTTTCAGGATCCAACCCCTGGCAAGGTTCGTCCATGACCAGCAACCGGGGTGCCTTTACCATGGCCCGCGCCAGCAGCACCAGCCGCCTCTCACCATACGAAAGTTGATCAAAGGGCGTCTCCCGTTTCTCTGCCAGGTCCACTGTTTCCAGCCATTGGTCCGCCAATGAGCCTTGCTGTTTACTGCAATGGCGATAAAGCCCGACGGAGTCAAAAAATCCTGAGCGGATCACGTCGATGACCCGGATTCCCTTACGGTACCGGAGCTGCAGTTCCGATGAGATTAGGCCGATCTGTTTTTTGATATCCCAGATGCTTTCCCCAGACCCCCGGGGCCGGCCGAACAGGCGGATGCAGTTGGCGTAGGCCTGGGGGTGGTCACCAGTGATCAATTTAACCAGGGTGGACTTCCCGGAACCATTCGGTCCCAAAACCGCCCAGTGTTCTCCCACCCGGAAGGTCCAGTTCAAACGGTCCAGGACAATCTTGTCTCCATAGGCGACCGTCGTGTCCTGCAGGCAAATCAGTTCCTGATTTTCGCGGGTCGTGGATCGTGATTCAGCCTCTATGGGAACCGGTGTGTCGGTAGCGGGCGGCCCATACAGGTCGGCGAGTATTTCCGGGACGAGGATCTCGTCTCGGGGTCCCTGAGCCAGGACGCGGCCGGTTTTTACGCACAGGACATGGGTGAAATGCCTGCTGATCCGATTGAGTTGGTGGGTCACCAGCACAATCCCAGTACCGTTTTGTATGAGGCGAGGTAGGAGCCGGGATAAACTCTCACCGGCCGCTGCATCCAGGCCCTCGTAAGGCTCATCCAGGACCAACAACTGCGGCCGGTCGACCAGGGCCCTGGCCAGCAGCACCTTGCGGATTTCACCGGAAGAGAGGCAGGCAAAACTGCGGTCCAGCAGGTGCATAATGTCCAGCGCGCGTGCTGCGCGTGCAACGTCGGTGCTGTTTTCGCCGGTTGGATCCGGTGCGATGATATCCCGGGCCGTGGTTGACTCGTTCAGGCGGTTGGCAAAATGGCGGGCCTCTTCCAGGCGTTCTTCGCGGGCCATTAGGGTATCGACGGTTTTAAAGGAAAGCGCGTGGACACCGTCCGGCGGGCAGTTGCGTGTGGTGCGCCCCTGGATGACCGGAACGCGGCCGTTCAGAATTCCCACCAATGTGGATTTCCCGGAACCGTTGGGCCCAATGACCGCCCAGTGGCAGCCGGTTTCTATTTTCCAGGAGGTTTCCGCCAGGATCGGCGTGCTCCGGACGCGCGCCGTGACGTTTTGCAGTTCAATCAGTGTCTGTCGGGAGCTCACTTCAAGTCGTCCGGGATTTTGCAGACCGGAATCGGCATCATCTTGTGCCGGTTGGCGCTCTGGTAGCCCTTGTAGATCACAAGGACCTCTTTCTGGCGGGGGGTTAATTCGTTCCCTGCATCAAGTGGGTGGGACATGGCCCATTCCAGTTCATCGTAAGAGGCCCCAATCTGACTTTCATCGGTTCGGCCATCTTCCCAGAGCCCGTCTGTAGGCGGGACCGCGATAATGTCTTCCAGGATACCCAGTTCCCGGCCTAGCAAATAGACTTCCGATTTGACCAGATCGGCGATGGGAGAGAGGTCTACCCCGCCGTCGCCGTATTTTGTATAGAAGCCGACTCCAAAATCTTCGACTTTATTGCCGGTGCCGGCCACCAGCATCCGGTAGTGGGTGGAAAACGCATACAGCGTCAGCATCCGCAGGCGAGAGCGGGAATTGGCCATGGAGAGTCCGTCCTGGATTTCAGCTGGCAGCGTCTCCTCAACGGCTTTGAAGGCCGAAGTCAAATTTACATCAACGCCTTTCACGTTGTCATAGGTAGCTTCAAGCCACCGAATATGTTCGTAGGCCAGGGTTACCTGGTCGGTGGCCTGGTATATCGGCATGTTGAGGGCCAGCACGCTTTTACCAGTCCGCGCACACAGGGTGGAAGTCACCGCAGAATCAACTCCCCCGGAAACCCCCACCGTAAAACCGGTCATACCGGCCTGGTCGCAATAGTCACTCAACCATTTTACAATGTGATCGATTACTTTTGTTGTCTGCATCTAACTGACCTCTCACTATTTTCAAACGCCATTTCGATAGTTTCAAGTTGGTCACCGACTTTAGCGCCCTTGGGGGAATATGTAAACCCGGCGGGAAAAAAACTGCCGGGGTGACGCAACAGGTACATATGGGTAATATTTTCCGAGAATATTAGCTTAGAAATTAATACTATAAGTGTAAGTATACTCAAAAGAGCTTGACAATGCCACCAAAAGGGTATTAGACAGAAAAGAGCGGAGGGCGTATGTATCGTACCGGCAATACCGACTGGCGTGCCCAGCTTTTTATAATAGGTGCCAGTCTCTTTTTAATCTGGGTAGTGTATTACCTGTGTACCGAGGCGCTCGATCCGGCGGCCCCCTGGTCGAACCGGACCATGGCGAACCGGGCCTCGGCCAATGCTGCCGCACAGCCCGGTGATCGGGTACTTCTCACCTTGGACAAACCCGCCTCTGTCGGCAAGACCCGTCTGATCTATCGGGGGCGACAGGATGGAAACCTTTTGATAGATGTGGTGATACCTCAATTAGATCAAGGGTTTGCCTACCACTATACGATTCCTTTGAAAAAAGCTAAACAAAGCTTCAATTTGGCTGGTCGGGAGTATACCCTGCTTGGCGCAGGCAGGCGTACGGCCCGCCTCCAACTGGCCACGGCCGACTAGCTTATATAGTACCCCTACCTGAAGGCTTTTCAGATATACAACACCTTTCGAAGCTCCTACCCGGTCGTCTTCTGTTAGTGGAGGCAAGGGAATGCGGCCGCCATTTCCCGAAAGATCCCTGTGTTCTCGCCTGGCCTGAATTTTAAGTCGGGAGTGGACCTAAGCGTGCACTGCTGCTATTGCGGACAGGTTTCAAATTTCCGATGGGAAACCGATAAAGTTTGGGCATGATCCGGCCGATATAGGTACAGGCTATCTCGAAAATGTCTTTTGGCCGAATCAGCTCGAGGTGGAAAAATCTTGGCGTTGGGCGCTCGGTTTCGGCACGGAGTGGAGCTTTAGCGATATCCTCGAAATAGCTGAGTATTCGTCTGGTTGCGACCCACATTTGAGGAATAGATGCGCGGGAAGTCCCGCAACGCGGGGGAACCTCGCGGCCGCCGCACCTTGAACCAGATTCCTATTTTTGAGATGGCCGCCGGAAGACTGCTTGGCTCCGGTGGTGTTTCAGGTATGAAATGCCATGACGAGCTCCAGGGGCTGGGTTGGCCGATTTTTTCAGGGGCCCATAGAATTACAACGGGAGATTGGACTAGTGTTTATTACAAATGAACAAAAGCACGTGGCAGCCGGGGAGAACCCGGTGAATAGTACCGCTGCAACAGCGGATTTTGAACGAAATGATCCGCGCGGCGATGCCCTGTATCGAACCGTGTTTGAAAATACCAACACGGCCCTGTTGGTTATGGAGGCGGATACCACTGTCGCTATGGTGAACAGACAATTTGAAGCGCTCAGTGGGTATTCGCGCGAAGCTATCGAAGGCAAGATGAAGTGGCCGCGCTTTGTGCACCCGAATGATCGGGATCTGATGACCGCTTACCATCACCGCCGCCGCCGTGAGGCCACGGATCCGCCGAATGTATACGAGTTTCGCTTCGTCAACGCTGTCGGTGAAATCCGGCATATCCTCCTGCGGGTCGGCATGATACCCGGTACCGAGCAGAGTATCGGCTCCCTGATCGATATCACACCGCGCATCGAGGCTGAAAAAGCCCTGCAGGCCAGTGAAGAAAAGTATCGCACCATTCTCGACAGTATCGACGAAGGCTATTGTGAACTGGACCTGAAGGGCAACCTTACATTTGTGAACGATCCCATGTGCAGGATTACGGGGTTTGACCGTCAGACCCTTCTCAATATGAACAACCGTGAGTACGCTTCTGAGGAAACAGCGCAGGAAATGTATACCGTTTTCAATCAGGTGTTTCAGACCGGTAAACCTTCGCGGGTTTCCCGGTTCCAGGTCGGCAAGGACGGCCGCCGCGCCCACCTGGAGATGGTCGTGTCCCTGGCCCGGGACGAGCACGGTAATCCGGTGGGCTTTCGTGGGCTTGTCCGGGATGTTGCCGAAAGGGCCAAGGCAGAGGCCGAACGGATTGAATTCGAGCGCCTGCAGGGCGTCCTCGAGATGGCGGGGGCCGTCTGCCACGAGCTCAATCAGCCCCTGCAGAGCATTATGGGGTATTCACAGCTTTTACAGCTGGATGCTCCGGAAGGATTTTCCGGCATCGACTATCTACAAAAAATTGTCAACCAGGTGGAGCGGATGAAGGAGATCACCGGCAAACTGATGGGCATTACGCGCTACGAAACAGTTGAGTACCTGAACGGCAGCAAAATTGTGGACATTCACAAATCTTCCGCCAGGGAGCATTGATCGGTAATGGGTTCCAGAATTGGCCCAGGCTCGATCTGACGTATCTTTAGGCGTCGGTAAGTACCCGATCCAGCCGCGTCACCATGTAATCCATTTCTTCATCCGTTATGGTCAACGGCGGCGATATCCGAATGGTATGGCCGTGGCTGTCATTGGCCAGGACCCCCAGAGATAGAAGCTGGCGGCAGAACGTCATGGCATTGCCGGCTTTGACTTCGATGCCGACAAACAGGCCTCTTCCGCGCACTTCCTTTACATGCGAAGAACGGGCGGCGATATCCTGCAATTTATCCATGAGCTTGCGGCCCTGTTCGGCTGAGCGTTCCGGAAGGTATTCTTCTTTCAGAACATCCAGCGCGGCGATACCGGCCACGCAGGCCAGGGGATATCCGCCAAAAGTAGATCCGTCCGAACCGATATTGAAGGCCATGTCCATCAGTTCACGGCTCGTGATAAAAACGGAAAGCGGCACCAGGCCGCCGGAAAGCGCTTTGCCCAATATCAGGCCGTCGGGGACCACGTCTTCATGTTCGAAGCAGAACATCTTGCCGCTGCGGCCTAGTCCCACCTGAATTTCATCGAAAAGCAGCAGCAGGTCGTGCTCATCGGCCAGGTACCGCAGGCCCTTTAAAAAGCCATCGTCCGGGACGCGCATACCGCCTTCACCCTGCATGGGTTCGACAAGGATCCCGCAAGTATTCGGTGTGATAGCCTTTTTGACCTGCTCCAGGTCATTGTACGGAACAGAGACGAACCCGGGCGTCAGCGGTCCGAAACCGTTCCTGTATTTGGGGGTCGAGGAAAAGGAGACCACGGTAATCATACGCCCGTGAAAGTTGTTGTCGAATACGATGATTTCCTGTTTCCCATCCGGGATGCCCTTATTTTTCCAGCCATAGTACCGGGCCATCTTGATGGCTGTCTCAACCGACTCGACGCCGCCGTTTTTCGGTAGAACCTTATTGCCGTTTTCACCGAATCGGGGTCCCAACTGCGGTACGAATTCCGCCATTTTGCGCAGAAACACGCCCAGCGGGTCGGTATAGACCACATTGGAGATGACGCTACCGTAATTGCCGGTCAGCGCGTTGGTCAGGGCGGACACAATTTTGGGATGGTGGTGACCAGGGTTGGCAGCGGAGTAGGCCGCCAGGCAGTCGAGATACTGTTTGCCGTTCACGTCCGTCAACCAGCAATTCTGCGCCTGGCGAATGACCACACCGATTCTCTCATAATGATGGGCGCCAAACGTCTCTTCATTTGCGATGATCGTTTGGTCCGGTATCTGGGAAAGTCCGAAATGGTATAGGTCAGTATTGAAATCCAGCATGACAGGCTCCTTTTGGCTGACATCTCTTTATAGTGACTACTATAGTAGTAACTATAAGGTTGAAAGTTGAATTTATCAATGATTATGTGCCTGGGAAACCCGGTGGCGGGTATGGGGAGGATGGTGGCTTCAGGCTGAAATTCGCGTTGCGGGTTTTACTCGGCAGGCGGCTTGAAAGGGTCTAACTTGTCGAGATCGTTTCCAAAAATATCAGTGATGTGTTGGCCGGCTGCGACCATGACCCTTTCAAGGTATATCTCGTGGTTGACCAGGTCGATGGCGTTGGTTACCAGGCCCAGGTTCATGGTGAAAACCCCTTCGACCACATTGTTGGGGAAAACCGACCCGCTGATACAGCGTTCCATGTCGGCCACCAGGACGAACTGACGGCCCATGACCGGGATGGCCTGGCGCTTGCTGCGGTTGTGCTGGATAACGCCCGGGCAAAGTTTCTGCAAGTCTGCCAGGCCGGGATGGGGATCGTAGAGCACCAGGGCGATGCGTATACCCCGTTCGGCGGCGGTCAGCAGATTGGGCAGGAGCTTGGCAAACTCTTCCGACCAGATGGCCGCGTGCAGCGTTTCGTTCGCATCGTTGGCAAGTTTGCGGCCGCGGTCGACCAGGTCCTGCCGGGAGGTGATCCGCCAGAGCACCTCAACCATGCGGGGAGCGTCTTTGAAGTGCTCCAGCGTGTTGCGGGCCCGGCCCATGGATGCCTCCAGGCCGCCGGCGATATTGTTGAGCAGCTCTTTAGGGTCTGTGGGTGCAAACAAGCGGGCAGCGTTATCCTGGCTTTCCACCTGGATGGCGGCGCCCCGGGAAACGAGTCGCTGCAGGCACTCATATATCTTGGCCCGCGGAATACCACTGGCCTGGGCCACCTGGTATCCGTTGGCGGGCGACCGGGTCAGCAAGGCGCAATAGGCCTTGGCTTCGTAGTTACCGAATCCCAGGGCCATGAGAGCATCGTGGGCGTCTTTGAGCCTGTTATCCATATTTTTTCACTATAACGATAGATGTCCGCCAGGGTCAACTGCAAGTGAAAAAGCGACCATGGATGGCATTGACGGCTTTCTTTAGATTTGACTTTTTGGTCAGGAAATAGAGAGCCGCCCGGGAAGGGCCGAACGAGATCATCTCCACATTGACCCCGGCCTCGGCAACCGCTGCAAAACAGTTCGCCGCGATCCCTTTCTGCCTTAAAAGCCCTTCGCCCACAATGCAGATCAAGGCAATATCCTCAACCGGTTCCAGCCGCCGGAATGGTTTGGGTTTCAGGGTTTTCAGGGCGGCGGCACCCGGCGTCAGGTCCTCGCCGGCCAACAGGAGGCTGATGCAGGTTTGGGAGGTGACCACGGCCTTGATGTTGATACCGTTATTGGTGATACAGGTGGCCACTTCCGCCAGGATGCCGGGACGGGCCCCGACTCCCGCTGCATGGACCTTCAAGATGCCGATGTTGCAATCGTGCGCCACACTTTTGATGACCGTCTTCAGCCGCGGGCTCCGGGCGGTAATCAGACTGCCCTTGACATCCGGGTTCAGGGTGTTCTTAATGGTAATGTTCAGTTTGCGGGTCCGGACCGGTTCCACACAACGCGGGTGCAGGATCCGGGCCCCGAAGTAGGCCAGTTCCGAGGCTTCCTCGTAAGAAAGGATTGGAATCAACTCGGTACAGGGCACCAGTTTGGGGTCCGCGCTCATGAACCCGTCCACGTCCTTCCAAATTTCCAGGATCTCAGCCTTCATCGCTGCGGCAACCACCGCAGCGCTATAGTCACTACCCCCGCGTCCGAAAGTGGTAATGTCCCCGTTTTTGCTGACCCCGAAAAAGCCGGGTATGAGCAGGATCTTCTTGCTCCCGAGGACGGGCGCCAGATTTGTTTTGAAATTCCGAGCCGTGGCCGGGATATTGGCGGTGGCGTCGCCAAATTTGCCGTCGGTAAGCATGCCGATCTGCTGGGGCATATGGTAGGAGGTTGGTATCCCCCGGCTGCTCAATATAGCCGTCAGCAGCTGGGCCGAGAATCGCTCCCCAAAACTGACAATTGCATCTCGCAGACGCGGTGAAATCTTCCCGGTAAAATTCAGGCCGTAGTAAAGCCGTTCGAGTTTGGAAAGGGTTTTCGCAAGGTCCTGGCTGAACCCCTTGGCCTCTTTCGGTCTGCGGATCAGATGGCGGGCCACCAGGTCATGCCGGGCTTTCAGGCGACTGATAATTTTCGCGATGTTGGCCTCGTCCTCCAGGGCTGCATCCATGGACGCTATCAGAAAGTCGGTGATGCCGTTCAGGGCTGAGACGACGAAGATGTCGCCGCGTCCGCGCTGGGCAATGAGGTCGATAATCCGGGCAATGGTCTTTTTTCCGTTGAGGCAGCCGCCTCCTATTTTGATGACTTTCATTACTTTAATTGACTATCCTTGCTTCCGCGGCGGTTAAAGCCGCTGCTATCACTCTGGAGTTTTTCAAGTTCGGCTTGGCAATCTATGCATAAGCGGACCCCGGAGATGGCTTTGCGGCGGGCTTCAGGAATTGCCTCCTCGCATTCCAGGCAGTGGGTAGTGCCCTCGCCTGCGGGCAGCTTGCTCCGGGCCCGTTTCACGGCGTCGGACACACTGGCATCTATTTGCGCCTGTACCGCCCCGTCTTTAGCCCAACCGACTGCCATACTAACTCCCCGTAGATTCAATCACCTTGCGCCTGATCCTGGTTTAATTCAGCCTGTATCCGGCGAACCGTGTCGGCTTTAGTGCCGGCCTGATCCGCCATGGCAAGAAAACGGGTCAGGCGGGCGGGTGCGCTGCGCCCCATGCATTTGTGTTCCGGGTCCCCGGCGACCCCTTCAGCGACACCATCCATCAGCTTGCGGCGTGAAAAGTTCGTTTTTGTAAGGGCTTCCTGCAAGTTTATTATTTCGGCAGCCACCCGCTGGGCAAGCTCGTTATGCGCTGCCCAGAGCTTGCCGGTGGTACCGCCTGTTTTCAAACCGCAGATGTTGATCATGTAGACGAAGACGTTCTTCACGACCAGTTCCAACAGCAGTTCATCAAACGAAGCCAGTCGCCGGCAGGGTATCCCGATGCCATCCAGGGCAGCGGCCATTACCTCCATCTGAGGCCCGAACAGCGGGGAGGGGCGCAGTACTTTGACGTCCATGCCCTTTTTCTTCTCGAACCATACCGAGATGACCGTCGGGTCGGTCACACCGTTTGACTGCCAGGTCTCCGGCAGCAGTTCATTTTGGAGCAGCCCCAGGGAGGACCGTTTATCAGCGCCCAACTCCCGTAATACTGCCGGCAGGTCTTTTTCGCCGACCGCAGCCAGTGTCAAGGCCGGCGGTGGAATCTGTTCCAGGGTTTGGTTCAGGGGCATATTTCGGGTCACGGGGTACACCGGGTGCCCGGCGCGTAAAAAAGCCCGGGCGAAGACCCCACCCAGTTCACCTACACCGATAATTGCTATGGGAGGCTGCATATGCTTATCATTTCCTAACCAGTAGATTTCAGAAATATCGAAATCGCTATCGGGATCGAAATCGGTTTTTAGTAAGGTTATCACTTTTCGAACCCGATCCCGATTTCGATAGCGATTTCGATTTGAAATCTTCGAGAACCCTTATGGTTGAGATGTTAATCTGAACCGGTTTTGACCTCGAACAGGTTCCCATCAAAATCCTGGACAAAGAGCAGGGTCTTATCCCCTTTTGGTACCTGGTTGACGGTGATATTGAGGTTGCCGCAATCTTCGAGTAACTTGCTGCGCGATTTCACTTCGATACAGGTATGTTCGATCCTTGGGGCGCTGTTTGAAGTGCCGCTGACAATGAAGATTTCGAAATGCATACTACTCCCGGTGTAGTTGATGATGGTCAGGTCGGCTTCTACTCCGAAAATGGCGTTTGACAGGCTGCGTGGCAATATTCTGGGTTCCGCCTTTTTCAAACCCAGTAAGGCCTGGTAAAACTTGTCAGCATTCTCTTCGCTGTTGCATACCAGCGCGGTATGTTTAAAGGTGGTCATATTTATCTGATGTCTCTCTTTATCGAAATCGGGATCGCCATCGGTATCGAAATCGGATTTTTAAGGGGAGCCATTTTTCGAACCCGAACCCGATTTCGACAGCGATGTCGATTTCAAATTACTTATTGGGCTCAATAATGACCTTTACCGATTTCCTACCGTCCAATACCAGTTCAAACCCACTGGCGACCTCAGCCAGGGGCAGACGGTGGGTAATGAGGTCGTCCACCTGAAGGCGTCCGGAATCCAATATGCCCATGGCAGTTACAATGTCCGGCGGGCCGCAATAGTAGGAGGTCAGGACGGATATCTCCTGCATCCAGAACCCATTGATCGGGATTGTGACGGTTTTATCTGGATCGGGGACTGCAAAAAAGACGATGCGACCGCCTTTGTCAACGCATTGCCAGGCCTGTTCGACGGCAGCCATGGCCGACGTGCAGTGGATGACCACATCGGCGAGACCACCATTCTCAGCAGACAACCGGGCCGGCACATCCTCGGTAGCATCGAGGATCAAGTCGGCTCCGCAGCGGGCGGCGTATTCAAGGCGTTCCGGCTGGATATCCACTGCGGCTACACGGCAGCCCTTTGATTTGGCCAGCTTGATATGCAGCAGGCCGGACATCCCACAACCGAAAATCAGGACGGTCTGCGGTCCCGACACGGAGGCCAGGTTCTGGGCCCTGACCACACAGGCCAGCGGCTCGATAAACGTACTCTGGGCAGCTGATATGCTGCCCGGCAGGCGATAGGTGCCTCCTTTGACCAGGGCGGCAGGTACCAGAATATATTCGGCGAACCCCCCGGGCAGTCGCTCTTTCACATTTGGGCAGACCGGGTAATGCCCTTTTTTGCAATAGTCGCACTGCATGCAGGGAATTTTCGGGGCAATGAAAACCCGGTCGCCTGGTTGGAATTTCTCCACACCCGGGTCGATTGTGACCACTTCGCCGCCGATCTCATGCCCTGGCACCAAAGGCGCGCGGGGCAGCCGGTACCATTCAACGATATCACTGCCGCAAATACCGCAAGCATCAATCCGCACCAGCATCTCCCCGGTGCCGGGCACCGGCTTTGCAACCTCCTCGATACGGATATCACGATTGTTGTACCAGACAGCGGTGCGCATATGTATTCTTCCTTAGAGGCCCGGCCTTCAGTATGTTGAGTCAGAGACAGTCGGTTATACCGAGGTGTACCCATACAAAGGTTGCTTAGGCTGAAGACTGAAGACTGTTAGGTAGTGCCTCTCCATGATTGGAAATCATGAAGCGGGGCGATTGGCTGTTAGCTGTTGGCTTTTAGCTGACAGGCATAAACCGATCGCTAATCGCTAAGAGCAAACTGCTAAAAGCTATCTCCCGAGATCTTCTTTCAGCCTAAATACCTACAGCCTATCAGCCTGAATTTCTAACCTTCACTCTTGATCGTATTGAAAAGATCAAGGGCTTTTTCCGGGGTTTCTTCCTCATGCACAACTGCCTTGATGGCTTTAAGCATGGCGATGGGTGATTCCGACTGGAAAATATTGCGGCCCATGTCCACCCCGGCCGCGCCTTGCTGCACGGCATTATAGGCCATGGTCAACGCGTCCAGTTCGGGTATTTTCTTGCCGCCGGCCATCACGATGGGCACCGGGCAGGAAGAGGTGACTGTTTCAAAGCCGTCTTCGATGTAATAGGACTTGATGTAAGTAGCCCCCAGTTCGGCACAGATCCGGGTCGCCAGGCGGAAATAGCGGGCGTCCCGGGCCATGTCCTTGCCCACGGCGGTTACGGCCAGGGTGGGAATGCCGTAGCGGTTGCCCATGTCGACCATTTTGGTCATATTGATGATCGACTGCTTTTCATATTCTCCGCCGATAAAGACCTGCACGGCCATGGCACAGACATTCAGCCGGATCGACTCCTCGATGCTGACCGCGATCTCTTCGTTGGACAACTCCTTAAGGATGCTGGTGCCGCCGGTAACCCGGAGAACGATCGGCTTGGTATAGAACGCCGGCACCACGCTGCGCAGGATGCCGCGGGTCAGCATGAGCGTGTCGGCATAGGGCGCAATGGGCATGATGTTGACATCCACCCGTTCCAAACCGGTGGTCGGCCCCTGGAAATAGCCATGATCGATGGCCAGCATCACCGTGCGGCCCGATTTGGGGTTGAATATCCGGGCCAGCCTGTTTTTCATGCCCCAATCCAGACTGCCGCAGCCCTTCAGGAAAAACCCCTCGGTTTGCTGGGGTTTGTCAAGATGATAGTTTTTGCCTTCCGTCAATCCATCCATATCTGCCATGGTGAGCCTCCTTATGATTAGCGTAACGAAAAATTTTTATAACTTCAAATGCGGGAAACTTCAATAGGCGGCCCGTCGAAATTTTCTTTTGAACCAATATTTTGCGCGCAACCTGATCGGGGGGCGCCTGCTTGTCTGCCTAAGTGTAAAAGTTTTGTAAAAACAGCCCGGCGGCTTTACTTACCAGTCCTATTTGCCGATATTAGGATGACTTAAAATGACGAATATAGTGGTGACCCTGACCCGGTTGGCCAACCGGGTTTTTCATTGGCGCGAGACCTTTCAGACTGGGGATGACGTTTGAATTATACAATTTTCGATACACCGATCGTGCGGAGCCTGGTGCGCTGGTTTTCCATCCTTTTTCTGTGGCTCAACGGTTGGCGTATATCGGGGCGACTTCCGCAAGCACCCAAAATGGTTCTTATTGCCGCCCCCCACACCTCTAACTGGGATCTGCCCTACATGCTATTCGTAGCCTTTGCCCTGCGGGCCAAAGTCTATTGGATGGGTAAGGATGCAATTTTTAGCTGGCCGTTCGGCCGCCTGTTCAAATGGCTCGGCGGAATTCCCATTGACCGGTCCCAAGCGAACAACGTGGTGGCCCAATCCATTGACCAGTTTGTCCGCAGCGATAAACTGATCCTTACCGTGCCCCCGGCCGGTACCCGCAAGCGGGTGCTCAACTGGAAGACCGGGTTCTACCATATTGCCCATGGTGCCGGGGTTCCCATCGCCATGGGGTTTCTGGACTACAATAAGAAGCTCGGCGGCATCGGTCCGGTCCTACAGCCCACGGGTGATATCGAAGCTGACATGGTGGCCATCCGCTCTTTTTACGAGGATATATCCGGGAAATATCCCCTCAAATCGATTTCTGCTGCGGTTGTCAAACCGACCCCGGTGGCCTAACGGCGTTTACTGCAGTTGCGCAATATTCATTCCTTTTTTTTCGTCATATCTCAGTACCACTTTACGGCCTACCTGGTTTTCAGTTACCAGTTGTTCCAATACGTTGTCGTCTGCTACTGTCTGGGCTACAAACCGAAGTCCGGCTTCGGCTTTGCCATACAGGAGCCCTGTCTCCGGATGGCCGTCCCTGGAAAACTTGACCGTGTAGGTTTCGATCCGGCCTGATCCGCAAACCCGGTCTATAATATCGACAGGTTTGGCACCGACCAGCCAGTTTTTCCTGTCGGCCAGGTCATGGCCCCCCAATTCTGTTTCCGCGGGCTGGCCGCTGTATACACCGGCCGCGTGTTTGTGCAGGAACCAGCCTAGCGCAGTGACCAATCCGGTTTCTGTTTTCCCGGCCGCAATGCTCTCCGCCAGGGTGGCGATGGCGTGCAGGCTGTAGTTGTTGCCCGGTCCGCCGAAGAATCCAAGTCCACCGGTCAGCGTCAGCGGCCGCGGGTCACCCGCGCCCAGGCCCAGTTCACGTTTGGCAATGGCCACCGCGCAGGGAAAACAGCTGTAAAGATCAAAACAGTCGATGTCGTCCAGCGAGAGGCCTGCTCTATGCAGGGCCTTGTCAACGGCCGCTTTCAGCGGCGGACTGGATGTGAAATTGCTTTTTTCGATGAGAAAGCGCTGGCGGTCCTCGGCATAGCCTCCGCCGCGAAAATAAACCGGGCGTTTGCCGGGACGGGCCAACGAAACGGCTTTGTCTCCGGTGGTCAGGATGATGGCCGCGCCCTGATCCACAGTTACCAGCGGATTCATATACTTGGTATAGGGCAGAGCGATAAATCGATTGGTAGGGGTTGGCGTGCCGATTTCGGCCGCTGAGCGTTGAGACCCGGTCCACGCGTTTGGATGCCGGGATGCGACCCTGCTGAATTGGGTCCAGAGGCTGCCGATCCTCAACAGGTACGCCTCCCGGGAGAGACCGGATTCGGCCCAGAGGGCCGTTTCAAAAAGAGGAAAACCATGCAGGGGCTGGGAGAGGCCGTGGTGTTGTTCGAGGTTGGTGCTGCCGATTGTATCGTCGCCATTATAGTCTTCCGGGATCCCTTTGAACAAAGCGTTACCCGGGGTGGACGGCATGGTGCCACGGGGGTAGTATGCTTCGGCACCGGTTACTAAAACAGACTCCAATTCACCGCGGGCGAGCATGCCCGCGGCCTGGTTAACCAGCGACTGCGGCGAATTGCCGCCGATTTTGGAAACGGCCTTAAAACGGGGGGTTGCGCCGATTTTGGCGGCCAACTGGTCGGCCGCCGAGGGGTAGTGGGCACTCATTGGCCTGACCACCATGATACCGTCTAAATGGTGCAGGATTCCACGTTTGCCGGCAGACTCAGCGGCTTTTTGAGCAGCTGCGGCCATCAGACCCAGTGGATCGTTTAGATCGTTGGTCTGTTCCTTGGACTGGGTGACCTGGCCCCACCCCGTGATGACAACCTGTGTTTTCACTCCGCGCGGGCCGCCTTCTCGAGTGCTTTCTTTTGGACCACACAATAGATTCCGCCTTCCTGCAGCCCGGGGCCGAAACACGCGTTACACGAAATGCAGCCTGATGAGCTATGGTCGCCGGCCTGCCAGCGGGCCGGCAGGCCCGGGTCGTTGATCAGCGGGCGGGACATGGAGACATAGTCCATGAGCTCTTCGGCAACAGTCTTTTCCGCAACTGCATGCGACCGATAGCCGCCAACCACGATAACCGGGCAGCTGACCGCGCCTTTAACCATCCGGGCCAGTTCGAGGTTGTAGGCCTCTTTATCCGGGTTGATGATTTTCTGGCGGGCCGGATTTCTTTTCCCGGAGGCCGGTGTGCCCGCGGAGACTTCCACCGCATCAATGCCGGCTTCGGATAGACGGCGGGCGGCATAATCAGCGTCCCGGGCCGTCAACCCTCCCTTGAGATTATCCGATGCATTTAGTTTTATCATCACCGGATAATCATTGCCCACCTGCTGGCGGACAGCGCGATAGACTTCCATCAGAAAGCGGATGCGTTTTTCGATGCTGCCACCGTATTCATCCAGTCTCTGGTTGGTCAGCGGCGATAGGAATTGGTTGATCAGGTAACCGTGGGCACCGTGAAACTGGACGCCGTCAAAGCCCCAATCCTTGGCCCGACGGGCGCCGTCCCCAAATGCGGCCACAATTTGCTTGATTTGCTCTTTGGTCAACTCAGCCGGTGTTTCCTGGAACTGATCGACATCGACCGCAGACGGGGCCAGCGGCTTTTGGCCGATGGTCTCGCTCATGGTCTGGCCGCCGGCATGAACGATCTGGGCCACTACTTTTCCGCCGGCCGCATGGACGGCGCCGGTGAGGGCCTTGTAATCATCGGCAAAGTCATCTGTGTGGATGCCCATTTGGCCCGCCAGCGCCTTGCCGTCCGCCTGAACGAATGCAAATCCGGTAATGATAAGGCCCACCCCGCCGGCTGCCAGTTCGCGATAAAAATCATTCATCTTCGGCGTGGGACGCCCATCCGGTGCGGCCATCCCTTCCCAGGTTGCCGACCGCACCAGCCTGTTTTTCAAAGTCATCCCATTGATAGTAGTTTCTTCAAATAAGGTCGCCATTGAATTATCTCCTTAGGTAGTTTTCAGAAATTTGTTATACATTTAAGTCTATTGTAATTAGGTAGAAGCTATTTTGAGAAATGGATTTTGGTTCAAGATCAAGGCGGCCGCCAAATTCAAACCGGAGGAATACTCACGTATTTCGAGGATTAGAAGTTGGCGCCCAACGCAGAGATTGGGCCAAAAGGCTTTTCTCAAAATAGCTTCTACTTCCATGCAAATGATGGCTGCTCATAATGCGCCACCCGGGTATGCCTGCCCAGCAGGGCCACCTCCCGAAACTGATAAAGCATTGCTGCCGTCGGGGCGGCAATACAGGTGTTCCCGACCGGCATGAGCAGCAGGGGTGCTTTGCTTCCCGGGCTGTTCTCGATCAGCGGGGCATCTTTTCGCAAAAATTCGACCAAAGGAATCCGGTGAATGGACGCGACTTCAGCCGGGTTGGCGACCAGGTCCACTTGGTCTCCGCCCCAGATGACCACCGGGGTAATCACAAAACCGGAGCGGGTTGTAAAATCATCCAGGTAACCGATGACCCGGTCGGGTGCCAGATCGAGGCCCACTTCCTCGGCCAATTCCCGTAGGGCCGTGTCCGCCGGCTTTTCGCCGTGGTCCCGCCGCCCCCCGGGCAGGGCCCACTGGCCCGAATGGTTCCGCAGGTTGGCACTGCGCCGGGTGAGTATCAGGGCAGCATCGGGCTTCCGCGTCTTGAAACTGGGCAGCCCGTAGTCGTTGGAGCCGTGGCCCGCATCCACGATGGTCAGGGCCACGGCTGCTCTGTGAACGCCCTCTTTCGAGTGCGTTCTGATTTGAAAGCTCGCCAGGTTTTCACATATATGCAGTTTGAGGGCTTCGTCACAAACAGCGTTTTGAAACTGTATCATAACCTCTATCCAGCCGGATCCTGAAACCAGACAAACAAAGTGATACCGGCGCAGGTGATCAGAATGCCAATAATCGAAAAAAGATCCGGGATAGCCGCCCCAACGATCACGATCTCTCCCAGCAGGGCGAATAATACCTCGCTGGACTGGGTGGCGTCAACCGCGGCCAGTTGCCCGGCAGTTTTTGAGAGGTTGCGAGCCTATAAAAACAAGCTGGTAGCGGCGACCCCTGAAAAAAGCGCCACCAGGGCCGTGTTGAGCAATTGGCCGGACGAGGGCGGAGCCGGAGTGGTGACGGCAATCAAAAGGCCCCACAGGGGCAGCGACCCGAGCGACATCAGCAGGACCCGGGCAAAGGGGGTTTCCAGGACCGGACTGCTTACGTCCGGCAGCCGCTTGTTGCCATTGGTGGCCTCCCAAACCATCTGGTTGCCGAGCGGGTAACAAAAGGCCGCAATCAGAACCGGGATAGCCCCGGCGGCCAGTTCCGTCAGGCCGGTGTTTTCCGCCTGGCCCAGGTTGACAATAAGAACACCGCCGAAAACCAGGGAGGAAAAAAACCAGGTTTTAAGGGGGAAGGAGCGACCGAAAAGCAGCAGGACGAACAGGGTGGCGATGATTGTAAATTGCCAGGTGGTGGCAACCACCCAACCGGGTGCATGGTCGGCACTGTAACAGAGCAGCGCGTAAAACAGTCCGAAGCCTACACTGCCGGCCAGGGTCCAAAAAATCCAGTTTCGGGTAAATGCCCGCAGGGCCTGTTTCAGGGCGGTCGTGCCTTTGAAGATAACAAACCAGATGACCAGAAAAAGGATCATATAGGCGTAGCGCAGGCTGGCGCTCCATATCCAGTGCCCGCCCTCCAGGCTCATCACCCGATTTAATATGAAGGTCGAACTGAAGAACAGGCCGGCCAGCAATCCGATTAAAATCAGACGCAGCATGTTTACTCTACTTTAGCCTCCACCGAGCCATCGATATTCAGGGTGACATAAACAGTGGTCGGATTGCCCGGTGCAGGTTTGCGCCGGGACTGTATCCGGATTTTTTCGGATGAAAACCGGGCACCGGCCTGCTGCCAGGTGATGATTACCGGTGTGCCCCGGTAGTGACGCGCAGGAAATGTGGTCGCACAGTGCTTGCCGGGCAAAATAAGATTGCAGGTGATAAACCCGCCGGTTTTCGGCACCTGCAGCCTTACCTCCTGCAGGGGTTGCGGGGTATTGTTGTGAAACACCAACCCGCCGACACGCACCGGTTCGGTCGGTGGGAGGCTGGTACAACCGGCCGCTATCACGAGGTAAATTGCGAACAGTAACAGTAATTTGTTTTGCGCGTTCGACTTCATGGGCACAACTCCACGTTATTCTCTTTCAGCAGTTTTTGGGTTTTACTGCAAACCGGTGCGGTAGTTCGCAGGCAGATCACTGCGCCAGGTACCTTTGCCGCTATCCTGGCTGCTTTGGCCAAAATGTTTTTGCCGTCTTTCATAATGACCCGGCTCTTGCGGTTGATGACCAGAGTGAATTGTTTCTTACCGGATTGCTCCAACCGGGTCGAATGGTGTAGGCCGAAATGTTTGGGATCAACTGTGCGCGGCATCCGAGTCTCCTTTACGTGTATGACTGGCGCAGATGTAACATAAAACCTTTAAAAGCTTAACATCGAACTTCCAACATTCAACATCGAACATTGAACTGCGGTAAGCCTGCGGCGGCTATTATAATGCGACAGTCTTTATCAACGGGTTGTCATCCCGGCGAAAGCCGGGATCCAGGTACTTTATAGATGTTGGCTCGTGTCCGGTATCTGAGTCTGCCGATATCATCCAAGGGGCCCGTATAGGTTATAAACTAATGAAAAGCACATAAGACAACCAAGCGGAACGCATCCCTTTTCGATGTTGGCAGTTCAATGTTCAACGTTCGATGTTCAGTCTCTTTTTCTGGCAGTGGCATACAGGGCGGCGCCCAGAATGACGGCACCCCCGGCCAGTTCTCGCAGGGCCGGCATTTCGGCCAGCAACAAGGCCGCCGCCAGGATACCGTAGACCGGTTCCAGGCTGGCGATAATGCTGGCTGTCTGAGCCTTGACAGTAGCTAGTCCTTTAATGAAAAGCGAATGGGCGACGCCCGTGAAAACAATCCCCAGCAGGGCCAGCAGGAGCATATCCTGTACGGTAACGGCCGGGCCCGGGAGGAATAAAAATGGAAACAGGAACAGGGCGGCAGCCGCATCCTGATAGAAAGCCACCACCAGGCTGGAATAGGACCGGGCGTATTTGCGGTTGAGAATTGACAATAAGGCAAAGGTAAAACCGGATGTGGTGCCCCACAGGGCCCCCTGGGTTGTCGCGTTGTCCAGGCTGAAGGCGGGGACCACCAGGGCGACCCCGCAAAATGTCACCAGGGCCAAAAGGACGTCTGCCGGGCGCAGCTTTTCATTGAAAAAAAGCGGCTCCAGAAAAGTCACAAAGATGGGAAAGGTGGAAAAGGTGATCAAGCCGACCGCCACGGAGGATACCTGGATCGCCTGAAAAAACGTTACCCAGTGCGCGGCCAGGATGAGCCCCTGCAGCACCAGGGCCAGGTAATCGGCGGCCCTGTTAAGCTTGAGGCTCTGGCGGCGAATCCACAGCGCCGGCAGTAAGAAAGCCATGGCATAGAACACCCGGCCGAAGACGATGACGGTCGGCGGCTGGTTTACGAGTTTGCCGAACAGTCCGGCCAGCCCGAAAAAAAGCACGGCAATGTGAATTTCAATAAGTCCCATTGGCACGAATCAGAAAAATATAGGCTTTCAGCGTATTTATTCCCGGGCTATGTAACGTTGCAGGCAACTTTGGTCAACAGGTAAGCTGAAGTGCGTGTCCGTAACGATCCTGGCGGGCAATCAGTGTGTACTTAGGGTCAAATTGTGATATTAATGAAATGTGTCAATTTTCAGTTTGTGGCGCAATACCTCAATAGGTGGTGTCGCCACTGAACGAACACGTAAATGACCATTTGCCACACCTGGTGGGTAATCGCATGCTTAAGCAGGTTTATTTTCTCATCGATCGCTAAATCAATCGAAATTGGCAACAACTTTATTCTGTATGTTTATATGGTCTCTTAAAATGATTTCTACAAACTGAGCGATACGATCATCCTTACAGTGATTGCGAATATATGAAGGTGGTATGGTTGCGAAGGGAAGATACAAAACCAAAGTAGGGCAACCTTTTAACTGGAGGTAAAAATGAGAAAAACGTTGATTGGTTTCGTAACCCTGGTCTGGTTCGTAACAGCTTTAACTGGACCAGCCAGCGCAGAAGCACCTTACACCGATTACGTAAAGGCGCTGAAGCAGTGCAGAAAAGCGTTGAAAAAACTCTCCAGTGAGGCGTTGGTGCTGCGAACAGAATTAAAAACTCAAGAAGATGCGCGTCGCACTATCCATAATGCCTTTGTAGGACAAGAGCCGCGCACCCTCACAAAGAGTAAAGCCAAGCAATGGACTACCGAATTCAAGAACCCGAATCTCGAGTTCAACAGGACGATAAAAGAGTATCAAAATAAATGCAAAAGAGTGGAAGCAATCATTAAAGGCAGATTAATTCTGGGCGAGTAGTAAAGCGCCTTAAAATTAAAATGCTAACTGGTCTATCAGATAGCGGTCCGCCGACTGAATATGCGCGTCTATATACGAGCCCCACTCATTTTTTATTTGGGCTGTTCAGTTGGAATCAAAACCGCTGATGACTGCTGGATAGATGTAAGTTAAAGGGTTACCCCAGTTTTCGCAATGGTGGGGTTTGGTCTTATAATGTAAACCGGCCGTGATCCGTTTGCCTAAATTGAACAGACCAAGATTCCACCATCTATCCGGCCGATAGAATCCTGAGATACGTGGCAATGTATTTATTATAGTCAGCCAGTTTCTCGGCCCCGCGCGGTCCTTTCAGGCCGTTCCTGGCATAACTGTCCACAGCATTGGCGTAGTAAAGTACCGACAGTGATTCTCGGCGGGTGATTTCTCCGCGTTTGAACAGCTTATATCCACTGCCGCGAATTTTTTTCACGATATCTTTTTTATCCTTGTTGTCCATCCCGGCTTTCTCCAGATACTTGAAAGCGACCGCGTACGATTCGAAAAAGGGTTTCAGCAGCCCCGCGAAAAACACCAGTTTTTTATATCCGGAGGATGTGATGTTGTAGGTGTCCGGCAGGGTGGGGTGCGGGATAATGATAGCATCGTCGATAAAGGCTTTCACGGTTTTACGCACCAGAAATGCCGGCGGCCGTTCCGGGTCGGGTGTAAACTCATTGATGAACAGATCCTGCAAGAAGGTGTAGTTTTCATGGAGGTTGGCGGCACTGAACTGAAAAGCGTCTTTCTCGCGGATCAGCAAGGCGGTAAACGCTGCCGGGATAAAAGCGTTGATGATGGAATTTTTGTAATAATCCAGTTCCGTGCGCTTTTTACTGTTTATATGGTAGTGGATGTGGAGAGCCGCTTCCGCCTCGGCCTCTTCCAGGCCATGGGGATCGATCAGCTTGCGTTTGATATAATCCACCAGGGCATTATTTAGAGCGGCTTCGGGGTTCGTTACCATGGAGTCGGAAAACTGAATCTGGCGCGCGGTGAGATGGGTCAGGCCGGTTTCCATCTGAAAATCCAGTTCTTCCTGGGTGACCTGGCTGTCGTTGTGCAAGATCGCGCAGGCCGCCAGGGCATGGGGCGTGGCCACGGCGTCCGCGTTGATAGCCGACAGGATACGCTGCCCCAGGTTACGGCAGAAAAGGTTCTGCCGTTTCCCATCCATGTTCTCTAAAGAGAGCCCCTGCGTTATCATCAGGTCGCTGAGCAGGAAGGGTTCGTGGAAGTTGACGTAAATGCGCCCATACCGCCGTTTCAGGGCCTTGCGCGCTTTGAGCATCTGTTCCAGGTTTTCCGGGGCCTTGCTATGGCCTTCCACTTCGCTGATATAGGCCTGTTCTTCGGGGACCCGGTCGTAACCGATAAATACCGGCACAAAGGACATGTCTTCGCAGGCGCCCTTCTTCAAGGCGTTGAGCAGGATGGTCAGCATGCCCAGTTGGGGCGCATAAAGCTTCCCGCTGCGGCTGCGGGTGCCTTCGATGAAAACACCGATATTGTAGCCATTGATGAGGATCCGGCGGATGTATTCGGAAAGTACCTTGGCGTAAAACACGGCCTTGAAAGAGCGCCGTACGAAAAAGGCCCCTAAACGCCGGAACAGGGCCCCCATGGGCCAGAAGGCAAGATTGCGCCCGGCAAAAAACAGCGGAGTGGGCAGGTCATGCCGGTATAGGATATGGGCCACGAGCAGCGAATCGAGATGACTTTTGTGACAGGGGATGAAGATCACCGGTCCCTTACGGGCGGCACTTTTAATGCTGTTCAGGGCCTGGGTGTTGATGGTGACCCCATCGAACATCGTATTGAGCAACCACTGCACCACCGTGGCCCCGCCCTTGATGACGGCCGGGTTGGGTTTTGCCGCGATTTCGTCGAGGTAGGCCAGGGCTTCGGCTTGGACCCGGTAGCGGGTTTTCTCCCGTCGCTGGGCATACTTGCGCATATAGGCCTGGATCTCATCTCCCGTGAGGATGCTTTGCTTCAGTTCGGTATCCGTGCGTCTGACCGGTCCGGTGATCGCCCGGCGGTGCCGGTTTACCTGGGTGAGCAGGTCGCGTCTTAAAATCCGGGCGGCATGGTTGGTGGAGATGCCGCGAATGCCCAAATCATTGAGGAAGTCCTTCAAGTTCACCGGGTCGGTAATTTCTATAAATGCTTTTCCCGGGTTTTTGAAGATCGTTGCCAGACGTCTCAATATCCCCGGGTCCTGCTCCGGACCGAAGAAGACGTCCACTATGGATGGTATGGCCGGCAGCGGCGCTTTTCCAAAGAATATCACCTGGGGTACCAGGAATATCGGCCGCTGGGTCTCCTGCTGGAGCTGCAGTAAAAACGCGAAAGGGTCCGTTTCCGATTTCACAAAGCGTCGGCGAAAGTCGCGTTTGCTGACCAGGGACAAAAAGGCGGCTTTGCCCTTCTTCAATTCGCCGGCCAGGTAGCCGTTATCGAGCGGCGAAAGCAGTTCCTTCTTTTTTACCAGCCGCAAGCTGCCGGCCAGCATGATGCGCAGCATCCGCAACACCGGCTGCAGAAAAAGAATGCTGTAGTAGAAACCCAGGGTCGGATAAGGCAGGCCCATTTGCCGGTAGCGCATGTAGTAGAGCAGATACTGAAAGCTGCTTTTTTGTTTGGCGACATAGACGGTAATGGCGTCTTCGGGCAGCTTGTTTAGAACGGCGAGCTGCTCATCTTCAATCCTGATTCCCGAAAAAAAACGCTCCAGGAAAAAGCCGGTCAAAAAGCCGGGCTTGTCCGGCAGTTCCAAGCTGTAGTGATTATAAGTCCCCTGGAGGAACCTTATGATCCAGTTCGTTTTAGAAGGCATGGTTAATATAGGCTATTAGGCTGTAGGCTGAAGACTGAAGGTCAAGCCTCGAACCTGATCGGGCCTGCCGGCGTTATCGATCGTTTTCTTTGCGGCCATGATGGACCAGCATTAATTTTTCCACGATGAGCTGTTTGAGGCTTTCCATGGCGGTCAGCGCCATTTCATACTCCTCAATCTCTGCGGCCTTGCGAATGGTCGCCAGGTAGCTCTCCATGGTCTTTTTGTCTGTGGTGGACAGAGACGTCTGCTTTTTCATGGTTTTTTCCCTACCAGCGACGCCAGGCGGGCCGGTGTATCCTCACACCCGCTGTCAGTTTCAGCGTAATGCAGGATATCCAAAGTTGCAAAAGCGTCCCGCAGTTCGTTTGCCTCGAGCAGATATTCTCTTTTGAAGCCCCTGTCCAGTGCTTTGTTGGATGCATGCATAAAAGTTTCGAAGATAAGCAGGCCGCCTGGTTTCAAGGCCCTGATAATTTGAGGAAAAAGCCGTCGATTGAGGTATCGTAGATTGACAATCAGGCTATAGTGGGCAACCGTCAGATCAAAGACGTCGAGATCGGTGCAGATGACTCGGATACCCGGATGCCGTTTTGCAAATTGCGCCAGGGCCACATCCGATATATCCACGGCGTCCACCTGAAAACCCGTGTTCGCCAGGTAAAGGCTCACTGCCCCGGTACCACAGGCAATGTCCAGGGCGAGGCCGGCGGGCGCGTGACCGCAGAAATCCCGGACGATATCAGGAATCAATTTTCCCGGGGCTTTTTCCGCGTGTTTTTTATTCCACTTTATTCGATCTTGCTTCAATCCTTTTACCCAGATTTGTTGGTGGCAGGTTGCGGCCCGCTACCCTTATCGGCCGAAAGTTCCTGCGCGAGATATTTGGCTAAAAATTCACGGGTAGTGGCATTGATATCCAGATTGTTCAGATTTTTGAAAGGTATCCAGGCCGCCTGAGCGGCATCGTCGCCCGGCATGAGATCTCCATCCAGGTATTCGGCGGCCAGGTCCACTATAATATAGTGAAAACGAATGGCACCTTCCCGGTCATGTTCAATAAAATCGAAGGTATAAACCGGCTCCCGGGCCACAATGCGGATGTTGGTTTCTTCGAAAATCTCCCTTTCTGCCGCCTGCTGGAGACTTTCACCCAGCTCCACGCTGCCGCCGGGTATGGCCCACTTGCCGTTCGAGGGCGCTTTCCCACGTTTTACCAAAAGGACCGCTCTGTCTTTAAGGACGATGGCGCCCACGGCCACGCGGGGTGTCTGCGGATAACGGGTGTCGACTGCATTCATTGGATTTATTTCGTTTGTCACCTACAGCACTTCAGATCGTTTTAATCATCTGGCATGCAGTGAAATATATTAGAAGCAATCTCAAGAAACCGATTTTGGTTCAAGCTACGGCGGACGCTACAGTCGAACCGGAGGTGCCGGCGCAGCCAATGCCCATCGTGGTAAATACCCCAGTATTTCGAGAGGTTGGTCCGCCCTACCATTAGCTATATTCCTGACGGAGGCGATTTACTCGCCAATTTAGCGTTCAACGCCGAAACGGGGCCAAAAGACTTTTTTGAGATTGCTTCTACAACCACTCTGCCAGAGCCGCCGGTGTGACGGCCAGCAACTTGGCGCCGGCTTCGCTCAGTTCATGGGAGGTTCGCAAGCCCCAGAGCGCACCGACCGGATACATCCCGGCTGCCTGGGCCGTCTGCATGTCTACGGGCATATCCCCCATGAAGATGCATTCTTCCGGTTCTACACCCATTTGCCCGGCCATTAATTCTGCGCCCAGGGGGTCGGGTTTTTTAGGAATATTGGGTCGCGCGCCATGAACGGCTGCAAAGATTTCCGGGAGTAGGAAATGATCGACAGTGGCCTGGGTGGCATCATCCGGCTTGTTGGACAAAATGCCCATTTTGAGTCCGATCGCCTCGCAGCGGTTAAGCAGGCTGGCAATACCGGGATAGGGGCGGGTTTTGGCCGCCCAGTTCCGGCTGTAAACCTTTTGCATGGCAGCCAGGCATATCTTGAGATTCTCCGGCCGGCGCCTATCTTCAGGAAGCGCCCGTTTTACCAGGACATCCATACCGTCGCCGATAAAGTATCGATAGGCTGCCACAGGGTGGGGGGGGAATCCGGCCTTCTCCAATACCATGTTCATCGAGTCGGCAATGTCTGCCATGCTGTCCAGGAGGGTGCCGTCCAGATCGAAAATAATCGCTTTGAATCGGCTCATGCATCTTCACATAACGGTAAATGGATGGGGACTCAACGTTTTTTTAGCTGAGCGGTTTCCAGAGGGTGGCAGATGAAGGTGGTCTTCAGGGGCGCAAATATAATTTCAGTAGGTCTATCATTCTGCAATGACCTGCCAGACGGTCAGGCTGCGATCCGCTCTTGCAGCCAGGCCGTTAGAGCAGCGATGACTGTTTGCCGATCCGCTGCCGTTTCGTTATAGATTTCGTGGAAAAGATCTTGGAAGACGGTCAATTGCCGGTCCGGCATCACCAGCTGTTCAAAAAAATGCTCCACCGCCTTGGTACTCACCAGGCGGTCATCACTGGCGGCCTGTATCAAAGTGGGTAGTTGCAGTTCGGCGGCATGGTTGAAAACCTGCTCGATGGCCGTCATAAATTGAACGTACCAGTTGGTGGTAACCCGGTCATGGACCAGTGGATCGGCCATATAACGCGCTACCGTGTCCGGATCGCGGCTGACATGATGAGGATCGAGTTCATTGTTGATACCCAGCCGGGGCGCCACGCGTGCCAAACAGCGCAAGGCTACTTTTTTATAGGTCGGCACGTGTGCGGCTACGCCTACGGCCGGTGACGAGAGAACCAGGCCGGCAAGCCGTTCCTGATATTTCAGGGCCGTCAGGATGGAAACCAGTCCGCCCATACTATGCCCCAGCAGGAACAGGGGTGCCTTATCCGCATGTTCTATCCGGGCCTGATCCAGGATGTCGCCGACGTCCCGAGCGTAATCATCAAAAGAGTCGACATGCCCTCGTTTTCCGCCCGACTGACCGTGTCCTCTCAAATCAAGGATCCAGAAAGAAAAACCAATGTCGGCCAGGTGATCTGCCAGTTCCAGGTAACGACCTGAGTGTTCACCCAGACCGTGGACGATCACCATGCGGGCTTTTTCAGCATCAGCCCGATAGCGCCTGAAAAATAGAGGTGGATGTTGAGCACGTTCCAGTATCGTCTCAGATAGATCAGCAGCACGCATTGATAGGCTCCCCCTCGTCTAGAAGCTATCTCAGAAAACAGATTTTGGCCCAAGGTGCGGCGGTCGCGAGGAGCCCCGCATTGCGGGACTTCCCGCTGAATATATTCCTCAAAAGTGGGTCGTAAACCTGAGGAATACATCAGGTATTTTGAGGTTTTATTCTGAGCGCCCAACGCCGAGATTGGGTCAAAAGAGTTTTATGAGGTGGCTTCTTAGTCCTCCCCCGATGACCAACGATTGGCACGGGGTATTAACAGCGCCGATTCCGACTGTCAACTAGATTAAATTTGATGCGGCTCACGGCTTGGATCGCGATAGTGATTCTTTCTGCCAGATCGGCAAGTCTTCCGGGACATCAACATCCGCCAATTCCTCCAGCAAACGTGATTGCAAGCCAGCGGCAGCAACCAGTTGCAGCGTCTTATCCAGAACAGTGGCCGCGCCCCACTGAGGGCCCTGGAACAATTGGCGGCCGGCTGCAAATGCTCGGCGCTGCATGCCGATCAGATAGTATCCGCCGTCACGGGAAGGACCAAACACCACGTCGGCCTGGTCCAGGCCAGCGTAGGCGTTTTCAATGGTGCTGGCGGCAATGCCGGGAATATCGGTACCCATGAGAACGGCCTGGGCGACACCCTTTTTAAAGGCGCTGGCGAATGCCTGAGACATCCGGACGCCCAGGCTGCCGTTGCCTTGGGGCTGGTAATCATATCCGGCGCCCAACCACGCCTGCATCCGGTCCCGATCACCACCTTCAAATCGAATTTCAACGTTCAATGCGGGAAACAGTTGGGCCCGTCTGACCCGCTTGAGGGCATGCTCAGTCATTTGGCGTTGGAGCCGGGCAGCACCCTCAGCTCCCAATACGGGGATCAGGCGGGTCTTGGTGACCCCCGCCAAAGGAAAACGAGTGAATATGATTAACCGGCGATTCACGGAATTCTCCAGTGTGACAACTGCGTTGCTGTCTTCGACAACTGTCTATATCAATCTGAAATTAAAGTCAAATTGACTCTATCGGCTGCCATGAGCAAGGGTGGCGGGCAGCGCACGCCAGGAACCCTGCGGTCATCTCGTATGGCACATCCAGGGTCCCGTGGCCGTGGGCCCGCTACAATTCCGGGCGCCCTCGGAAGGGGCGTATTCGGCTTGACACCACTATATTTTTATTTATAGTCTTGCCGAAATTTGTAGTATATAAAGATGATTGCCTGGGCAAAGCAGCAATTGGCGAGCAGCACGCATGTTCCAACCCGGCTAGCGCTGTGACCCGATTCCCGGGAATCAATCCATGTGAATATCCTGTGCGGGTATAGATTAAAAGGGAGTCAGTATGAAAAGAACATGTTTAACCTGCCTTCTTATCCTGATGGGGCTCATCATGTTTGGGGCGCCGCTTGCGGCGGTGGCTGGTCCGGCCACCGAGGCGGTCCGGCAACCGATCAATGACGGGATTGCGCTGTTGCGAGATCAAGCGGTTGAAACCGATGACCAGCGACGCGAGCAAGCGGACAGAATCTGGGAGATCCTGAGCCAGGCTTTTGACCTAAAGTTGATCTCGGCGCTGGCTCTGGGTAGCAAGAGCTGGAAAAGATTTTCACCTGCAGAGCGCGCGGAATTTATCGATGTCTTTACCCGGTTGCTGGGCAACACCTATATCACCAAGATACAGGGGGAATATAAGGATGAGGAGGTATTGTTTGTCGGAGAAGAAGTGGTTTCGAAAAAAAAGGCCGTTGTAAAAACCATTATCAAAAGACAGGATATCGAAATTCCGGTAAATTTCAAAGTGCGCTTTAAAAAAGGCGAGTGGAAGGTTTACGATATCAATGTCGAAGGCATTGGCCTGGTATTGAATTATCGCCGCCAGTTCAACACATTCCTGTCGAAAAAGGAGGAAACCCCGGGAAGCCTGATAACCGAACTGAAAGGTAAGCTTGAGCCCAAAGCGAGCGAGAATTGAATCGTCTTAAAATTATAGTAATATTAGGCGTTATGTTGCTTGCCGGGCCGGTTGTATTGCCGGCTCCTTTTTTTGCAGCTGAGACCGCGGATACCGAGTCTAAGTCAGGCCGCGAAGTTGAGGATGAGGAACTCATCGAAGATGAGGAGTTCCTGGATGATGAGGAGTTCCTGGATGATGAGGAATTTTCAGACGAAGATCTGGCGCCGGGCGGCAGTGACGCGGTGGCTGTGCCGGACCCGCTGCGACCCGTCAACTATGCCATCTACCTTTTCAACGATAAAGTCTATTTCTGGGCCCTCAAGCCGGTAGCCAAGGGATATAGGGTGGTCGTACCGGCTGAGATCCGTATTTGTACCCTTAATTTTTTCAACAACTTATGGGCGCCAGTCCGTTTCACTAATTGCCTGCTGCAGGGCAAGTTTAAAAATGCGGCCGGAGAGTTCGGTAAGTTTTTCATCAACACCACCGTCGGGGGGCTGGGCCTGGGGGATGTGGCCCAGCGTTACCCGGAACTCAACCCGCCGGAGGAGGATTTTGGACAGACTCTGGGCTACTGGGGGTTCGGGAACGGCTTTTACCTCGTTTTGCCGGTGCTGGGACCTTCCACGCTGCGCGACGCGGTTGGCCGCTTGGGCAATTGGGCCGTGGATCCGCTTTCCTACATAGAACCCTGGGAGCTCTCCCTCGGGGTTTGGGCCCTCAAAAATGTGAACTCGACCTCTTTCAGGATAGGCGACTACGAGACCATCAAGGATGCGGCCATCGATCCTTATGGGGCGTTCCGGGATGGGTACATACAGTTTCGCCGGACAAAGGTCGCCCAATAGGGGGAGACCGGCCACAGGGGGCATCTTTTGGCCCGGGGCTGCGGTCTCGCCTTTTTCCACCCCTCAACGTAGCCCGCTACGCCTCGGGCTGCAAAAATGGCTGCGGTCTTGCCTCGAACCAAAAGCTACCCCCTGTGGCCGGTCTCCACGATTTAGACAGGGGGCATCTTTTGGCCCGGGGCCGCGTTCTCGCCTTTTTCCATCCCTCAACGTAGCGCGTTACGCCTCGGGCTGAAAAAATGGCTGCGGCCTTGCCCCGAACCAAAAGCTACCCCCTGTGGCCGGTCCCCGCAATTTAGGCAGGGGGCATCTTCATATACGAATACCCTTATTACACGATGACGGATCGGCCCAGAGCGGCGTTTTCACATTTTTTAGATCCTCAACATAGCGTCTGCTATGCCTGCGGTCTCAAAAACGTTCAAGCCTTGCTCTGAACCAAAAGCTACTACTTGTGTGCGAACACCGCGTTAAGATAGGTCATCCTCATGTACGGTGTAGCTTTCAGGAGAAGACGGATTGGCCCGGTGCTGCTTTCCCGCCTTTTATCAGCCCTCAATTTTTGGCACACCCCGTTAATCTCGGTTTCTTTCCACCTTAAAATGGGACGATATTGGATTGTTGAACGGTTTAAAATGGGCCTTTAAATTTGATTCATTTATTGGGTCTGATTTCGCCTGCCAGGGGATGCAAAAGGACAAATACCTTGATAGAAAAATAGCCCGTAACTGCCCGGTTTTATTCTTGACAAACAGTTTGAATTTAATATGTTGAGGGGTCACGTTGATATAATAACCCAGAAGCGGTTTCAAAACCTTCAATCGGGTTCAAGGCAAGGCGGCCGTGAGGTTCAACCTGGAGGAATACGCGAGCATTTTTTGGTTAACGCGGGAGGTTGCGCCTATCGGCTTTAAACCCGGCACTTCGCGCTGAACTGAACGTCCAACATCGAAATTGGGCTCGCGGGGAGGTTTTGAAACCGCTTCTAATCAAAAGCCGAGGGAGAGATAATGAAAGTTTTGGTAAGCGACATGCTGGGTGAGATCGGGATCGAAATGTTTGAAAAGGAAGCGGGTATCGAGGTGGATTTGAAGACCGGCCTGTCCCCGGAGGAATTGAAAAGCATTATCGGGGGGTATGACGGTTTGGTGATCAGAAGCGCCACCAAGGTTACCGAGGATCTCCTTTCGGCGGCTGACAACCTCAAAGTCGTAGGCCGGGCCGGCATCGGGCTGGACAATGTTGATATTCCCGCAGCCTCCAAGCGCGGTGTCGTCGTGATGAATACACCCGGTGGAAATGTGGTCACCACTGCCGAGCATGCGATTGCCATGATGCTGTCTTTATCCCGCAACATCCCCGAAGGCACGGCCTCCCTCAAGGATGGACGCTGGGATAAGAAAAAGCTGCAAGGCCGTGAGATTTATAACAAAGTCCTGGGCATCATTGGTTACGGCAAGATCGGTTCCATTGTCGCCGACCGCGCCCGGGGGCTCAAGATGAAAGTTCTTGTGCACGATCCCTTCGTGGCTCCCGACCAAGTAGAAAAGGCGGGGTTCGAATTTGCATCCTTGAATGACTTGTATGCCCAAGCCGATTATATCTCCATCCACGTGCCGAAACTGAAGGACACCATCGGTCTGATTGATAAAGACGCTTTTGCCAGGATGAAAGACGGGGTGATGCTGGTCAACTGTGCCCGGGGCGGCATCGTCAATGAAGCGGATCTCTGCGAAGCCATGCAGTCTGGGAAGGTGGCCGGAGCGGCCCTGGATGTTTTCAAAACCGAGCCGCCGGAAGAATCGCCCCTGTTTGCTCTCGAGCGCTTTATCTGCACGCCGCACCTGGGGGCTTCGACCCGTGAAGCCCAGACCAATGTTGCGGTAGCCGTAGCCGACCAGATTATCGATTATTTGAAAAACGGTACCATCCGAAATGCGGTCAATGTTCCTTCGGTAACGGGTGAACTGCTTGAAAAGCTGGGTCCCTTTCTGGATATCGGCGACAAGATCGGCTGCCTGCAGGCCCAGTTGCTCTGTGGGCCCCTCAAAGAGGTTGTTATCGAATATGTAGGTGATTTCAAGGAGATGGACCTCTCGCCGGTTACCACGGCTGCCTTGCGGGGCCTGCTTTTGCCCGAAGTCAAGGACGGCGTCAACTTCGTTAATGCTCGCATCATTGCCAAGGAAAGGGGCATCAAGGTTACCGAGACCGAAACGGCTGATTCCGATGAATATAATAACATGATCACGGTGAAGGTGGTTTCCACCGAAGCGACCAGCACTGTGTCCGGAACGATTTTTGGAAAACGGGACCCCCGGATTGTACGGATCAATTCATTCCGGTTGGAAATGGTCCCCACTGGTCACCTGGCCCTGATTTACAACATAGACAGACCGGGTTCCATTGGTGAGATCGGGACCACCCTGGGCAACCACAGTATCAACATCGGCCGGATGCAGGTGGGGCAGGAAGAGCAAGGCGACAACAATATTATCTTCCTGTGTACGGACACCCCCATTCCGGATGAGGTGTTCAGCGAACTCCGGGACCTGGCATCGGTCAAAACAGCCATTCCGCTCGAATTTTAGAGAAATCAGACGGTTATTAAGACGCCGTTTTTCAGGGGAGGGAATATCATGACAGAGCAGAAAGACGATCAGCAGGGATTCATCATGAAGGATGCACCTGAAGAGACCGTGGCAGAAGATGCGGCCCAACCGGAAGATCATATTCCGCTGCCGGAGATCAATTTTTCCACCTTCGTGGTTTCCCTGAATGCGTCCGCCCTCATACACCTGGGGCTGATGGAGGATCCCATCCAGGGGGAAAAGGTCAAAAACCTGGAGCTGGGCAAACAAACCATCGATATCCTGGTGATGCTTGAGGAGAAGACCAAGGGCAACCTGTCTACCGAGGAGGAGAAGCTGCTGCAGAACATCCTGTATGATCTGCGCATCAACTATGTAAAGCAGAGTCAGTAGTGACCGGCCCCCTGACGCTCAGGTCGCCTGCCAAGATCAACTTGTTTCTCAAAATTACCGGGAAACGGCCGGACGGTTACCATGAACTTGTGTCGCTCATGTGCGGCATCAGTCTTGCGGATCGGATTGTCCTGAAGCCAGGAAAAGAAGCTATTTCGGTGGCTTGTGAATACCCCGGCGTCCCGGAGGATGCGACCAATCTGGCCGCCCGCGCGGCGGCAGCATTTTATGAACGCCACCGGGTGCCGGAAAGGGTGGCCATTGAAATTGAAAAGCAGATTCCGGCCGGTGCCGGTTTAGGGGGTGGCAGCAGCAACGCCGCGACGGTATTAAAGGGTTTGAACGCGTTCTATGGCCAGCCGCTGACACCCACGGAGCTCTCCGAAATAGGCGCGACCATTGGCGCCGACGTTCCGTTTTTCCTGTTTAACCGGCCGGCCCTGGCAACCGGAATTGGCGAACGGCTGACCGCATTTGAAGGGCTTGACCGCCGCAAGGTTTTGGTGATCTATCCCGGATTTGGTATTCCGACTGCGGACGTATACAAAAAACTAAATTTGGGATTGACAAAATGTGAAAATCACCTTAAATCGTTTCTTTTAAAACAGAATGGGTTTATATCGGCCCAGCATTTGTGCAATGATTTGGAAACAGTTGTAATTCCACGATATCCTGAAATTGCAGCTGCAAAAAAAAAGTTGATTGAGAATGGGGCAGAAGGGGCGCTGATGTCCGGCAGCGGCTCAAGTATTTTTGGGCTTTTTGCCGAATCCCAGACCGCCCAAACGGCCGCAGAGGCCTTGGCCCCTCAATATGGTGGTGCGGTTTTCTTGGCGGATCTCCTGGTTTAATGAACCAGGTGCCATCAAAACGCCCGATTTTTCTTTGTTTAATCTCAGGTCTCAAGCATGGGGCGTCGTCAAGTGGCAAGACACAGGGTTTTGGTCCCTGCATTCGTAGGTTCGAATCCTACCGCCCCAGCCAACAGTTACCAAACGGATGTAAAGTCCGTTTTATAGTTGAGGCAGCGAAACATAAACCCGAGCCAAGGATGAACCATGACTGATTTTGGCATATTTTCAGGAAATTCGAATCCGGTTCTGGCCAAGAAGATATGCGACTACCTGAATGTGCCCATGGGGGGTGCCAAGGTCAAGACGTTCAGCGATGGCGAGATCCAGATCGAAATCGAAGAAAATGTGCGCCTGAAAGACATTTTCGTGGTTCAATCCACCTGCGACCCGGTGAACGACAACCTGGTGGAATTGTTGCTGATGATCGATGCTTTCAATCGGTCTTCCACCAAGCGGATTACCGCGGTGATTCCTTATTACGGCTATGCCCGACAGGACAAGAAAGTCGCACCCAGGGTACCCATCAGTGCTAAGCTGGTGGCGGACCTGATCTCCACGGCCGGGGCGGATCGGGTCATCACCATGGATCTGCATGCGGGGCAGATCCAGGGGTTTTTCAGTATACCGGTGGACAACCTGTTTACCGCCCCAGTGACGCTGAAACACATAAGGAGCAATTTCGATCAGGAGAATCTGGTCATTGTCTCTCCCGATGCCGGCGGGGCGGAAAGGGCCCGGGCCTTTGCCAAACGCCTGGGGGCCGGCCTGGCGATCATCGACAAACGCCGCTCGGCGCCCAACGTGGCCAAGGCGATGTCGGTGGTCGGGAACGTTCAAGATAAAGTTGCCATGATCCTGGATGACATGGCTGATACGGCCGGGACTCTGACCCAGGCTGCCAGTGCGCTCATGGAACACGAGGCCCGCGAGGTGCATGCGGTCTGCAGCCATGCCGTGCTGTCGGGTCCTGCGGTAGACCGGATTGCCGATTCGCCGCTGAAATCGCTGATTGTGACGGATACCATCCCGCTCAGCGACAAGGCGGCCGTGTGTGACAAAATTGAAGTGCTATCCATTGCGGAACTTGTTGGCGAAGCCATCATACGCAGTACAACAGGCGATTCAGTAACGTCGCTTTTTGTATAAATACCACGTTAAGGAGGAAACATTTTGGAGTTACTTGAACTAAAAGCCGTTAACAGGACCGATTCAGGCAAAGGCCAGGCCCGGACGCTACGCCGGGAGGGCCGCCTGCCCGCGGTTCTGTACGGACGCAATACAGATCCGGTGATGCTGTCAATCAATCTCAGCGAACTGGAAGACATTACCAAAGGCGGCTCTGCCGGCCAGGCCCTCTTGAGCATTTCAGTCGAGGGGGAGAAAAAGCCGCGTACAGCCATGATTAGAGAGTTGCAGATTTCACCGCTGAGCCGTGACTATCTGCATGTCGATTTCTATGAAGTGGATATGAAGAAAAAGATCAACATCATGGTACCGGTGACCACCACCGGCAAGTGTATCGGCATCGAGATGGGCGGTATGACCCAGCTGATTCGGCGTGAGCTCGAAGTCCTGTGCCTGCCTGACAACGTACCGGAACACATTGAGATCGATATTACCGATCTGAACATCGGCGATTCGGTTCACGTGGAAGATGTCCAGCTGGAAGGGGATATTGAGATCCCCCACGATGTCGACTTCACCATTTTGACCATCCTCAGCGCCAAGATGAAGGAAGAGGAAGTGGAAGAAGAAGAGCTCGAAGAAGGCGAAGAGGGCGTTGAAGAAGGCGAAGAGGCGGAAGCCGAAGGCGAAGAAACCGCCGAAAAAGAAGAGTAGTTTTGGAATTGGGCCGACCTGTGACGGAGGACTTCTTATACAACGAGCCTCCGCAGATCAAGCTCATTGCGGGCCTTGGTAACCCCGGGCCCGATTACCGGGATACCCGGCACAATATAGGTTTTCGGGTGGTGGATACCCTGGCCCGACGTTACACTATCGGGTGGGATTTCTCGGAGCCCGGACTTGAGTTTGGCCGGGGGGCCGTTAAAGGCCGCGCTGTACAGCTGCTCAAGCCGCAGCGCTACATGAATCGCAGTGGGCCGCCGGTAGTCGCTTTTTTAGAAAAATTTTGCATATCACACAGGGAGATATTGGTCATCCATGATGATATCGACCTGGAATTTGGAAGATTAAAAATAAAAAAGAAAGGGGGCGATGGCGGACACAAAGGTATAAGATCAATGATAGATGCCTTTGGAACCGGAGATTTCGCAAGACTCCGCGTGGGCATTGATCATCCCGGAGAAGAGGTTGATGTGGTGGACCACGTCCTGGGGCAGTATAACGACCGGGAGGCGGGAAACCTGGCAGAATTCATCAACCGGGCTTCGAAAGCTTCAGTTACGGTGCTTTGCGACGGTGTCAACGCAGGTATGAATCAGTTTAACCGTAAAAGCGCCACAAATTTTTAACATTTTCAATATGGAGGTAAGCATGGAAGTATTGTTGAGCAATATCCCGTTGGTATGCACACTCACCGGTGTTGTGGGAATTATTTTTGCCCTCATCCTGGCAATGGCTGTTAAGAGTGCCCCCGCGGGTAACGAAAGAATGCAGGAAATTGCCGGCGCAATCCAGGAAGGCGCGGTTGCCTACCTGAATCGCCAGATGAAATCCATGGGTATTACCGGGATTATCATTTTCGCAGTTATTTTCGCTACTTTGGGCGCCAAGACTGCCGCTGGATTTGCCGTAGGCGCCATCGCGTCCTTTTTCGCAGGCTACATCGGCATGCGCGTATCCGTTCTGGCCAACGTCAGGACCGCCGAAGCTGCCCGAAACGGCATGGCGGCCGGCCTGTCCATGGCTTTCAGGGGCGGTACCGTGACCGGTATGATCGTAGCCGGCCTGGCGCTCACTTCTGTTGCCGGTTTCTATATGTTTACGCACGACATCATGGCCCTGGTTGCTCTCGGATTCGGCGGCAGCCTGATCTCTATCTTCGCCCGTCTGGGCGGCGGCATCTTCACCAAGGGTGCGGATGTAGGCGCCGACCTGGTAGGTAAAGTCGAAGCCGGTATTCCCGAAGACGATCCACGCAACCCGGCCACTATCGCCGACAACGTGGGTGACAATGTGGGTGACTGTGCCGGTATGGCCGCAGACCTTTTTGAAACCTACGCGGTAACCGCCGTAGCTGCCATGCTGATCGGCAGCCTGCTGTTCCCCAAAAATGCTATGGCGGTTGAATTCCCGCTGATTCTCGGCGCCATCTCCATTATCGCTTCCATCCTCGGCAGCTTTATGGTCAGACTGGGCAGCAGCGGATACGTAATGGGCGCCCTGTACAAAGGCATGTTTGGCTCCGCCATCCTGTCCGCCATTGCGTTTTACTTTGTCACCATGAAGTACATGGGCAATGTGGGCGATCTGACTGCTATCAACATTTACTACTGTACCCTGATCGGCCTGATTCTCACCGTGGTCATCGTTATCATTACCGAGTACTACACCGGTATTTATGCCCCGGTTAAGAGAATTGCTGACGCGTCCACCACCGGACATGGTACCAACATCATCGCCGGCCTGGCCGTCTCCATGCAGGCCACCGCGCTGCCGATCCTGGCCATCTGCCTGAGCATCTTCCTGGCGTTCAAATTTGGCGGTCTTTACGGAATCGCCATGGCAGCCATGTCCATGCTCTCCATGACCGGTATGGTTATTGCCATTGACGCCTACGGCCCGATCACCGACAACGCCGGTGGTATCGCCGAAATGGCCGAGATGGACGAGAGTGTTCGCGCGATTACCGATCCGTTGGATGCTGTTGGTAACACCACCAAGGCCGTAACCAAAGGGTATGCCATCGGCTCCGCCGGTCTGGCCGCCCTGGTTCTGTTCGCAGCCTACGTCCAGGAATTCGCCATTCACGGCGGCACTGCCGACATCCGTTTTGACCTGGCCGACGTAAACGTTATCCTGGGTCTCTTCATCGGCGGTCTGCTGCCATACCTGTTCGCTTCCATCGCCATGGAGGCGGTTGGAAACGCCGGTGCCGCAGTTGTTGTTGAAGTCCGTCGCCAGTTTGCCGAGATCCCGGGCATCATGGAAGGGACTGCCAAACCGGATTATGCTGCTTGTGTTGACATTGTCACCAAGTTTGCTCTCAAAGAGATGATGGTTCCGGCACTTCTGCCGATAGCCGCTCCGCTGATCGTTGGCTTCCTGCTGGGCAAAGTCGCCCTGGGTGGTTTGCTCATCGGTTCCATTGTAACCGGCGTTTTCGTTGCGATCTCCATGACCACCGGTGGTGCGGCGTGGGATAACGCGAAAAAATACATCGAAGACGGCAACCTCGGCGGCAAGGGCTCCGACGCCCATAAAGCTGCCGTTACCGGCGACACCGTAGGCGACCCCTACAAAGATACTGCCGGCCCGGCCGTTAACCCGATGATCAAGATTCTGAATGTTGTGGCCCTTCTGATGGTTCCGTTCCTGATGTAATCTGGGCTTAGCAGTATTCAAATCTGTTCAACGTTAAAAGGATTGGCGCCCTTGGGGCGCCAATCCTTTTTTATTGAATGAACCCCAAAGGTGTGATATAAAGCATATTGTACAGAATTTTGAGGAAATTCCACCTAACAGCACTCAACCGCCAGTTGGCTTTCTTCAAGTACAACATCCAGCGACCAAGCAGCACATAACCATTTTTCACGGGTAAAACCAACGGGTAAAACCAAATGGATAAAAAAGACAACGGCAATCCGGCCTCCGAACCGCAGGGCGAGATTAAAAAATTCGAGGTTGGAGATCTGGCCGTGTATCCTGCCCATGGGGTGGGACGTATCGAAGCCATTGAGAGCCGGGACGTCAATGGTGAAACCCACGATTTCTATATCATGAAAGTGCTGGAAAACGGCATGGTTATAATGATTCCCACCTGGAACGTGGCTTCGGTTGGGTTAAGGGACATTATCGACGAGAAGGATGTGCCCAAAGTATACGATGTCATGAAGGGCAAACGCAACGCCAACCTGGAAAGCCAGACCTGGAACCGGCGCTACCGTGAATATATGGATAAGATCAAAACCGGTTCGCCCTATGATGTGGCTGAAGTTTTCCGGGATCTTTCCCTGCTCAAGTTTACCAAGGACCTCTCCTTCGGGGAACGCAAACTTTACGACACCGCCCAAATTCTCCTGGTCAAGGAGTTGTCGACTGCCAAGAATACAGATGAAGCTTCTATAGCCGCCGAATTGGATGCTCTGATCGAAGAGCAGCGACCGGTGGAGCCGCCTCCGGAATCTGAAGAAGCGTCATCTTAACAACAGGTGCTTCCCGGCACCGCACAGACATTGAACACTCCTCAACGTTCTCAAGACAGTCACCCCTTTTCTTTTGAGATATCTTCGTCCGACGTTGGCCTGCGCCTGGACGCTGTCATTGGTTCCCATGTTCCCGATTGTTCCCGTTCACACGCCGCCCGCCTGATCCGCGCCGGCTTGATCCGGGTGAACACCCTCCTGAAAAAGCCCGGTTACCGGGTAAAATGGGCTGATCGGGTGGACGGAGAAATGCCGCCGCCGGAAACCGTTGCTTTCGACCCGGAACCAATGGATCTCAATGTTCTTTATGAGGATCAAGACATCATCGTGATCAACAAGCCGCCGGGGTTGGTGGTCCACCCCGCACCGGGTCATTATTCCGGGACCCTCGTAAATGGTCTGCTGCATCATTGTCCGGACCTGGCACCCATTGCCGGCGAGATCCGCCCCGGCATTGTTCATCGCCTGGACAAAGACACGTCCGGGGCCCTCATTGCTGCTAAAAATGCTGCGGCCCTGGAACATCTGGCCGGGCAATTCAAGGACCGCACCGTGGTCAAAACCTATCTGGCGCTTGTCTATGGCGTCATGCCGCAAGACCAGGGCGAGATAGACCTGGCGGTGGGGCGTCATCCGACGGAACGCAAAAAAATGTCGGTGGCCAGTCGCCGGGGGCGTGCGGCGTTAACCCTTTGGAAAGTCAAGTCGTGTTTTAATGCGTGCAGTCTATTGGAGATCGACCTCAAGACCGGCCGGACCCATCAGATCCGAGTGCACTGTGCCGCCATCCACCATCCAATCATCGGAGACAGCCTCTATGGCGGCCGGACCGGCAGCCAGTACCGCCGCCAGGACGCAAAGTTGGATGCCCTGTCAAGGGGCGTTAAACGGCAACTGCTGCACGCCTGGCGGTTAACCCTGGACCACCCCTTGAGTGGCGAGCGGATGACCTTTGAGGCGCCTTTGGCGGAGGATATACAGACACTTCTGGATGGGCTTGAACAAAGCCAAAATCCCCAATAGGTTAATCTCTGAAGCAATGCGGAGGAAGACAATCCCCCTCCCTTGACGGGAGGGGTTAGGGGAGGGTGAAGGTCAAAGGAGGCCGCTTCCCCAGTCTATCCAGGCAGACCCACCAGCACTCCCACCCAACCTCCCCCGTCAAGGGGGAGGAGTAGACTGAGGGAGTGCAAAAGGGTTTTCAAAATCGAAATCGCCATCGGGATCGAAATCGAGGGGTCTCCGCTACGGTTTTCAATCCCGTCCCGATTTCGACTTCGGGTCCGATGATGGATCCCTACTCCTGATCCAGACAGATCGGGGATCATCAGCCCCATAGAAAAAGCAGATTAAGAGCAAGCGTAAGATTAAGAAAAAGAAAACGCCGCGATCAAATTGACTGCGGCGTTTTTGAATTTTAAACTGCCAATGTTAAGCAGCCCGCTCGTCGTCCTTGTCGTAGCAGATCCGGCAGCAGTTCAGGCAGCGGTTGGCTTCGTATTTGGCATCTTCTTCGGAAATGACCAGGTCCGCCTCTTCGAAGCATTTGATGCGGGCCGCCACGTCCATTTCAGGCATGGGGGTTCGTTTTTGCTTGCCCACCCCCGGAACCTCCTCAAAAAGTGATTCCGGTATGTGCTTCTTCAGCAGAGATTTCGGTACCGGCGGAATCGTGACCTCGACCGGCTCTTCCGCTTCTTCATCTTGTCCCATCAGGTAGAGATGGATGGAGCGGGCCGCGCGGCGGCCCCCGCCGATGGCTTCTACGACCAGGCTGGCGCCGGTGGCCGAGTCACCGCCTGTGAAGATATACGGGATGTTGGCCTGCAGGATTTCGGGATCGTTGTCGATGGTGCTCCAACGGGTCAGTTCCAGATCGGCCAGGTCGGCATCTTTGTCTTTAAAAGATGCATCCGGTCCCTGTCCAATGGCGGTCACCAGCATGTCGATATCCAGAAGGGTTTCAGATCCTTCAACCGGAACCGGGCTCCGGCGGCCGCTGGCATCGGGTTCGCCGAGTTCACATTTAAGGTACTCAAGGTTTGTGACCCGGCCGTTTTCATCGCCGATTACGCGGGTGGGGGCGGCCAGGAAATGGAAGTTGACCCCTTCGTGCTCGGCCGCTTCAATCTCAACCAGGTTGGCGGGCATTTCCGCACGGGTCCGGCGGTAGAGAATGGTCACCTCATCGGCGCCCAGTCGCACCAGGGTCCGCACACAGTCGATGGCCGTATTGCCGCTGCCGATAACCACGCACTTTTTCCCGATGGGAAAGCCCTTGGGATTTTCAGACTGCTGGTCGCTGGCAAAGGCGGTCAAAAAGCTGATGCCGGTGTAGCAACCCTCCAGATCTTCGCCATCCACTCGCAGCGAGTAGTCCTTCCAGGCGCCGATGCCGAGAAAGATAGCGTCATACCCGGCTTCCTTAAGGGTGGCGACGGTGAAATCCTCACCCATCTTCATGTTCATGCGGGCGTCGATGCCCAGATTCAGGATCCCGTCACATTCCCATTTCAGGACTTCTTTGGGCAGGCGGTATTCAGGGATGCCGTAGCGGATCATACCGCCCAGTTCCGGCATCATGTCGAATATGGTGACGTCGTGTCCGAGGCGGCGCAGGAAGAATGCGCAGCTCAAGCCGGCCGGACCGCCGCCGACCACGGCTACTTTCTTGTCGGTGGATGGCGCGCAGGAGATGGGCAGGCGGCTGCCGGAGTTCATCTCGTAATCAGCCGCAAACCTTTTGAGCTGGTTGATGGAGACTGGTTCGTCATCTTCGATATCCCGACGGCAGTAGTCTTCACAGGGGTGCGGACACACCCGGCCGCAAGACAGCAGCAGCGGGTTCCGTTCCCGAATGGTATGTACTGCGCCGGCATAATCCCCTTCGCGAATCTGAGAGATGTACTTGGGAATATTGATCTCGGCCGGACAGGTCTGGGCGCACGGGGCCAGGGCATCGTCTTCCTGGTTGAAATGGAGCAGCCGTTCGGACATGGTCCGGACGGTCAGGATATTTTTCGGGCAGGCCTTTTCACAGGCGCCACAGCCGACACACAGGGCTTCATCGACCACCGGAAAGCCGTTGGGGCCGATCTCGATGGCGTTGAAGATACACGAGCGCACACAGTCACCCATGCCCAGGCAGCCGACCTGGCACACCCGTTTACCGCCGTAAAGGGTACTTAAAGCGGCACAGGAGCTGACGCCCATATAGGCATACTGATTTTCGGCCCGATCGCCGCCTTCACAAAGATTACGGGACAACGACGCTTCGGCGGTTCCGGGGTCCATGCCCATCACCCCGGCCACAGCGGCCGCGGTATCGGGGCCGGCCACCACGCACACCGTGGGCAAGGCCTTGCCGTTGACGACAGCCACGGCGGCCGCCGAACAGCCGGCATAACCGCATCCGCCGCAGTTGGCTCCGGCCAGTTCCCCTTCGACTTCAGCAATCCGGGGATCTTCCCAGACATAGAATACTTTGGACGCTACACTCAGTACGGTGCCGCACAGGGCACCTACTCCCATCAGAACAAGAACGGCTTCAACCAAAATAACCTCCCTCGTATACGAGAAGCACTATTTTACACCATACCCTTGAATGCATAGAAAGCCAGTGAAAGTACCCCGGCGGTTACCAGGGCGATGGACGTATCCTGCAGTGGCTTGGGAACCCGGGCCAGGAGAATTTTTTCACGCAGCCCGGCAAAGATGATCAGGGCCAGTCCGAACCCAACCGCATAGGCAAAAGAAGCCACCAGGGCCTCCATAAAGGTGCGTTCAAAGTCGATATTGAGAACGCAGGCGCCGAACACGGCACAGTTGGTGGTGATCAGGGGCAGGAAAATACCCAGTCCGGCATACAGGGCCGGAATACTTTTCTTCAGGAACATCTCCACGAACTGCACCAGTGAGGCGACTACCACGATAAAGGCGATGGTCCGCAGGTAGACCAGGTCGGCGGGGACCAGGACAAAGTGGTAGGTGATCCAGGAGATCAAGCCGGCCATGACCAGCACGAAGACAACGGCCATGGCCATACCAACCGCGGTTTCCATTTTCTTGGAGGTTCCAAGGAAAGGGCAGTTGCCCAAAAACTGGGCCAGCAGAATATTGTTGACGAAGATGCAACTAACAATAAGGACGATGTAGTCACCCATGAGGGGGCCTCCTATTTCTGGCCTAACATGTTCATACCGCACAGCATGACACCCAGGCAGACAAAGGCGCCGGGTGCCTGTACCATGAAAGTAAATGCTTGAAATCCTGGGAAGTAAGTAGCTATGTTCAACAGCGGGTCTCCCCACAGCGTCAGGGTGCCGGCACCCAGTATTTCGCGAAACGCCCCTAAGGCACCCAGCGATATGGTGAACCCCAGGCCGATCCCCAGTCCGTCCGCCAGCGACAGTACCAGGCCGTTTTTAGACGCAAACGCCTCGGCCCGGCCCAGCACGATGCAGTTCACCACGATCAGCGGGATAAACACCCCCAATTGCAGAAACAGCTCGTAGGTATAGGCCTGCATGAGCATTTCCACCAGGACGACGAACGTGGCGATGATGATGATGAAGCATGGAACGCGGACTTTGGGGGGAATCACCTTGCGCAGGGAGGAAACCAACAGGTTCGAACACACCAGTACAAAGGTGGTGGCCAGCCCCATGCCGAGCCCGAACTGCATCTTGGTGGTGACCCCCAGCACGGGGCACAACCCGAGAACCAGGCGGAAGGGCGCAATTTCTTCCCAGAAACCTTTAAAAAATTCGTGGGTAACAGACTTTGCCATCAGTATCTCCCTATGGGGTAATTGATTTGAGCTTTTCTTCGATTTCCGGTTTCAGGCTCTTGTACATGTCTCCGGCCTGGGTGGCGGCTACGCACACCGCCCGAGACGTGATCGTGGCCCCGGACAGGGCGTTGATCTTGCCGCCGTCACCGGTAACCTGGATTGGCTCCAGGAGCGGCTGCCCGGCGAACTGGGCCGCAAAGTTCGGATCGTCCTTGGCCATGGAGCCCAGACCGGCGGTCTCACTGTGGGTGGTGACGCCCGCGCCGTAGATTTTATCTGTGGCTACATCCACGGCCACCATCAGGCCGACATCGCCGCCGTAGCCTTTGCCGAACGTTTCAAATGCGACGGTTTGGGTTTTTCCGTCCAGTTTAGCGACGAAAAAGGTCCTGCTCTCCTTGTCGCGGTCAATGGTGAACCGGTCCGACAGAGGATCGTTTTCAGCATCCTTGAAAAGGCTTTTTAACGTGGGCCCCTTTACGAATTGGAGCACCTGGTCTTCGATCCGTTGTGCGGTGTTTTCCTTGACATAGGCCAGCAGTCCCCCGGAAAGGGAGCTGAGAAACGTCAATACCACGACCATTTTAATCATTTCACCCATGTTAGCCTACCTTTCCTATCGCTTGCGGTCTGATTCTATCGATGAGCGGGTTGATGGAGTTCATGAGCAGGATGGCCAGCAGGACTCCATCGGCGTACATGCCGATATTGCGGATCAGAACGGTCAGGACCCCGCACCCGGCCCCGTAGATCAGCATCGGGATGGGGTTGACCGGTGAGGAGGCATCCTCGGTGGCCAGGAAGAAAGCACCGATCAGCGTATAGCCGGTCAGCAGGTGGAAGATCGGATCGGCATACAATGTCGGATCAGACATATTGAACAGCAGGGCGGTGACTAGCACGCCGGCCAGAAAACTGCCGACTATTTCCCAGCGGATAAATCCGCGGAGAATCAGATAGAGTCCGCCCACAATCAATCCCAGGCCGAAAGTGGACCCCAGTCCACCGGCCTGGCGGCCCAGGAGCAGGTCCATATAGTTAAAGGACTCAATACCTGCTACGCCGAAAGCCTTGAGGACACCCAGCGGGTACAGCATGTTGTAGCCGAAGTCGTAATGCACCAGGGCCGTGTCGAAGTCCAGCATGGCCTTCCAGGATACAGACATGATCGCCAGGGCCATGACCGCGGGGTTGAATGGGTTGGCCCCGATGCCGCCGTAAATTTGCTTTCCCAGTACGACGGCAATAAAGGTAGCCGTCAAAACCACCCACCATGCGACAGTCGCCGGCAGGAGCATGGCCATTATCAGGCCGATGACGGCGGCGTTGCCGTCCCCGATCGTAGGGACCTGCTTCATGCCACGGTTGATCAGCCATTCCCATCCCATGGCGCTGCCCACGGAAAGACAGACCACGGCCACGGCCGGCGCACCGTACTGCAGGATACCCGCTAATACGGCCGGCATGGCTGCGATCAGGATGGCATAACTGCGTTCGGTCACATTGCTCCCGTTGTGCCAGAAAGGAGCGTGGGAGACGATTAATTTCTTCGGATTACTCATTAGCAGCCTCCGCAGATTCGAGTCGCGCCAGCTCATATTTAGCCAGCTTGATATATTGGAAAATCGGTATTTTGGCGGGGCACACGAAGGTGCACAGACCGCATTCCACGCAGGAAAAAAGGTCGTATAGATCAGCTGCATCCTGGTACTGTCCGGCTTCCAGAAAACGTACCAGCATGTTGACCTGGATGCGGGCCGGGCAGATGGGAATGCAGTCGCCGCAATTGATACAGGGGTAATCGGACATCAGCGGGATATCCGCACCGCCTTGTACGATGATGGCATCGGTGTCCGGCATGATCGGGAATTCATCGGTATAAACAGCCGCTCCGGTCATCGGGCCGCCGGAAATAATGCGGTCCCCCTCCTGGAGTTCGACCCCCACAGCTGCAAAGACGGCGGTCAGCGGGGTTCCAATGGTGGTTTTATACAGGCGCACGGCGCCGGCTTTGTCGACGACGGTTATTGTTTTTTCCGTTGGAATCGCCTTTTGGGTGAAGGCCCGGCCAATGGAGGCGACCGCCTCGGCACTGATGAAAAATACGCCCAGATCCTCGCAGGCATCGCCGGCCGGAACTTCCATATCCAGGGAATCCTTCATGATCATCAAAGGCAGGGTGCCGGGATATTCGTTGTTGACCCCTACCGGCTCAGCCCCAAGATGTCCGATGTTCTGGACGACATCCTGGGTCAGGCAGATGACGATGTCATCTATCCCGGTGGCTTCTTTCAGAATACCGATGCCGTGATGGATGTCGTCGGCCTGGTTTTTTACCTGGTATTGGCGCGTGGCGACCAGGAGGTCCGCATCGGACCCGTTCACCACGATTTTGTGGATCGGTTTCTCGGGATTTTGCAGGGCTTCCAGGCCCGGTTTCCCCGGTACGTTGGCCAGGTAGCCGGTGAGGGTTTCCAGGGTCGGACCGTCGCTGCAGGCAGCTGCCCAGGCTTCATCGGCCTGGTCGGCATCTTCGGCCGCAATGCAGATTTCAACATAATTTTTTCCAAAATCGCCCGCCCGGGTGGTGACCCGGGTGACCTGACCGGTTACCGGTGCGGTGGCGTAGGTGTCCGCCTGCTCGAACAGCACCAGTTTCTGGCCGGATTGAACCGCTTCGCCCGGTTGCACCAGGGGTGGTCCGGTGGAAACATCCGGCTTTTCGATCAGGAGCGTTACCGTCTCGGGGACTGCAATGGTCTCGGGGGGACGGTGGATATCACCGATCGTCAGGTTTTTTATTCTGGGCTTCGACCAACCTAAAAATGATCTTTTCAGCATAGTTTAGCCTTTTAAAAGTAGCCGCTAGTGGGTGAAAGGCGCAGCTGTTTGAAAGGTTTCCCGCCCGGCTACATGATGTGGCAGGCGGCACATTCAACAGGTCCGGCTTCAAAATCTTTATGGCACGAGATACATTGGTCATGGAAGGCGTCTGCCCTGGCCGTCATCTCCTCCAAATCATAGTCCTCGGGATCGTGACACGCATTACACGATTGGCTCACCCGTTCGGCTTCCTCGGGTTTGGCATGGCAGGCGCCGCAACTCCCGTGCTCGTCAATTTCGTCTTCACCTTCGCCGGGGTGATGGTGGCAGTCATTGCAGTTCAAACCATATCCGGTTTCACTCAGATGAGTTTTATGATCGAAAATTACTTTACCGGCTTTGGTTTGATAGGCAATTCTGACGGGTCTGTCCGGGGGGGTGACGGGCAATGCAGCAAAACAGAACAACCCTACGACCAATAGAATCAGGGTTAGTCGGAGGGCCAATTGCAACTCGCTTTTCGAAGTCATTTGCAGTCCGATCCTTTCAATTCTTGTGGCGTTTGGAAAGAAGGATTTTTGATAAACCAACAGCACGACTAACATAATGAGCAGATGGTTTCAAGTTCTTTTTGCAGGCTGTGAGGGGGGTCGCAAAAGCCGGGAAATCGCCGAACTTATTAAGTTTAAAAGATTTTCAGGCAAGGCTGGATGAACGCTCGGTTTCGGTATGGGGTCAGGCGGGCGCTGGCTGTTCGACGGACCTTATATATAAGGTAGCCCGGCTTGACCGCGAGTCGGGAGCGCGACGGTCAAATGTTCGGTGGCAAGATTCACGGGAGGTGCGCGCGCCGTCTAACAGATGCCGCACAGGTGGCAGTTTTCCAGGGTACAGGCCGGCGTTGTTTTGGCCTCCCGGGCCCGGCGGTGTTCGCTCACCAGAAACGCCCGTTTCAAACCGTGGTCGATAAATTCCCAGGGCAGGTTTTCCGACGTCTCCCGGGTCCGGGTGATGTAGAAATCGGGATCCTGATCCGTTTCCTTGAACGTTTGCGCCCAGTTGCCGCCATTGGCATGCGCGGATTTGAGCAGGGCGGCAACCCGGCGATCCCCTCGGGCAAACAGGGCCTGGATATAGGACCAGCGCAGATTCTCGGCCTGGACCCGGACATTGGGGATTTTCTGGAGGGCTTTACGCAGGGTTTTGATTTTATTTTTAAGAGTCCGGCGGTCTTCCATGGGACACCATTGAAAGGGTGTGAAGGGTTTGGGAACAAAGGCATTGATACTGACGGTAATGGTGCCGATTTTTTTGCGTGACCGGCTGGCTGCCAGAAAGCGGGCTTTGATTTTTTTGGTCAGCCCAACGATGGCTTCCACGTCCGCGGCGGTTTCCCAGGGCAGGCCGACCATAAAGTAAAGCTTGAGATTGGGTATGCCACCGGTGACCAGGGCTTCGGTGGCCGTGAGAATTTCGGGTTCGCTGATACCTTTATTGATAATGCGGCGCATTCGTTCGGATCCGGCATCCGGGGCAATGGTTGCTGTCTTGACCCTGCTGCTGCGCAGGGTGTCGATCAGTTCCGCATCCAGGGCGTCGGCCCGCAGGCTGCTGAACGAAACCTGCAGGTTCTTTTCACCGGCCAGGCGACACAGTTCATGCAGGCCGGGCAGGTCGGCGATGGCCGTGCCTACCAGCCCCACTTTAGAAGTACGCTTGGCGGCTTCCGCCAAACACCCTTTCAAGGTTTCTATGGATTGGAAACGCGGCGGACGATAGACAAAGCCCGCGCTGCAGAAACGGCAGCCGTGGGGGCATCCCCGGGCTACCTCTACCAGATAGGTGTTATCAAAAGTGGTATCCGCAGCGATGATGCTGTTGAAGGCCGGCTCGGCAGCCAGGTCCGGAAACCGGGGCGGCCTGACGGTGGTTGGAATGCCGGGCAGAACCGCACGATCTTGCAGGGTACCGTTGGCCTTGTAGGACGGGGTATAGAAGGCCGGCACGTAAGCGCCGGGAACGTGACGCGCAATTTGGGTGAGGCTGGCCGGCCGGTCGGCCGTGGGATCATACGTTTCCAGGAAAAGGGGCAGGTTGATTTCGGCCTCACCGAGCAGGAAGCAGTCGATGAAAGGTGCAATCGGTTCGGGATTCAGAAAGCAGGCGACTCCCCCTGCCACGACGAGGGGGTGGGGGGTTCCTCGTGCGTTTGATTCCAGGGGGAGTCCTGCTTTCTCAAGCACCGTCAAGATGGCCGGGTAATCGTTTTCGAACGACAGACTGAAGGCGACGATATCGAAAGTGCCGAGCGCCTTTCCCGATTCAACCGTGCGAATCTCCCGATCGGTCTCACTATCTCCATCGGGGAGAAATGCGCGTTCACAGACGACCTGGTCGAGCCGGTTGATCAGCCGGTAGACCGTCAGAAAGCCCAGATTGGACATTCCGATGTGGTACGTATTGGGATAGACCAGCGCGACCGTGATCCGGTTGCGGTGCTTTTTGATCACCGCTCCCGATTCGCCCGCGAGTCGATCCCGATTTTTGGCGGTTTTTCTGCCCATGTTGCATCTGCTGGCCTACAGTGGTTGTCGTTAGTCGCATAGTAAGTACCCGCAGTGCGCCCGCGCAAGTCCTAATCGGCCTTTTTGCGCAGAAACGTCGGGACATCCAGGTCATCGTTGTCGATCACGAGTCCTTTATAACTACTCGTTCCACGGTAGGTCGCACCCGAAGATTCGCCCACGGCTTCCTGTACCCGGATGTAGGTCGGTTCTTCCAAATCCACCGCGGCCTGCAGGTCGGCACTGGTAATATCACGAACTACCCCGCGCAAGGGTTGTTTTTCCGCGGCCGGGCCGCCGATACCAGTGGCAATGACCGTCACCCGCATTTCATCGCCCAGGGTTTCATCGATGGCCTGGCCCCAGATGATTTCGGCATCTTCCCCGACTTCGTCATAGATCTTGTCGGAGGCCTCCGTCATTTCCTCTAGAGTCAGATCGCTCGAAGAGGTGATGTTCATGAGGACACCTTTGGCGCCGGCAATGGAGATGTCTTCCAGCAGGGGATGGGAAATGGCCCGTTCGGCCGCTTCCACGGCCCGGTTTTCACCGCTGGCTATGCCGATTCCCATGATGGCCAGGCCGGCCTTGGACATGGTGGTTTTAACGTCCGCGAAATCCAGGTTGACCAATCCCGGGATCATTATGAGATCGGTTATCCCTTTGACCGAATGCAGCAGAATTTCATCCGCCTTCTTGAACATGTCCACCATGCGGGCGTTTTTGGAAGCCAGTCCCCGCAGGCGATCATTGGGAATCGTGATGACCGTATCGGCGACTTCTTTCAAAGCATTGATGCCCTCTTCGGCTTGCCGGGCGCGTTTGCGGCCTTCAAAGGAAAACGGTTTTGAAACCACGGCTACGGTCAAAGCCCCCAGATCCTTGCAGGCTTGCGCGATGACCGGTGCCGCTCCGGTCCCGGTGCCGCCGCCGAAACCGGCGGTAATGAACACCATGTGGCTGTCCTCCAGGGCAGTACGAAGTTCATCCAAGTTTTCGACAGCGGCATCGCGGCCGACCTGCGGGTTGGCGCCGGCCCCCAGCCCTTCGGTGAGCAGTTCACCGATCTGGATCTTCTCCTGGGCCTTTGATATGTCAAGGGCCTGGGCATCGGTGTTGGCCGCAATGAACCGAACGCCCTGGAGCTTGGAATCGATCATGTTGTTGACGGCGTTCCCGCCGGCACCGCCAACCCCGATAACCTTGATCTTTGCCGACTTCTCATTTTCTACATACGTAAACGTCATATCCCCACCCTCCTGTACCGTGCGGCCGCCTGGGGCCGCGGTTTGCGGACCGAAGTCCGGTGAAAAAAGCTGTATTTGTTTAAGACTCATAATCCTGGTTTGTCGTTTTGATCATGGACCTGGAACTTAACGCGTAGAACTAAAACGCCTGAAATTGTGCAGGGTTTCAAGCGCCTAAATGACATCCTTGAACCACCGTTTCATGCGGCTGATCAGCCGGTTGAAAATATTGGCATCCCGAATGCGAAACTTTTTTTCGGATTGGTTCTTGGCGCCGTATAAAACCAGCCCGACGCCGGTGGCGTACATGGGATTGTTGACGACATCCACCAGGCCGTTGATTCCCCGCGGGGTGCCCAGGCGGGTCGGCAGGTTGAATATCGATTCGGCCACTTCGGTGGCGTCGGCCAGCAGGGCGCTGCCGCCGGTCAGGACGATGCCTGATGTCAGCGCGTTTTCCATTCCTTCACGGTAGATTTCGCGCTTGATCAGGGTGAAAATCTCTTCCATGCGCGGTTCCAGAATTTCGCCCAGGATCTGGCGGGGCAGTTGCCGCGGTTCCCGACCGCCCATTTCCGGGACTTCGATGGTCTCCTCGCCGCTGATTTTGCTGGCAATGCAGGTGCCGTATTTTTTCTTTATTTTTTCCGCCTCGGCTATCGGGGCCCGCAGTCCGACCGCAATGTCGTTGGTAATGTTGTTGCCGCCCAGGGCCAGCACAAAGGTGTGCTTGATGTTGTTGCCGGAGAAGACCGCCAGGTCGCTGGTGCCGCCGCCCAGGTCCACCAGGGCCGTGCCCAGTTCACGCTCTTCCGAAGTGAGGACCGCTTCACCCGAAGCCAGGGATTCCAATACGATATCGCAAACATCGAGCCCGCTGCGGTTGCAGCACTTGACGATATTGTGGGCGGACGTGACGGCGCCGGTCACGATGTGAATTTTTGCCTCGAGGCGCACGCCGGCCATCCCCACCGGGTTTTGGATCCCGGCCTGGTCATCGACGATGAATTCCTGGGGCAGGACGTGGATGACTTCGCGGTCCATGGGAATGGCGACCGCCCGGGCTGCGTCGATTACCCGTTCCACGTCGTTTTCGGTAATTTCCGGCCCCTTGATCGCCACGATGCCCCGGCTGTTGAAACCGGTGATATGGCCACCGGCAATGCCGGCATAAACCGAGGAAATTTCGCACCCGGCCATCAGTTCGGCCTCTTCCACGGCTTTCTGGATGGACTCCACCGTAGATTCGATATTGACCACTACACCTTTGCGCAGGCCAATGGAGGGATGGGTCCCAATACCAATGATGTTGATGTCACTGCCGGATAATTCCCCGACAACCGCACAGATTTTGGTGGTGCCGACATCCAGACCGACGATTATTTCTTCCTGTGGCTGCATCTTAAACCTCCTTGTTATTGCCAATGGGCGCATCCGGCACAACCGGACCGAGTACAATTCGGTCGGTGTTATTCAGGTCAACTGATTCAATACCGGTCAGGTTGGGTGACCGGGCGGTATATTGACTGATCATATTCAGCATTTGGAGTTTTTCGGAATAGCGGTCATAACCGATTTTTATGGTGGCCGGCTGGCCGGCCAGGGTCAGGGTAAGGCCGGTTTCCCGATCGGCGTGGATCCGCTGCAGCCGTTTGCCGGGTATGACGGCGGCCGATCCACGGCTCATGGCGATCAGGTCCACCACGGCGCGCATCAGGGCAGTTTCGGGGTCACGTCCTACCGCCAGGTCCGCAAAGACCAGTCCGCCGACCACCGGCAGTTGCCCGGATTCACCCGGCCCCAGTTTTTTAAATACCCGGCCCCGGGCATCCATGAGAAAGCCGGGGCCTAGATCGATGACCGCTGCCGGCGTATGCTCGCGGATCACAACCCCCAGCCCGTCAGGCAGTCTACGGTTGACGGCGGCATCGGCAATCCAACCGTGGCTGATCAGCCGTTTGCGGGCCTGCCCCAGGTTTACCGACAGGATATTCTGACCGCGCTTGATACCGGCCAGCTGCAAGACCTGTGCTTCGGTCAGGTGGCGGTGGCCGGTAATATGAATGGCCTTGGTGTTAAAATGGTCCCACTGGGTAATCAGGTCGTGGGTAAAGATAAACCCCAGCGCCAGCAGGGGGACGGCAATTATGACCGCCGTGGTTTTCAATACCAGTGAAAGCCGCCGCCGCGTACGAGCGCGCTTTTCGGCCTGCCGGGCCTTGGATTTGTTTTTACGCAGCGATTTTTTCTTCTTTACCATTTTTCCATCTCAACTTTTACCGGCGAGAACGTATTCGCCGATTTTCCAGACATCACCCGCGCCGAGGGTCAATAGAATGTCTTCCGGTTCCAAAAGGGCTTGCAGCAACTTGACGGCCTCTTCGGGCCCGCTCACACAATGGACATCTTTGTGCCCGTGGGCCTTGATCCCTTCGCAGAGCAGGGCGGCGTCGACCCCCGCGATCGGTTTTTCACTGGCCGCGTAAATGGGCATGACCAGCAGTATGTCGGACTGGTAAAAGGCCCGGGTAAACTCATCGAACAGGGCCTGGGTGCGCGTGTAGCGGTGAGGCTGAAAGACCACCACCTTGCGCCGGTCGGGCCAGCACTCTTTCAGGGCCTGCAGGGTGGTTTTCACCTCTGTCGGGTGATGGCCGTAGTCATCTATCACCGTAGCGCCCTTTATTTCGCCTTTGATTTCCAGGCGCCGCTGAACCCCCTGGGCGGTTTCCAGGGCTTTTTTGATGGTAGCGAAACGGATTCCCAGTTCCAGACCCACCGCGATGGCGGCCATGGAATTGTAGATATTGTGAATGCCCGGCATGTCCAGGCAGATATCACCCAGGTCCCTGCCATGGTGGTACAGGTCGAAACAACTTTGCAGCCCATCGAAGTGGACATTTTTAGCCTGCAGGTCTGCCTGGCTGCTGAGCCCGTAGGTCGTGTACCGGTTTTTAATGTGCGGGATAATATCCTGGACGGCCTCGTTATCCAAACAGAGTACCGCCAGCCCATAAAATGGGATGCGGTGGATAAAATCCAAGAAGACGGACTTGATGTTTTCCAGGTCCTTGTAGAAATCCAGGTGTTCCTTGTCGATGTTGGTGACGACCGCGATGGCCGGCGAGAATTTCAGGAAACTGCCGTCGCTTTCATCTGCTTCGGCCACGATAAAGTCGCCCTGGCCCAACACGGCGTTGACACCGATGCTTTTCAGTTTGCCGCCGATGACGACGGTGGGGTCCAGTTTGCCCTGGTCTAATATGGCGGCCACGAGGGAAGTGGTGGATGTCTTGCCGTGTGCGCCGGCAATGGCGATGGAGTACTTCAGCCGCATCAACTCGGCCAGCATCTCCGCCCGCGGAATAACCGGGATAGCTTTTTCCAGGGCCAGCGCCACCTCCGGGTTGGCGGGGTCGATAGCCGAGGAAGTAACCACTACGTCCACGTCCTTGAGGTTGGCCGCGGCATGACTGCTATAGATTTTACCGCCCAGCTTTGCCAACCGCCGGGTAATGTCCGAGGGCGCAATATCCGATCCGGAAACGCGGTAACCGAGATTCAGCAGCAGTTCGGCAATGCCGCTCATGCCGATGCCGCCAATGCCCACAAAATGGATATGATACTTCTTCTGATACATGGTTACCCCTTAACGGGTGTCAGTAAATGGTAGATATCGTCGACGATCATGGCGGCCGCCTGCGGTTTGCCCCGGGAAGCCGCCAGGGCGGCCATCCGGGCCAGTTCTCCGGGATTGACCCGCAAGTGGTTGATCCATTCGGCCAGGAGCGCACCATGCAACTCTTTCTCTTCCACCATCAGGGCCGCCCCTTTATCGGCCAGCGTCCGGGCATTCAATACCTGATGGTTGTCTGCCGCCTGGGGAAACGGTACGAAGAGAACCGCTTTGCCCATGGCGGTAACTTCCGCCACCGTGGTGGCTCCGGCCCGGCAGATGACCAGGTCGGCCCGGTGGTAGCGGGCGGCCATGTCGAAAAAGAACGGTTTTACTTCGTTGCGAATACCGGACTTGGCATAGGCCTGGGCCACCGTGTCCCGATCAGCGTTACCCGTCTGGTGGATAAACAGCAATCCCTCCGGATCGGTCAGGGTTTCCAGCGCCGCACACACCGCGGCATTGATGCCGTGCGCGCCCTGGCTGCCGCCGGCCACCAGGACGGTAAAGGCAGCATCCGGGCGGCGCTGCCGGTCCGCTGGGGCCAGAAACTCCTCCCGGACGGGGTTGCCCGTAAACAGCGTCCGCCGGGCGTCCCCCGGCAGGCGGGTCTGTTCGAAAGAGAGATAAATCCGCCGGGCAATGCGGGCCAGCAGCCGGTTGGTGATGCCCGGCAGCAGGTTTTGTTCATGCAGCACCACCGGGATCCAGCGCAGCCAGGCGGCCAGTGCCACCGGACCTGAACTGTAACCACCCACCCCCAATACAACGTGGGGTTTAAACCGCCCCAGGATGCCGATTGCCTGGCCGATGCCTTTGGGTATGCAGGCCAGGGCCCGGATTTTCTTGAACAGGCCCAACCCTTTGATGCCGGCCGCAGTAATGGCCGTATGCGTGAAGCCGTTCTCAGCCAGGATCTCTTTTTCGAAGGTCCGGTCGGTCCCCACGAACAACACCCGACTTTCCGGATGACGTCCCAGCCACTCGCGGGCAATGGCGATCCCCGGGAAAAGATGGCCCCCGGTGCCGCCGCCGGCAATAGCCAGGCGCAGGGGACGCCCCCCTGGATCAGCTGGCTGCGTGGTATGGTGTTCTGCGATCGCCATTAATTCGTTTTTCCTATGTTCATCAAGATACCAATAGAGGCCATGCTCATCAGCAGCGAACTGCCCCCGTAACTCAAAAACGGGAGGGTCAGCCCCTTGGTCGGTAAAAGGCCCAGGGCAACGCCCATATTGATGCAGATCTGCAGGCCGATAGCGGTGGTGATGCCGACAGCGATGTAGGCCCCGAATTCATCCCGGGCATTACGTGCGATGCTGATGCCCCGGTACAGGATAATAGCGTACAGCAGCAGGATCACCATCACACCGATCAGCCCCAGTTCTTCGCCGATAACGGAGAAAATGAAATCGGTGTGCGGTTCGGGCAGGTAAAACAGCTTCTGCACCCCTTTTCCGATCCCGGTTCCCCAGATACCTCCGGAGCCAAAGGCCATCAGGGAGTGGACGGTTTGATACCCCTCATCGGTTGAATACTGCCAGGGATCCATGAAACTCATCAACCGTCTGGTCCGGTAGGCGGCATTCACCATGAAAAGGTAGATAAATGGAAACAGGAACAGGAGGACCGAGCCTAAATAGACCACCCGCACGCCGCCGACGAACAGCATGATCCAGGTGATGGCCCCGAGAATGACGATGGCCCCGAAGTCCGGCTGGATGATGATCAGGGCAGTGAAGATGCCCAGCACGATCAGGTGCGGTAGAAAACCGATGTAAAAATCATGGATCTCTTCGATTTTGCGGCTCATGGAATAGGCAATGTAAATAACGAGAGCCAGCCGGGCGAATTCAGACGGTTGAAAAGAAAAGCCGAAAAGCCTGATCCAGCGGGTGGCTCCGCCGACATTTGCCCCCAGGCCGGGAATGTGGACGATGCAGAGCAACCCAAACGCGACCAGCAAGATGGGATACGCCAGGGGTTTGAGCAGGCGGTATGGAAAATGCCGGCACATGACCAGGGCCACGATTCCCACCAGGGAGAACAGGGCCTGCTTTTTCAAGAAGTAAAAATCCGAGCCGAATTTCTTCAGTGCCAGAGCGGAACTCGCGCTGTATACCATCACGATGCCGATGCCCACCAGGAAAAGGACCGGGAACAGTAAGCCCACGTCGTAGGCCATGGGATCCGGCGGCGGTATGTTGGCTTCTTTAGTGGTTTTCATTCGAGCGCGCCTACCTGTTTGCAAAAATCTTCGCCCCGTTGGGCGAAGCTGTCATACATGTCGAAACTTGAGCAGGCCGGGGACAGCAGCACCACATCCCCGGGGTCGGCCGCGGCCGCGGCCAGGCGCACGGCCTGGGTCATATCGACGGCGGTTTCTACCGGGGCGACGGCCCCCAGCTGGGCCGCGATGGCGGTGGCGGCTTCTCCCATGACCACCAGTCGTTTTACTGTTTTCTCCAGTTGCGGCTTCAGGACGGCATAATCACCGCCCTTGTCGCGGCCGCCCATGATCAGAACTGTCGGCCGGCTGAAAGCCTCCAGCGCGCGCGACACGGCATCTACATTCGTGCCCTTGGAATCGTCCACGTAGAGAACCCCGTTTATGGTGGCCACCGTTTCCAGGCGATGGGCCAGGCCGTGAAATTGCTGCACCGCCTGCTGGATACCCTCGGCTGTGCCGCCGGCAGCCAGGGCGGCCAGGGCGGCGGCCGCAATGTTTTCACGGTTGTGCGCCCCGGTGAGCGGAGCCCCCTGCAGGTCCAGCACCAGAGGGTCTCCGCCGGTGTGCAGGACCACCCGGTCGGTCAATATCTCTGCGCCGGTGTCGGGCGGGCTGCCGTTGCGGCCGGCGTGTAGAAAGGGCCACACCCTGGCCAGGCTGGTGCCCGCCAGTTTTTTGATCTCCGGATCCATCCGGTTGATAACGGCCGTGTCCGCTTTTACCTGGTTTTGGAAGATCCGGCCCTTGGAGCGCACATACGCCGCAAAATCGTCATAGCGGTCCAGGTGATCGGCACTGATATTGAGCAGCACCGCCACGTTGGCGTGAAAGGTGCTCGCGGTGTCCAATTGGAAGCTGCTCACTTCGAGCACCACCAAGTCGGCTCCGCCGCCTCCGGCCACATAGTCGATCAGCGGATTGCCGATATTGCCGCCGACGAATACCCGCTTGCCGGAGTGTTCCAACATGTCACCCACCAGGGCGGTGGTGGTGGTCTTGCCGTTGGTCCCGGTAATGGCGACCACCGGTTCGCGGACAAAGCGCGCTGCAAATTCCAGTTCCCCCAAAACAGGGACACCCGCCTGGCGGGCCAGTTCGAGCGGTGCAATGGTGTGCGGTACGCCTGGACTGACCACGATCAACGCCGCCTGCTTGAAAATCTCCACGGGGTGCTCACCCAACACCAGGTGTATGCCCCGGTCTTCCAGCCCGGGCAGAAATTCCGTCAGTTGGTCGGCAGCGTTCAAATCCGTCACGGTAACGTGCGCTTTTTGACGGGCGGCAAACCGAGCGGCCGCCTGGCCGGATTTTCCCAGTCCCACCACCAGTATGTTTTTTTGAGCCAGTTCCACGGGTCGCTACCTGAGTTTAAGGGTGCTCATCGATAAAAGCGCCAGGGCAATCGCCACAATCCAGAACCTGACAATGACCTTGGGTTCCGGCCAGCCTTTGAGTTCAAAATGATGGTGCAAAGGGGCCATCCTGAAGATGCGCTTGCCCCCGGAAATTTTGAAAAAGCCCACCTGGAAAATCACCGATAACGTCTCCACTACGAAAAGTCCGCCCACCAGCACCAGCAGGATTTCCTGTTTGGTAATGACGGCTACGGTTCCCAGGGCGCCGCCCAGCGAAAGGGAGCCGACATCCCCCATGAATACCTGGGCCGGGTAGGCGTTGAACCATAAAAAGCCGAGACCTGCGCCGGCCAGCGCTCCGCAGAACACCGTAATCTCGCCGCCCCCGGAGACGTAGTTGAGCTGCAGGTATTCGGCTATTTTTATATGGCTGGTCACGTAGGCGAAGACCATATAGGCGGTCGACGCGATCACCAGGGGGCCGATGGCCAGGCCGTCCAGGCCGTCGGTAAGGTTGACGGCGTTGGAAGCCCCCACGATCACCAGGGCGGCGAAAAGAATATAGCCCCAGCCCAGGTCCGGTGATACCCGCTTGAAAAAAGGAACGGTGACCTGGGTTGAAAAGTCAGGGTGGGCCCATAGCAGGGCGCCGGCTGTCAGGGCCAGGATCGTCTGCAGCATGAATTTACTGCGGGCGCCCAGACCTTTGCTCTGTTTCTTGACCTGCATCAGATAGTCATCGGTAAAACCGATGAGGGCATATCCCAGGGTGATCAGCAGGGCGATCCAGACATAGAAATTGGTGATATCCGTCCATAGGATGGTTGATACGGTTACCGAGAAGACAATCAGGGTGCCGCCCATGGTGGGGGTTCCGGCCTTGTCCAGATGCGATTCGGGCCCGTCGTCCCGGATATACTGGCCAACCTGCATCGCCTTGAGCTTGCGAATGACCCAGGGTCCAAGCAGGAAGCAGATCAAAAACGCGGTCAGGCTGGCATAAATGGTCCGGAAAGTAATATACCGGAAGACATTGAAAGCCGAGATGACTTCGTGCAGCGGATATAGAAAGTGATAGACCATTCTTTTTCCTAAGTGCCCTCTGACGCGTCGTTTATAAATGCCGGCTTCACGCAAACAGGCCGGCGGTGACAGTTTCCATGTGCATCGAACGGGAGCCTTTGATCAGGATCCAGTCTCCCGGTTGCAAGTGTTGTCTCAGATCGGCGATGATCGCCGGGTGGTCGCCGGTGACCACGGCTTCGGCCGGCATCCCGCCGGCATCCGCGCCCGCAGCCATGGCCGCGGCGTTTTCCCCGGCCAGGTACAGCCGGGTCGCACCGATCGCGGCCGCTTTGCGGCCCAGTTCAAAATGCAACTGCGTTGCATGGTTGCCGAGTTCGGCCATATTGCCCAGGACCAGAAAGCGCCGCCGGGTGCCGGCGCGCTCTACCAGGGTGTCGATGGCGACCGCCATGCTGCCGGGGTTGGCATTGTAGGTGTCGTCGAGAATGTGGACCCCGTCCCGGGTCTGTTTTACGACCAGCCGGCCGGACACCGGCAAAAAGGATTCCAAACCCGCTTTTATCTGCTCGCCGGAAAGACCCAGTTGCTGCCCGACGCCGGCGGCCGCCAGTGCGTTGGCAACCATGAACCGGCCGGCCACGTTCATGTGAACGGTCTGCCGGTCGGCGGCCAGGCTGAGCCTGAAAGTCAGCCCCTCGGCACTGGCCGTGATTTCGTCCGCCCTGGTATCCGCCTGGGTGAAACCGAAGAATTCAACCGGGCAGGGGCAGGTCCGGGCCAGTTCCCGGCAACGGGGGTCATCCCCGTTTAAAATGGCGCGACCGTCGGCCGGAAGTGCTTCGAGCAATTCACCCTTGGCTTTCTGTACGCCTTCCAGGGAACCGAGAAACTCCAGGTGGGCCGGACCGATATTGGTGATAACGCCTACCTGGGGGTCACAGAGCCCGGCCAGGTAGCGGATTTCGCCGGCGTGGTTCATGCCCAGTTCGAGCACGGCCCAGTCATGGTCCGGTCGCAGGCGCAGCAGGGTCAACGGCAGGCCGATCTCGTTGTTGAAATTTCCGGCGGTCGTCAGCACATGGAACTTTTGGGCGAGCACGGCGGCCGTCATGTTGCGGGTCGAGGTTTTCCCGTTTGAACCGGTAATGGCCACTACCGGCACGCCGGTGCGCCGCAGATGATAGCGCCCCAGTCGGCCCAGGGCCCGGGTGGTATCGGGTACGCTGATCCAGGTTGCCTGGGGATGCCGTTCCTGCAGTTCCGCCAGTTCGGCCGCCCGGTTGTCTGCGCAGATGATGCCCCTGACGCCCTTTGCAAGTACCTGAGCCGCAAAGGTATGGCCATCATGGACCTCTCCGCGGATGGCGACAAAAACGGCATCGTCCGCGATGGTACGTGAATCGATGGCGATTTCCGTGAAAACCGGGTCCCGGTTGCCGGAAACGAGGGTGCCACCGGTGGCGGCCAGAAGATCGGGGACGGACCAGCGCCCGCTCGGGCTGTCCGGGTCCGCATCAGATAACGCGGCGCTGGCTTCGGCGCGGTCATCGAAATCAAATTTTTCCGTTCCCCGAATCTGGTAGGTCTCGTGTCCTTTTCCCGCGATGAGGACGATGTCCTCCGGCCGGGCCAGGCGGACGGCCAGGTTTATAGCCTTGCGCCGGTCCGGCTCCACGAGATATCCGGTCTGGTCCGGTTTGCTTTGTAGATCTGCGGCGCCCAACCGGGTGTGGTGGGACCCCAAGTCGCCGCTGAGAATTTCGGATATGATGGCCTCCGGATCTTCGGTGCGCGGATTATCCGAAGTGACAATGGTAAGATCGGCCAGGCGCCCGGTAATGGCTCCCATAAGGGGCCGTTTGGACCGATCCCGGTCACCACCGCAGCCAAAGGCGCAGATAATCCTGGCACGACGCAGCTGCACCAGCGCCTGCAGTACATTCTCAAGAGCGTCCGGCGTGTGGGCGTAGTCCACGAAAATATACAGGCCCCGGTCGTTGGCCACCGGTTCCAGACGGCCCGGGACAGCGGATAAGGCCTCCAGGCCCTGTTTGATCGTGCCCGGTGGCAGATCCAGGTGGAGCCCGACGCCCACAGCACTCATGACATTTTCGAGATTGTGGCGGCCCACCAGGGGCGACCGGATTTCCAATGGTCCCGACGGGGTGGTCAGGGTGACTTCCAGACCGGCGCCTGACGCCGTGTACGCGGTGGGCCGGATGACGGCCGCAGCGTTATCACCGGTCGTCAAAATGGTTGCCGGAGAGGCGATCTTTTCCAGGCTTGTCAGGAGGTCCGCGGCCATACTGTCGTTGCTGTTGATAACCGCGGCCGGTTTCCCGCCGGTGTCCAGGTGATCGGTGAACAGGCGCTTTTTGCAGGCCCAGTAGTGGGCCATATCGCGATGGTAGTCGAGGTGGTCACGCGTCAGGTTGGTGAAGACGGCCACGGCGAAGCGGCAGCCGTCCACTCGTTTAAGGTCCAGGGCATGGGAAGAGACCTCCATAACCACGTGGGTGACGCCGGCCGTCCGCATTTCGCTGAGAATACGCTGCAGATCGCTGGATTCCGGGGTAGTCATCGGATTATCGCAGCTTTGGCCGGAATAGCGATATTCAATGGTGCTGATGACCCCGGTGGCCAGCCCGGCCCGGGTAAGGATGCTTTCGATGATATAGGCGGTGGTTGTCTTTCCATTGGTACCGGTCAACCCGATCAGAACGAGGTCGTCGGCGGGATTGCCGTAAAAGTGGGCAGCCAGGCGGGCCAGGGCTGTCCGGGTATCCGGGGTGACGATAACCGGGACCGAGGCATCAATCGGGCGCTGCGACACGACCGCGGCAGCACCGCCGGCCACTGCCTGGGCAATGAAATCGTGCCCGTCGGCTTTCAGGCCGGGGATGGCCACGAAAAGGCCGCCGGACTGGACATTGCCTGCGTGGTAGTGGATCGAGGCGATATCCGGATTATCACCGGTCGTCCGTGCGTCCGGCGATATATCAAGCGCGGTTATCAATTTTGACAGTCTCAACCCCTGGCCTCGCTTTCCCGTGAGACAATCATTTTCCGGCGCCCGTTTCGCGGGGCGATGTTCAAGTAGTCCAGTGTGAACTCGGCGATTTTGCGAAAGGCCGGTCCGGCGACCGTTCCGCCGTAGTGATTTTTTTTCGGTTCGTCCACGACCACCAGAATGACCAGTTCCGGATACCGCGAGGGTACGAAACCGGTAAAAGATGCCACGAACTTGCCGTTGTCGTAACTGCCGCTTTCGTCGGTTTTCTGGGCTGTACCGGTTTTGCCGCTGACTTCGTACTCATCCAGCGCGGCCTGTGTGCCGGTGCCGCTTTCGACGACCGTGCGCATCATGGCCGCCACGGTGGCTGCGGATCCGGCCGAGATGACCCGGCGAACTGGCCGGGGGCCGAAAGTCTCGATTGCCCGGCCCCGTGCATCGGTGATTTTTTCTACAATATAGGGCTGCATCAGGACGCCGCCATTGGCAATGGCGGCGGTGGCCGTGGTCAGCTGCAGGGCCGAAACGGAAATCCCCTGACCAAAGGAGATGGCCCCGGCGTCGATTTTGGACCAGCGCTTGTAAGGCGACAGGCGGCCGGTTGTTTCACCCGGACAGCTGATACCGGTGCGGGTACCGAAGCCAAATTCTTTCAAAGTGGTATACAGGCGTTCGGCACCGATTTTTTCCCCCACTTTGACCGCGCCGATGTTGCTGGAAAGGCGTACAATGTCAGTGATGGTCAACCATTCATGGGGCTTGGTGTCGTGAACGGTGTTGGCCCCGATTTTATAGGCGCCGTTTTCGCAAAAAAGCGGGCTGCTGGCTCTGAATGCACCGGATTCGATGGCTGCGGCGATACTGAAAATTTTCATGGTCGAACCGGGCTCGAACCGGTCGGCCACGGTTCGGTTGCGCCAGTGCCAGCGGTTGGATTGGTTATAATTGTTGGGGTTGAAGAGGGGGACATTGGCCATGGCCAGGAGGGCCCCGGTCTGGGGGACCATGACGATCCCCATGGCCGAACGGGCCTCGAACCGCTTGACGGTCTGCAGCAAAATCTTTTCGACGTTGTACTGGATGGTCCGGTCGATTGAGAGGTACAGATTGTGGCCGCGGATGCTCCGGCCGTTTCCGGTAGGATCGTCGAAGCGCCGCCCCAGGGCATCTTTGAAGACTTTGTATTTGCCCAGGTCTCCTTTCAGCCGGCGGTTGAACAGATATTCGACGCCTTCCAGTCCACGGCCGTCGATGCCGGCAAATCCGATAACCTGGGCGGCCACGGACCGGTGGGGGTAGACCCGGCTGTGTTCGGGGATAAAGTCAATTCCGGCAAGCTTGAGCTTTCGAATCGCCAAGGCTTCCTTCGGGGATACATGGCGCTTGAGCCAGGCAAATGAGCGATTCTTGCGCGTAAGTTTGGCTGCCAGTTTCTCGCGATCCAGGTTTAGGATGCCGGCCAGGGCGGCGGCCGTGGCCTCCCCATCGGTTATCTGGGCCGGATAAGCCGCTATTGAGGTCAGGTCGATACTGACGGCCAATTCGCGTCCCTGGGCGTCAAAGATGGTACCGCGCTTTCCGACGGCCTCCAATGACTTCTGGTACTGGTGCAGGGCCTTATCGGAGAGCCAGGTGCCGTGTACGATCTGAACATGAACCGCCTTGGCCCCGATGCCGACCAGCAGCAATCCAAAGACGAGGCCGACCAGTGTGGCCCGTACCCGGATTCTATGATAACTAGCGGCTTTCATTGAAACCTCAGCGTCTGTTCAGGAGTTGGCATCATCAAGCCGAGGGCCAGGGCTTTGGCCTCTATCCGCTTGGGCGATTTCAACCGTTCCAGCTCGATCTTCAGGTCGCGCTGAACGGTATGCAGTTCACGATTTTCCGTCCCAGCCGTGGTCAGTTCATACCCCGTGCGGGTAAACTGGACCCGGCACCAGGCGAAAAAGAACAATTCCCCGATCAGGGCCCCCATCATTACGACCCATAAACCGGTTACCAGCGAATTTCTGGCCAGGGTTCCCTTTTTCTTGGCAAATTTTCGGTTCATTTGCAGTCCAACCGGGAGCGTGTTCCTGTCACAAGCGCTCGGCGGCCCTCAGGCGGGTGCTTCGCGCCATGGGGTTCTGGTTCACTTCTTCCGCAGACGGCCTGACAACTTTGCGGGTCAACAACCGCAGCAGCGGTTTTTTCCCACAGGTGCAGACCGGCAGCTTCGGTGGACAGGTACAGGGGTCTGCGTGTGCCCTGAGCTGTTGCTTTACGATCCGGTCTTCCAGCGAATGAAACGACAAGATGCAAATCCGGCCGCCGGTTTTCAACATATCGGGAACCGCGGACATAAACGTTTCCAGGTGATCCAGTTCCTGATTCACTGCAATCCGTAAGGCCATGAAGACGCGGGTGGCCGGATGAATACGCCGTGATGCCTTCGCGGCGGGAACCGCTGCTGTGATGATCTTGGCCAGCTGGTCCGCTCTATCAATCGGCTGTTTGGCCCGGGCGGCCGCAATCTTTCGCGCGATGGGGCCGGCCAGGCGTTCTTCACCCAGGGCCAGAAATAGCTTTTTCAGGGCTTTTTCCGAGTGCGTGTTTATAATGTCACGGGCCGTGACCCGTGTGTTCGGGTTCATGCGCATGTCCAGGGGCTCGTCCCTTTGAAAACTGAAACCCCGGCCGCTGCCTTCAATGTGGTGGAGGGATATGCCCAGATCCATCAGGATAGCGTCAACCCCGCTGATGCCAAGGTCCCGCAGGGTGTCCGGCAGGCTGGAGAAATTTGCGTGGACCAGATGCCGGTGGATATCCTGGGTCGGCAGCCTTTTTTCGGCATTGCGGATGGCATCGGTATCCTGGTCAATACCGATAAATGTACCGCCCGGTTGAATCTGGCGGCAAATGTCGGCCGCATGGCCGGCTCCGCCCAGGGTGCAGTCCACCACGCACTGCCCCGGCCGGCAGTCGAGATACCGGGCCACTTCGTCCGGCATTGCGGATATGTGGTGATAAGACATGGAATTATAGCCCCAGTCTGGCTATTTCGTTGCGGACCTCCTCTGTTTGCATGTCGGCTTCCATGTCCATATTTTCTTGTTCCCAGCTCTGGCGGGACCAGATTTCAAAATGATCCAGAACCCCCACCATGACGATCTCCTTTTCGAGCTCGGCGTATTGCCTGAGTGTTGGCGGGATCAGGATGCGCTCCTGGCGGTCGCCGGGGCATTCAAAGGCGCCACCGACAAAGACGCGCCGGAACCGTCGCATACTGTCGCTTTTTTCGGCCAGGGAAAGGATCCGGGTTTCGATGTTGCGCCACTCATCCAGCGGGTAGGCAACGAGGCAGCTGTCCATGCGGGACACCATGACCGATCCGGAGCCACCGGCTTTGATGGCATCCCGGAACCGGGTCGGAACGATAATGCGACCCTTCGCGTCAATTGTATGGAAACTGCTTCCTCGGAACATAAATCACCATTCAACTCCACTTTAATCCACTATAATGGAGTAAAAGTACAAAACACTATAAATGTCAAGAAAAAAAGTTTGATTTGCTTAATAGTTTTCTTAATAATTTTGTTTACTTAATTCATTTTTAGCTTTTTACACCATTGGTGGTGCAATGTGGGGTAAGCAACCACTATTTCGCCGGCCAAATATTTCCAGGCGATCACATGGTGTGCCTATATCAAGCCGGCCGGTGATATTTAGCGGCATTGGTGAAATTTCGCCACTTGGCTGGCTGGTTCCCCGCGCTTTTTCAGTTGTCGTTTTCGTGTAATACTTAAATGATTACAAATAGTTATTCGCGTAAACGGGGATTTGGGTCACCTGGCACATAACTTGCGGTACTAAAAAGTGGGATAGAATCGGGTTCATCGGGCGGGTCACGTGGTTGTGAGTGGGGGTGACACCGATGCAGACAAATGCCGCGATCAAACGGCAAAATCTGGAACAGGGCCTGTATCTGCAGGAAATCTGCACCCGGATAGACAAAGCCCGGAACCTGCAGGAAACCCTGGGAACCATGATTCCGGAAATGGCCACCTGCATGAATGCCGAACGGCTGAGTATCTTTTCCTACAACGGGCGGCAGCGTGAGCTGGTAACCCTGGTCAAGACCGGTGAAGATCTCTCTGAAATTCGCCTGCCCGTTTCTCCGAACAGCATCGTCGGTTATGCCGTGGGTAAACAGAAAACCCTGCGGGTGGCTGATGCCTACGACAACCTGGAGCTGGCCGGTATAGACCCCGGGTTGAAATTCGACGGTCGTTGGGATACCCGCTCGGGATACGCCACCCACCAGATCCTGGTAGTGCCCATTGCCTACAAATCCTTTACCCTGGGCGCCATCCAGGCCATCAACCGCAAAGACGGCCGTCCTTTTTCCGAGCGCGAGGAACAGGCCGCCGCTACCCTGGCCCGCCACCTGGGAACAGCCCTGTACAATCAAAAGCGCAACGCCCAGGTCCGCATCGAAAAATTCGATTTTCTCCTGAAGCAGTTCCTGATTGGGCGTAAGGACCTGCACAAGGCCATGATCAGCGCCCAGAAAAGAGAAGAACCTGTTGAGGAGACCCTGCTGCGCAACTACAACATCTCCAAAGATGACCTGGGCAAGTCCCTGTCCGCCTACTACCGGGTCCCGTTTGTCTCTTTCAAGGACGGCACCCCCGTGGATGTCGATCTATTCAAAAACCTGAAGACCTCTTTTCTCCGCAACAACACCTGGGTGTCGCTCTGTATCGAAAAAGGGCGCATCATGGTGGCCATCGATGATCCCACCAGCCTGCAGCGGGTCGATGAGATCAAGTCGATTTATTCTGATCAACAAGTCGGGTTCTGCGTCGCTTTGAGAAAAGAGATCCAACGGTATATCGATTGCTGTGAAAAGGCGCTAAGAATGCGGTCTGCGGCCCTTGAGAAACCGGCGAAACGGACCGCTGGCAAAAAGATTGCCCCCGGAGAAGGTGACGGAAATGAGCCGGACGGCAGCCGCGATATTCCGACCCTGGCCGAGATCGCCGCGTCCGAAGAACCCGCGGTGATCGAAGAGGTCCTTTTCCAGGAAGGCAGTGAAGCGGCCAAACTGGTCAATGATATCATCGTGTCCGCCTATGAGCGGGGGACCTCGGACATTCACATCGAACCGCAGCCGGACAAAAAAGGCACCCAGGTCCGCTTTCGAGTCGACGGGATGTGCAACGAGTATAAAACCATTCCCCGCAAACACCAGCAGGCCCTGGTATCACGGTTGAAGATCATGGCGGATCTCGACATTGCCGAACGGCGCATTCCCCAGGATGGGAAGATCAAGTTCAAAAAGTTCGGGGGCCTCGATGTGGAATTACGGGTTGCCACCGTCCCGACCCATGGAACCGGGGAGACGGTCGCCCTCCGCATCCTGGCCAACAGTAAACCCATGCCCCTGGAGAACCTGGGATTTTCCAAGCACAATTATGAAAACTTCAAATCTTCGATCTCCAACCCCTACGGCATAGTTTTCGTCTGCGGTCCCACCGGCAGCGGTAAGACCACCACCCTGCACTCGGCCCTGGGGCATATCAACAAGCCCGAGCGAAAAATTTGGACGGCTGAGGACCCGATCGAAATCACCCAGGCGGGTCTCAGCCAGGTCCAGGTGAAACCCAAAATCGGTTTCGATTTTGCCGCCGCCCTGCGCGCGTTTTTACGGGCGGATCCGGATGTCATCATGGTGGGGGAGATGCGGGACCGCGAAACTGCCCAGATAGGGATCGAGGCCTCCTTGACCGGCCACCTGGTTTTTTCTACCCTGCACACCAACAGTGCACCGGAAAGCATCACCCGCCTGCTGAACATGGGCATGGAACCATTCAGTTTCGCGGACGCGATATTGTCCATCCTGGCCCAGCGCCTGGCGCCCACCCTCTGCGAGACCTGTAAACAGACGTTTCATCCCACGCCGAAGCAGTTTAAACAGATGGTCGCGGAGTACGGCGGCGAGCGGCTGTACAAACAGAAAAAACTGCCACCCTACCGTGATAATATGACCCTCTACCGGGCCAATGGTTGCGATGGGTGCAACTACACCGGGTATCGCGGCCGCATGGGTTTGCATGAACTACTCATGGGTACGGATGTCATCAAGAAGTTAATTGAAACCCAGGCGCTGGTTGAAGCTATCCGTACCCAGGCCATCAAGGACGGTATGACGACCCTCAAGCAGGACGGGATGGACAAAGTGCTCCAGGGTAAAACCGATCTGCAGCAGATCCGCCGGGTGTGTATGGCTTGATTGGAACCTATCTCAAAAAAGTCTTTTGGCCCAAACTCGGCGTTGGGCGCTCGGAATAAATCCTCGAAATACCCGATGTATTCCTCCGGTTTATTCCTCACGGCCGCCTTGATTTTGAACCAAAATACGTTTTCTGAGATGGGTTCCAGGAAATTAGGCTGCAGGTGGGAGGTGGGTGGTAGAAGGCTTTGCGGGAAACCATTTTGAAACTGGCGTTAGTTAAGTTCTGCTGCGCGTATGGTCAAACTGATCAACTTATACCCCGCATTCGTTTTTAGAAAATCAAAGTGGTCCTGGAAGGCTCTTCCGTCGATCTGCCGATTGATCACCACGTTCATTACCGGGGACTGCCATAGTTTGGGGTCGCCGCAATTATTGAAATAAGGGTCGAACTCGTCACCCTTGAAAATAAAGGGGTTCAGACCGGACATGGATATGAAATAGTCGGTGTCTGATTTAAGCAGGGCCGCCAGTCTGTCATGGATAAGTTCAAAGTTGCGCTCGATGAAAGCGCGGCTGGCTGCCCGCTTCCAGCCCTCCGGTTCTTTCCAGAAAAATATCGCGTGGTAGGTGTTGTTAGCAAGGGCAACCACCGTAAGGGCTGCCAGCAAATCGGTCTGCAGCCAATTTTCAAACTCCTGATTAAAATCGATGAACGCATAATATCGGCCGTCTGAAGCGAGATAGATCCGGCGGGTGTCGTTCGGTGCAGGTTTGGGTCCGATATCTACGGAGAAGAGATCCAAACGGGCCCCGCCTTTGAAATCCACAATAAGGATACGGTTGCTGGTATCGAGTAGTACTTCCCGGCCGCCTTCCCAGGTAAAATGGTTGCAGTCGGCATGCTGCTGCTTGTCCCAATACGCTTTGCGGGCGCCCTGCAACCCGACCACCAGGCCGTTGCGCGCCTGGGTTAAAGCATCGTATGCGGCGGGGATGGCAATCTCACCATTGCGGTCGTAAAGGCCGACCTTTTCCGTGGCCGGATCCCGGAAGCGGATAAAGCCCTCACTTTCACAATCCGGACTGTTGTCGTGGACATAGATGCTGTCACGGCCCACTTTTTTCCCGGACCGGGTCAGGTAATAGCTGTCATAGCTGTCCTCTTTTTGCTCCATGACTGCCATGATGTGATCGAACTTGCGGGCAATGGTAAATCCTGAATACCGGGGTTCAATTTTGATTCGGCCTTGCGCATCCTTGAACCCTATCAAGTCCGAATCAGCCGGTAGAAAAGCCGTCCAGGTATCTTTGCGAGCATGGAGCGAACACCCTGAAAAGGCCAAGGCGAGCCACAGCAGAACGGTGGCCACGCAGAGGAAAATTCCGGCAGTCGGCCGACGCGTTACCTTAACCATGGGTATGATGTGTATGGTTTTTAGGGGAGCGACCATAAACGCACCTAGCGATGCCAGAAACAGCGACTGCTGGAAAGCAGCGCGATACCAATTGAAAGTTCCAGAATAGCCAGGGGTATAAGCAGCCGATAATCCCCTTGCGCCATCCTTGAAAAAGTGATTCCCAAGGCTACCATCAAGCCCAAAAAAATGAAAAACCGGGCCCGGTAAAACTGCCAGATCATTGGATTTTCAAGGGACTCGATTCGATGCAGGTTTTTGCGGCATAGGCTTGCGAACAGGTATTTGCCCTTGATCAACCCGATGCCGATCCCGCCCAGGATGGCCAGCAATACCCAGGGCGGTGCGGCCCCAATTTCGTTGGCCGCCAGAAACAGGCCGGAGCTTTTGATGATCAGAACCCCCACACCCGGGTACCACACCAGGGCCGCCAGGATTTTCAAGGTGATTTTAGTCGTGTTGAACATAGAGGTAACATGTATTTAGTCGTGCGCCCATTGCCGAGTTTGGACCAAAAGATTTACTACTTTGTCAGTTTATAGCGCCTTCGCAATCTTTGGCTGTGAAAAAGCAAGGCCGAACAGCCTGTAAACAGCGCCACGGCACCGATAATAATGGCCAGGCGCGTCCAGGGCTGTTCCATGGCCCGCCGCATGTCCACTAGGACCACCAGCGTCCGGATCCATTCTATCATTCCCAGCAGCAACGCAACTTGCATCAACCTGGCCACCCAGGCCTGCCTGTAAAACAGCAGCATCGGCAACAGCGCCAGAAGGATGACCAGAACCAGCAGGCCCGATCGGTAAAAATGGGCGCCAAGCACCAGGGTGCTCAGTATGGCGGGCAGCAACAACAGCAGATTCAAGGTGTCCAATCCTCAGCGTACGTTAAGCCGGAGATTTTTGCATGCATATCTTGGTATGCTCGCCGCAAAAGCCATCCAACCGACCAAAAGCGGCGTAGCCATGCTTTGCGTAGAATCCAGGTGACTGGAAACTGTAGGTATATAAGTAAGCACTGCGGCATCTTTTTGCCACCCCTTTTTGCTCGGCAGCCAGCAGGAGTTTCGTGCCCAGGCCTTTGGCGCGTTCATCCCTTGCGATCCACAAACCCCTGATATAGAGCCAGCCGCCGCCGGCCCGGCAGTCGATTCCGGCCACCATTGCTGCGACCCTATTTACATACTTGAAACAAAAGGGCTCTTATCCATAGTTTGGGACACGGGTCCTGTTGTAGTTGAACAGCTCTTTTTCTAGAAATGTCTGGTCTTGCTCGAGTGAATTCGGATTGTAGATCAAATTCATAGTCATGACTGGTATAGTACAGGTTACCGGCAAGTTCAGCGAACAGTCCGCAATTGGTTGGATCTATGCATAAGTTCTTGTTTCTATCAACTCATAGTGCCTGGATTCCTGATCCCAGCGCTTTAATACCTTGCGGGCGGCCTCCGGAACGTAACTCTTTTGATATTCTTCACCCTGAAAATCAATGACATTCTGCAAAGACTCGAAAGTCATAATGGTTACAAACTCGACTTCAGTTGCCAGCTCAATTCGCAACACTTCAATTTTTTGGTACCCGGGAATCTGCTTGGCCTCGATGCCGGGCAGCACTTTTTTGCTTAATATCGCCTGATAGCTGTCCGCATTTTCTTTCGTGGTCCATCCATGCCACACTCTTTTTACGGCCATGCGCGCGCTCCTTTGAGTTCATATATGTGGGCCTTTACAACTGAGCCGTCCCGTAGTTTGGCTGTCGTAAGGACGCGCTCATATCCATCGCCTTCGAACATGTCCAGACGGACCCAATGTTCCGATAGCGCCGCGGAGGTTAATAGGAAACCGTTTACTTCAGAGCCAGATTCATCCAGCACAATTCCGGGATATCCCTCCGCCGCCCCCCAGCCTTCCTGGAGCAGTTTGCCCTTCACGATAGCGGGTTCCCACTTGCCGGGCACTTCGGCCAGCACATGTTCGTTAGGCCGACCCGGGGCAAGGGTTCCGTATACGAATAATCGGTTGAACATGGGTCTTAACCACGCGCGATGGGTTACGTTAGGTTTTCTGGAACACAACCACGGATCACGACTGGAGCTATAGATTAACTTTCTTTATCCGGGTATTTGTCGGAGCATAATTGCCCTCCGGCGCCCTAGTTACCAGCTTACCTGTTAGGATTGGGCGCTACGCCGAAGACAACCTTTGTAGGGTTCTTGTAGTTTTTTAGAAAATCCTCTGCAGTTATAGCCGAAATGCCGCAATAACCTTTTAATACCGGGGCTGTCTCGAAAAACAATGCGTCACCGGATTGTATGGTGATATTCGCAGCATTGCTGTGCCAGTCGCCGTCGCCAAAGCAATGAACCGTGAACTGGTAATCCCCGGGCTGAATTTTGAACGAAGTGTAATCACCGGACCTGAGTGCCGTGATTGTTATCGCGTCCAGGCCGATCCAGTAGTATGCCGCACTGGCAAAAACCGATTCTGTTCTTGAAATATGAATATTAGCTGTAGCTTCTTGGGTATTGATGCTCGGAGTACGTTCAATATATTTTTGTGGTATCCCGGTATTGATCGTTTGCACCGAAGAGCAACTACAAAGTATCAAGAATATTACTATGCGCATATATTTCATATTACATCCCAAAGAATGGCTGCCGTCCAGACCCATCGGTCGGCAGCGCAGTCGGGCTGGAAATTCCCGGGCAGCAGTTTGTGAGGTTCTGTTTATTCAATTCAATGTTACGACTATTTTTCCCTTAAAACGCCCTTCTCCAAAATAGCGGAACGCATCCGCAGTTTCTTCAAGTGGGAAACATTTATCTATAACAGGCTTCAGCTTACCCCCTTCGAATAGCGCTACTAAATATTCCACATCCTTGTTTGCTTTGTAGCCGACCATATGCATTTTACATTTTCCGGCCAGTTTCTTAAAAAACAATAACTGCAGGATTCGCGCAGTTTTGCCTCCGACGGTCACATAGCGGCCATCCGGACATAGTGCGCGTTTATGATCAAATATAGAGCGAGTTGTTTTCACATCAAAAATCAAATCATAGGTGCGGCCGTTTTTGGTAAAATCTTCTTTTGTATAGTCAATTAGATGGTCCGCGCCCAGGGTGCGCAGCAGGTCTAATTTCTCGGTGCGATCAACGGCGGTTATTTCCACATCGAATAATTTTGCGATCTGAATCGCCAGGGTGCCCGTACTGCCGCCCCCGCCGTTAATCAATACCGTCTGCCCTGATTTAATCCTTCCAAAATCTATCAGGCCCTGTACCGCAAGGTTGCCTCCATGCGACAGGCAGGCTGCTTCCTCGAAGGTCATATTTTCAGGTTTAAGAAATAGCGCGCTTTCAAAGGCACAGGTATATTCAGCAAAGGCGCCCCAACCAGTCTCCGCCAGGTCGCCGAACACTTCGTCTCCAACCTGAAATAGTTTTACATTCTGCCCGACCGCTTCGACTTGTCCGGCGATGTCACACCCGTGAATCAGCTTGCATTTCGGTTTTAATAGGCCACCGAAAAAGCGATACTCTAAGGGCTTACCTGTCAACATATCCCAGTCCCATGAATTTATGGATACAGCCTGAAGTTTTACCAAAACTTCGTCATCGCCTGGAATCGGTTTGGGGACCTCTTCAAATCTAAGGACATCGGGTGACCCATAGTTGTCGTAGACAATTGCTTTCATAATGATTTTATAGACTGCCTTGGGTTAGTCGCCATAGGTATGGCTCAAAAGCTGGATGATCCAGCGGCTTGCCGTGGTTAAGCTCAGGTGCGCCTGATTTTGGGCGTCAACGAAAGCGATTGGTTAGCCAACACATCTTGATATTTAAACCATACCCAGCCTAATATCTGGAAATACATGACCCGTTGAATGATTCCCTGGTAATTGGGGAAGGATAGCATAAAAATCGGAAAGATGATGCTGACACCGGCCATGTAAAAGCAGATAATCCGGTGTAGTCCGTTCATAACGAATCCTTGCCAGAGCAACCCTATTGTCATGAGCGTACCCGCTATGCTGGCATTGATGCCGTGTAAGTCGTGGTACAGGGCGTTGTAGTTGATTGTTGCGTCTATCGGCTTATGCGGGAATATGCCAACAAGCGCCATGGATAGTCCATATAAAATGAAAGGGAGTATTGGCTTGCGAAACCGTTTAATGCCATCAAAAGCAATCCCTCCGCCCAGGGCAATAAAAGCGCTAATCATAATAAAGTTATTCGGTGTGTGTTGTGCCCCCAGTTCGCTGATCAGGTTTGATACAAATGAATATTTTTGAACAGTGTAGAGTGGCCCGAGTAGAACCACTAATGCGAATATGAAGATCCCAGCTCTTGTTGTCGTGATCATGATTGCTTAAAAGTGGATAACCGGTGAATATGTCTTCAGCGAACCTTTTTTAATTTTTATCTTAATGAATCCAATTGCGGTGTCATTTGGCGAATTTTCTTTAGTTCGGATTTGAGCCAATCCGCACATTTTACGGTTTCATCATTTAAGCAACTGACCAGGTAATAATTTCCGGACAGACTGCTTTTGGTGGCCGCATATTCTATGAAATCCTCGGATGATTTTATCAAGTCCTTGCTCAGAAAATAGCGATACTTTTTGGTAATATGTTCTGCCGCTTCACTGGAACTGTACCAGGTGCCATTACGGTTGAACCGGCATGGAGAGCTTCTGATTAATTCAGTGAGCTTGTCGATCTCAGAACTTATTCCAGGCTCCAATGCATTTCCCTGAACTGGGCAGCTTATTGAAACCAACAGAATTACGATCCAGATTTTCATGGTTTTAATTTAGATCTTGATGGCTTTTTACACGCTGGGGCCGGGGCACCTGGAGCGCAGCGGCATAGACCCGCTGCGGCCAATTGTTAAGGTTACATATTGGCGTTCCATTCATATAGACCACCCCGGGGGCCTACTGCATTCTCTTTTATTTGATTGATTTTGAGTTGCAGGTTAAACGTCTTTGGCAGCCAGCCACCCACTCAAACGCCTTGCATTTATAACTCCAGGCCATTTTTATTCTTTATTTAGAGTATCCAACGGTTGAGCTGAAGCGCGCGCGGTTTTGCGTGTCGGCTGCTCCGGTGATTGGTTATATGTTTAACTTGGGTCATCAAGTTCAAAATACATCACATAACCAGTATCCCAACGAATGTTGCATCTCTGACAAATGAATTTTCTTGACCTGTGTTTATTCCCCGGCACCAATGTATGCAACCATTTGCCACAGGCAGGGCACTTACATAGCTTCATTCGGAAAACCAGCCAAGAAAACAGTAACACGGTATTAATTAGAAAGGAAAAAGCGAAAGTGTGACTAAATTCAATTAAACCTCTTTGCTGAAAATAGATTCCAACACCAAAGGAAACCAGAGATAAAAGCAGTAATATGGCTCCAACGTAACTTGTCAATTTGAAATGTGTGGGGTGCCTTTTGATATTGTCCATTATTTTACATATAACTTATTGTTATATCTTTGGCGATTTTTTGGGCAGACGCTGGATATTTTGACGATTGAAACCAATCTGGAAAGTCATAGTGAGTATACACTAAACAAACTTATATTCAATACGTTAACTGGTTTCAACAATACATGGCGCGTCTTTTATAGCGAATGTTGCAGGTTTTTATCCAGTTTATTTCACTGGCGAATTTTTTGCTGAATTAGGTTTTGCAGATGGTCAGTGGGCAATAACGGACGTCTATTACTTTCTGCTTCAGCAAATTACTTTTTAATGCCAAATGTACATGGGGGATCTCTATATCAGCCATCACAAATCTTACATCCAACTCCCGAGTGTACTGCTTGACAGCGTTTGTGGGGTGTGCTTATCTGAGCGCGTAGTTGAAATATCATGTAGTTCCAATACTCTGAGTCGAGTAGGCTTTTTGGGAGGTTATATGGGCATCCGTCAGTATCGTTATTCTTCCGATAATCTAGGATACCTTGTATACGGCCGTAAAACCGCCATGGCCATCGATGGCGGGGCCGTGCGCGCCATCCTGGACTTCATTGAGAAACAAAGCCTGGAATTGAGATATGTGACCAACACCCACCGGCACCCGGACCACACCGCCGGCACCGGCGACCTGGTGAAATTGTCAGGGGCCGAATACCTGTCCTGGGAGATGCTGCTTGCAGCCGGGCAAATTGTTCTGGATGATCTTACGGTGGAGGTGATCGACACCCCGGGTCACACGGATGATTCTATATCCTTCAGTGTGGAAGAGAGCCTGATTACCGGCGATACCCTCTTTAACGGCACGGTGGGCAACTGCTTCAGTGACGACCTCAAGTCCTTCTACGAGTCCGTCAAAAAGCTCCTGGCCTTCCCACCAGCTACCAAGGTCTATGCCGGGCATGACTATGTGAAGTATTCGATGGCTTTTGCCAAAATCGTGGAACCTGAGAACGCCCAGATCGACGCTTTCCTGAAAAATTATGACCCTGCCCTCATCGTCTCCACCCTGGCGGACGAGCTGGAGGTGAACCCCTACGTCCGCTTCAATGCTGAACCCATCATTGCCCTGCTTAAAAAGCGCGGTTTCCCGGTGCAGACGGAGTATGAGCGCTGGTTGGGTGTTATGTCCTTAGAGTAAGCGCCTGGACCTTACCACAATCTCCCCAATGAAAGCATACTGGCTAATACCAATTTTCTCGCGCAGAGACGCAGAGGCGCAGAGAAGGTCAAACCCCCTAAATTTTCAGCTGCGCTGAAAGGTCAAAAGAAAGGTTTTCGCGCGCAAGCGCGCTTCAAACTGGTTTTGATTTTCTCTGCGCCTCTGCGTCTCTGCGCGAGGCATATTAGCCTTTTATCTCGAATGTCCGTACGCACTCCTTTCAGGAGTACCAGTAAGTAGCTTACATGAGGGGATTAACTGTTAGGGCAAACGGGGATTAATCCGTAGGGATTTCTCCCGTCAAGGTCTTCTTCACCCCGATCCCCAGGTCCTGCATGGTAAAGGGCTTGCGGATGAACTCGCCGGCCCCTAAAGCCTGGGCTTTGCGGACGCGCTCCGTCAATGAGAACCCGCTGAAGATAACCGCTTTTTGCTGTGGATGTTTGGCAAGAATACGCTGGTAGGTTTCCAGGCCGTCGATGCCCGGGGTCATAATCATATCCAGCATCAGCATATCGACCGTGTGGGCTTTCATATAAGTCACGGCGGCTTCACCGCTCTCCGCCTTGGCAACTTTATACCCCAGTTCGGTCAGCATGCCGGCTGCAATCTCCAATTGTTCCGGCATGTCGTCCACCACCAGGATGGTTTCCCCGCTGCCTTTCAAATGCTCAAGTGATACCTTTTGGGGTTTCTCCTCGGGTTGTCGTTCGGTGACTGGTAAATAGAGCCAGATGGTGGTGCCTTTACCGAGGCCGCTCTTTACATCGATATAACCACGATGATCTTTAACGGTGCCCCAGACGACCGCCATGCCCAGTCCGGTGCCGCTGCGGCCCATCTCCTTTTTCGTGCAAAACGGTTCGAAGATGTGGGCGATGTCCTTGTCGGAGATCCCCATTCCGGTATCGGCCACGGTCACTTCCACGTATTTGCCGGGAACGATTTCGCTATATCCGTCCACCGGACTGTTCAGCGGCCGCACCCGGGTCGTTATGGTGAGCTCACCTCCCGAAGGCATGGCTTCCGCCGCATTTGAGACCAGGTTCATCATGGCCTTGGAAAGGTGGACATGTGAACCCAGGATATAGGGCAGCTCAGCCATGAGGTCCGTCTTCACCTTGACAATCGGGTGAAAGCTCTGCAGCTTTTGAAACTCCGGGCTGTCAAGATAGGTCAAAATGGTTTCGTTCAAGGAAACAACGTCCGATACAGATACACCGCGGCGAGCCAGGGTCAGCAGGTCCTGGACGATGGTGGCGGCCTTGTCTCCGGACCTTTTGATTGTTTGCAGAGGCTTGGCCAGGGGGGTGTCGGGGCCGAGTTGGACGAGCAGTAGCTCAGGGTAACTGATGATGCCTGAAAGGACGTTGTTCAGGTCGTGCGCTACGCCGCCGGCTAGCGTGCCGATCGCTTCCAGTTTCTGGGCCTGTTGGAGTTTTTCGGTGGTGCGGGTCAACTCGGCTGTACGTTTTTCCACCAGCCGCTCCAGGTGATCGCGGTAGTTGCTCAGTTCTTTCTCGATGGCAAAACGCTCGGTCACATCGGTAATCATCAAGATAGTGGTGTTTTCGCTGATAACTGGCAGGCGTTTTAACAGCACTTGCTTGGCTCCGATCCGCAAGGGATTCTTGGCCCCGATTTCAATGGCGGCGGTGATTTCAGAAATCATCAGATCACGGACACGTTTGGCAGCCTCACCATCAAATAGGGTTTCCGGGGCGACCGACAGCAGCTGTTCCTGGCGCAGGCTAAAGAGGGCGCAGGCGGTCTGGTTGGCATAGACGATTCTACCGGCGGCAATCTCGAGCATTCCCTCGGCGATGCTGTCAATGACGGTTTTGAGATGATCGTTGCGGGAGAGCAGCTCTCGGGTCATCTGCCGGGGATAGACAGTGTCCAGTCCGACGAACGGTTTGGCCCCGGAAACCTGCTGGTCCACATCGTGCTGGTTAATAACGTCCAGGATGTGTTGGGCCATTTCGTTGAAGGGCCCCTTGGCAATGAATGCGTCGGCCGATATGTCCACAGCCTCGAAGTTGATCTCTATCGCAGCGGCCGACATGAGCACCAGGTAGCAATGATCGAACGATCCTTTGCTCCGGACAATTTCACAGAGTTTGTCGCCCTCGATGTTCGGCATGATCAGGTCGGTAAAAATGATATCCGGATGAAAATCATCCAAAATACCGATAGCCAGCAACCCGTCCTCGGCGGTGGCGACTTCGTGGCCTTCTTTCTCGAGGAGGTTTTTCATCCAGTTGAGGATGATGCGGTTGTTGTCGATGACCAGGATCTTTTTTTTCATAGCAGCTAGCCTAACCGGGTGGGAGACAGGCATTACTAATCTGTCTCGATTGCAAAATCAAGATTTTTAGTCGGCGTAAGATAAAACCCGTGCCCCTGCGCGCAACGCCGAGATTGGCCCATCAGGCGTTGACTGAAGCTGTGCCCGACAAGAAGACAGTTCTGAGATAGCCTCTAATATCTATATCGGCCAATTTGGACGTAGCTCAAGAAACCGCGGCATCGAAGTACCTTTACAGGGGCGCTATATTTATAATGCGCACTCAGCCTGATTGGGCAACCCCGCCGGTGAATTAATTGACAACCCGTCGGGGCTCTTGTATCATTCCTCCAATTTTTCAGATGAGGTGTTGAATGCGTAGAAAAGACAAGGAAATCAAGGATAAAGAACTAATTGAACAGATTATTCAGAATGCACAAATTTGCCGCCTGGCCCTGGCTGAGGGCGACCAGCCCTATGTTGTCCCTCTGAATTTTGGCTACCGGGACAAGACCGTCTATTTTCATTCCGCGACCCAGGGCCGGAAGATCGATATGCTCAAGAACAATCCCAAGGTCTGCCTGGAATTTACAACCGATCTGGAGCTGGTCCGGGCTGAAAAAAGTTGTGACTGGGGCCAGCGTTTCAATTGCGTCATCGCTTTCGGCGAGGCCCGTATGATTGAAGACAATGACGCGAAAAGAGACGCCCTCGATGTCATCATGGCGCACTACGGTGGAAAAGGGGGCGATTACTCGGACGGCAAACTGAAAATCACGGCCGTGATCGCGGTGAAAGTCAGTACGATGACCGGCAAGGGTTTGGGGTGAGAATGGATGATCTGAATCATACCGGTCACGGGACCGATTCTGAATCCCAGGGCAGTGTTACGGCTGAATTGGTTGCGTCCATGAAGAACCAGGCTCGCCGGCTTTTTTTTGAGGCAGCCGGAAGTCACGACTGGGACCACACCCGGCGGGTAGCCGCACTATGCGAGCGCATCGGTCGGGTTGAAAAAGCCGACTTGACAGTTCTGCGCATGGCCGCCTATTTGCACGACATCGGCCGCTGTCACCAGGATCGTTCGTCCGGCGCCCAGTGCCATGCCCAGGCGGGCGCGCACCTGGCCGCCGCCATCCTGGCCAAGATACCACTTTTAGATTCAGCCAAACGAAACATCATCCACTGCATCCGTTCCCATCGTTTCCGTGAGAACCATGCCCCGGAAACACTTGAGGCGAAGGTCCTTTTCGATGCCGACAAGCTCGATGCCATCGGGGCCGTGGGTGTGGCACGCGCGTACCTGTTTGCCGGTGAGGTTGGCGCTCGGTTGCACAACGCCGCTATTGATGTCACCACAGCCCCGGCTTACTCGGAAAATGACACCGGTTACCGGGAATACCTGGTGAAACTGCGCCACATCCATAGCCGCATGCTCACCGCGGAAGGCCGGCGGCTGGCTGCCGAGCGCCACGCGTTCATGGTGGACTTTTTTGATCGGTTTCTGGGCGAGATTGATGGGCGGATTTAGGGCACGCCTCATCGTTACGCAACAGTCCGGGCCCTGCGTTTTTCCGGTTTTGACAAGTTTGTCCGTATCCAATACAATGAACCCATCTCGCTATTGTAAACTCCCATATACAACCGGATTGCCTCAACGTGGTAAACGCGTTGAGATAAAAAATAATCATCAAGAATGAGGAGGTCACATGAAAGCCACTATCACCAAGCAGTGCATGGGCGATCGCAATTGCAACAACCTGTGTCCGGATGTGTTTGAGTATGACGAAGACCAGCTGCTTTCCATCGTCAAGTTCGATGAGATCCCCGAACAATACCAGGATCTGGTGCGCCAGGCAGCGGCCGAGTGCGGAGCGGATGCTATCGAAATCGAAGAGTAGCTACCATTAAAAATAGGCCTCGGCCTGTTCCAGGCGTGGTTGAATTGAATGCAAAGGGGCGCAGGCGACCTGCGCCGTTTTGCCTTCCAATGCAAAGGGGATTTGATTATGGGAAAGTTTCGCAACAGCCAGACGGCTAAAAACTTGATGTTGTCATTTGCCGGTGAATCCCAGGCCCGCAACCGGTATTCATATTTCGCCCGGCGTGCCTGGGACGAGGGGTTTGTGCAAATCGGCGACATCTTTGAAGAGACCGCCAACCAGGAGTGTGAACACGCCCTGCGCTTTTTCAAGTTTTTCAACGGCGGGGAGCTGGAGATCACGGGCAGCTTTCCATCCGGGGTCATCAAAAACACCTATGATAATCTGATCGCGGCCGCGGACGGCGAGCGGTTTGAACACACCGAGCTTTACCCGGGGTTTGCCCAGGTGGCCGTTGATGAGGGCTTCGAACGGGCGGCCGATACCTGGGAAGCCATCATGGTGTCGGAAAAACAGCATGAAAAACGCTACCGCGAACTGGCCGGCAACCTGGGCGCCAACCGGGTCTTTACGCGGGACACGGAAGTGGTCTGGCGCTGTCGCAACTGCGGTTATCTGCATACCGGCCAGGCCGCCCCGGAAAAATGCCCGGCATGCGTGATGGGACGGGGATTTTTTGAACTACTTGGTGAGAACTGGTAGCCATTATAATTAGAAGCTGTCCTAAGAACGGATTTTGGCTCAAGGTCAAGGCGGACGCAATTTTTATATTCGAGGAATACTGATGGTATTTTGAGGATTCAAAATGGCGCCCAACGCAGAGATTGAGCCAAATGACTTTCTTAGAGCAGTTTCTATTCGGATTTGATGTTTTTCAGTCGCCGTATCGCACCGGCTATGCCGGCGGGCAATTCATCGTCGAAGGAGACGTGGATGGAGTAGTCGTTTTTGAGGTAATAGTTCACACAGATCACCGTGCCTTGCTGAAACATCTTGAGGGGCGCGGCCCGGGTGGGGATGCGAATGGACGACCTGAATCACCCTGGTCACAGGGCTGATTCTAAATCCAAAGGCAGCCTTCCTGGTGGACTGGTTGAATCCATAAAAACCAGGTGCGCCGACTTTTTCTCAACGTAGCGGCACTGTGCTGGTAAACCGTTATTTAATGTTGGTTCCTTTGGAAGCAGCCTTGTTGTATTCGGCGTTGTCTGGTCCAAGAAGGAGAGACAATAGATTCCGGCTGCCAAACTGACCCGCTAAAAAATGGCCTACCAGGCTTCTTAAGGGATCCTCTTCTCCGCCGTACAACTTGCTTGCCAAACGGGTACAAGCCTTGATATGCCCTCCCATGAAATGGGACATGACTGCTTGCTTATAGTGCCTAAATGTAAAATTGCTACTTTGAAAAGCCTGAATCAAAGTCCTGGCAGCGATCTCACCATAAGACAAAGCCATGTGGATCCCACCGCCGAACGCAGGCTCGATGCCGGCGGCATCTCCTACCAGAATAAGATTGTGTTGCGAAATCGGCACTTCATCCGAATACCAGCGAATGGGATGGCTGGACCAGGATTCAGACCCAATGTTGATCTGGCGGGTTTTTAATTCCTGGCTGAATATCTGTTTCATATTCGGCCGCGGCCTTTCAGGCTGGAAACGGAAATGGCCTATTCCGTGATTCATATGTGGGGCTTTGCCCAGCAGACAAGGACAGTGCCATGTGTATCCCTGCAAGTCTGCGTCAACCGGGGTAAAATCAATCGATATATTTTTTCGAGCAAATTCAATATCATATTCAGGATCTGCCGGTGTCGAGACCTACAGCGTTGTTGCCAGACACGTTTTATGGGGCCGCATCATGGCGCGTCGCACCATGGAAAGGGACCCATCTGCTCCCACAAGGGCTTTTACGGAATAGTTTCCATGGCTGGTCGATACCATCAGTACATCCCGCTCAAGGCTTGCCGTGATGAATCTTTCCTTTTCATGGAGCACCATCCCACGTTTGACACCTACTTGGGTCAGGGCGAAATCAAAATCTGCACGCTGGACCATTCTGAAACGATTTGGGCTTTTATATAGCCAACTTTTATCCTGATACCGAAACTCTACATCAGTTACAAACAGCGATGGGATGCTTAAGTCAACCTCCAGGTGTTCTAATACATCTGCACTCCACGCCCCGACTGCGCCGGCGCACAACTTGTGTCGCGGGAAAGCGGCCTTCTCGATCAAAACCGTCTTATCAGCCAATTCGGGTGCATACTTTTTCAAATGCAGCCAGGTCGATATTCCTGCCGGACCGGCCCCGACGATCATGACGTCGTAATCCTCTACCCTCTCTTCGGTATTGTACATTTGTAAGACCAATAGTAGTCCTCCCAGCAAAACCGCGCTCAACCCGGCATGTTTATGTTACCTTCCCCCTGAGCATAGTTCGTACGAATACTTGTTTATACGGCTAAGCCCCCGAACTCTTTTGGCACTTCGAAACCAGACAACAGGGTATTTGCATATGGGCAATTAAAACTGCTGATCGATTTCTGAGATAAATCCCGTGAGCATCATCATCGTATGCCGTATCACCGATGAGTTTATCAGGAAGGCACCGAGAAAAGCCGATAGCTATTGTGGCTTCACCCAGCTGTGCTTCAAGGGACGAAGCGCTTTCAAGGTGAGCGGCGACAGGAAGATCCCCATTTTTCTTGACCGGGCGAAGCTACCATCTATGAATGCTGTCCAGATATCAAAGTTCCCTCGCTCGTGCTAGTCTCCTACCAACACTTTGTTGGATGCACGGCGGAAACCGACTATAGCCAGTTTGGTACGACGGGTACCGCTGGGGCAAATCCTTCCAGGCCGCTCCGGTCCTCAAGATCCATAATATCCCGTCTAAGACTTCACAAGGATCGCGTGCATTGCGTCCTGCGGGATCTGCCGGCGGTTTGATGATGGTTTAAACGGCTCTATCCGACGCCCATATTCGCCTGTGACCTCTACCCTGATTCTACCACATAATCAGGATCTTATGTTTAGTTTAGTTTGAGATAGCTTCTAGTAACTTTGAGTCCAACCATCACATTCTATAGGTTGGCGTTTTGGGTTAATACCTTTTCCCATCCCACTTTTTACAGCGTCTAGTATACGTTCGCAATCTTCTTGAGTTATGTCATCATACCTTTCCTTTTTAAAGAAGGCGTGAAGAGCCTTAGGGGTCGTTTCTTTGAGAAAATTTGTCGCCAGCTCTTGATTTTTGGTTGCCTCCATAATGAAATCTATAAAATCTCCTTTGTTTCCGCCATTAGCCATGTTTCTCTCCTTTCTTTTGTGTTTTAAGATCATGAATCATGATGTTGTCAAACCCCAAGAACCGTAAAGTGCTTTTTGCCGAACAAGACCGTTACGAATCCGAAAAGCGCCATTACCGGCTGCTAACGCCATCCATGGTCGTGTCTTTTCTTCCTGGTCGAATATGTCCCTCCTTTCTTTTTTGCGCCTTAACAGCTTGAGTCTATTCAAGCGTCTCCAGTACTCGCCGGCAATATGGTCTGTCTGGATAAAGATCTCCGTACCCGCGCGAGGGGCGGATCATTCCGTTTTCCTGGCAGAGGTTGGTATATTTACAAGCTGGACACGTCTCTTGGTCTGCTGCGACGGTTTTTCGATATTCATCGGAAGCCAGAACGTTACGAATCTTACCGCCTCTGTATCTGCCAAAGCTATTCCTGCTTGAGTGCACCACGCCGATATGCCGGTTTGCAAATACAACCATACATCTCTCCCGGTAGAGGGGCGGAACCAGCGGAATCCATGGCATCTTCAGCAATTTAGAAACGATGTTGGCGACAGGGTTTTTCTTCACGATCGTTCGAAAACCACCGATATTTAAAAGCGCAGCCATCTTCACCAAATGGATGAAGTCTTCCGGATCAAGAAGCTCTTCTGATAGGGCAAACGGACCATTCGCCGTGTGAATGAGCTGTATGAGAATGAGACAATCGATGGCCGGAAACTCTGTGTACAGGCCATTTACAAAATGCGGCAATTCCGGCAGCAGGCTTTTTGTAACTGTTGTGAAAATTGTACAATTGTTCCCCCCATTAAGCGCCCTCTCAATGCCCCGCATTGTCGTTCTGTAAGATCCCTTCCCCCGTATGCGGTCATGCAGGTCGGCGGGCCCATCCAAACTGACCGAAATTGAAAAGTCCCCATAGTTGGCTAGCCGCCTGCTGATTTCTTCTGTAATGAGGGTTCCATTGGTATTCATAAAGATGGTTTCAAATCCGATCCCAAAGCCATAGTCCAAAGCCTCAAACAGGCCTTCCCAGAGTAGAGGTTCACCGCCTGTAATATGCAGGTGACGGTATCCAATAGCATGCCCTTCGGTAATGATCTCCCTGACTGTATCGACGGGGAGGCTAGAGCCTTTGGAAATGTTGGAACGGGCAAAACAGTGCAAGCAAGAACTGTTGCAGTGCGATGTTACCTCGATAGTCAGCGATTCCTGCTCCACCACCTGAAAGATTTCCTCTGCTGTATTTCCTTTCATGAAAGGTATCGTCCTTCACGTAATGGTTTCAAAAGCGAGCGAAACTCACCTGCCAACCCTGGCATGGTGCATGCGTCAACAATAGCAGCGGCTGAGTCGAGTTCGCTGCATATCCTTTTCTTTATGCAGTCAATCGCCCCTGTATCACAAATATAACGCAATATAGTTTGTATATATCCGTTATTCTGATTATTTTTCACTTCAGGGTTTTTGTCCCAGTAACCCCTTAACTTTTCATTAAGGCAAAAATATATGGAAGAATGGACGCCCTTCATCATATCTTTTTCAAGGTCCTGGAGATCATCGAGCAGCCTCCAGGCGATACCGAAGGAGCAATAAGCAGCTTGAATGGATAATGAAAGTTCTTCGACAGGGCTTATCTTATTTGCAATGAGGACGGGAGCGATCAAGGCGGTTGCCATCTGTTTTCTGAAAAGATCGCAATAACTATCCAGGGACTTCGTCCCTTCGGAAATGTTGATGCTCCTATAATAGTCGTCGATAAAACCACGCACAATTGCTGGCCCCCTGTCCACATCCCGGGCTAATCGATCGAAAGCCCTGTTCATGATCATCCAGGATTGGCTCCGAATGAGCAAAGCCAGGTGTGTAATGGGCAATTGGCCGTCGACAAGATGGTCGTCGAAAGCATGCAGCAACATGGCCATGGTATGTCCGGTCTTTACAGCTTTCACATATCTTGGTTCGAGTTTTATGTTGTCGGGACAGTATTGCTGAAGCCAAAAAAGGATCGACCATGCCGGTGCGTAGAAGTAGTTAACGAAATTAGGGCCACCGCTAAAAGGCGCCTGCAAGTATTTCATCAAGAATAAGACTGCCTCCGTCTGCATGGAGTTAGGCAAGCATTCACAGAGTGCCAGCATCTCCCGGTTCAGCTCTTCACGGAAGGTCTCCTCTTCTTGCGAAAGCGTCACCGTGCCAAAGTCGACACGAGCGCAGAATGACAGCAAGTCTGTTATCCCAATACCCATTCAGACCCTTAACCTCCGGTAACCTGATTAAGTTCATCTAGATAGGACGGCAGCTTTATATCCACTAACAATGATCTCGCTTTTTCTAAATAATCTTCCCCTCGAATTCCATTGAGGCCGCTGTGTTTATTTCCAGGCTCAAGCAGTCGCTTTCCCAATTCAAAATAGACGCCAGCAAGCTGAAGACGAGCGCCTATTCGTTCTCCTGCCTCAATGGCCTTGTGCCAACATGCAAGGGCCTTTTTCGGTTTATTCATCAGCCAGTGAAATTCGCCCGCCAGTTTGAACGCATCCGTACGATATTGAGCAACTTTTTGAGTATTCCTTAAAAGTTGTTTGACTGAGTTGCTAACCTTTTTCCGGTGTTCGGATAATTTCGTTTTATGGCCGTTTCTCAGCATTTCTTTTAATCGCTGCAGATTGTACTCCAGTTCAGCTATAAGGAGTCCGGACATTTGAAAGGGGACAGGTCTAATCTGATGACAGATCCTATTCGCTCGCTCCAGACTTTTTTTCGCCTTTTCAATCTTTCCGAGTGAAGTATATATCCGCGCTTCGTAAACATAAAGCTCCCAAAATCCGGGTCCGGCTTTCTCTTCAAAATCAATTCCCTCCCGAATTACAATAAGCGCATCATTAAATTTTCGGCACCCCATAAACAAACACGATTTCAATTCATATTCGTAGGTCTTGGCAAGATTATATTGATAGACTTGAAAGATCTCTTCCAACCTATTCAGTATCGATTCGGCGATCTCGAGGGATCCTTGGTAAATACATGGAAAAGCATGCCAGTACAGCATTTGGGTGGCATCATATAGTTCTCCAATGTCGCAGTTTCTATTTATCAAATCTACATCATAATCTCCTGTTTCTTTCCAGTTCCCCACTAAGAAATTATGCACAGTTTCACACAACGCATATGTTGTATAAGTTCTTACATCATCTTTACTAATCTTGAACTTAACGAAATCCAAAAGCCTTCTGCTTAACCTGAACGAAATGCCGGAAAAGGAGAAAAGGGGGCTGGCACTTACAAATATGCGCGTCCCGTTTTCGATCTCCATTAAATCGAAAGCGGTAATTGTCTTGTGCAGGAATAGAAACTCATAAAAAGATCGCTTTGGATTGGTTATGACCAAAGCCTTGCATTTTTTATAGAAGAGATTGAAAACTCGCAGATCTCTTTGGGTGGGGGTTTTTTTAAATTTTAAGGATGGAATGAACAGTGCTGTTATAAAGTGCAGGAAAGCGGAAAAAACCTTGAATAACCGTGAAACTGCATTTTGAGGCAACTCCCCCCAGTAATACTCAAGAGCCCGGTCGAAGTGTTCAACAGCCTCATCGTGCTGCCCCCGGTTGTATAGTGCAAGGGCTATGTTCTTCTCAAGCATGGCCTCCTTCTCCGGGTCTGTAGTCGTGCCTGACTTTTTCAGATACAGCTTCAAAGCTTCCTGATAGTAATGCAGCGCCTCACTTGAAGCGGATGATTTCAGTGCATCTTCCCCGGCCATAGCCAGATAGTATTCGGCCCGTTCATCGTTCTGGGCCCTTTTATAATGAAGCGCCAACATTCCATAAAATTCATGCAGGCGTTCTTTAAACAAACTTTCAATCGTATTTGCAACGCGCAGATGCAGGGCTTTTCGCTTACCGTGCAGAAGAGAATTATAGGCAGCTTCCTGAACCAGAGCATGCTTGAAAAGAAACTCCAATTCATCCAGCCGCATCCGTTCCATGATCATCTGAATCTTTTTGAGATAATCCAAATGGCTGTCAACATCTTTTATCGCGGTAGCCACATTTGTCAGAATTCGGTAAAAGAAATTTTTGCCAATCACTGAAGCAATTTTCACTAGGTCACGGGTTTCTTTCTCTAGGTGGTCTATTCTGGCGTTAAGGACATCTTTGATAGTGTGCGGCACGACTATCTCGGCAATCTTGTCGTTGATCTCGAATTTCCCATTCTTGGGGACGATAACGCCTTCATCAACAAACGAGCGAACGATTTCTTCAATGAAGAACGGGTTCCCGCCGGTACGTTTGATAATCTTATTTTTGATTGAATAATCGAGGTCTTGGATGTGAAGCATATCGCTGATAAGCCTCGCGCTGATGCTTTCATCCAGTGATTTCAATTCGATTTCAACATGATATACAGCTAGTTTTCCTTTTAGGGTTTTGACGATCCTTTCCCCGGTTTCCTGGTGGTCAGGTCTGAATAGATTAACGAAAAGTATGCTCTGAGTCTCTGCAAGGCGGAATAACGACTCCAGGAGTTTAATGGAGCTTGTATCGGCCCAGTGCAGGTCTTCCATCATAATCACTAACGGAATACGTTCAGCAGCTTTGGATAGAAGGTCACTTACATTTTTCAAAATCAATTTTTCAAGAGCTTCACCTTCAATGCCTGCAATCCTTTCAGCATACCGACCTAAAAGCTTCATACCCATAAGAGTGGCAAGAAAAGGAATAATTTCATCAGCATCTTCCCTGCACACGTCCTGAACGGAAGATTCAAGTTTGCTTAAAGCTGCGGCTTCGCTGTCATTTTCACCGATCCGCGCCCAATGTTTTAAGAGGTCAATGATCGGATGGAAAGCCAGATTCCTGCCGATGGATATCGCTTTACCTTCAAGCAACATCACGCGCTTTAATGCATCCAGATGTTTAAACTCGGCAAAAAGCCTTGACTTTCCGATGCCTGCTTCGCCAACGATATTTACGACCGAGCCATCACCGTCAATAGCTTTGGCCAACTGAAGCTCCAGTTTATTCAACTCTTTATCGCGCCCAATCATTTTTGAATATATTCGGCGCTCCAATCCTATCCGCGGCTTTTTAGCATGCGTTTTGGGGCTTAAAACCTTATAGGATTGAATGGGGTCTGCTTTGCCCTTGACTTTGGTCGGCCTGCGCGGTCGGAAGGAAAAGATGCCTTCTGAACGTCTATAGGTGGAAGGGCCGACGATGATTTCACCCGCGTTTGCGAGTCCTTCCAACCGTGAGGCCAGATTTATGGCATCTCCGGTCAATCCATGCGTCCCCTTGGCAATATCCACCTCGTCAGTTACGACAAGGCCAGAATTAATGCCCGTGTGCATGCGTAAAGGCTCTCCGATTCTTTTTTCAATTTGCGGACTAAACCTGTTAACGAAAGCATGTATCTCCTTGGCTGCCCAAATTGCCCGGATCGGGTCATCTTCGTGGACCTTCGGCACACCAAAGACAGCCATTACCGCATCGCCGATGAACCGCTCAATGAATCCGCCATAATTGTGGATAATTCGCGTTATTTCTCCGAAGATACGGTTCATAATCTCTTTAACGTCCTCAGGATCGAGCCTTTCGTTCATGGCTGTGTAACCAGACAGATCAGAAAACATGATCGTCACGTGCTTCCGTTCGCTGTTTATTCTTCGTGAGGTTTTATACGTATCGGGAATGTTAACTAGAGGATGGCCACATTCTTTGCAAAACTTTGAGTCTTCCGGAATCTCAAGTTGGCATTCTGGGCACTTCATGTAATGGCCCCTAATGTTTCCGGTAATGTCGATTGGTTTGAGAAAGGATGGTAGGAAATCTTCGCCCGTATATTACGATCTTAGCTCTTATATTACAAAAAAAAACTTAAGTCAATTATGGTAAAAATATGGCCCGGGTACCCGTATTTTGTCAAAATCAGAGATTCACTAAAAATACTTTATAGAGAGCTTATCACCAGTTTTGTCTGGCGGCGGACAACTATATCGCTAGTTGCCAGGCAACCTTTATCTTGCAGCACCGCTTGCTACGGAAAAACGGTGGTGCCGCTTCGGCCCTATTCGGATTTGATGTTTTTCAGTCGCCGTATCGCACCGGCTATGCCGGCGGGTAACTCATCGTCGAAGGAGACGTGGATGGAGTAGTCGTTTTTGAGGTGATAGTTCACACAGATCACCGTGCCTTGCTGAAACGTCTTGAGGGGCGCCGCCCGGGTGGGGATGAGAAATTTCATGCCCAGGCGCCGGCCCAGCAGCATGCGCGCGGTTTCCCGTTTGGAGGTGATGATAAAGAAGCTTAAACCGCCTTCCGAAATATCAGAAAAATCACCCTTGAAGGGCTTGCCCATGGGTTGCCGTTTCTTGTTCAGCAATTGGACCAGGATTTTACCTTTCACGTTGAAGCGTTCCTGCTTGCGGCGCTCCATGCCCTTTTCTTTGATAATATCTTTGGCTTTCTCCAGCGTCAGGCAGTAATCCTCGAGCTTGGATTTCAAGGCCGGAAAGTCTTTATCCCACGCTTCCAGCACATCCCGGGAGAGCACATTCATTTTTACCGTCGAGAGGGCGACCAGTGAGGTCGTGCACATGCTGATGGTAAAAAAGGTGGTGTGCCCGGCCAGGTCGCCTTTTTCCAGGGTCTTCAGCAGGGTTTCCTGCTCGCCGTCCTGGTAGACCAGTTTGAGGTTCCCCTCGGTAATGAAATAGAGGTTGCGGTTTTCCCGGCCCTGGGCAAACACGGTCTGGTCGGCTTCATAGGTTACTGTTTCCATGGCGTGAAAAAGCGCATTGGCCTCCTCGCTGGAGAGCCGGTCGTACAGCTCAGGCCAGACATCCAGGTGGTCCTGATCGATGGACTCGGCCTTTTCCTGTTCGATGATTTCCCCGGCCCTGACGATCTCCGTCAGCGCCATGGCATCCACGTCGTAGAGCTGGTCACGCAGTGCTTCGGCCTTTTTGAAATTTTTCTGCTTGGCGTTGGCCACGACCAATTCAAAGATCAGCTTGACGGCGGCTTCGGTCTCGCCGGCGGCTATGTGTTTTTCCAGCAAGACCTCGCGCTCGTCCACCCCGCTTTTGGCGGCGGTTTTTGTTGCGGGCTGGGGTGCCTCAATCGGGGGTGCCGGGGCCGGCTGAGCCTGGGGCGCGGTTTTGGGTTCGGACGCCGGCGCCGGTTTTCGGGAAGCTGCTTTTTCGATAAGGATCAAGGCTTTCTGGGCTGCTTCCTGGACCGTCGGGGTGAACACCTTTTTCAAGGGGCCTTTGCCCTGGGCGACTTTTTCCAGTTCCGGCTTGGCCCGGGCATCACCAATTCTTCCCAGGGCAACGCAGGTCTTTTCAAACAGCTGGGCCCGGGTGCGCGCATCGGTCGAGGGCTTGGAACCCAATATTTTAACCAGCGGGGCCACAGCCTCTTCGACTTTAAGGGCGCCCAGCATGGCCACGAGACTGACTTTTTCTTTATCGGTGGCGGCCGGCAGGGCATTGAGCAGGACCGGCCCGCGCCGGTCGCCCCCGATGTTATACACACTGTTCAGGGCTTCGCGCTGGATTCGGAGATCTTTATGTCCCAACAGGGGTTGTAAAACATCCACTTCATCCGGGCCGCCGATTTTTCCCAGCAGTGCCGTCAGGTTGCGCAGGTAGTACCAGGGGCCGCCCTGTTCGATATGGTTACAGATGACCCCGGCAGCGGGCCGGCCTATTTCGGTAATTACCCGCACCAGGCGTACCCGGTCCGACATCTCTTCACTGCCCTGCAGGGTGTCGAGCAGGCGGTCCAGGGTGGCTATGCCCAGGAGGGCCTGGGTCTGAATGGCCGGTTCCCGCAGGTTTTCTTCAAGCAGGTTAAACTGGTTTAGAAAAAGGTCCCAGGTCTGGTCGTTGCCGATGGTGTCCAGGATCTGCAGGGCGTGCTGTTTGACGGATTCTTCGCCGGCCTGTTTACCGGCGGCCTTGGCGTTGAAGACGCCCAGAATGACGTTGAGCTGATCGAGCCGGCGGGCTTTAATCAGGCGCAGGGCCTGCTGGGCGAGCGCCTGGCAGGCCTCTTCGTATTCCGGTGTCAGCGTTGTTTGAATCTGTACCCACTGGAGTTGATTCCCCCTGGTTTTGGCAGCCAGGGCCGCCCGGTTATCTTCAGGTAGTTTCTGGCTGATGCTTTTTATTGCCTGGTATATCTGCGACCGGTGTTCAGGAGCGGCGCCTGCCAGGCCGGCGGTAAGGCGCACAGCTATGGTTTCGGCGGTTTCCAGCTTCCCTTTTTCGATCAACTGGGTGGCCGTTGAAGGCAGGCTGGTCAAAAACTCCGGATTATCGAGCGGGGCCGCCTTTCCCTGGACCAGGTCTTTGAGTCCGGTCTTGAACTGCACCGCCTTCTGTTTTTGATCTGCCGGTTCCGCTGTGGCGCGGGCCTGCAGGCTGGCGTTTACTTGCTGGCCTTTTTCAGAGATGAGCAGGTTTTGATAGGCCAGTGAAGCCGTACGGTCCCCGGTCGTCGCCAGGTCCTTGAGCTTCAGTACAATCCTTTCAAACTGGTCGTCCGGCATCCGGTCGAGGATCTGGCTGAACAGGGTTTTTCCCAGTTTGCCTGCGTAATCCTCGGCCAGGATCGGGATGAGGGTCTCATCATCCTGACTGACAACCGTGGCCGCCACCTTCTGTGATATGGCTGTCTGGCCTTGTTTGTCGGTGAGGGATTCGAAGGTTTCCACCAGGTGCTGCAGGGTGCCGGCCATAGCGGAACCACCGGTTCCGGCGCCCTTACCGTGCAGTTCTTTGATGCCGGTCGAAAAAACGTTGGCCACCCAGGCCGGATCCTTGGCCAATTCCTTTAACTGCCCCATCTCCTGGTCGGAGGCAGCCTGACCGCTGGCGATGAACTTGCCGATTTCAGCACCGGCGATACCTATGTCGGCTACAAGGGGCTGGTTCCCGTCCACGAGGGGCTGGTTCCCGTCCACGAGAGGCTGGTCCCCGTCCACGGTCATGTAGACCTTTTCATCCAGAAGGATATGCGGCAGGTTGCTGTCGGCCAAGGTTGCCTGCAGTCCGCCCTCGGCATTTACATCTTCCGCCTTGCGGCTCAAGGTCTGAAAAAGGACTGCCAGCTCCTCGGCAGTAACCCCCTTTTTAATCGCCAGGCTTTTAATGCCGAAATCCAGGAGGATGGCGATAAAGGCAACAACTTGCGGCTTTTGCAGCTCCTTTTCCGTCAGCGGCGCTCCAAAAATAAGCAGGTTCTTTTCAGGTTCGGCAACGGCCAGCTCTTCCTCGGATTCGTAAATAGCCTCCAGGAACGTCAATACCCGTTCAATCGATTTCTGGACCATGGCACTGGCCGGCGGATAGAGCCGGATATTCTTGATGGCGGCATTCAGGGCTACCAGAGCTTCCTGGGCTTTTACATGCAGGTCTTGACTGGCCATAGCATTTGCTCGACAGGTTGGTGTTGGCAGTTGTACTCCCGATTTTAGCGTAGCCGGGAGGGTCATATGCACCGCTAAAACTACCGAAAGATAGTAAATTTTCAAAATGATGTCAAATAAATATGGGTTTCCGACAACCTGCCCAATCCCTTTGCGGGCCAGCTCAGAGTCCTGGCATTTTTGTATAGAGCCATCCGAAAAATGGATTTTGGTTCAAGGTCCCGTCTTCACCCTGCGTGCTGCGTCCGGCAGCCAAGGCGGACGCGAATATCCACCCGGAGGAATACAGCGAGTATTTCGAGACGTTAATATGAGCGCCAACGCTGAGATTGGACCAATCCGTCGTCGTATTTCGGCCATGCCGGACAAGAAGGTGTTTTTCAGGTGGCTGCTACCATCTTGACGGATGGGCTGCGTCTGGTCTAAGAAGAGAACGAGTAAGCGGTGCCCGTCCAATCTGCACCCGGTCCTGAGACAAAAGCCCTTAATCAAAAATCGCGCAACTGAAAGGAGGAAGTTTACCGGGGTGGTCCTTCCGGTAAATACATTATGAGCATAAACGTTGTGAATCGAACCGATGATCTGGTTAAACTGCGGCATGTGCTGGTAAGTGTATCCGACAAGAGCGGTCTGGATGTGTTCATTCCCGGCCTGCTCGACATAAGCCCGGAGGTTCGCTTTTTTTCCACAGGTGGTACGTTTGGGCGGATTAAAGAGATCCTGGGCGGGCAGGCCGATAAGCATTTGACCCCGGTGTCCGCATACACCGGGCAGCCGGAGACCCAGGGCGGGCTGGTCAAAACCCTGGATTTCAAGATTTACCTGGGTCTGCTGACCGAAACCTATAACGATTCCCACCAGGCCGATTTACAGAGAACGGCTGCCGTTCCCATCGACATGGTGGTCGTGAACCTGTACCCCTTCAAGGAAACGATCGCCCAGCCGGGGGTCACCCCGGAGCAGGCCCGGGGCAATGTCGATATCGGCGGACCCTGCATGATCCGGGCGGCGGCCAAGAACCTGCTCAGGGTTGCCTCGGTCACCAACCCGGAGGAATACGACCCTATCCTGGCCCAGCTCCGTGAAAACGACGGCTGTACCTCGCTGGCCCTGCGTTATCGCCTGGCCCGGCAGGCCTTCGATCATACCGCCTCCTATGACCGCGCGATTGCAGACTATCTGGCAAAGACCGCCTTCGAAGATGTAAAACCCTGTTACCAGGTATAATCCTAAAGGAGAACGCCATGGCCGAAGATCTGAAAAAAATGTACCGCACCATCATGGATGACCATTTCCCGCCGGAAATGGAGGTCAGCTTTGTGGAAAACGGCAAACGCCAGACATTGTTCTATGAAAAGGTCACCTGGACGATCGATGACGTTGAGAAGGGGCTGCGCTACGGCGAGAACCCGGGGCAGGAAGCCGCCCTGTATAAAATGGTGAACGGCAATCTGGTATTGGGCGAGGTGGAGACCCTTCAGCCGGGGCAGTTCCTGGCCTCGGACATCGAGTTGCTGCAATCCGGCAAGCATCCCGGCAAAACCAATCTGACCGACGCGGACAATTCCTTGAATATCCTGCGTTACCTCACGGACCGGCCGGCGGTGGTCATTGTCAAGCACAACAATCCCTGCGGGGTGGCCCGCAGCGATTCGCTGGAAGAGGCCTATCTAAAGGCCAACATGGCCGATCGAGTCGCGGCCTTCGGCGGCTGCATCGCCATGAACCGCGCCTGTGATAAAGCGACGGCCGAAGCGGTCAGCAACCAGTATTCCGAAGTGGTGGTGGCCCCGGATTTTGAAGAAGGCGTGATGGATATTCTGGGACGCAAGAAAAACCTGCGGGTCGTGAAGATCGGCAACATCGACCGGTTGGAATCCTTCGTGGGGCAGCGCTGTGTGGAGTTCAAAAGCCTGATCGACGGCGGGGTTATTACCCAGTGGTCGTTTGTCCCCCAGGCCCGCTCCAAGGCGGATTTAAAACTGGCCGAATGCGATTACCAGGGCACGACGTATCGCATTGCCAATGAACCCACGGCGCAGCAGTATGACGACCTGCTTTTCGGCTGGTACGTGGAAGCCGGGGTAACCTCTAATTCGGTGATCTACGTCAAGGACCAGGTGACCGTCGGTATTGGAACCGGTGAACAGGACCGGGTCGGTGTGGCCGAAATTGCCCGTGACAAGGCCTATCGCAAGCTGGCGGACCGCTATTGCTTCGAGGCCTACCAGACGCCCTACAATGACCTCAAGGATGTGGATAAAAAAGCGGAGATCGATGCACAGGTGGCCACGGAAAAAGGCGGCCTCATCGGGGCCGCCATGGTCAGCGATGCGTTCTTCCCGTTCCGTGACGGCGTGGATGTCGGCATCAATGAAGGCATCGGCGCGGTCATTCAGCCCGGCGGCAGCGCCAATGACTACCAGTCCATCGAAGCCTGCAACGACGCCGGTGTGACCATGGTGTATACCGGCCAGCGCAGTTTTAAGCATTGATAAATTCGTAAACCTGGATACGGCGGCACAACAAGGTTCGTTGCAAGTGATGGGCTAAGAGCCCTGATACCTGGATTTTAGGAGCTGTTTCTGAATTGGCAAACAGTCTCCTAAAGGCGCTGTTCGAATTCGTTAGCCTAGTGGATTGATCAGCCGGTGGGAGCGGTGTTCTGACGCGCCAAGCCTTTCCTGGGTGGTTGCCTTTGCGCGGTAAGATACCGCTTCCCGTTAAAATGAAAGAACTAGGCAATGATTCGGACAAAGGCCCTGGCTCTCTCGAAACTGGGATCAATGATCGATTGCATTTTCTCTCTGGAAATACCGTAATCGGTATCTGCTTTAGCAATCATTTCTGCCACCTCGTCATCTGCATCATTGCCCCCCAAAATGGAAACCAGCCTGACGGGCCCTGCCGTTTCATGTTCATGGTCTACATTCGGGTTGTGATGGTTTTTGATGGCCAGGGCGATATTTTCTGGGAATTCCCACTCTGCACAGATCCATGAGGCAACTTCCGCGTGGTCCCATTCTAAGGCCTCCCGTTCTAATTGGGCAAGATTTCCACCCTCGAGATGCCATTTTCTGAAAATCGGATCGTACTCGTCACTCCGCTTGCACACCAGGAACGGGAGGGCCATATCCTGAAGAAATGCAGCTGTAAAACATTCAGATTCTTTGGCCGGGCATAGAGTTTGGGCAAGTTCACTAGCCACCATTGCACGCTTTGCGGATGACAACCAGAATTCTGCCGGATCATGCCATTGGCAGACCTGTTTGGGAATACCCTTGGCAACACCGACCCCCAGAACTAAAGATTCCAGTTGCGATAATCCTACCAGGGCAATGGCCTGGGTTAAGTTCTCTATTCTGCTTATTGGTGAAAAAGCTGCAGGATTGGCGATGCTTAAAAGTCGGGCGGAAAGCCCCGGGTCGAGGGAAAGTGACTGGGCGATATCTGCCGCCGACGAAAACGGGTTTCTGATTTTTTGTAATATTTGCAATATCAAAGCAGGAAACGAAGGTAACTGATAGCCTTTTAGCACCTTTTTTAATTTTGCTTTTGGGTCAACCTTATTTTTAAAAAATGTAAACATTGTTTGCCTGTTTTTGCTACTCCGCTCGCCGAGCCATTTTATTGCCCAAAATACTTAAAAGACCCCCTAGCCCCATATAGCCAGTAATTGCCTGTAATGTAACAAAAACCTGGGCGGCAATAGAGGCGGGCACCGCATCCCCGTAGCCCAGGGTAGTCAATGTAACAAAGCTGAAATATATGGATGAAAAGGGCGTCATGTGTTCGCCGTAGTCTATGTCTACTTGCGTATAGATGGCCGCAAAAATCAAAGTGATACACAACAGCCAGAAAAACCACCGCAGCAGGCTACGTCCACAATCGGAAGAGGCCCACCAGAGCAAATACACGGCTTTATGAAAACGGGAAATGCGTTGAAATTCAAATAAATAATTTTCATCTGCGATATATCGCCTGACAAGATAAGCCCCCCTTAAGTCCAGCCTCCTGATATCCGCACCAATCCAGTTTGCATTCTTGAAATTCTTTATTCCCAGCAACCGGCAGCCCTGCAAGTCGGCCAGTTCGAAATTGGTTCCCTTCACGTTGCTATGTTTTAAATCACTCTCTGAAAGCTTTGAACGAGTGAGGATGGCCCAGGATAAATTTGCCTCTGAAAGCCTTGCATTCTCTAAATTGGAAGCTCTCAGATCGGTATGAACGAGTTTTGATCGGCTTAAGGTGGCCTCAGACAGGTTGGCATTGATTATACTTGCATGTGAAAGATCCGCGCCCCCAAACCCACATCGTTTGGCACTACATTCATTCAAGCATGCATGGCTCAGATCAGAGCCGAGAAACTCACACTCATCCAGGATGGTATGTTCTAGGCTTGCCCTTCGAAGCTTTGCATAACTTAATATCGTCCCCGATAGATCAGACCGGTTCAGGTTGGCAAAAGCCAGATCATATCCCGACAGATCAAGGCCGGAAAGGTCTTCATGAGATAATGGTATGCCCCTTAAATCAAGCTGTGAAGGTCGCCGGGTATGCTTCTTTTTGCATTCAGTTTTTAGCCGTTGGATCATGTTGGCCAATGCGGTTCCCTCTCCATCAAGAACTTTTTTGTTCCACCTGGATCGCAATGCGGCCACTTCTGCCTTGGTCAAACTGTGTCCTTTCCTCTTCATCTTTCCCGGTATAAATCTCTTTTGAGCACGTTTCCTATGGTTTTCAGCCGGACAGCCCCAGAGAATCTTCCAATTTGATTTCCAGCATGGCCAGGGGGACTTCGGCAATACCCAGTTGATCGGCTTCCGGGGTGGCTGCCAGGACAATATCCGGAACTTCAATAAGACCGATCCCCAGTTTGTGGCAGGCCTGGTTGACCAGGCGGACAATCATCAGCAGGTAGTTGCTATGGTCAAACTCCGGCAGGTGATGGTCGCGGGCGATGACACAATACCTGTCCGGCAGGTTCCAATTTTTCAGCAGGCTATGGCCGTGCTGGGTGTGAAAGTTCGTCATGATCTCGGTCAGGAGCGTTTCATCGGAGTTGATGGCGACCTTCTCTTCCCGCTGGATGGAATCGATGACCGAGAAAAGCAGCAGTTTGCCTACGTCGTGGAGCAGTCCGGCCGTAAAGGCTTCGCGGGCCAGGTGTTTAAAGCCGAACTCGCGGGCGGCCCATTGGGAGCCGATGGCGCAGCCAACCGCGTGGCGCCACAACTTCTGCGTCATTTTTTTTATCCGCGGATCCTTGGCGGTATAGTGTCTTTGCTGGGCGGCCAACAGAACGATATTCGAGATTTCGGCGGTCCCCAGCCGGACAATGGCAGCCTTGACGGTCGGCACCTTGGTCAGCCCCTTGTAAAAGGCCGAGTTAGCGGTTTTCAGGACTTGGCTGGTAAGCGCCTGGTCCCCGGCGATCAGCCTTTCGATGCGATTGACGTCCGGTTCCGGTTTGGCCACCTCCTGTTGGATCTGAAATCCGGTTTTATCGAATACCGGCAGGACGGTCCGGTCGTCTTGCAGTTTTTCTTCAATCAGTTCTATGAGTGAGCGGGTCTGGTTCATGTTTTACTTTCCCAGCAGATGATTGATTTCAGCCAGGGGACGCGGTTTTTGCAGCCGGGGCAGGCAGCGGATCGACTCCTCGATGGTAGTGATACCTTCCGCTGCCTTGGAGATTCCGTCCTCAAACAGCGTCACGAGCCCGGTTGAGTCCGTACTGACCTGGCGTATCTGGTGACTGGTTTTTCGTTCCAGGATGGCATCGCGAACCGGTTCATTGAGCACCAGCATTTCAAAGACGGCCACCCGTCCGCGGTATCCGGTGTTGTCGCATTGCGGGCAGCCCCGGCCGACCATGAATGCCGCCCCGGCCAAATCTCTGGGATCGTAACCCATGACCAGGTACTCTTTGGGGGTCGGCTGGTAGATCGAGGCGCATTCCGGGCACACTTTGCGCATGAGCCGCTGTGCGACCACGCATACCACCGTGGATGAAATCAAAAAGGCGTCGATATCCATATTCAGCAGCCGGACCAGGCCACCGATACTGTCTTCCGTATGAAAGGTGGTCAGGACCTTGTGTCCGGTGAGGGCGGCCTGGACCGCCACGCCGGCGGAGTACTCGTCGCGGATTTCCCCGATGACGATAACATCGGGGTCCTGCCGGACGATATGCCGCAGGGATTCATCGAAGGTCATGTTGATTTTAGGGTTGATGCTGCACTGGGCGATACCGTCGATGACGTATTCCACCGGTTCTTCTGCTGTGATGATACTCGTTTCCGGATTGTTGAGGTGATTGATACAACTGTAGATGGTTGTGGTTTTACCCGAGCCGGTGGGGCCGGTCACGATGACCACCCCGCTGGGGCAGTCCAGGGCATCGCTGCGAAAACGGTCGAGCATTCGCGGCGACATGCCCACATCGTCTACCTGCAGCAGTTCGTTCTTGCGGTTCAACAGGCGCAGAACAATTTTTTCGCCGTGGACCGTCACAAAGATGGAGACCCGCAGGTCCATTTCGTGACCATCGTGCTCGAAGAAAATACGACCGCCCTGGTGGCGCCGCCTTTCGGTAATATCCGCTTCGCACATCACCTTGATGCGGCTGGTAAGGCCCGCGATGATTTCGCGGGTGTAGTCTTTATAGAGCAAAAGGACACCATCCCGGCGAAACCTCACCCGCAGGCGATCGACCATCGGTTCAATGTGAATGTCGCTGACACTCTCAGCTTCAATAGCCGCCAGAATAATGTCATTGACCACCCTGACAGCCGATGCATTCTGGTAGCTGTAGAGCTTTTTGTCCTGTTCCGGTTTAATCTTCTTGATGGCGAGATGGATGGAGCGCTTGGTGGCAATCGCGGTATTGATATAGGGCCCGAACAATTTGCGGGCCTCATCGATGTCGTTGTGGTCCAGAGGGTCGGCAAAGGCGACTAATATTTCATCGTCTTCAACCCGGATGGGAATGAAATTGTGATCTTTGTAGGATTGTACCGCCCCTTTCGAGAACAGGATGCGGTCGATGTGAGCGAACTCGGGCTCGATGTACAGGTAGCCCATCTGCAGGGAGAGGACTTCAATAAGTTTTTGTTCTTCCAGGAAATTGTGTTTAACCAGGACTTCTCCGAGTTTCTTGCGTGGCGTTTCCTCCCGCTGGATCGACAGGGCCACCTGCAGGTCATCGGCAGTGATCAAACCCAGCTCGATCAACAGGTCGCCGATACGGATCGTGCGCAGATTCGAGCGGATGATGCCGCGAACCTGGTCATCCGTGACCAGCTTGAGTTCTTTGATCACATCCAAAATCGGCTTGGGGCTGGCCAGTTTGGATTGGATCCGGGCGGCGTAGACCAGTTGGTCCTCTTTCAGCAGGCCCTGTTCCACCAGCAGGGCGGCAATTTCGCCGTGCTTGCGGCTGGCCGCGGGGGCCGGCGGAGGGGCAGGTTCGGATACGGTTGTTTCTGCTTCGATGTTCGGGGCGGTCATTTTACGGCTGCCTTCCGGTTAAGTTCAGATGATCAGAACCCATCTCAATAAAGTCTTATAGCCCAAACTCGGTGTTGGACGCTCGGAATAAACCCTCGAAATACCTGATGAATTCCTCCGGTTCATTCCTCACGGCCGCCTTGACTTAGAACCAAGATCCTCTTTTTGAAATAGGCTCTGTATCCGACAAGTCTCACCTGAAAACTGTATCGGCATTTTTAGCCAAACATTAAGCCGTTTGAAGAATTTTTTTAAAAACGATTAACGCCTGGTCAATATCTTGAGCCGTAATGTGATAGTGGGTGACTGCTCGCAACAGGTCCGGCCCGAGGGCAAGGGCCTTTACCCCTGCTTCCCCAAGGGCGGCAGAGAGGGTTTCTGCATTTAATTTCGGGTGGTTAACCTTGAAAAACACGATGTTGGTATGCACGCCCGACGGATCCAGCTCGATGCCGGACAATTCCGCCAGGCCGAGGGCCAGCTTGAGCGCATTGGCATGGTCGGTGGGCAGGTGGTGGATGTTCTCCTCCAGGGCCACCAGCCCGGCGGCGGCCAGGATGCCGGCCTGACGCATTCCGCCACCGACGACTTTGCGGTTGCGCCGCGCCCGCTCGATAAAATCCTGACGGCCGCAAACCAGGGAGCCGACCGGGGCGCCGAGCCCTTTACTCAGGCAAAAGCTAACGGAATCGGCATGCTGCAACAGGTTGGCCGCATCAGTTTCCAATGCGGCCGCGGCGTTGAAAATGCGGGCGCCGTCCACGTGAATCTTGAGGGCGTATTTATCGGCGAGGGCTTTTACCTGGTCCATATACGCCGGCGGAAGGGGGGTTCCCAGGCAGCGGTTGTGCGTATTTTCCAGGGCGATGACGCGGGTGATCGGAAAGTGGACATTGTCGGCCCGGATGGCTGCTTCCACGTCTTCTAAATTCAATGTCCCGTCGGGCAAATTGGGGACCGTGCGCGGGTGGATACCACCCAGGGCCGCGCAGCCGCCTTGTTCATAAAAGAAAATATGAGCCTGGTCGCCCAGGATGACTTCGTCTCCACGGCTGCAGTGCGTCAGCAGGCTGACCAGGTTGGCCATGGTGCCGCTGGATACGAAGAGGGCGGCTTCCTTGCCGGTCTTTTCGGCCGCCACCTCTTCCAGACGGTTGACGGTCGGATCTTCGCCGAAGACATCGTCGCCTACCTCGGCGTTGGCCATAGCCTTGCGCATGGCTGCGGAGGGTTTTGTCAGGGTGTCTGATCTGAGGTCTATGGTGTGCATGGTCGCTCCTTAAGAAGCGGTTTTAAACCTCCCCTCAGGCCCAATCTCGGCGTTGGGCGCTCGGTTCAAATCCTCGAAATACTCGAGTATTCCTCTGGTTTGAGCCTCGCGGCCGCCTTGACCTTGTACCCGATTGAAGGTTTCAAAACCACTTCTTGTGAAAATTACGGTGTAGGGTCGGCCTTTACGTATCTCATCCCTCAGCTGATGTAAACCGCCGTCCGCGGTCACGACTCAAAACTCGAAATCGAAATCGAGTGACAGTCTCATTTCCGATGTCGATTTTAGTGTAGAACCGGCAGGTCTATAAGCCCCGATTGGATGATTCGACAACCTATAGGAATTCATGTATGTTGATCCCAATTCTATTGGCGGGAGTCATTTATGGAAACGGAATATAAAATTGTTTCAATCGGCACGATCATCAATCGCGAAAACGAATGCCGCCTTGAAGTAGACCCGCAATACCAGGGGGCCTTTCTGGGGTTGGAGCAGTTTTCCCACATCGATGTGTTTTATTGGCTGGATGCGAATGACAATGATGCGGGCCGTGCTGTATTGCGGGTCCACCCCCGGGGCGATCGCGCCAATCCACTGACCGGCGTCTTTGCCACCCGCTCACCGCTCAGGCCCAACCCCATAGCTGTTTCCTGCTGTCGCGTATTGGCGATTGAGGGCTGCAGTATCACCATCGATGCGATTGATGCCCGCGACGGCAGCCCCCTGATTGATGTAAAAGCCCACCTTCCAAACAAAGATGAAACCGAAGACATACGTGTCCCTGACTGGATAAACGAAAATAAGGCGGACTGATACATGCTTTCCGAACTTCAGGGACAACTGGAGCGGATCACTTACACCAACACCGAGAACGGTTATGCGGTGGCCCGGATTAAGCCGCTGGAAGGCGGGTCGTCGGTGACCGTGGTCGGCAATTTCATCGCTCCCACACCGGGAGAACTCCTGGCCCTGCGCGGCGAGTGGACCAACCACCCCAAGTACGGGGACCAGTTCCGGGTTGCGGAGAGCCGGGTCCTTGTCCCGGCCACCACGGAGGGCATTCGCAAGTATCTTGGGTCGGGGCTGATTAAAGGGATAGGTAAAAGCACGGCCGCTCGAATCGTGGACCGTTTCGGTGAAAAGACCCTGGACGTTATCGAAAATGATATCGAGAAGCTCACCCGGATAAAGGGCATTGGCCCTCAGACCGTGGCGAAGATCAAAACGGCCTGGATAGCACAGCGCCAGATTCGGGATGTGATGATATTTTTACAGGGCCACGGTGTCGGTCCGGGTTTTGCCGCCCGGATTTTTGCTCGTTACGGTAGCGGTGCCATTGCCGTTGTGCAGGACAATCCTTACCGCCTGGCCACTGATATCAAAGGCATCGGTTTCAAAATAGCCGACAAGATCGCCGGACAGACCGGGTTTCCCCCGGATGACCCCCGCCGGGCCTCGGCCGGGCTGTTATATCTGCTCGGCCGCCTGGCTGAAGAAGGGCACGTATATTACCCCCGGGCGCCATTGCTTGAGCGGGCATGCGAGATGCTGGGGGTTGGGCCCGAGATTGCGGCGACGGCTTTACGGGCCGAGGCTGCTTCCGGCCGGCTTACCCTCGAAGAAGCGGCTGACCAACCGGTTTTCTTGAGCCGGTTGTACCGCAGTGAAGTCCGTGCGGCCGAATACCTGGGGAAGGTGCTTGCCGCCCCGGCCCTTCATCGGGTGCCGGAACCGGAAAAGGCGATTGCGTGGGTACAGGGGCGGCTGGCTTTGCGCTTGGCCCCCAGCCAGGTTGAGGCCATCCGGTGTGCCCTGGGCAGCAAGGCCATGGTCATTACCGGTGGGCCGGGCACCGGCAAGACGACCATCATCAATGCGGTTCTTAAAATCCATGCCCGCCTGCACACCCGGGTGCTGCTGGCTGCGCCCACCGGACGGGCAGCCAAGCGTATGCAGGAAGCCACCGGGGTTGCGGCCATGACGATCCACCGCCTGCTGGAGTTCAGCTTTAAGGCCGGCGGATTCCAGAAAAACCAGGACAATCCGCTAGATTGTGACCTGCTGGTCGTCGATGAAGCCTCCATGCTGGATACTATCCTGGCCCGGCACCTGCTGGCGGCCGTGCCTGTCCAGGCAACCATCATTATGGTCGGTGATATCAACCAGCTGCCATCAGTGGGACCGGGGAATGTGCTCAATGATATCATCGGTTCCGGCGTAGTGCCCGTGGTTGTACTCGCTGAAATTTTCCGGCAGGCCCGGTCGAGCCGGATCGTGGTCAACGCCCACCGAGTCAACCAGGGGCGCCTGCCCGAGTCCAATCCCGGTCAGAGCGATTCCGATTTCTATTTTATTGAAAAGGGTGATCCCCAGCCTACCCTGGAGACGATCATCGAGCTCGTGACCCGGAGAATCCCCGGTCACTTCAAGGTTGACGCCTTCAACGACATCCAGGTGCTTACCCCCATGCACAAGGGCATCGCCGGGGCCGAAAACCTGAACCGGGAACTCCAGAAACACCTCAACCCTGGTGCGGAGGGCATCACCCGCGGAGATCTGCAGTACTGTGTCAAAGACAAAGTGATGCAGATCCGCAATAATTACGACAAGGATGTATTCAACGGCGATATCGGCATCATCACGCGTATCGATACGTACAGTGATACGGTGACCATCACTTTTGATGCGCGTGAAGTCGAGTACGGTTTCAGCGAATTGGAGGAGATCGTGCACGCCTACGCGGTTTCGGTCCACAAATCGCAGGGCTCCGAGTATCCCGTGGTGGTCATGCCTGTCCTGACCCAGCACTACATTCTGCTGCAGCGCAACCTGATTTACACCGCCATCACCCGTGCCCGGAAACTGGTGGTCCTGGTGGGGACCCGCAAGGCCCTGGCGATCGGCATCAACAACAATCGGGTAGAAAATCGCTACAGCCGTCTGCAACCGCGCCTGCGCGCGCTGAAGGCCGGTTGAACAATTTTTAATCCTCATTCAGTTTCTGGCCTGTAATTGATTGATTTAATCTGTCTTTTTCCCGCCCGGCATTCTTTACAAACCCCTTGGTATACGTTACCTTATGGTTTCTAATCCAATGAAAGGAAAGGTCGCATGGTAAGCTATTGGGCCGATGGATATTTAGAAAAGTTATGTAGCGGCGAGAAAGCGATCCGGCACATCAAACCCGGGCAGCGGGTTTTCATAGGTTCGTCCTGCGGGGAGCCACAGCACCTGGTCAGCATCCTGGCCAGCAATGCCCTGAAAGTTACAGATATTGAAGTGATTCGCCTGATGAGCCTGGAGTCAACCCCGCTTACTATGATTGCCAACAAAGAGGGCGTGCAGAGCTTCGATATCCGCTCCTTCTACCTCGGGTCTGCCAAACCACGGGATATTGCCACCAACATGCGGTTTCTGACTCCGATCAACGTGTCGGCCGTCCCCCGTCTGTTCAAACAGCGGCACCTGCCGATTCACGTGGCCTTGATCCAGGTAAGCCCACCGGATGATTTCGGCTGGATGAGCCTGGGGGTCTCCGTTGATATCACCCTGGCCGCGGCCCAATCGGCCGACCTGGTGATTGCCCAGGTCAACCCGCAGATGCCGCGGATCATTGGCCGGAGTTTCGTACACGTCAACGACGTCGACCTGATCGTCGAGCATGATGAACCGGTCCTGACCGTTGACGAACCCCCCTACATTGAATCAGCCAACATGATCGGTAAACTGGTCGCCCGGCTGATTGGCGACGGCTCGACCATTCACATAGACCCGGGGGCCGCGCCCCACGCTCTCCTTTTGGCCCTTTCCGGTAAACGGGATCTGGGGATCCATACCGAGTACCTGACCGACGGCATCATGCGGCTGGTATCCGAAGGCGTCATTACCAACCGGGCCAAAGGCTGTAAGGAAGGGAAGCTGGTGGCCAGCGGCGCCATCGGCACCCAGGGCTTGTATGACTTTTTGCATGACAATCCGGCCATCGATTTTCAGCCCTCTGACTACGTCAACGCACCGTCCATCATCGCCCGGCACCACAACATGATCTCCATCTGCGTGGCGGAAGCCATGGACCTGACCGGCCAGGTGGCGGCGGATGCCCTGCGCTACAACCACTTTTCGGGTGTTGCCGGGATGCTGGACTTCATCCGGGGGGCGGCCCAATCCGAAAACGGCAAGTCGATCCTGATGCTGCCGGCCACTTCGAACCAGGGCCAGACCAGTCGCATCGTCCCGATGATCGATGATATGGCCGTGGTGGTCCCCCGCGGGGATGTCCACTACGTGGTGACCGAATACGGCATGGTCAGCCTTTTCGGCAAGAGCCTCCAGGAACGGGCCATGGCCATGATCAGTATCGCCCATCCTGATTTCAGGAACGAGTTGTTCCAGAAAGCCAAGAAGATGGGGCTGTTGAGCCGTTCACGCGAACTGACCGAGGCTATGTACGGCAGCATTTACCCGACCAAACTTGAAAGTGCCCTGGATATCGACGGGGAGACCCTGACCTTCCGGCCGGCCAAACCCGTCGACCAGCGCCGGATCCAGGAACATTTTTACAACCTGGACAAAAGTGATGTCGTCTCGCGTTTTTTTCACGAAAAGACCTGCTTTCTCTCCAAGGAGGTGGCCGAGGTCTCCCAGATCGATTACGTCAAGGACCTCACCGTTGTGGCCCTGGTAGGTGAGATCGGGTTCAGCAGCGTGGTTGCCGTCGGTGAATATCTGCTGGAGGAAACCCAGAATATAGCCGAAGTGGCCTTTTCCGTCAGCAAGCAGTGGCAGGGCAAGGGCCTCGGGCGGATCCTGATAGCCAAATTGGCCGAAGCCGCCCACGAAAACGGGATTGCCGGCCTGGTGGCCTACACAGCCCCGGGGAACAAGGGCATGATCTCCCTGTTCAAAACCCTGCCCTACAAAACCACCAGCTCATATGACGGAGATGTGGTGGAATTAAGATGCATGTTCAGTGAACCCTTAGATTGATCCGATTCCCCGAGCCCAGCTGCTTTCAGGAGCACAGTTGCCCGAGTATGGATCCAGATTCCTCAAGGAGACCGCACCATGAGCCGGTATGACGTTACCTTCCTGCCCTACAATCGCAAGATCACTGTCAACAGCGGCGAGACCCTGATTCGGGCGGCCATGGAAGCCGGCGTGCATGTCAATGCCTCGTGCGGCGGCGAAGGGGTATGCGGCAAATGCCGGGTCCTGGTCGAAACCGGGACCGTAAGCGGGGGTGAATCCGAACGCTTGAGCGCCGCAGATCTGGAGAGCGGCTATCGCCTGGCCTGCCAGGCCACCATTGCAAGTGATTTGACGGTACGCATCCCGGTGGAATCGGCGGTGGATACGTCGGCGTTGGGTACCCAGGTGACGCCCCGCCAGACGGCCCGCATCCAGCAGATGGATTTTGAGGAACTCAAGGAAGAGGGCCTCTTTGTGCCGCCGGTGGAAAAAATCTATCTGGAACTCCCGCAGCCCGATGCGCAGGACCACCTGCCGGATGTCACCCGCCTGGTCAGCTTCCTGGACCTGCAGCATAATGAGCACCGCCTGGAAGTGGATCTGCGGGTGATCCGCAGCATTCCGGATATCATGCGCCAAGCCGACTTCAAAGTGACCGCCACCCTGGCCCGCCCGGTGCGTGAAAGGGGCAAAGCCCGCATCATCAACATCCAGGCCGGGGACACCACGGAGCGCAATTACGCCATTGCCATGGACATCGGCACGACCACCGTATACGGCCAGCTGCTGGACTTGAAAACCGGTGATATCCTGGCCGAGCACGGGGATTTCAACGGGCAGATCAGCTATGGCGAGGATGTCATTACCCGTATTGTTTATGCCGAAAAAGAGGGCGGTCTGGAAAAACTCAACGCGGTTGTTATCGCGACCATGAACAAGATCATCGGCCGGATTATCAAAAAGGCCAGAATCGATGCCGGCGATATCTCCACCATCACCATTGCTGCCAACACCACCATGACCCAGCTGTTTCTGGCGGTCAATCCCCGCTATATCCGCCGGGCGCCCTACGTACCGACGGCGACCCTCTACCCGCCCATCCGGGCCAACGATCTTGGCCTGGGGCTCGGTGACCAGGTCACCGCCCTGGTTTACCCGCAGGTCTCCAGTTACGTGGGCGGGGATATAGTGGCCGGCGTGATGGGCGCCGGTCTCTATCGGGCCGGGGCCCTGACCCTTTATCTCGACATCGGGACCAACGCCGAGATTGTCATCGGAAACCAGGACTGGATGGCCTGTGCGGCCTGCAGCGCCGGTCCGGCGCTCGAGGGTGGGGGCATCGAATTCGGCATGCGGGCCGCCAAGGGGGCCATTGAGGATTTTTCCATCGACCCGGTGACTCTGGAGCCCATGAATATCACGGTGGGCAATGTCCGGCCGCGGGGTATCTGCGGTTCGGGCTTGATCATTATTGTGGCGGTCCTGTTTGAACACGGCATCATCAACAGCCAGGGCAAGTTCAGCTCTGATCTCGATACGGATCGGATTCGCGAACGCAACGGGGTTTATGAATATGTCCTCGCCTGGCAAAAAGACACCCAGATCGATCGTGACGTGGTCCTTACGGAAATCGATATCGAAAACCTCATCCGGGCCAAAGGGGCCATATACAGCGGGTGCCTGACCCTGCTGGAGGAGGTCGGCATGGGCGTCGCCGACATCGAACACATCATCCTGGCCGGTGGTTTCGGTTCTTACGTGGACCTGGAAAAAGCCATAACTATCGGACTGTTGCCGGAAATCGAGCTGGACCGGATTACCTTCATCGGCAACGGCTCCCTCATGGGGGCCAAGATGAGCGCCCTGAGCAACCATATTCGGCAGGATGTGGGGGCCGTGACCCGCATGATGACCAGCTTTGAACTTTCCGAAACCCCTTCCTACATGGACAACTATATTGCGGCCCTTTTCCTCCCCCATACGGACCTGGATAAGTTCCCCCGCATCAAGCAGCGCCTGGACGAACGCCGGGCCCATTCCACTTAACTGCATTGAGTTTTTAAATGATATTCAGCGGACTGTTCTATTGACAAAAAGGCCTTCCTTATATAATTGGTAATACTTGGTTAAATTCGGTAACGCACACGCTATCTGCCGGATTAATCAAACAAAAGTACATTGGTGAGCCGGAGACATCGCCATGTACAACCGGTTGTGCCTGAAGCCGGGCAAGGGGGCACATATGGTAGTTGGACACATTTCCTGCCCGGAAGGATATCAGCATCTGCATGGTCATTTTTTGTCACGCGGTTCCACCACTCTCTCCAGGACATAACACCTGCCGATTCAGGTGTATAAATACGCATAAAAAATTCATTTTGAAAGGGGGTCGATAAATCCTATCACTGCAGTGCGTTACCGGCTGCGAGCACACCGACAAGTGACTTAAGCGTGTAGCTGAATCAAACGTTAATCTTTGACAAAGGAGACAGAAATTGGGTTTCGAATTCTACAAAGAATCCTACGCCGGTGGCATCAAGCCGATTTCCATCGGTAAGGGAGACAAAGCCGTTACAGTGGGTGGCGAAACCTCCTACCCATTTTACCAATTCGAAGGGGAGATGCCCAATAAACCCAAGATTGCTATGGAAATCTGGGACATGGAACCTGAAGAGTGGCCGGAAGCCGCCCTGGCGCCGTTTAAAGACGTCGTTGGTGACCCGGCCGCCTGGGCGAAAAAATGCGTGGACGATTTCGGTGCTGAGATGATCGTCATGCAGCTCAAGAGTGCCGATCCCAATGGAGATGATGCCAGCCCGGCGGATGTATCCGCCAAGGTCAAAAAGGTTCTGGCGGCTGTCGATGTCCCCCTGATTCTCTGGGGAACGGCAAACATCGAAAAGGACGAAGCGCTTTTCAAACAGATCTGTGAAGATCACGACGGAGCCCAGCTGACCATCGGTCCCGTTGAAGACAAGAATCACAAGGGAATCGGGGCCGCGGCCATGGGCTACGGTCACACCATCATTTCCTCTTCCCCCATTGACGTAAACCTCGCCAAACAGGTCAACATCCTGCTGGAAAATCTGGGTATGCCCATGGATCGCATCATCGTCGATCCGACCACGGGCGGTCTGGGTTACGGCCTGGAATACTCCTATTCCGTCATGGAGCGTCTGGGCATGGCCGCCATGGCCCAGGGGGACGACAAACTGCAGTTCCCTATGATCAACAACCTGGCCAACGAAGTCTGGAAATGCAAGGAGGCCAAACAGAGCGTGGAAGAGGCGCCTACCCTGGGCGACCCCGAGCGTCGGGGCATCCTGATGGAAGCCGTCGGGGCGGTCTGCTATCTCATGGCCGGTTCCAACGTGCTGATCATGCGTCATCCGGAAGCCATACGCATGACCAAGGCCTTTATCGACCTGGTTGCGGACGGTGGCAGTGCGGCTGACGTGGCCGGTATCACCAAGCAGCTCGACGATGTCGATATCGACTATGCGACCCTTGCTCCCGAGCCGGATCTGGCCATAGAAGAAGAGAAGAAAGCGGCCGCACCGGCCAAGAAAGCCGCACCCAAGAAAGCGGCTGCCAAGAAGGCCGCGCCCAAGAAGGCCGCAGCTAAGAAAGCGGCTGCCAAGAAAGCGGCGCCCAAGAAGGAAGAGCCGGCCCCGGCCCCGGCGGAAGATCCGGAAGCCAAAGCCAAGGCCGAAGCGGAAGCCAAAGCCAAGGCGGAAGCGGACGCGGCTGCCAAGGCCGAAGCGGAAGCCGAAGCCAAGGCCGCAGCGGAAGCCAAGGCCAAAGCCGATGCCGAAGCCAAGGCGAAAGCCGAAGCCGATGCCAAGAAAGCTGAAGAAGCCAAGGCGCGGGCCGATCGTGATGCTGCTGAGGATGAACTGCGGCAGAAACGGGCTGCCGAGCGTGAAAAACTGGCGGCTGCCCGGGCAGCCCAGGCGTCTGACGAGCCGGTCTCCATGACCGCTGCCGACGAGCAGAAAGACGAGATGACACGGATAGTCGAAAGGCTCAACTGGGTTCATAAACGATAAACGCGCACAGGTAGCGTCCCCGGGGCCTGCACGGCCATCGGCGGCAATACCGGCGCCAGATAATATCTTTAAAAGCACACAACATGAGGAGGAACCTCAGATGGCAGAAGTAAAAGACAAGAAAGCAGCCAAGAAACCCAAACTCGCTGATCCGGTTGCCGCGTCAATGGATCTGGCAACTCAGGAGTTGATCAAGCGGTCTCAAGACCTGGGCATTGATACGGTCTTTGACCGGGCCGTTCAAATGAAACCCTGTAACATCGGTCTCCAGGGCACCTGCTGTAAAAATTGTGCCATGGGCCCCTGCCGCCTGCCCCTGCCCAAGGGAGGCATCGAGGGTGAAGATACCCGCAAGGGCCTCTGCGGTGCCACGGCCAACACCATTGCCGCCCGGAACTTCGCGCGCATGGTCGCTGCTGGTACCTCGGCCCATTCGGACCATGGACGCAACGTAGCGGAAGTGTTCCTGTCCGTGGCCCGGAAAGAGACCGAAGACTACAAAATCAAGGATCCTGCCAAATTGATGCAGATTGCGCCCAGCTTTGGCGTCGCTACCACGGTGGAAGAGGATGGCGAAACCAAAACGCGTGACCTGGACGAGATCACCCTCGAGGTGGCGGAGATCGCGCTGGCAGAATGGGGTAAATCGGAAGGCGAGCTGATGTATCTCAAGCGTGCCCCGGAAGCCCTGTATGAGAAGTGGGTCAAGCACGGTGTGCGTCCCCGGAACGTGGATCGCGAAGTAGTGGAGATCATGCACCGCACCGCCATGGGCGTGGACCAGGATTACAAGAACATCATCAAGCAGTCATCCCGGTGCTCTCTGGCCGATGGCTGGGGCGGGGCCATGATGGCCACCGATCTTCAGGATGTGCTCTTCGGTGCGCCCACACCGCTGCAGTCGGAAGCCAACCTGGGCATCATGAAGGAAGACCAGGTCAATCTCATCGTCCATGGGCATGAGCCGGTTCTTTCCGAGATGATCGTAGCGGCTGCCCAGTCAACGGAGATGCTCGACTACGCCAAGAAAAAAGGGGCCAAGGGGATCCAACTGGGCGGCATCTGCTGTACCGCCAATGAGGTCCTGCAGCGCCACGGTGTTCCGCCGGCAGGTACGTTCCTGCAGCAGGAGCTGGCCATTGTTACCGGCGCCTGCGATGCCATGGTGGTCGACGTTCAGTGTATTTTCCAGAACCTGGCCAACGTGGCCAAGTGTTTCCACACCAAGCTGATCACCACCCATCCCATTGCCAAGATGGAACAGGACAACGTCATCCACATGGAGTTTGACGAACATCACGCCATGGATGATGCCAAGAAGATCGTCACCATGGCCATAGACAACTTTGCCAACCGGGGTGCCGATGTGATCATCCCGCGCCACAAAGAACCCCAGATTGCCGGTTTCGGCGTGGAGTCGATCGAGTACCATCTGGGCGGATCGTTCCGTGGCACCTATTATACGCTCAATGACAACATCATCAACGGACGGATTCGCGGGTTGGCCGGTGTGGTAGGCTGCAACAACGCCCGGACCAAGCACAATGAAGAGCACATCCTGCTGGTCAAAGAGCTGATCAAAAACGACGTGCTGGTGCTTTCCACCGGCTGCAGCGCCTTGGCGTGCGGCACCCACGGCCTCCTGACGCCTGAAACCGCAGCGGTTTACTGCGGACCGGGACTTGCCGAGGTGTGTGAAGTCGTTGGTATTCCGCCGGTCCTGCATCTGGGATCCTGCGTAGATAATACCCGGATTCTGTTGGCAGCCACCGAGGTGGTTAAAGCCGGCGGCCTGGGCAACGACATCAGCGACCTCCCGGCGGCGGGAAGTGCGCCCGAATGGATGAGTGAGAAGGCGATTGCCATCGGACAGTACTTCGTGACCTCGGGTGTCTACGTCGTATTCGGATACCACATGCCTCTGGACGGCGCGCCCGAGTTCAAGAAATACCTCTACGAGGATATCGAAGAACTGTATGGCGGCAAGTGGGATTGCGAACCCGATCCCATCAAGCATGCGCACAAGATTATTGACCACATTGACAAGAAGAGAGCAGCACTCGGCATTGATAAGGCCAGGGAGAGAGTCCTGATGGATATGGCCAGTCGCCAGGCGCTGGATGCATAAAGGTCTCGAACACCGAAAACAAATCCTCAACGAAGGAGGAAGGAAATGTCTAAGTTAGTAGCATTTGCAGCCATTCAGGGTGGCTATAAAGTTGTCTCCCAGGCTGAAGGCGAGTTTAACAATGCGCTTCAGTCCTTTAATGCGGATTCGAAGATTGAATTTCCCAATACCGGTTACTACCTGCCCGTTATCTACTCGTTGACCGGCATGAAGGTGGAAAAACTGGAAGATCTGAAAAAACCCCTGGAATTCGCGCGCGGGCTGCTGCCGCCGCACATCAAGGGTAAAAACCATCTGCCATATCTCGGGCCCCTGCTGGACGCCGGTATGGCTTCCATTTTCGCCTACGAGATCATCGAGGCCCTGCGGATTCTGCGCGAACCTGATTTCTACCTCCCGCAGGAAGATCCCGACCTGGAAGGCGGCAAGATGTGGGTCGGTCCGGCCGACGACATTATCCTGCGTAAGCGCGGGGTAGAGTTCGTGGACGGCAGTGCCCCGGGCTTTGCGGCCATCGTAGGCGCCTGCCCGGATCCGGAAACCGCCAAGATGATCGTGGAAGACTACCAGAAGAAGAACCTGTACATCTTCTGTGCAGCCAACCACAACGGCACCAGCGTGACCCACCAGCTCATCGAAGCCGGGGTTCAGATCGGCTGGAACACCCGTATTGTCCCGTTCGGCCCGGATATCTCCTCGGCCGTTTTTGCCCTCGGGTTCGCCAACCGGGCCGCCATGGCCTTCGGCGGCGTGGAGCCGGGTGATTACAAGAAGATCCTGCACTACAACAAAGACCGTGTTTTCGCGTTCGTCAACGCTTTCGGCGATATCGGCACCGAATGGGGTGTCGCCGCGGCCGGCTGTGTCAACTGGGGTTTCCCGACCCTGGCGGACACGGACATCCCGGAAATCCTGCCGACCGGTATCTGTACCTACGAACACGTGGTCGCCAATGTGCCCCACGACGAAATCTGCCAGAAATCCGTGGAAGTTCGCGGCCTGAAGGTCAGCGTAACCGAAATCGACATTCCGTTGTCCTTCGGTCCGGCCTTCGAGGGTGAACGTGTCCGCGGTGCCGATCTGTTCTGCCAGATGGGCGGCGGCAAGACCCAGGCCACCGAGCTGGTGAAGATGGCCAAAATGAACGATATCGAAGACGGCAAGGTCGACGTGATCGGCAAGGATATCGGCGATCTCAAGGAAGGCGAGACGCTGCCGCTGGGCATCTTTGTCCAGATTGCCGGCCGTGAATTCCAGACGGACTTCGAACCGATCATGGAACGCCAGATCCACCATCTGATCAATTACATCCAGGGCATCATGCATATCGGACAGCGCGATATCGCCTGGGTGCGGGTCAGCAAGGCGGCCATCGAAAAGGGCTTCACCATCAAGGACATCGGCGTGGTCCTGCATGCCAAGTTTCACCAGGACTTCACCAAGATTGTGGACAAGGTCCAGGTGACCCTTTACACGGATAAGAAGGAAGTGGACAAACTGACCAAGACGGCCCGGGCCGAGTACAAGACACGCGACGAGCGGGTGGATAAGATGACCGACGAAGATGTCGAGACCTACTACTCCTGTACGTTGTGCCAGAGCTTTGCTCCCAGCCACGTCTGTACGGTCAGCCCCGAGCGAACCGGCCTGTGCGGTGCTTACAACTGGATGGACTGCAAGGCGTCCTTCGAGATCAATCCGACCGGTCCCAATCAGCCCATTGAAAAAGGTGAGTGCCTGGATCCGGTCCTGGGTCAATGGAAAGGCGTCAACGACTTTGTTTACAAAGCCTCCCGCGGCGCCGTTACCCATTATAACTTCTACTCCATGGTAATCGATCCCATGACCACCTGCGGCTGCTGCGAATGCATCGCAGCCATGCTGCCTACCTGCAATGGCGTGATGACGGTAGGCCGGGATTATACCGGTGAAACCCCGTCGGGCATGAAGTTCACCACCCTGGCCGGTGTCATGGGCGGTGGGGCTTCCTCCCCGGGTTTCGTGGGCCATTCCAAGTTCAATATCACTCAGGGGAAATTCATCGCCGGCGACGGCGGCCTTCTGCGGATGGTTTGGATGCCCAAGATGCTCAAGGAAGAACTCAAGGAGAGAATCGAAAAACGCGGTGAAGAACTGGGCGTGTCCGGATTCTTCGACATGATTGCTGATGAGACTGTCGGTATCACCGAAGAAGAGATCCTCCCGTTCCTCCAGGAGAAAGGGCATCCGGCCCTGGAGATGGATCCGATTATCGGCTAAACATGCGGCCAGGCGGGAGCGGACCCGGTAGTCCGCTCCCGTTATTCTTGAAATTGCATAAGGCCTGAATTTTCGAATTCTGGGACTAAACATAAGGAGACAGAAATGGCATTAACCGGTATTCAAATTTTCAAACTCCTGCCGAAGACAAACTGCAAGGAGTGCGGTGTTCCCACCTGTCTTGCGTTTGCCATGAACCTGGCATCCGGTAAAGCAGAGTTGGACAGCTGTCCGTACGTTTCGGACGAAGCCCGCGAACAGCTGTCGGAAGCATCGGCGCCGCCCATACGCCCGGTAGTTGTGGGCGCGGGTACCCGCAAGGCGACCACCGGTGGTGAGACCGTGCAGTACCGACATGAGAAAACCTTTTTCAGCCCGACCCTGATTGCCGGAGTAGTAAATTCCGATATTAGCGCAGCCGATCTGGAAGCCAAACTGAAGACTTGGAATGCCTTCCAGTACGAACGCGTGGGGTTGAACCTGCGGCCGGAACTGGCCGCGGTCAAAGACGTCAACGGGGATGCGGCGGCTTTCGCGGCGGTGGCCAAACAGATCGCAGAAAGCTCCGAGTTCAACGTCATCCTGATGACCGAGGATCTGGGGGTCATGCAAGCCGGCGTCGAAGCGGCCGGGTTCAAACGTCCGCTTATGTATGCGGCCACGGAAGCCAACGCCGATGATTTCGGTCAGCTGGCCCTGGACAACGATTTGCCGCTGGCGCTGAAAGCGGATTCGATCGATGGTGTGACCGCGCTTTCCGATAAACTGATCGGCATGGGGCTCAAGGACCTGGTGATCGATACCGGTACCCGCGACATGAAACAGGCGCTGGAAGATCAGATTGCCCTGCGCCGGGCTGCCTTGAAGGACAGTAACCGTGCGGCGGGCTTTCCCACCATTACCTTCCCATGTGAAATGGCGGGCAACCTGGACATGGAAGCACTTATCGCGGCCATGTTCGTGGCCAAATACGGTGGCATCGTGGTCATGTCCGACCTGTCCGGCGAAGCGGTATTCCCGCTGCTGCTGGAACGGCTGAACATCTTTACCGACCCCCAGCGGCCCATGACGGTCACCGAGGGTATCTATGAAGTCGGCAACCCGGATGAGAATTCTCCGGTGCTGGTCACTACGAACTTTGCGCTGACTTACTTCATCGTGTCCGGTGAGATCGAAGGCAGCAAGGTTCCCACCTGGCTGCTGATCAAGGACTCCGAAGGTCTGTCTGTACTGACGGCCTGGGCCGCCGGCAAGTTCGCCGGTGATGATGTCGGCGTGTTTGTTAAAAAGTCCGGTATCATGGACAAGGTCAAACACCAGGAACTGGTAATTCCCGGCTATGCCGCTGCCATCGTAGGCGACATCGAGGAAGAACTGCTCGGCTGGACCATTACCGTCGGCCCGCGGGAAGCAGCTCATATCCCCGCGTTCCTCAAGTCTAAATAGCAGTCGATTCGTGGCAGCTATAGTATGACATGCTTGGCCCGGGGCATCCGATGGGACTACACGCCGGATCGGTTCCGGGCCATTCACCCGTACTGAACATAATAGAAGGGAGGTTCTATGCAACTTATAGGCGAGAGTTTAAACGTAATTTCAACCAAGATCGGGCGGGCGTTTAAAGAGCGCGATGCCAAACCGATCCAAGAAGAGGCCCTCTTTCAGAAGGAAAAAGGGATGGATGTGATCGACATCAACCTCGGTCCTGCCAAGAAAGACGGGCACGAACTGATGCCCTGGGTAGTGGAAGTCGTGCAGGACGTCGTACCCGACGTTCCGCTGGCGCTTGATACATCCAACATCGACGCCATCGACGCCGCCCTGAAGGTCATCAAGGAAGTCCCCGGTAAATCACACATCATCAATTCCATTATGTGCCGGGCGGAACGCTACGAGCGTATGGTTCCCATGGCTGCGGAAAGCGGAGCCGACTTCGTGGCCCTCATGTGGGGTCCGGACGGCCTGCCGCGTGACGAAAATGAACGCGCCGCCCTCTGTGTTGAACTGCTCTACTTTGCCAATGAAGCCGGAATTCCCAATGAAAAGATCTGGGTAGACGGGATCGTGACGCCGGTCAATATCCAGCAGCCCCAGTTAATCAGCCTGATGGAGTTCCAGGGCATGCTGCAGGACATGGCGCCGGGCGCCCTTTCCACCTGTGGTCTTTCCAACATCTCCAATGGGCCTCCGGAGCACCTGCGGCCCATTTTGAATGCGACCTACATGGTCATGCTGGAAAAACACGGCATGTATTCCTGCATTGCCGATCCGATGGATGATCAGCTTATCGACATCGCCAAAGGCAATCGCCAGGATATCGTCGATCTGATTTACGGCATAATGGACGGTGTAGAGCCTGATCGGGACAGCCTTTCCAAGGAACTGCTGGATTACGCCAAGACCGTTGACGTCATCCTCGGTAAATCCCTGTACTCTGATTCATGGCTTGAAGTGTAAGCCGACCGAAGATAGCACCAAAAAGCCCCGTCAAGTTTGGCGGGGCTTTTTTATTTCCAATCTAAATTGTCCATTACCGTGTGGGCTTTGGTAACTTGTGGCTTTACCGATATTGCCGGGCCAGATTTCTGGCACGAAATCCGAATTTTATTCTTTATCAATGTATTCGGATTCCTGGGGAGTTGAAGGGGCTGAGCGTTCGGCGTAGCAGCTTCCTGTTAATAATATTCAGGATCCAGGGATTAGTTGCTCTGATCAGGCGCTGCAGTTGAACTCTGTCCGTCACTACATTCCTCGGATACACAATCCGCGCTCTGCTCCAGTGATTGTCCGGCGGTGAATGCGGCTTCTGAATCGGTTGGGTAACCGCTGGCCAGCCAGCCGTTCCAGCCATCCGCGAGGATCTGGGCAGCGGTAAAACCCAATCCATACAGCCGCTTTGCCAGGCGTTCGGCCAGGTGGCAGCGGGGACCACTGCAATAGATGATCAAGGGGGTTTCCGGGGATGTGGTGCTGAAAAAGTCCGGCATCCAGACATCCATATTCTTTTCCTGGAAATTCCGGGCCGTGGCAATATGACCGGCGGCGTAGTCATATTCCGAGCGGGCATCGATGAAAATGGCCGCGCCGCTACTGAGGTGGTCCAAGGCGGCCGCCAGTTCGATTGGCTGTGGACCCGCCGCCGCAGGTCCGGTTGCTGCCGGCGAAACCGGTTCAGGTGATCGGAGCAGGTCCAGGCCCTGCGGGCGCAGCGCATTGACTATCAGGCCGAGAACCACGGCGGCCACCGTGATCATGAGGGCCTGTCGGCAGGCATGCAAGAGGGGATGTGCAAATTTGGATTCAGGGCTGGTCATCTGTAAAGTTCCATGTGATTTCCAGAAGATACGCAGAATATAGACATCCGGGCGGGCAATATCAAGGCCAAAATCAGGGCGCTCCGGGTAACGGTCGGCCAATTGCCTTGAAAAGAGGGGGGGTCTCTGGTATTTTTCTAGAGGCTATCTCAAAAATGTCTTTTGGTCCAATCTCGGCGTTGGGCACTCGGTTTCTGCACGGAGTGAAGCATAAGCGCTATCCTCGAAATACTTTGAGTATTCCTCCGGTTGGAACCTCGCGGCTGCCTTGATCTTGAACCAAAATCCTATTTTTCAGATAGCCTCTAGTTTTTCAGGTACATCCAACCCCATCAGATGGCCGACGGATGCCCTTTTGGAAAGGAGCCGGTGTGCAGATAAAGTCTCAAGCCCTGGAAGCGAATATTGCCAGCTATCATGTCGATGTGACCATCGATGCCAAATATGCCCCCCTGCAGGAGGTCATGTCCCGCTATTTCGGCCTGACCGAGAGTCTGAATACCTTCCTGAAAGAACTTTGCCACCCCTACCGCAATTGGTTGTTTATCGTCCAGGAGGCCCGCGGCTTCTCCCTGGACTATTTCCACCTGCTTAAAAAGCATCCCAAAGGGCCGGAAGTCGCCGGTATCTTCATGGATGTTTTTTTCAGCGCCATTGCAGCCAATACCCATCAGCAGGTCAGTTCCGATGCAATCGACAATCTGCTGCTGTACGTGCAAACCGTATTAAGGGGCGCCGATGAAGAGATGCAGCGGTTCGCGCCGGTTGTGAATGCCTGTTTTGAACGTATCGGTGATTTTTCCGAAAAAGACTTCACCCTGTTCATTCGCAGCTATTACCAGATCAGCAAAATTGCCCGGGCCCTGTTGCAGAACAACGGCCACGACCCGGCCGGTTGTGCGGCGGTCAACCAGTTGTTGATCAAATATTACCGGCACACCTACGCATACTGGCTTTCCGAGGCCGACCCCCTGGAATGGCTGATCAGCGAAACCGGAGAATCCGGTTTTTCCCAAGATCTTGAAAAACTTCTCGACGGTGTTCAGCATGCCGACATCCGCCGGGAACAGGCGACCCTCGAGGAGATCGCCAACCCGGAGAAGATCGCCGCACCGGCTACCCTGGAGCACCTGCTGGCGCTAAAAACCTACAATCAGATCGTGGAACAGTATCGGGCGATTCCCCAGGCGCTGCTGCAGGCGGGGACCGAGGAGATAAATGGAAATTATTGGCGGGTTATCTTCCTTTTTCACATGATGAACATGCCCGGCCTGTCCATGATCCACGAGGAAAACCTGCGTGATATAAACCGGACCCTGACCTGGTTGATCGAGCATGAAAACTACTCGCGAATCATGCAATTGATCGAAAAGACCTTTCGCATCCTGAAAGCGCGGACCCATGAATTTCCGGCAACCGCGCCAAACTGTGTGCTCAACATGGGCAAGGGTGTCTATAAAACCTGTGAAAGCGAACTGATCAACTTCTTTATCGATGGGATTATCGACCTCGGTTTCCAGGCCCCGATGATTTCCGGGGTCGGTAATGACTGGCAGGTACGGGTCAACCCCGCCCATCTTCAAAATATCCGGACCTGGATTGAATTGATCGAGAACAATCCCAAGTGGTCGCCCCGGCTGCTGTCTTACCTCACGATCCACCTGTCGCTGTGCGGGGTGTTCATTAAGGACACCGACCTGTTTCCCAGGGATATCACCCGCTTTTTAAACAGCGGCATCGAACCGGTTTACAACCAGGCCAAGCAGCTGACCCGCCTGTTTCCGTCGTACTTCAACGAGATCGGTGCCGAAGGCCGCCTGCGGGACATATCGACTGAATTGGACGAATTGACCCATAGAAAAGATATCCTGATTCATTTCCTGCGTAAGCAGAGCCACGTGGAAAGCAGTAACCTGATCATCAAGTTCTGCGAAGCCGCGCTGTTATTCTGGGAAACCCGCGACAAAACCCTGCTTGAATCCTTTGTGCCGCCCAGCATCTTTGAGCAGGTCTCTTCGCAAGGTCTCTACATTGACGGGGTCAACAAGGTCATAACCGCCTTAAAGGCCAAGGGTTTCAGCTGGCCGGGTGATCTGATCGACATCGCCGAAGAAGATTTTATGGCCCTGTTCGCGGACATGGCGGCCGGCAGTGCCGATGATCGCCGGCGGGTTCAGCTGACGTCGATCTTTTACAAGATTCTCTACCACAAGTACAATCTCGTTTTCGTGGAAACCGAACAATACCTGGCCCAGCTGAAAGCCGAGGCTTTTCCCGATTTGGATAAGCTGCAAAAGGTGCTGCGGCAAAACAATGTGCGCGACAAGTTGGCCGGGCTGTTGGGGTATCTTGAGAGCTTGAAGGATCTGATCATCTCCGCGCAAACCTTTGAAGTGCGGGAGGACATTTACAAAAAACGGCATTTTACGATCGACATTCCTTCCATGTACGGCAGCTATCATGAAAAGAAGTTCGACGCCCTGGGATTGACCTTTCGCATCGAGTCCATTGCCAATGTGCTGTTTGAGCAACTGGTGGCCGACATCGATCTCAGTCTGATTACCAAGGCGACCTTTTTCCAAATTTACCATCGGCTCAAATTGTTTCACCGGGCCCTGAAGCTGGACGGGATCTCATCCGGCGGGTTGGAGCGCCAGATGGCGATCCTGGCCCACAGCCTCAAAGTCAAGGGCTTTACCTTCACCCAGTACCTCGACATTTTCAAGGGCTTTGCCAAGGCAGTGAGAAATATCACGAACGACTATTTCAACAATATCCATGAAAAAAACCTCAACCGAATCCTGGACCAGATTCCGTTGGAGCAGATTCTGCCCAAGTTTCTGCCCAAGGTGGAAACGGCCGACATCGAGGGGTTGAAGCACCATGTTTCCGAGATCTTCTTTCGCGATCGGATTGCCCTTTCACTGGGACTCCAGCAGCTGGATCTGTTTCTCAGCCGGATCTTGAATATCCTGTTCAACCAGTCGAACAAACTGCCCAATGACCGCTTGCAACTGCTGCTCAATTACGACCCCAAACGGGCCATGATGTCCATCAATAAGCCCAAGAAGCTGGTTAACGGAATTATTTACCTGGGCAACAAAGGCAAGAACCTGGTGAAACTGTAGCAATACGGGCTGCCGGTGCCGCCGGGGTTTATCGTCACGACCGAGGCCTTCCGCTGTGGGGAATTGATCGACGGCTTCAAACCGGCCGAGCAAAACTTCAAAGAGAGCGTCCAAAAGCAGATCCGTTCAATCGAACGGTTGACCGGCAAGCAGTTCGGTATTCCCGAAAATCCACTGCTGCTGTCCGTACGCAGCGGTGCCGCCATATCGCAACCGGGGATGCTGGACACCTTTTTAAACGTGGGTATCAATCAACACATCGTAGCCGGCATGGCCGCCCGGAGTAAGAACGAGTGGTTTGCCTGGGACAGCTACCGGCGTTTTCTGCAGTGCTACGGCATGGCCTTCGATTTAAAACGGGATGATTTTGATGCCATTATCAGCGATCACAAAGAGAAGTTGGGCATCTCCTTGAAACGGGGTTTCACCGGCGAGCAGATGAAGCAGGTTGCCCTGGCCTATAAGGATATGATCCAGGATGCGGGCATCGTAATCCTTGAAGAACCCTTCGAGCAGCTCTACATGCTGATCAAGGCCGTGTTTAAATCCTGGTATTCGGACAAGGCCGGGACCTACCGGCGCATCATGGGCATATCCGACGATTGGGGCACCGCGGTCACCATCCAGGAAATGATCTTTGGCAATATTTCCCAACTCTCCGGTTCCGGCGTCTTTTTTACCCACAACCCGCGCTGGTCCGGCGACATTCTCAAGCTGTGGGGGGATTTCAGTATCGAAAATCAGGGTGAAGACGTGGTGTCGGGCCTGGTGACAACCCTGCCGATTTCCATGTTTCAGCAGGGGATTGAAATGCGGCAGACTGATTTAACCCTCGAAACGCATTTTCCGGCCATTTACAATACGCTCAAGGAGTGGGCCAACCACCTGATCTATGAAAGGGGCTGGAGCCCGCAGGAGATGGAGTTTACCTTCGAGGGTGACCGGCCGGAGGATCTTTACCTGCTTCAATCCCGCGACATGGCCATGCGTGAGGTCAAGGAAGTGGCCACCTTCGATCCAGTGGCGATCCACCAGGCCCGCACGCTGGGCTACGGTATCGGGGTCAGCGGCGGCGCCCTGACCGGCCGCGTGGTGTTTACCCTGGAGGAGATCGATCACTGGCGCCGGAAAGAGCCGCAGACCCGGCTGATCCTGATCCGGGGCGATACGGTGCCGGATGACATCCGTGAGGTGTTTGCTTCCGACGCCCTGTTGACGGCCCGGGGCGGTTCCACCTCCCATGCCGCGGTGGTTGCCCACCGCCTGGAAAAAACCTGCGTGGTCGGTTGCGGCAACCTGGTTTGCAATGAAAAAGAGCGCAATTGCCGGTTTGATGAAACCCGCCTGGAATCGGGTGCCTACATAAGTATTGACGGGCAGGGTGGATCGGTTTATCAAGGTCAGGTTAAATTACTGGGCCTCGGTGGACACTAGCTCCCGGGCCGAGGGGGTTGGCATTGGGGGCGGCCGTAGTTATATTTAAATAGTTTGGTGAGAATGGGGTGCACATAAAAGGAATGGATGACGATGAAGCTGGGAATCAACGGTTTTGGACGAATCGGTAAACTGACGCTCTGGCACCATATCAGCCGCAAATATTTTGATGAGCTTGTCATCAATATCGGCCGGGAGGCCGGGACCTGCCTGGAAGATATCGCCCACTACACGGAGCGGGATTCGTCCTACGGACTCTTGCACGGGTACCTGTATGGCCACAATGCCCGTCCACTCATCAAGGCGCTTAATGATAAAGACGGCACGATGATGATCGACGGGATAAAGGTCACTTTCCTGCGCGAAAATCGAAGTCCGGCCGACATCAATTGGCGCGGAGAGGATGTGCAGCTGGTTGTGGATACAACCGGCGGTTTCCTGGACCCGGTCCTGCCGGGCGACCACCCGGGTGGTTCCATGCGGGGGCACATCGATGCCGGGGCGGAAAAGGTCATCGTGTCCGCCCCTTTTAAAATCAAGGATATCGGTGCATCCATGCCGACGGATGCCGTCACCACCGTAATGGGTATCAATGACAAGTCCTATGATGCCCGCAACCACTGTTTGATATCCAATGCATCCTGTACCACCACCTGCCTGGCCCACATGATGAAACCGTTGCTGGATGCCTTTGGTCCCCAGCGAATCCTATCCGCCTCCATGGCGACCGTCCACGCTGCCACCGGGTCCCAGCAGGTCCTGGATCGTTTGCCCAAAAGCGGCAAGACGGATCTGCGCAAAAATCGCAGTATCATGAACAATATTATCCTGACCAGTACCGGGGCCGCCAAGGCCCTGCGCCTGGTCATACCCGAAATGGAACAGATCGGGTTCATCGCCGAATCCGTCAGGATACCCACCGCCACGGGCAGTCTGATCATCCTGGTCATCAACCTGCAGGAAGAATTGTCCGGCGCCCCGATCACCAAAGAGGTGCTCAACGACATCTACCGGCAGTCGGCCGAGATCGATCCCGCGGGTTACCTGCGTTTCTCGCACAAGCAGAATGTGTCCTGTGACATCATCGGCATTCCCCGGGCGGCGGCCACCATCGAGGGCCACGAGATCCACACCCGTACGGCCGAACTGACCGTTGACCTGGAAAACGTGCCCGGGCTGGACAAAGACGGGCTGGCCGCCCTGAACGCGCCCTTGATCCGGGTGCCCATCACCCAGTCGGTGATCTACGGCTGGTACGACAACGAGATGGGCAGTTACGTAAACATGCTCGGTGACCGTACGGTTAGCATTGCCGACCTTATGTAGGGGCGCTCTGAAATCGCCTATGGCGAGTAAAAAGGAGGAATCATGGCAGACGAATCCGCGAACAAGAACGCTGATCAGGACCTGGTATGCCCGGATTGCAAAGGTTCCTTGAAACGGCGGCGGACCCGCAAGCCGGACGAATGCGAGATGCTGTGCGGTGTCTGCGGCCAGCAATTCGATGTGTGTGATCTTGACACGGTCGACCGCTTGAAAAAGGGCTCCTGAAATTACCCCCAATGGTAGTCCTGCCTGCTGTGATTCAATTTCACAGAATTGACATATTTTTATTCTGCACTATCATTGGCTATCCAATTTTAATATTATATCCAGCACCTTATATATAGTAATCCTAACCCAAGCAACCTGGAGACGATTATCTGATGTCGGCGGAAATAATAGGCGTGTTGCTCATCCTGGCAGCGGTTATCTTTTTCCTCATAACGGAATGGATGGCGCTGGAGGTGCTGGCCCTTTTGGTTTTGGGGGTATTGGCCGTGACGGGCCTCGTCAGTCCCATCGAGGCCCTGGCCGGTTTCAGCAATCCCGCTGTCGTCACCATTTGGGCGGTTTTCATCCTCAGCGGCGGGTTAACCCGGACCGGGATCGCCAATATCCTGGGGCGCCAACTGTTGAAAGTCGGCGGTGGTCGCCAGATCACCCTGGTGGTGGTCATCATGGTGATAGCCGGGGGGCTCTCCGCCTTTATGAACAATGTAGCCGTCGCCGCGCTCATGCTGCCGGTGGTCATGGATATTGCCCGTAAAACGGGCCGGTCGCCCTCGGTTCTGCTGATGCCGCTGGCCTACGGTTCTCTGTTGGGCGGCTTGACCACCATGATCGGTACACCGCCCAACATCCTGGTAACCGAGGCCTTGCGCCAGCATGACATGACGCCGTTCGCATTGTTCGATTTTACACCGGTGGGCCTGCTCATCATGGTGACCGGGATTGCTTTTGTGGCGATCGTGGGGGTCCGCCTTTTGCCCCAACGCAGCGTGGATCGGGAAACCCCCGGATATCACGACTACCGGGCCCGGTATGGCCTGGCGAAAAACCTGGCCCGCTTGAATATTCCCGCGGGTTCAGCGCTGGTCGGCAAAACCCTGGCCCAGAGCTACCTGGGCTCCGGGCTGGGTCTCAATGTGGTCGGCATTACCCGGGGCAGTCGCTCGATCCTGGCACCCTCGGCCGCGGAGCAGATTGCCCCGCGCGATGTCCTCATGGTTACCGGCCGCCTTGACCTCCTCGAGGAGTTGAACCACTGGGGCCACCTGCTCGCCGGCGCCCGGACTGCCGCGGTGGAAGATCTTCGCGACCATGGCATGCAAGTCATGGAACTCGAGCTGGGCGCAGCATCGCCCTATGTCGGTCGGACCATCGCCAGTATTGATTTTCGCAACCGGTTGGGGCTGACTGTCCTGGCTGTTGTGCGGGGCGAGCGGCGCATGGATGAAAGACTGCAGAGCCTGACCCTGGATGCCGGCGACCGGTTGATTACGTATGGCCCCCAGGAGCGTGTAACCGCTTTGCCGGAATCACCTTACTTTCTCAAGCCGGCCCCCCTGAATTCGGCTCAGCTAAGCGAAACGACCGCCCTGGGCGACCGCCTGCACCACCTGAAAGTGGCGGATGCACCCGCGCTGGTGGGCAAGACCTTGAATGAGAGTCGCCTGGGCGATGCCATCGATCTCCAGATTCTGAGTATCGTTGATTCTACGGGGCAGGCCCGGATTCCCGACTCCGGGGATGTCTTGAATCCGGAAGACGAGCTCCTCGTGTCCGGCGCGGCCGAACTGCTGGCGATCCTACAGATGCAGGGACTGGAGGGCGACCTGCTGGCCGATACGTCCCGGGTGACCGACCCGGCGTCTCTCGAAGACGACCGCGTGGGGCTGGTGGAAGTGGTCTTATCGCCCCATGCCACCTTGTCGGGCCTGAATCTGAGTCAGCTCGGTTTCCGTGAAAAATATGGGTTGACCGTGCTGGCCATCTGGCGCAAAGGCCGGGCCTACCATTCCGATCTGCGTCATATGTCCCTTGAATTCGGAGATGCCTTGATGCTCTACGGGCCGTGGGATAAACTGCGCATCCTGGGGCGCGAACCGGACTTTATTGTCCTGACCAAGACCGCCCAGGAGGTCCCCCGGGAAGAAAAAGCGAAAACCGCGTTGGCTGTTATGGCCGCTGTTCTCCTGCCTGTAATTGCGGGCTGGGTGCCGATTTATATAGCCGTGGTCATCGGAGCGGCCGTGATGGTATTGACTCGTTGCCTGACCATGGAGGAAGCTTATCGTTATATAGAATGGAAAGCCGTTTTCCTCATTGCCGGCATGCTGCCGCTGGGTACCGCCCTGGACAAGACCGGGGCCGCCCGCCTGCTGGCTGAAAACGTGGTTGCTTTTGTGGGACCCTTGGGCCCGCACGCGGTGCTGGGCGGGCTGCTGCTGATAACCTTCATTGCCACCAGCATCATTCCCACGGCGGCCCTGGTGGTCCTCATGGTGCCGATTGCCTTAAACACGGCCGCCGGATTGGGTCTGTCGCCGCACGCCCTCCTGATGGGCATCGCCCTGGCGGCCTCGTCCAGTTTCACCTCCCCCATTTCACATCCGGCCAACGTCCTGGTCATGGGGCCCGGCGGCTACCGCTTCGTGGACTATCTGAAGGTGGGGATTCCCTTGACCCTGATCGTTCTGCTGGTGTTGATGGTTGCGCTGCCTCTCTTTTGGCCGCTGGTGCCCTGATTCTCGCCGTTTTAACGCTCCTCCAAAAAATCAAATTGAGTAATTTACCAGTACGGTGTACAGAATCATGATCGGATTCAGGTTTTCAGGTCGAAGACTGAAGGCTGAAGAAAAACCTTAAAGACAGGTAAGCCCGACTTTATTGCATACGATGGCTGCAATGAGTTGCCCCTATCTTGATTCCAAGCGCATTTGCACCTCCTTCAGTCTTTAGAAGCGGTTTTAAAACCTTTAATCCTGACCACCTTACCCATGGAGGTTTGGTTTTGGATTTCAATCCCTGCACGAAACACCAGTTGATCCGTAAATCGGTACGGGAGTTTGCCGAGAACGAGATAAAGCCCCATGTGTCCGATTTGGACCGGGAAGCCCGCTTCCCCTGGGAGATTGTGGAGAAGATGAAACCGCTGAATTTCTTCGGTCTGCAGACACCCAGGGAGTACGGCGGCGCGGATCTGGATACCATCAGCTACGCCATCGTTATCGAGGAAATATCGAGGGTGTCGGCGGCACTGGGTCTCTGTGTGACCGTCCACAATAGCGTGGGCATCTATCCCATCCTCAAATTCGGGACGAAAACACAGAAAACGACATTTGTGCCGGACCTGGCAGGGGGGGCGCGGATCGGAGCCTTCTGCCTGACCGAAGCCAATGCCGGGTCGGACGCCGGCGGGGTTGAAACCCATGCGGTCGAGGTCGCCGACGGCTATGTGCTGAATGGGACCAAGATTTTTGTCACCAATGGGGGGGTCTGCGGTACCATCTTGGTATTCGCCGTGTCCGAAACCGAAGCCAAAAAGGGGCTGGCCAGTGTCTTCATTGTGGAGAAGGAGCGCCCCGGTTTTTCGGTCGGGGAGATTGAAGATCTTTGCGGGATGCGGGCCAACCCGGTGTCATCCCTTTTTTTTGAAGACTGCAAGGTGCCGCATGAGAATCTTCTGGGTCGGATGGGGCAGGGAATTAAAATCGGGTTGAGCGCCCTGGACACCGGCCGCATTGGGATTGCCGCCCAGGCCCTGGGGATTGCCCAGGCGGCCTTCGAGGCGGCCGCATCCTATGCCAAGGAGCGGCAGCAGTTCAGCCGGCCCATATCCAAATTCCAAACGATCCAGAATTACCTCGCCGATATAGCCACCGAGATTGATGCCTCCCGGTTATTGCTTTACCGGGCCGCGGCCCGCAAGGATAGCGGGCAACCGTTTTCGGCCGAGTCCTCCATGGCCAAACTGCACTGCAGCGCTACGGCCCGCAAAGTGACCGACCTGGCGGTGCAGATTCATGGTGGCTACGGGTATTCAAAAGAGTATGATGTAGAACGCTATTTTCGGGATGCCAAGGTCACCCAGATCTACGAGGGCACCAGTGAGGTCCAGAAGCTGGTGATTGCCCGGTCGATCCTGTCGCAACCCAGCTAATGGCGATGCCAATAAAAACGTTTGCGATAAAATCCTAAATCCGAATTACGAAATCCGAAACAAACTATAAAACCCAATATTTCAATGACCAAAACAAAACCCAATTCGATCGACCGGACAAACAGATTGTTTGAATCATTTGAATTTCTGTCATTCGATATTGTTTCGAATTTCGATATTCGTATTTCGAATTTTCACTAAACAATGCCCTCCGGGGCAGGATACGTACAGAATGCTGAACATTATCGTGTGTATCAAGCAGGTTCCCATGGTTTCCGAACTGCCCTGGGATTCGAAGACCGGCACCCTGCGGCGGGAAGTGGCGCCGGGCATGCTGGATCCGGCCAGCCGCCGGGCCCTGGAGGCGGCCCTCCGGATCAAGGCCGGCCAGCCGGCCCGGATCAGCGCGGTTGCCATGGGGCCTCCCATGGCGGAAGAAGTGCTCTATGAGGCCAAAGCCCTGGGGGCGGATACGGGCATCCTGCTGACAGACCGCAAAATGGCCGGAGCCGACACCTATTTAACCAGTTTTATCCTGGGTGAACTGATCCGGCGGGAATTCCCTGATTTTGATTTGATTCTCTGCGGCAGCCAGACCAGTGACAGCGAAACCGGCCAGGTCGGCCCCCAGCTGGCCGAGGAGCTCGGCATTCCCGATATCGGATATGCCCGCCGCGTGACGATCGTCAACAGTTCTGTAAAAGTCGAGCGCCACGTGGATGATTATTTCGAGGTTCTTGAAATGGACCTGCCTGGACTCGTAACGGTTGACCTGGCCGCCTATCAGCCCCGGTACGCTCCCCTGGAGGGGCTGCAAGCGGCATTCGAATCCACGGATATTCGCATCATAAATGCCAAGGCGCTGGGGCTTGACAACACCTTTAATGCGCTCAAGGATTCACCCACCCGGATTATCGAAGTGTTTTCACCGACCGCCCGAAAAGAGAACCGGGTTTTAAAAGGCGCCGTTAAGAAGATCGTCGATGGGTTGTTTGCCGATTATGGCAAGGTTATCAGCGGCGCCCTGGGCAAAGATTTGAAGACTTACGCGCATGACGGGGAATGATGGAACCTAACAAAGACATATGGGTATTCGGTGACTACCGGAATTACTTCCGCAACCGGGTAACTCTCCAGATCCTGGCCCGGGCCACTGAGTTGGCCGCCCGCACCGGCGGAGAAGTATGCGCCGTAGTCTTCGGTCACCAGGTTGATGAATTTGTGTCCGAATACCGCGCCCATGGGGCCGGTCGGGTGTATGTGCTGGATGATCCCGCCCTCAAGCAGTATTCCATTGAAACATACACATTCTTGATGTGCCGGCTGGTGGAAGAATTCAAACCGGAAACCCTCCTGGTCGGAGCCACGCAGTTCGGTAAAGAAATTGCGCCCCGGATTGCCAAAAAACTGGGTACCGGTCTGACCGCCGATTGTATCGACCTGGCCGTCGACGAACAGGGGCGCCTGGTGCAGACGGCGCCCTCCTTTGGCGGCAACCTGATTGCCCGGATCATCACCCCGAACCACTGGCCGCAGATGGCGATCATCCGGCCGGGTACTTTCCAGGAGCTGCCCCACGACTATGATGCCCAAGGCGAAATTGTCCCCCTGGTACTGCCCCGGGACCTGCCGGCGGATAAAATCCGCTGTGTCACCTCCGAACACCGGCCCAGCCGTAAGCGTAAAATTGAAGATGCCGATATCGTGATTGCCGGCGGCCGCGGCATGGGCAGCAAGGGCAAGTTCAAAAAACTTTTTGAGCTGGCCGAGCTCATGCAGGGGGAAGTCGGGGCTACCCGACCGGTGGTCTATGCCAACTGGATCGGGCACGACGCTCTGGTTGGCCAGGCGGGCAAGCATATCAAGCCAAAAATCCTTTTCTCCTTCGGCATCAGCGGTGCCATTCAGCACACCGCCGCGATCACGAATGCGGATTTCATCGTGGCGGTCAACAAAAATCCCAATGCCACCATGATGAAAATGGCGGATGTGGCCATCGTGGCCGATGCGAACCAGGCCTGTCTGGGAATTATCCGGGCGCTGAAGGAGAGGATCAGAGTTTAAATTTGCTATGTATTGCCGACTTGCTTTCAACAAATAAGTCGGCCAGTCAGCCCGGTTGATGATATCACAAGCTTCTCAAATTGCAGATATGTAAAGGTTCATAGCAGCTATCTGCAATTTGAATAATTTCTAATAGGCTAACCAAAATTCTATTCGTTTTGGTGGAAATTAGCATGAACGGCTGTACCGCTATTTTTTAAGTATCCAAACCTGGTTGTCATTACATATATTTTCGATATAGTTTTTTGTAGCGTCCGTCTTGCTTCATTTGATCCAGAGCAGTCTGGAGTTTTACTAATATAGCATTGGATACTTGTTTGCTTAACGCAATGAAATAGTGAGAACCGCCTGACATGAGATAGACTGGTTCGGCCATTTGCATCTTTGCGGGAGGGTTCAGTTTCTTTAGATGCCAAGCCATTTCCGCATTGTTGAAAGGGACCAAGTCAATGCGCCCCGCAACAAGCTTTCTTATGTTTTGAATTTCTATAGATGTAAATTGAAGATTTTTCTTTTCTGTAAATCCACTCTTTATTAAATATTCTGCCGATGAGGATTTTCGGACAACGCCAATTTGATAGCGCTTAGCATCGTCCAAAGAGCGTAATTCGATATCTTCTCTACTGGTCAGTTTATATAGCCAGATCTCTCGAGGACAAATAGGGCCAACCCAATTAAAATGGTCATTACGCTTTTCATTACGGTGCATAGCTGGAATTAGAATGTTTGGTGCTTTCTGTATTTCGAATAGAGCTCTTGCCCATGGCCAAATCTCCGGCTTTCCATCCTGCTTAATTCCCGTATCACTGAATAAGTGTTCAATTATTTCAATTGCAAATCCAGTTATTGATTCGTTTTCTTCAAAACTAAATGGCGGCCAGTCTTCAGCAATAACCCGAATGCCTTGCCCTTCGGCAAATATACTTACAGGGATTATTAAGATGGATAGAATTATTAAGAGTAATGATCTCATAATTGCACCCTTTTCAGCTTTTCCTTTAGGTCTCGGTAAGTAGATATTTTTGGAAATCATTAAAGCTATTGACGTAGCCTAAGTGCACCCACAGTATCGGATATACAAATCTTATACCAAATTATTGGAAACTACAGATTAATAGCAGTTACATGTGTTTTTAACACCAGGGGTGGGATTGTTCATTGTTCCTTTCAACGATAATATCATAATACGTTTATTCCTTTGGTAGGTGTCCGGATTAATGCTGGCTATCGCCAACGGTTTACCCCCGCATCAGGCTTTCAAGCTGTTTAATGCTCTTTGCACTTCCCATAACGACAATAGTATCCCCAATGACAAATTTAGTATCTGCTTTAGGGTTAAACAGCATATCCCCTTTTTGATTCTGTATGGCAATGACAATCAGATTCATCTCCTGCCGGATCCCGGATTCCATCAGGCTGACATTAGCGAGTTTTGCTCTCTTCCTGATAAGGATTTCCTCGAACTGAAATTCGGTTGATTCATCATTAAATGCGGTTTCAAGAAATTTAATGACCGTAGGGCGTAAAATTGCGTGGGCCATACGCCGGGCACCGATATCATAGGGTGATATCACTTTGTGGGCACCGGCTTCTTCAAGGGTTTTCTTATATGAATCCTGGGATGCCCGGGCCACCACAAAAATGTCAGGATTCAACTTCAATGCTAACTGAACAAGCAAAAAATTTTCATCATCTGTTCCTAAGCCGGCAATGATCCCGGATGCACGTTTTATACCGGCCCTGATCAGCACATTTTCATCAGTCGCCTCTCCAATCAGGTAAAGGACACCATCTCCATTCAGCTGGGTTTCATGCTTACTATCTCTTTCTACGGCCACCACATTGATGTACTTCTGGACCAAGTATTGCGTCAGCAACCGGCCAATCCTGCCATAGCCACAGACTATATAATGGCCACCGAGTTTTTCAATTTGATTTTCCAATTTTTGCCTCCCAAGAACGGATTAGATACATCCTTCCACCATAAATTAAATAATACCCTTTATCAGGCGCAGCGAATCTGGGTGGTGCGATTTGAATTTACTGTATCACGTTCAATGGAATTATTAAATAATTGGCGGTTATCCAGAAAATTCAAATGAGAAGAAACCTGAGCCGGGATCGATGTTCCAATTGATTTCATTCCACCTTGCACCTCATTTTCAATGGTTTATCTTGGTACTGTACCCAGGCGCACACCCAAACAGCATCCAATTTAATACAGGAGCAAAACAATGACATACCCGAGAACTTTTTCACACATAGGAATATCTGTCACGAAGCTTGAGCAGGCCGTGGATTTTTATACCAACGTCCTTGGGTGGTACGTGATCATGCCACCCACGGAGATTGTTGCCGACGATTCTGCTATTGGCGTGATGTGCAACGACGTTTTTGGTGAAGGCTGGGGCAGTTTTCGTATCGCCCATCTGTCCACGGGTGACAAGATCGGGGTCGAAATTTTTGAATTTCGAAACGCCGAGCAACGGGAAAACAACTTTGAATACTGGAAAACCGGTGTTTTTCACTTTTGTGTACAAGACCCGGATGTCGAAGGTTTGGCGGCCAAGATCGTAGAACACGGCGGTAAACAGCGAATGCCTGTACGCGAATATTACCCTGGTGAAAAGCCTTACCGCATGGTCTATTGCGAAGACCCCTTTGGAAACCTGATCGAAATATACTCTCACAGCTATGAACTAACATACTCCGCAGGAGCATATCAGGAATAGTTTTAAGCCACATAAAGACAGGGCTCGCACTTTCGTGCGGGCCTTTTCTCTGTTGAGTGCACACTATGGCCAAGCAAATGCAATATTCCAGTATTCCTGAAACTATGAATATTTCAAATGGTATGGCTCGGCTGCGCGCCCGCCTAACTGGTCAAGTCAGGTACAAAGGCTGACATATTGAAAAACCGGGGTGCCAATGTGGTCATCCCGGCCTAAACAACATTTTCGATATTCCTCGCTGATCACAAAATCAGAAATACCATCGAAACATGGTCGTAGTCTTCGGGGTTGCAAAATGACTATCCGGCAGACCTGCAAGCTTAAAAGAATATATACTTTACATAAAGCCGGAGGGGCCATTAAAGCCGAATCCCATTGATTCATTGAAGTCAAGACCGGGGTAGCTACTCTCCTCTTTTACCTGGAGTTTTGCAGACATGGATTCCAGCCCCAGCCCAAGGCTCCAGTTCTTCCAGGGCTGGTACTCCGGCCCCAGTGTGGCACAGGCACTCAGCGTAGAGAGTCCGCCGGCCAGGATCAGGCAATACCATAGTTGCCGGGTGCGTTTTCTCATGGTTTGGCAAGTGCTCATTCTGGTTTGTCGGCCACACCCTCCACTTGAGTTTTTTCATCGAGCCAGGCTGTAAATAGTGTGTAAATGATAGCCAGTATAACCGCGCCAACAAAAAGTCCCAGAATCCCTGACAAAATCATACCCCCCAGGGAACCAATTAAAATAACGAGCATCGGTATATCGACCCCGCGGCCCATGAGAAGCGGTTTTAAAATTCCGTCGCTGGCGCTGACAATAAGAACCCAGATAAGGAAAAGAACCGCGGTCGTCGTGCTTGCTGCTGAAAACATATAGGCTGCCACGGGTCCTAAAATGAGAATAGGCGGCAATTGGCTCACAGCGCAGATTAACACCAGGATAGCCCAGAGACCTGCAGCCGGCACACCGACTACCAGCATGCCGAGTACCGAAAGGATCGATTGAATGACGGCCACCCCCACGACACCCTGCATCACCCCCCGGATGGTCGCCACTGATAGATCGGCAATCTCCGGGCCCCTGTCACCCGTAAACCGCGTGAACACCTTGCGGGCCAGGCCTGTGCTTGGTTCTGATTTTGCAAGGAACACACCCGCAATAATGGTTGATATAACGATCATGAAGATACCGGACAATCCTCCACCCACAGAACTCAGCACAGCTTCTAAAGTCGATTTAATTTGCGGCGCGTATTGTTTAAGGGCTGCGGTAAGATTGGTAGATGCCAGGAGCCACGCTTCGTGAAGTGATTTACCAACCACGGGCCAACCCGCCACGGCTTCGGGCGGCGGGGGAACCGTCAGGGTTCCATTTTGCATCTGTTCCACCACTGTCTGCATCGTCTCAATGGAAGATACAACCAGCAGGACCGTTGGGATAATGAGCACGGCAATAATCGTGAGGACAAAAAGTACCGCGGATAGGGTCCGCCGGCCACCTGCTTTTTTTGAAACCCAGGCTATAAAGGGTTCTGATGCGACGGCCAGGATCATGCCCCAGATAACTGGGACTAAGAATGGTCTTACCAAAAGGAAGGCCCATACCACCAAAATCCCGAGAAGCGCTACTTTGATGATGACCTCGATCATATTTTTCTGAAACAGTTTCTGGCTGTCCAGGGATTCCATAATGCCCTTTCCTCCTGTACTTCTAATTTTAACACTGTAAAAAAACCGTATAATTCAGGTGTGGCGTGGTTCGATCGGCAACATACTCACAAAGCTGAGACCCAAGATTCATTGAAAAGATAAAAAACAGTGCCGGATTATGAAGCTTGTGAAATCTTGCCAATATCACAATGACGTTAAAATGGTCGTAGTCTTCAGCGTTGTGATTAGAATGAGGTATCACCTGTTTTTAAACTCTAGGGTACGTTGCTGGTCGTCTCGTTTTTTGCTTTCCTTTTTAGGTTCATAAAAATAAAGCCAGATCAATAGCCCGATGAAAGCAAACACAAACAGATTCATCAATGTATCTAATAAGCCCATCATTTCCTAAACCTTTTCATTTTTGATCGTTTTTAAGAGGCATACCAGCAATAAAAGAATGACAAATACAAAGGGGCCGGCACTCATCGCAATAATATTCCTGATGGCACCGACACTACCCGATAGAATCATGACGAGGCCTAAAACGCCTAAAATCACGCCCCATATCAATTTGATCTTTACTGAGGGATTTTGGGAACCGCCCGTTGAGAACATGGCCAGCACATACGCGGCGCTCACCACACTTGTAACGATAAACAAGAACGCAGCCACACTCGTTGCTACTATGGTTAGCTTAGACAATGGCATGTTCCCTAATAGGAGAAATGTTGTCTGGTTGATATTTTCTTGCACAATAGCCGGGTCAAGTTGACTGGCCGCACTTTGATAAAATCCGAGCCCACCGAAAACACCGAACCAGAATATCGAAAAGAAAGTCGGGGCCAAAAGTACGCCCAGAATGAACTCCCGAATGGTTCGGCCGCGGGAGATCCTGGCAATGAAAACGCCTACAAACGGCGCCCATGCCAGCCACCATACCATGTAGTTCAGGGACCAGGATTCGAACCAAACTTTCGCTCCTTCCTCGAAATAGGCCAGTGTTGAGAAACCGGCCGGCAGGGCTTGATAAAAATACTGGCCGATTGCTTCAACAATGCCGTTCATGAGAAACGAGGTGGGGCCGAAAAGCAGAAGGAAGACCATCAAGGCAACGGCAATGATGAGGGCGGTATTGGAAAGCACCGCCATGCCTTTGCTGAGATCGACGGTCAAAGGTAGTATGTAAGCCGCACAGAGTATTCCAAAAATGGTGAGCGTCAAACCCATGCCAGTGTTTTTCAGATTCAACAGCGTGATAATACCATCCTGGACCTGAAAGACACCAAGCGCCAGGGATCCGGCGAGACCGATGGCAATGGCGTAAATGGACAGCAGGTCGACCAGCCACCCAGTCCCACGCACCAGTGGGTTGTTACCAAAGGTTGCCCGGATTGGTCCGCTAACCAGTTGCGGCACATCTTTCCTGAAACCGAAATAGGCGATTGCCAGGGCGGTCACGCCGTAAATGGCCCAGGCATGCAGGCCCCAGTTAAAAAGGGTAATCAACATGGCATTGCTGGCAGCCTTTGGAGGAGGCGCCCCTTGCCCGGCCAGAAATAGATAATGGGTTATCGGTTCGGCGGCGCCGTAAAATAGCAAACCAACCCCCATGCCGGCTGCAAACATCATGGTCAGCCAACTCATGGTGGAGAACTCTGGCTCATCGTCGTCACGCCCGAGTTTAATTTTGCCAAATTTTGAGAGTGCCAGTATGAAACTGGTAATCAGCAGAAAACTGACGGTCAGCATGACGAACCAGCCCCGGCTTCTCAGCGTGATTTTCACCTGTTCGGAGGCGAAGTTCGACAAGCCCTGAGTGTCGATAATGCCCCATATCGATACGCCGATGGTCAACGCCAATGCGATAAGGAGCAGCGGATTTTTAAACATATTCAGTTCCTGTCTTCAAATTGATGTTGTTCCCAGATCCTGACAACCATTTACCGGATATAACCTCAGAACTCAGGAGCCTATTCGATGATTGCATACCGAAGCTTTAATATTTATTACCAAAGTATCCCAATAAACCCAACTGTCAACTGCTTGCATCCGATTTTGGGGCATGTATTCATCAAACGTTAACAGTCATTATTGGCGCGCCGAACTTGGTTTTGAATCGCCCGACAAAGGACACCGCAATCAAAGCTCTCTGTCCTAACCATCTGAGCAATCGGGAGTTTGGAGGTCACGCCCGGCCTTATCATGTTATCAGAGGCGTATCCTTTATCTTAACCGTGGAATGATTTTGGCGTTTTTGTTATCGTGCCAAACCAGCCAGAAAGCAGAAATTAAAATTTTATGTAAAATAAGAGGCGGTCAAGAAAGAGGGTTACGATATTGATTGATTTAACAGGGCGCGGTCTTCTTCAACGATTAGGGCAGGGCGATTATCCTTTTTATTGATGTGGACCAACACCGACTTACTCTCAGCGCAAAGGGAGTCGTTTTGCCAGACTTCTTGTGAGATTGTCAGGGAGCTGGTGCCTGTTTTTTCGGTAACGGTTTTGATCAATACGTCAGAACCGAGGAAAATCTCCTTTCTAAAGTCCTGTTCAATCCGCGCCAGAAAGTATTTAAACTTACGACCTTTAAGTGCGAATTGAAGAAAATCTACCCGACTCTCTTCCAGCCAGACCGGAATTACAGTGTTGCCGATGTGACCGGCTCCATTTACTTCTGAAACACGTGGCTTGATTGTGTATGCGTGCATTTTTATTTGTTTTCCTGGCGCTGGTTTACCTCACCCGTCGGATGATATTAGTATTGTAGGGAATCTGGCCATTATCAGACATTAACCCAACCATTAGATGTGATTAGGCTATCGTAATATTAATCATTTTGGGGAAGTTCCGATAGTATTGCTCAGGCGGACGAATTCTTCTGCTGTCAGGGTTTCGGCCCGCCGCACCGGGTCGATACCTGCTGCGGTGAGCGCTTTTTCGGCCCTTTGACCATCTATGCCGAGTTGGCTCTGGCTGAGAGCGTTTTTCAAAGTTTTGCGCCGTTTTCCGAAGGCTGCCTTGACAACCTGAAACAGGTAATCCTCACCATCGGCCAGCTCACCCGCGTTTTCCCGGAACTTGATTTCGATGACCTCCGAATCGACCTTGGGACGGGGAAAGAACATCCGGGCCTTGATGGTAGCCAGTGATTTAATCTCGGAACAATAGGCCAGCATGACGGTGATGCGCCCGTATGCTTTGCTGCCGGCTTTGGCGACCAGCCGTTCAGCCAGTTCCTTTTGGAACATGACGATGGCCCGATCGACAACTGCCCGCGCCTTGATCAGCTTTACCAGGATCTGAGAAGAAATATTGTAGGGCAGATTGCCGAGTACCACGATTTTACCCGAGGCACCTTGGGCCAGATTCCCAATATCCAGATTGAGAATGCTGTCGCGTACAATCGTGACGTTGTCTCTGCCCGCGGCCAGCAGTTCGGTTTTTAAAAGTTCCGCGATTTTGCGGTCGGTTTCCACGGCGGTCACCCGGGCCACCTGCATTGCTGCCGGGATCGTCAGGGCGCCCAGACCGGAACCGATTTCCAGGACCGTGTCCTCTGGACCAAGCGCGGCCCGATCCACGATCATCTGAGCGGACGATGGCTCGGCCAGAAAGTTCTGCCCGAGCTGTTTTTTGGGGTGCAGGTTCCAGGCCGAAAGCAGGGTACGGGGAGAGGTCATGAAAGGTCCATTTTAGTCGTTATGTTCAAATTGTAAAATAGTGCGGGTTTTACCGGATCTTATTCAGCTTCGTTGTCGCAAAGGGTCCAAGGGCTCAAGGGGTCGAGGGTTCGAGTGATTTTTATGATCGGTCTTTTGCCTTTTGATTTTCACTTGGCCCCTTGAACCCTCGGACCCTTATTCATAGCACTTAACGCCTGAAACTCAAAACTGACCAATCCTGATTTGGGCGTTTGTTTCACTGAGTCGCTTCGGTTGGCCCCCTATGCTTGACTTTTGGTGGTAGACTCCTTACTTTTTAAAAACGATATTTTTCGAGTTAATTCCTTGTAATTATTAGCAGGTTTATATGTTTACGGAGGTCGGGATGAGTAAAAAAAAAGGCAAGGCGGTCAGTTTTGACGCCATGGTGAAGTTCTTTATTCAATATTACGATCTGCCCACCAAGACGGATATTGACAAACTCGTGGAAAGGATCGACCGGCTCGAAATGCTCATGCAGGATATAGCTGCCGGAGGCGTGACCAGCGGGCGGGCGGCCAGGCGGTCCGGACGACGCAAGGCGACCCGGCCACGTGCGGCGACGACGGCCGCCGACACAGTTTACGCCGCTATGCTGTCGTTTAAAAAAGGAGCTGATCTGGCGGATATCCAGGCCAAAACCGGTTTCGGCGAAAAAAAACTGCGCAACATTATTTTCAGGCTGCACAAACTGGGGCGGATTCAACGTCTCAGCCGGGGCGTCTACCGGGCAAAACCGGATTGATAACGACCTGAACAGACCACCAGCACTAAGCCCATAGTTTGAACAGTGGCAATGAAAGGAAGACCAATGGCATATGATCCAGCACAGCAGATACTGCAATTGAACCCGGGCGATCAAGTCGGCAGCTATGAAGTCATACGGGTCGTCCCCCTGAAAAATCTGTCCGCGACCATGTGTGAACTGCGGCACCCGGGAACCGGGGCGCGGCACATCCACCTGGCGTCCCAGGACAAAGATAATACCTTTGCAGTGGCATTTAAAACCGTACCCACCGATTCAACCGGCGTGGCCCATATCCTTGAGCACACCGTGTTGTGCGGTTCTGCTAAATTCCCGGTTCGGGATCCCTTCTTTTCCGTGCTCAAGCGCAGCCTGAGTACCTTCATGAATGCCTTTACCGCCTCGGACTGGACCATGTATCCGTTTGCCACCCAGAACCGGAAGGACTTTTACAATCTGCTGGATGTCTATCTGGATGCGACCTTCTTTCCCAAAATTGATGAATTGAGTTTTAAGCAGGAGGGCCATCGCCTGGAAACCGTTGCCGGCAGTGAAAAGGATGACGGTAATGTCCCCCTGGCTTTCAAGGGCGTGGTCTACAACGAAATGAAAGGGGCCATGTCCGCCCCCAACCAGGTGATGGGCCAATCGCTGCTTTCATCCCTGTTTCCGGACACAACCTATCGGTTCAATTCAGGGGGCGACCCCAAACACATTCCCGACCTCACCCATGAGCAGTTGGTGGCTTTTCACCGGCGGCATTACCATCCCAGTAATGCCTATTTTTACACCTACGGGAATTTGCCGCTTGCGGAGCACCTGGCATTTATCGAATCAAAAATTTTAAACAATTTTACGAAAATTGATCCAGGGACCGACGTGCCCAGCCAGCCGCGGTGGCAGGCGTCGCGTGAGGCAGCCTTTCCTTTTATGCTGGGCAAGAGCGAAGATCCTGCCAAAAAGTATCAGTCCTGCCAGGCCTGGCTGTGCGCGGAAATTACCGACACCTTCGAAGTGCTGGTTTTGGCGTTACTCGAACAAATCCTGGCCGGCAACCCGGCTTCGCCGTTGCGCAAGGCCCTGATCGACGCCGGCCTGGGGTCGGCCCTGAGTGATTATTCCGGTTTTGACGCGGACAACCGTGACACGGTGTTCAACATGGGGCTCAAAGATGTGCGGGCCGAAGATGCCGCAGCGGTGGAAAAAATTATTTTCACCGTGCTCCGGGATCTGGTTGATAACGGGATAGAAAGGCCCCTTATAGACGCAGCCATCCATCAATTGGAATTCCATCGCAAAGAGGTGCGCAATACCCCGTATCCACAGGGGTTGCGGCTCTTCATGAGCATCTGCGCTACCTGGCTGCACGGCGGGCAGCCCGAGAGAATTCTGGAACTCGACGAAGATCTGGCTAAAATCAGGGCGGCGGTGGACGCCGGACCGTTTTTTGAAGAGCGTATTCGCCGGTACCTGCTGGACAACCCGCACCGGGTGCAATTGCTGTTGACGCCGGATCATGGCATGGAAGCCCGTGAGCAGGCCCGGGAAGTCAAAGCTCTGGAGGAGATCAGCGCCGCCCTCGCCGCCACAGATTATGACCGCATCACTGCCGATGCCAAAGCGTTGGTCAAACTACAGGAAGCGGAGGAAGATATCAATGTGCTGCCGACGCTCGAATTGGCGGATATCCCGCCTGAGATGCAGAAGGTCGCACCGACAACCGCCCTGGATGCAGCCTCGGCAGTGTCTTATAATCAGCCGACTGCCGGGATTTTCTATTTCGCGTCCGCCCTGGATGCGCGTGGCATAGACGCCGAGTTGCTGCCGCTGGTGCCCATCTTTGCCTACGCCCTGCCCAAAGTCGGGACCCGGCAAAGCAACTATGTGGAGATGGCCCGCCGGGTGGACCTTACCACAGGCGGCCTGGGCCTGTCCGCCCATGCCCGGACGACCTTTGTCGAGCAAGGCGAGTGTCTGCCCTTTGTCTCCTTCAACGCCAAGTGCCTCAACCGCAACCAGGCCGGGATGTTCGACATCCTCAACGAGATGGTGGCCGACTACAGCTTCGCCGATCACGAGCGTTTGAAAAGTCTCCTGTTTGAATACCGGGCTGGACTGGAAGCCATGGTTCTCCAGAATGGTCACCGCCTGGCGATTTCGCTGGCTTCCCGTGGATTCAGTCCAGCCGGCCTGCTCAGCGAAAAATGGAGCGGCATTCACCAGCTCAGAACCATCAAGGAAATTACCGCCGATGCCACGGATGCGGCCATAGGTGCCCTGGCCGGCAAACTGGACGAGGTTGGCAAAGCCCTGTTTAGGACCGGCAACCTGAAGATGGCCCTGATCGGTGATGATCAGGCCCTTGGGCCGGCGGCCGATCTGGCGGCCGGCGTCAACGCATCTTTGGGTTCCGCGGACGCAAACGCTGCGCCATTTCAGCCGGCCGCAGTGTCCGATGGCTTGATCCGGGAGGGGTGGTCTACGGCTTCACCCGCTTCCTATGTGGCCAGTGTCTTCCCGGCCGTGCGCATGGCCCACCCGGAGGCACCCGTTCTGTCCGTCACGGCCAAGCTGTTGCGGTCCATGTACCTGCACCGGGAAATCCGGGAAAAAGGCGGGGCTTACGGCGGCTTTGCGGTCTACAATTCCGAAGAGGGGCTTTTCGGGTATGGGTCCTACCGGGATCCCCGGCTGCTGGGGACCCTGGACGTTTACCGTCAGGCAGCGGATTTTGTCCGCAGCGGCGACTACAGGCAGGAGGATATCAAGGAAGCCATCTTGCAGGTTTGCTCCGAAATCGACAAGCCGGATCCCCCGGGGGCAGCGGCCCGCAAGGCGTTCTACCGCAACCTGGTCGGCCTCACCGATGAAGCGCGGCAGGCCTATAAAACCCGTCTATTGGCCGTGACCCGCGAAGATGTCATGGCGGTGGGGGAGACCTACTTCAAGGGCAGTACCCGGCAAAGCGCCGTGGCCGTCATCTCCGGCGAAGAGAAACTGGCCGCGGCCAACCAAAAGCTGGGCGCTGATAAATTGGAAGTGTTCAAAATTTGATATTCACAAAAGGTCTCCAGCCCTATTTTAATGACAACCCTACAGGCATGCGGTTTAGACCTGATTTTTCTGGGACCTGAACATATGGCACCAAAGCCGATATTGTAGCGTGACCTCTCAGTGATAAAATCTCGAAAAGGCGAGGACTGATTCAGCTAATCCACGCCTTTTTGTTTGTCTACGAAACTGTGGACTGATGGTCGTAGTGTTGACAGATCGTAATCGTGATTTGTCATGGATATCTCAAGGATTTTGGCCCTGTGATATGTAGGGTATCATAGAAGTAACCACAGGTTCACCAAAATGCTATATAGGTTGGAGATATCTGAAAACTTAACGTTCCACGGGAGCTGCCGACGACCAGCAAGCGAAGCACCGCTGGTTGACGGTCAGCTCGGCATGGTTGGTTAGACCGCATTGTCGTTATTTGCCTATGCAGCATCACGCACATTCTATGAAGTGTACAAGGTACGCTAACAGGATAAGTATTTACACGATTTTTTAAGATTTATTCTTCCATTCTGGTCTTTAAATTAGCCAGCAGCATGTCTCCTTCACGATCATTCATCTTGACAATGATAGCTTCGGCTATCTTACCTAGTACCGGAATAGGCACAGTGTACTCGACTACGAAGGTAACTTTTGTTCCGCCCGCCTCTGGTTGGAACCCCCACGTTTGAGTGCTCTCTACGCCACCTTTGGTTTTACTTACTATCCGCTCGTTTGGAACCCGTTCTGTGTCTTCACTGGTGCCTTCCAGACGTATTCCTGCCATCTTGTATGCCCATCGATTGCTGTTGCCACCGTTAGGTAACGATTGTACGTCCATAACCTCAACCAAGCTGGGCCAGAACTCGGGCAGGTTTTCGGGTTTACCTACATAATTATAGATTGTCTCTGCGGGTGCGTTGACTGTAATTGTTTTCTCAACCTTTGTCATTTTAATATCCTCCTTTTCCGGTTAACTTGATTAGACAAATATCAGACAGCTATGGTAAATGAATACGCCTATATAAGGACAAGGCAATCCTCATAGAGGCGAAAACTCGGCAATTTTAAAATCTTTCTATTCATTGCCGGGATATTAAATGATGACATGAATTTTTTCAATTCGGGGGTGCTATTTAACGGCAACTCGCCAGTTACCTGTCCTTGGGTTATCTTGCTAGACCCATAATATATCATGCATGGCAAAATATGGTGATATCCTTTTGTTACCACATAATATTCACAACCTCATGTAATAGCAGATAACACCGGCCATGAAATGATCGTTTCAAGCAACAACAAAACTATCTCTACCATCGCAAATACGATTAAATAAGTAATATACACAACTTCAATACGCCGGTGGACATCTTTTTCATTTGGTTGGTAACCCTGCTTTATGCAACCCCCGAGCAAAACGCTCTGTATCATTCGGATCTTTGAAGGAGTGCATATAATACTTCAAAACCCTTTCCACCGTGTAATTTTTGTACTTCCTATCTTGCATATACTTTATAAGTACGTCTTCAGCGTCTTCTTGCCGCCCCAACTGCGCGTAAGTGGCCGCAAGCATCCACCTCGGAGCGCGATTATGATATTTTCGCTTTAATATAGCTTCTTCAAGAGAAGTTGCGGCCTCCTCGTATTTCTCTAAACAGAATTGGGCTACGCCAAGAGTGTACATATAGTATTTTGGGTACTCAGTGCCCAGGCTCATCGCCTTTGTAAGGTAATCTATTGCCTCATCGGATTTGCCTGAATAAACTAAGGTCTCGCCCATTGTATACAATGCATGCGCGTCATCAGGTTTGAGGGCAATGGCTTTCTTTGCGTCAGATATAGCCTTGGCATAATCTCGTCGATAAACAGGATTCCATGGCCGCATCAACCCCGATCTACGTAGACCTTCAGCCCAATGGTTTAAGTCCCTTTTCTCTCTAAATGGCCAAAATCTAAAAGTGTTTTCAATTGGAACTATTTCCCACCCTCTTTTCTCGAAATATTTCGCGAGAATATCAGCCGCCTCCTGCCCACGGTTTAGTTGCGCGTATGAAATTGCTAAAGGCCAGGGTCCATAATTAGGTGCTAATTTTTGTGATTTCTCAAGCGTCACTACAGCGCCCTCGCAATCTTTTTGTAAATATTGCGCTAGTCCGAGTAGATACAAGCAATAGGCAACATTCTGAGGATCAAGCCTCATAGTTTTTTTTAAGTATTTAACTGCCTCAGCCGTTTGTCCTGTATATGTTAGAATCCAACCCATTACCAAATAGCCATTTGAATAATTTGGGTCGAGAGTGATGGCTCGCTCGGCTTCGGCAATGGCCTCATCAAATCTGCGCTGATACAAACGGGCTTTGGCAACATTGTATAGGGCGCAAGGCGTCGGATTTTTCATCGCCATTTGCAAATGCTTTTTTGCTCTGGATCGCGCATCCTGCCAGCCCAAATCCTTATAGAAGTGCCTGTCAAAGGCAGTACGGTATACATTAGCCAATCCAGCGTGGGCAGCACTGTAGTCGGGATCAAGTTCAATGGCCCTCTCAAAGAGCGCTACTGCCTTCGCCAAACCTTTTGCAGAGCCTAACCGTATTTGTTCTCGGCCTCGCAAATATGCATCATAAGCCTCTACATTATCAGTATACCGTAAAGTAAGTTTATCCTCTTCATCTTCCGATAATTTCAGAGATAGTGCAGCGACAATTTTTCGAGTAATTTTGTCCTGCAATGCAAAAATGTCGATATAAGTATCATCGAAGCGCTCAGCCCAAACATGATGCCCTGTAATGCCATCAATGAGTTGGGTATTAATTCTTACCTTGTCCGCAACTTTTCGAACACTCCCTTCAAGTACGTATGCAACCCCAAGTTCCTTCGCGATCTGTTGAACCTTTACCGACTTGTTTTTATAGGTGAAGGTCGAGTTACGAGCTATTACTAGTAGACCAGAGAATTTAGAAAGATCTGTTATCAAATCTTCAGAAATCCCATCACTAAAATATTCCTGCTTTGGATCGTCACTCATGTTGACGAAGGGCAGCACTGCAATTGATGGTTTATCGGGAAGAGGGAGGGGTGGATGTTCTTGCAATCCCGCCTTACGTATACTTTCTATGGTGCGATTATAAAACTTCTTATCTTGGTAAGGTAATACTTTGATTAATCTGGCCACAGAGTAATTAGGGTCAAGCCTGCGCACCTCTGCTACCTCGGCACGGGCTTCTGCTTCACGACCCCCCAGGTAATAGGCTGAGATCAAAAATATGCGGCCAATCAGGTAATCAGGATCACGTTCGAGTGCTTTATTGTAGGCTGTAATGGCATCTTCGTATTGTTCTAAACCGCGATATGCATGACCAAGCCCATTATAGTAAAAGGTCGGTGCTTTGGGGTCGTGGCGAATCGCCTTTTGAAAATAATTTACCGCTTCCTCGTACCTTCCAACCCATACGAGAACGTATCCCAAGTGCATTATAGGAAATCCAGGATTTAAAGTGATACCCTTTTGCACTTGAGCAAGCGCTTTCTCGTATTTCTTTTGGAATCCATAAATCATAGCCAACCCACCATGGGATGGGGCATGGGCTTCATCAAGCTCCAGTGCTTTTTTAAACGCCTTAATGGATTCATCCCAAGGATCGTCTTAGTCTGTGGAACCGACCCACCGATCCATTAAATAAGTTGCACCGAGTAGATTCCATGCACTGGGGTAGTTCGGATCAAGATCAATAGCCTTCTTAGCGAATCTGCGGGCAAGGATGTTTTCTTCTTTACCTTGGCGTTCAAAATGCTCGAATCCCTTACTAACCCTTAAGTAGGCTTCGAGATTATCTGTTCCTTTTGCATAAATTCGCTCGCGTTCGCCCTTTGTTAACTCGGACCCCACTGAACCCAAGATTTTTATAGTGATTTCATCTTGGAGGGCAAAAGCATCTTGTATTTCACGTTCATAGGTTTCCGCCCATAGGTGGTGTCCTGTGATGGCATCAACCAATTGAGCAGTGATTCGTACTGTCTCCCCTGATTTTTGAAGACTACCTTCAAGAACATACCGAACACCGAGTTGTTCCGCCACCTGTTGAACTTTAACGGCCTTTCCCTTGAAACTGAACGAAGAGTTACGGGCAATAACAAAAAGCCCAGAGACCTTAGAAAGGCTGGTGATGATTTGCTCGGAAAGTCCCTCGCAAAAATAGTCCTGTTGTGGATCGCCACTCATGTTGTCAAATAGAAGAACCGCAATGGAGGGCTTTTCCGGCAGGGTAAAAGCCATCTTGTCAATAGACGCTGGCTCAAAATCCGGTTTAGAAATATTCTGATAAACTTGCCAGATCACAGACGTGATAACGATCGCTGCCACTACAATTGTCGGCCAGATCCATTTAGCTATTGCTGCTTTTGGTTCTTCTCCAGTAAGCTTGCCTGCATCTTCAGGGGCCATCAAAACCTTGTAGACTCTTACAGGATCTTTAATATTCTTAACTTCATGATCACCAAGGTATTCGTAACCGAAGTTTAGTTTTTCTTTAATATGATCGAACGCATTCCGCGAAATACTGACCCCACCTGGCTCAGCCAATCCTTCAATACGAGCCGCAACATTTACTCCATGGCCATAGATACGATCTATATCCTGAATTACGTCACCAACGTTGACTCCAATACGATATTCCAATTTTTTATCATCGGGCAGGGCTTCATTCTTTTCCTTAAGCACTATCTGAATTTCAACAGCGCACCGTACCGCCTCGACAGCACTTGCAAAATCAGCGAGTATATTATCTCCGGGTGAGTCTATCACTCGGCCATTGTGCTGCTCGATCTGCATCGCCATGATGCTGCGGCATTCCTTGAGTTTTCTGAGCGTATAGGCCTCATCATCCGCCATTAGGAGGGAATAGCCCTTCACATCGGCACTGAGAATCGCTCGCAGTTTGCGGGTCGGTTTTTGCTCGTCGGTCATCATAGATCACCTCACGGCATTATGTTTTTATAAATGAATACTTTTTAGGCGGGAATTTCAGTTCAAGGCATCTTCAGATCAGGCATGATTGTCTTACCGTCAGATCAGATGTAAATCAGGTGTGTTAGGAGCTTTATACAGGAATGATTACAATGGGTCAAGTGGTGTGGTTTGGGGATGCCACCTTGGTGTGTATACATACTGAAATCCAGATGTGATCAATATCCAGGTAAATTTATAATATCCTATTAAAATCGGGATAGCCAAAACCAGCGATATCATGTCATCCAAACAATATATCCGCTTACACAAATTCCGGGTGAAACAAAAGGGATATCGCAAGTTTGAGTTGTAATCAGGTTTGAGAATAACAATATACTTTCAAAGCCTTGATTATATAGCATTTAAATGCAGTCAGGCAATTTTACATGTACTGGTATGTAATCGTGAGTTGTATTTAGCTCTTTCGAATCAACAGCCTGGCAATTTGCTCGAGAGCACCAGATCAATATGTTTATAAATGGCTGTCTTGAGTGTTATTGTCACTTGACCATATAGGCCCATCCATAATATCCATAAGTAACGGTATCCCACAAAAACCCCTGATATTCTCCCTGATATAGCTATAATTCTGATCTGAAGTTAGCGTTGAAATGGCCAACTCAAAATAAGCGCAAAAACGGAGATATAGCATGGACTCCGATGAGTTTAGGCGTAAAATCACAGCCATTATGAGTGCTGACGTTGTCGGCTACAGCAAACTCATGGGGGATAATGAAGCGGCCACTGTCAGGACTTTAGAGGCTTATAAAAACGTTATGGCTACCTTGATTGGTCAGCACCATGGCCGGGTTATCGATTCTACTGGTGATAATATGTTATCCGAGTTCGCCAGTGTTGTTGATGCGGTGCAATGTGCTGTAGCAATCCAAAAAGAGTTGAAGACCAGAAATACCGAACTACCGGATAATCGTGCAATGCAGTTTCGTATCGGTATCAACCTTGGCGATGTGATTCAGGAGGGGGACAGAATATATGGAGACGGGGTCAACATTGCTGCACGGTTGGAGGCGCTCGCGGACCCTGGCGGAATATGCGTATCTAAAACTGCATTTGACCATATCGAGACCAAGTTACCTTTAGGCTATGAGTTTCTCGGTGAGAAGGAGGTTAAAAACATTGCAAAGCCGGTAGGGGCTTATCGTGTTTTAATGGAGCCAAGAGTCGTAATTGCAGATGCAAGAAAGAAAAAACCAGTTTTCTGGGCACGAAAATCATTTTTTATACCTGTATTTGCGATCATTGTTGCAATTGCTGTTTTGGTTATAAGGCAGCCTGAATTGAACCAGCCATCTATTGAATCAGACTCCTTAAAACGGGGTCCCATTGACCTGCCAGATAAACCCTCGATAGCTGTTCTGCCCTTTGATAATCTAAGCGGTGACCCGGAGCAGGAATATTTTAGCGACGGACTTACCGAAGATATTATCGCAGCGCTTAGCAGGGTTCCCAAGCTATTCGTAATTGCAAGAAACTCGACCTTTACCTACAAGGGAAAACCCGTGAAGGTTCAACAGGTAGGCAAGGAATTGGGTGTGAAGTACGTTTTAGAAGGGAGTGTAAAAAAATCTTCGGATAAGGTTAGAATAACAGCTCAATTGGTTGACACAATCAATGGCCACCATTTATGGGCGAAACAATATGAACGAAACTTAGAGGACATATTTGCTATTCAGGACGAGATTACAAAAGAAATAATTACGGCAATGCAGGTAAAGTTGACAGAGGGAGATCAAGCAAGAACGACGGCAAAGGGTACAGAAAACCTTGAGGTATATCTGCTGATTTTGAGGGCCAATAGCTATAATAATAACAACCCAAATATTGAGAACAATGCTATGGCAAGAAAATTGGCCCAAAAAGCCATTGCGCTGGACCCAAAGTATGCCGTTGCCTATCAAGTGTTAGCCAGAACCCACCTCTATGATTTCTGGACAAACCTAAATAAGCCTCAAGAACAGACCATTGCTGAGGCTATAAGATTATTAGAAGACGCTATTTATCTGGATAGCAGTTATGCCGAAGCCTATAGCATGCTGGCTTGGGCATGCACACAAAAAGGGGAAAACGAAAAAGCCGTTAAATTAGCCAATAAAGCTGTATCGCTTAATCCGAACTCAGCGGAAGCTCATTATCGATTGGGAAAGGTTCTTACTTTTACAAACAAACTGGAGGGGTCCATTTTAGAGTATAGATATGCGATACGACTAAATCCCATACCACCGGGTAATTACCTCTGGAGTTTAGGATTATCGTATGCTGCAACGCAACAGTATGATGAGGCAATTAAATGGTGCGAAAAAGCAATTCAACAAGAGCCGGACAATTTAATGGCCCGCGTAATGATAACAGCCATTTATAGTCGTGCAGGACAGGACGATAAAGCACGAGTTGAGGCCCAAGAAGTGCTTAGGATCAATCCCAGTTTTTCATTAGATAGATTTTCAAAGAGAGCCTCTCCTATACTCACAGAGGCATTGCGGAAGTCAGGACTAAAATAACGATGTGGTTATGACCAAAATACAGATTTCTTGCCAACTTCCAAATATATCAGATAGCACAAAAACCTGGTGATATGAAATCAATATCTGAAGTTAGCGCCCCGGGAAGATTTGAGCATATCGCAATATTTTCTATATCTTGGGCACATAGCCGTATAAAATCTGGAAATAAGAATGCAGGGCCAGAACTGACCCTGCATAGCGGTAAATCTTATTATGGAAAAACGATTATTTTACGGCTTCTTTCAAAGCTTTACCGGCAACAAACTTCGGCACCTTGCATGCCGCGATATTGATCTCTTGCCCTGTCTGAGGATTTCTACCCATACGAGCCTTCCTATCAGCTACCTTAAAGGTCCCGAACCCCACTAATGATACGGGCTCTCCATTCTCCAAAGCCGTGGTAATGCTCGAGAGAACACACTCCACAACCGCCTGTGCATCTTTTTTAGTGTTTACTACCTTAGCAACCTCGTTGACCAAATCTGTTTTATTCATACTTTTCTCCTTGTTTTGAACCGGCCACAATTTTAGTTCAGTAACTACAATATTCTTTAAAATCCATTGATAGCACAGAGCCGCGTATGTGCATATTCAAAGGTTAGAAAATAAGAAAGCGGGGCCCTTGCCGAACCTGCATGGGGCAGAGAGCTTTCCTGCACACCTAATAATTAATTTTACTATTCAACAATTTCCAAAACTGTACGCTTTTTTATCTTGGCAGAAGCAGCATTTAATATGGTTCGTGTGGCTTTAGCATTTCGGCCCTGTTTCCCTATTATCTTCCCAAGATCCTCTTTAGCCGCTTTAATCTCCAATACCGTGACCTGCTTGCCCTCTACTTCTGAAATAACTATTTGTTCAGGATGGTCAACCAATGCCTGAATTATGCGCTTGGTCAGCTCTTTCAAAGCTATATATCCCTGGTCAGCAGTTAAGAATTAAAAAGCTCTATTGGTTCTGGGAAACTCACTATGGGGAGGATTCTTTCAGCCACAATAGAATACCATGAGGTGTTCTGGCATTGCAACTATTCTTATTCATGAGAAAGGTATTAATCGGCATATCGGGACGCGGTTTGGGGGTACCCTGTACAGGTGCTTAGCTTGGGGTATCTTGCCACAAAACCAATATATCACTCTTACCAAAAACTTGTGATATTTACAATTTTATGGGGTCCGGCAAGGATTTGATATGATGAGAATATCTGAATGGCGGATTATTGCCAAGATTTATAGTCCAGCGTCAAACGATGTCGACCGGGGCATAATGGTCGTAATCCTCATCCTGCATCGGACAACTTTTCTTTCTCGATTGTAACCTGAGGGCTATGCTCTGTCGTGATCACTTCCGACTCGAGCATCTTGCCGTATTCGGTATCATTTTACTCTCAGGGCAAATGCTATCAAATACAAGCGCGTGAACCATAAATTGATGCTATCCATAAAGCATGGGCATATACCTCAATTATCCTCAGGATATAGATACTTCTCCTCTACCGGTGCTGTCGGAAATGGAATAATTTTATTGCACCTCTCCAGACTGGGTTTCAAATAGGGGCTGATTCGCTCCTGGACCAGGCGAGCCAGTTTTTTATCTTCTACCTTTTTGGCATCCCATAGCATCTGCCGGTAAAGATCGACATAGTTGATCATTTGACTTCCCCCGCGGTGCCCTCTTTACTGGTTAACTGCGACTGCCACCCACTGGGTTGCCAGCCAGGCTGCAACCCTTTTAAGATATAATCAGTTAGCTCTTCGTCACCCAGTACCAAGCAGAAAATAGTTTTTTATTATCCGCTTTTGATATACTGGAATACCTAACTTACCAACGATGAATTGTCGGGTAATTTTAAAATGGTTCTGGGTGCAACCCAAACCTTAAGCGGTGACTTGATCAACCCGATCAGATGCTTGGATCCAGGCATCACGTTTTTGCACCTTGGGCTGACGTTGCTTTACACAATAATTTCAATAATTTTTGGCTAAAAAGATCACACTTGACAGGCAACTCCATTTGTCATAAAGGTATTTATATAAACCCCTTTATAATATGTTGAAATAAACTATGTCAAGAAAAACTCAATTTACCGCTGATGACATTGTGAAGGCCGCGTTTGAATTGGTCAGGGAAAAGGGTTTAACGGGGCTGTCCGCTCCGTCAGTCGCCCAAAAAATGGGCTGTTCGACCATGCCCATCTACTCCAATCTTAAAAATATGCAAGCCCTGGAAGACGAGATTGTCCAAAAAGTCTGGTGTTTGCTCAAGGAATACGAGAGCAAAACCTATACGGGGGATACCTGGATAGATCTGGCGGTCGGGTACGTATTGTTTGCCAGGGATGAGCCCAATCTATTTGAGTGCATGCATAGCGGGCGAAACCTGGATCTGCGATACGAGCTGCATGAAAAACATTGGCAATGGCAAGACGAACGCCTTGATAATTACTCTGAATTCAGAGAGCTGGACGAGGAGCAACGCATGCGGGTTCGTTATGCGCGTGCTATGTTGAGCCATGGTGTCGCTACATCGCCCAATACGGAATTCAATAGATTTCTCGTCGACAATGCTGAAATTTTAGCGGGCTTCATGACCAATGCAAGTCGCGCATTGTTGAATGGTTTTAAAACCCTCCCGCCTCTCGACGATGCCAAAAGACGATTAATTGAGGAAAGGACAAGTAGATATAAACCATCTTAGATCGTTAAAGACCAACCCTTGACAAATTGTAGACCGAACCTTCAATTCCCCTGGGAAGAACCGACATGTTTAGCCGAAATGTTGTGAGCCGTGTGCAAATCTTCTGTCAGGCCGATACGCTGGATATAAGCATGGCTCGGCTGAGATGCCGCGAACCCAAGCACCCGTGGTGAATTCCTGCAAAGGGAAAAAGCCGCAAGGGCATTTTTACTACACCTGCCACTCAATGAGTTCGAGGTCGGTTGGATCGCTAAAGCCTTTCAAGATTTTTGAGCCGATCGATTTGAAGGTTACGTCCTTTCCCAGGCAGAGCTCACGGACAACTCGGGCCGCGATGATTTGACCGGGTTCACCGCAGTCACAAATGCGGGAAGTGAGGTTAACCGTCGATCCGAAGAGGGCATCCCCATCGATGACCGGTTCACCGGCCCCGATTCCAACCCGGGCTTGAATCGCTATATCGTCTGCCCGGTTCAAGTTGTCCTTGGTTAGCTTGCGCTGGATTGACATGGCACATTTCACCGCAGCGTAGGCGGATTCAAAGCTAATCAAAAAACCGTCCCCGGCGCGGTCGATTTCGCGCCCACCGTTTTCCGTAAGCACTTTGCGTATCACTGCTCGATACCTTTGCACCAACTCAAGGGCGGCCGAGTCCCCCAGCGTCTTGGTAATGTCGGTCGAGCTCACCATGTCGACGAACATAATGGCCCTAAAGGCACTATCCGCTATCGGTTTTTCAGCGGCGGTTTCCGGGTCGGTGATCCGGCCTAGAAACTGGGCCACCGCGCCACCATCAACCTCAATTATTTGATTGGGGATCAGGCCATGCGCTTCTTTGTGCATATCACGTACCGAATTTTCCGATGGGGCCTCGACCAGGCAAAATACGGCTCCCCGGGCCTCATCGAACCAGTAGGTAAGCGCGCGGCACTGATGACGCTCCTGAACGGCAAGGTCGCTTTGGTGCGCAATTGCCGCTTCCTCAGCGGTTACCCCCTGAACGTTATGTCTATCCATGAAAAGTGGCATGTCTCCTCCTGCATTTCTTACTAGTAAGGAAAAAGGCGGCCCAATTTCCGTCAAATTGATGAATACAGATGTGTATCGCCTGAAGCCTGCTGGGCGGCCGGATGTTTATTGGTGCAACCCACGTAAGTGGTCAGTCGCCCCCGGGGCAAAGTTGAGACCCTTAGCGGAATTTGGCTTGATGTGAAGGTGAGGAGGCTCCCGAAACTTCACCAAACACGGATTGATATAGAAGGTTTGTTATTATCGTAGGATTAGACCACCTTGCGAGATGTCAAGGTTCCGGTGGTAAAAAGACCCGTGATCCATAAGCGGATCTTTTTGATCCAGGGATCGTGGGGCTGTGCAGAAGGGCCCTCGGTTAGGGTGCCCGGTTGAACGAAGAGCTGCATCCCGGATCTATTTGTGCAGCAAACTGAGAAAGTCGGCCGCCTGGTCATTATCGATCCCGCCTTTGGCCTGCGCAATGCCGGTCGTATCCACGCCGAGGCGGCTGTAGAGGGCCTTTAGCTCCGGAACTTGAGCGGCGATGTGCTCGATGTGGGCCGCAACGGTGTCCACGTCACCCCGGGTAATGGGGCCGGTCAAAGCTTCCGGGATGCCGATTTTTTCAATATTGTTCAAGGTGCCGTCGATGAGCGGCTTCAGGATTTTAAAACCATCAGCAGGCTTTATACCGGCGGCTTCCAGCAACTTGAGGGCCAGATCCAGAACGGTTACCAGGTAGTTGGAGGCGGCCACGGCGGAGGCATGGTAGAGGGTTTTGCCGGCGGTTTTGATGGTGTGTACCTGGGCGCCGAGATCGGTTGCCAGACGGGTTGCGCGGGCAACGGCCTGATCGTCGCCCTCCACTGCCATGTTGATGCTTTGAAAGGGGTTGATATCCGTGCGGGCAGCGGCAAAACTTTGCAGCGGGTGCATCGAACCGATGACGGCGCCGGTAGCCTTGGCCGGGGCCAGGATGGTTGAGGGCAGGGCCCCGCTGCAGTGAAGGACCGCGGCACCTTCGCGGTAACCGTTGCTTTCGGCAATCAGTGCTCCGGCTGCGGCAATGACGTCATCCGGCGTGGTAAGCAGAATAACTTCTGCGGTCTGGGCTGCTTCACTGGATGAAGGTGCCGGATCAGGGCCGTCAATCAGACGGGCGGTATTTTCCGCGGAAGTACGGGTTTTGCTGAACAGGCCGCTGATCCGGTAACCCGCTTTGGTAAGAAAGTAGGCCAGCGAGGTGCCGACCTTGCCGCAACCTATAATAGCAATGTCCGGTTTCATGTCTTTTACCTGCTTGCAAAATGTAATGTTACCAAAGGGTGGGATTCTTTTTTATGTCACTCTGAGCAAAGCGAAGAGTCCCTCACATCAGAGACAATGTTCCCTCGTGGGAGGTTCTTTCAGCCGTCGTAGCTGCGCCGCCATGGCGAAGTCGGCTTGTCGCTGGACTCCTCAGAATGACACAATTCTGATAACCGACACTAATAGCAGTGTTCATCAGCCGGGAAGCTACCATCCGCAACTTCCTTTGCGTAATCCGCAACAGCCTCCCGGGCAGCATCAGCCAAGCGGGCGTACTGCTTGACAAACTTGGGCAGATGGCGGTCGTTAAGCCCGAGCATATCGTGCAGCACCAGGATCTGACCGTCACAGTCCGGTCCGGCCCCGATACCGATTGTCGGGATATTCAGGGTGTCTGTAATCTTCTTGGAGATGTCTCCGGGGATGCCTTCGAGAACCACGGAAAATGCCCCGGCGGCTTCGACCTTGCGGGCATCGTCAAGCAGGCGCTCCTCATCGCGCTGGACTTTGAACCCGCCCATCTGATGCACGGATTGCGGCGTGAGACCGATATGGGCCTGCACCGGTATGCCGGCGGCGGTAATCGCGGCAATCACGTCGCTGACATCGGCACCGCCTTCCAGTTTGACTGCGGCCGCATCTGCCTCTTTAAGGAAACGACCGGCATTTTCCACGGCCTGGGTAAGTCCGGCCTGGTAGGACATGAAGGGCATGTCGCCCACCACCATGGCCCCTTGGGCGCCCCGGGCTACGATTCTGGTATGGTACAGCATCTCATCCATGGTGACCGGCAGCGTGCTCGTGCCGCCCTGGACAACCATGCCCAGTGAATCGCCGACCAGGATGACATGAACCCCGGCATCCGCCACGATTTTGGCGAAAGGAAAATCATAAGCGGTAAGGGCGACGATTTTCTCTCCATCCTGCTTCATTTTGATAAGTTTGGTGGTGGTGATCTGTGCTTGCATGGCGACACCTCTTTGGTGGTTACGTGTCGGGGTAAAGAGTGGGTTGATTATGGGTCTATAACCAAAACAGTGGGAAACGGCAAGTCACACCTGGTTAGGTCCTAAAAAGGTGAGCCCCGGCCGCACCTCTTTATTGACCGATAGGATAAGTGCATGCATAGCAAATTATTATGATAAATCCAACTATGCAAGTTTTTGTTATGTTAAAATTATTTCTAATATTCAACTTTTCCGAAAGTCGTGCCTGGATATCGGGATAAAAATATATAGTTGTTGACTCTCCGCGCAAGCCTGGGATAAAAATACAGGTTATTCAAAAAAATCAGAAAAGGGAATAGCGAAACGCATGATACAGTTGATCAGAGGGTTCAAAGATGTCCTGCCGGGTGAATCGGAATTGTGGCAGCATATTGAACAGACCGCCGCGGCCCTGTTTACCGATTTCGGTTTCAAGGAGATCCGGATCCCCATCATGGAACGCACCGAGCTTTTTGCCCGTAGTATCGGTGAAGATACGGATATCGTTGAAAAAGAGATGTACACCTTTCCGGACCGCAAGGGTGATTTGATCACTTTGCGGCCCGAGGCCACGGCGTCCATCTGCCGGTCCTATATCCAGCACAAGCTCTATGCCGCCGATCCCGTGAAGAAATATTTCACCATCGGTCCCATGTTTCGGCGGGAAAGACCGCAAAAGGGCCGCTATCGGCAATTTTACCAGCTGGATGCGGAAGTGTTCGGGAGCGCTTCGCCGTATGTGGATGCCCAGTTGATCTACATGCTGAAAATTCTGTTTCACCGCCTGGGTGTGACCGATATCATGGCCCATATCAATTCGCTGGGCTGTCCGGAATGCCGCCCCGATTTCAGGGACGCCTTGCTGGCTTACATAACCGGCAAGGAAGCCGAGCTTTGTGCGGACTGCCGCCGGCGCAAGGATAAAAACCCTCTGCGGGTTCTGGACTGCAAGGTTCCCGCGTGCCGGGAGGCTATGGCAGCGGCCCCTTCGATTCTCGATCACCTCTGCGATGCCTGTCACGTTCACTTCGAAACAGTGAAAACAGCGCTGGAGAATCTGCAAACGCCTTTTACCATCGACAAGCGCCTGGTCCGGGGACTTGATTACTATACCCGTACCACGTTTGAGATGCAGACGGGCAGTCTCGGTGCCCAGAGTGCCGTTGCCGGCGGCGGGCGCTATGACGGCCTGGTGAAGTTACTGGGCGGGCCAGAGATTCCGGCTACCGGATTTGCCATCGGGTTTGACCGGCTGGCGGAAATCGTGGCCCAGGCCGGCGAGACGTATGTCGTCGATCCGGACCTGTATGTGGCGGCGCTCGGGGAAGCAGCCCTCCCCCTGGCGTTTGCGTGGATCGCAAAACTTTCCGAGGCGGGCATCCGGGCGGAAATGGATTTTGAAGGCCGCAGCCTGAAGAGCCAGATGAAGCGGGCCGATCGTCTGAGAGCGGGCCATGTCCTCATCGTCGGTGATGATGAAATTAAGAAGAAAACAGCTATTTTACGGAATATGATGTCCAAAGCACAGGATGAAGTGCCTTTCGAAGGGCTCCTGGAGACCTTGGGCGCCAGACTGGGGAAAAAGGAGTAAGCAAACAGTGACACCTGACAAGCTCGGCGAGATGCGCAGAACCCACGGTTGCAATGAACTGGGGAAAGAAGATATCGGCAAGGAAATTGTACTTATGGGATGGGTGCAGCGTCGACGCGACCATGGGGGCGTCATATTTGTAGATCTCCGGGATCGCGATGGTCTGACGCAGGTGGTGTTCAACCCCGAGATCAATCCTGGGGTGCATGCCAAGGCCCACGTCATCCGGAGCGAATATGTCCTGGGGGTCCGGGGCGAGGTCACGGCGCGCCTGGAAGGGATGACTAACCCGAATCTGGCGACCGGTGAAATCGAGATCATGGTGTCTGAATTGAAAATCCTGAACCCGGCCAAGACCCCGCCGTTCATGATTGAAGACAAGATCGATGTTTCCGAGAACGTACGGCTCCAGCACCGGCATATCGATCTGCGCCGCCCCCAGCTGCAGCAGAATATTGTCCTGCGACACAAGATTTCAGCGGCCGTACGGGAGTATTATAACGGCAATGGTTTTTTGGACATCGAAACCCCGGTCCTGACCAAAAGCACCCCGGAAGGTGCCCGCGATTATCTCGTCCCCAGCCGGGTCAACCCCGGCAATTTCTACGCGCTGCCGCAGTCACCGCAGTTGTTCAAGCAGCTGCTTATGATCTCCGGGTACGATCGCTACTACCAGATCGTGAAGTGCTTTCGGGATGAAGACCTGAGGGCCGATCGCCAGCCGGAGTTCACCCAGATAGATGTTGAGATGTCCTTTGTGGGCGAAGAAGATGTCATGGCGACGGCCGAGGGCATGATGGCCAAAATTTTCAAGGAAGTAAAAGGGATCGATCTGGTAACCCCTTTTCCGCACCTGGAGTATGCCGAGGCCATCGACCGGTTCGGGCTGGATAAGCCCGACACCCGCTTTGAACTGGAACTGAAAGACATATCCGATATCGTGGCCGATGCCGGGTTCAAGGTGTTTGCCAGCGTGGTTAAAAAAGGCGGCATTGTAAAAGCCCTGAATGCCAAGGGCTGCATCGATTTTACCCGCAAGGAGATCGATGACCTGACGGATTTCGTGGCTGTTTACCGGGCCAAGGGCCTGGCCTGGATAAAGGTCCGGGAAGATGCCTGGCAGTCCCCGATCGCCAAGTTCTTCACCGATGAAGAAAAGACGGCCCTGGCCGAAAGGCTCGATATGCAGCCGGGCGATCTGGTCTTCTTCGTCGCGGACCAGCCCAGCGTGACCAACGAGGCCCTGGGCCACCTGCGGAATCATCTGGGCAGCAAACTTGGCTTGATCGAAGAGAACACCTTCAATTTAACCTGGGTGACTCGATTCCCGTTGATGGAATACGACGAGATCGAAAAACGTTACCAGGCCCTGCACCATCCGTTCACGGCCCCTCTCGAAGAGGATTATGACTTGCTGGAATCCGACCCGGCGACCGCGCGTTCCCGGGCCTATGACCTGGTACTCAATGGGCACGAAGTCGGCGGGGGCAGCATCCGTATCCACCAGCTGGCCCTCCAGGAGAAAGTCTTTGCCGCGCTGGGCATGGACCGGGAAGAATATACGGCCAAATTCGGCTTTCTGCTGTCCGCCCTGGAATCGGGCGCCCCGCCCCACGGCGGCATCGCCTTTGGTTTCGATCGCCTGGTGATGATCCTGACCGGTCAACCCTCGATCCGGGATATCATCGCCTTTCCCAAAACCCAGAAGGCCGCCTGCCTGCTGACCGAAGCGCCCTCCGAGGCCTCGCGGGTGCAGTTGGAAGAGCTTTCCTTGAGGATTCGCAAACTGGCCGAAGATAATCAGGCTTAAGCCAGGTTCAGTGATTCAGTTTATGAACGCCCGTCCATCAGCAGTTCTTTTGGACGGGCGTTTTTTTTTGCGTCAATTTATGCGGATACGGAGTTGCGGGTTCAAAATGTTTATAAAACAAAAAACCAAAATCAATACATCGCGCAGAGGCGCCAAGACGCAGAGAAGTTCAAGAGCCAGGTGTTGGTCGCGCCTACGCGCGAAAACCCTGTAGTTGAAGAATTAATGGTTTTCCCGGCGAAGCCGGAAGGTTCAGTGCCTTTCTCTGCGTCTCTGCGCGCGAAACAGGCCTTGTTTTTTGTATAGATTTTATTTATTGTACGAATCGATAATCTATATGAGAATACCAGAACTGGAGATTCCATGGACCTCTGGAGACTAAACATATTTGTCAAGGTGATCGATTCCGGCAGTTTTTCCAAGGCTGCGGACCAGGTGCTGCTTACCCAGCCCACGGTCAGCAGTCATATCAACGACCTCGAGGCGCACTACGGCTGCCGCCTGATTGACCGCCTGGGCAAAGAAGTAGCCCCGACCCGCGCGGGCCAACTGCTGTATAACTATGCCCGTAAATTGATTGCCCTCCAAAATGAAACCGAATCGGTCATGGCGGACTACCACGGAAAAATGCGCGGCCACCTCAATATCGGCGGCAGTACCATTCCCGGCGAATATATTCTGCCCGCTGTCATCGGCCGCTATACGGCTGATTACCCCGAGGCGAAAGTCTCCCTATCCATCGGCGACACCCGCCAGGTAACCGCGGATGTTCTTTCCGGTACCCTGGAGTTTGGCATCGTCGGCGCCCTTACGAAAAACAAGAAGCTGATCCAGGAAGAGGTCACTACGGACAAGTTGCGTCTGGTGGTTCCAGCGGATCACAAGTGGGCCGCACGCAAGCGGGTGTCTATCAAAAACTTGCTCACCGAACCGTTTATCATCCGTGAGCGGGGATCCGGCACGCTGCAGGCCCTGCTCGACAGCTTGTCCGCAGCCGACCACAAGAGCGGCGCTCTAAACATCGTGGCCGAAATGGGCAGTACGACCGCCGTGATCCAGGGTATCAAAAACAAGGTGGGCCTGTCAGTTCTTTCTACCCTGGCTGTCCAGGAAGAATTGCAGGCCGGTCACCTGAAGGCTCTGCCGGTTGCGGGTTTGAACCTGCAGCGCAGCTTTTATCTTACCATCAATAAGCTCCGCACCCTTTCACCGCTAAGCAAAGCGTTTATGGCCTACTTGAAATAGAGAACGGGACAAGCGGATACCTGGTTCTAAAATAGATGCCCGATGGTCTGGCGGTCGTATTTCCCGGAAGCCGTTACCGGCATTCTTGAGATGACCCGGATGGCGCGCGGATGGGCCCAGGGCTCGAGGGCTTGAGAGAGATGACGGCGGATGTTATCGCCGGGCAGGTCTGTTTCCACCAGGGCCAGGATTTCGTTGCCGCGGCCGGTTGCCACCGGCCGGGCGAAAACCAGGGCATCCCGCACACCTTCCAACTGCAGGATCCGATTGCGGATGTCGGCCAGATCCACCCGCCGGCCGCCGACTTTTATGACACCATCCGCCCGGCCGATGACCGTGAAGGTGCCATCCCGGCCGGCGGCCACCCGGTCAGCCGCCTCGAAAAAGCCCTGCCTGTCGAACTTCAGCTGCGGTGAGAGGAACCGCGAACGAACCTTTAGCCGTTCATGCTCTACGCGGATATCTACGCAGTCAAATGGTGCGAAGCCACCCTTGCCGGCGGCCCGACATCGGGAAGCAATACCGCCGGTTTCGGTTGAGCCGTACACATCATATATGGGCACACCGGTAGCCGCGGTAAAGTTGTCGGCATCGGTGTCCGCCAGGGGACTGGCCGAAGAGAATGCCATGCGCAGGTGATGGCTGTCCGGCAGATGATTCTTCAAGGCTCTATAGTAGGCGGGCACGGTGACCAGGATCGTGGGCGCCTGGTCCCGGATAGCGGCGGCCAGTTCACCCGGAAATGTAGGCGTGACCTCCAGAACAGCGGCCTTGGCCAGCAGCGGCACCAGGACTGCATAGAGCAGGCCGTAAATGTGAAACGGTGGTGAGGTGGTCAGTACCCGGTCGCCGGTGGAAACCCCAAAAGCCTTTTGCAGGTAATCCGCTTCGCTGAGCAGGTTGCCGACTGTCTTGGTCCACAACCGGGGCGTGCCGGTGGAACCACCGGTGAACAGTTGCACCCAGGGAGCTTCCGGCGCCAGCGCGGAAGTAAACTGTAAATCCATGCCGGTAGAAGGCAGGCTGTCAAACTCTACCGTGCGGGTGCCTTTCGGCAGGGGATAGGTTTGGTCCACAATGGCCGTTTCAAACTGGGTGAGTTGCTGCAGGTCTGCCAGAACGCGCCGCGAGTAGGCATGCGGCAGCAACAGGGGTGGACCCCCGGCCAGGGTTGCCAGCAGGGCGGCGGCCGCCACGGTGCGATCCGCCGTGCACAGGCAGACCGGATGGGGTGGCGCTGGGGATGCCGGCCGGGTGTCATCCAACCTTCGCCGCAGGCTGGTTGCCCGGGCGTAGAGCGTACCGTAGTCGGTATCCGGCCGGCCGAATAACCGGCCGGCCTCGGGCGGTGCGCTGATCAACTGGTGCGCCAGGCGGCGAGCAGTATCGTTATGATCCTCAATTGTGCTCATGTTTGTCTTTCCATTACCGGCCGGCCGATCAATTCTTCCAGGGGCACAATCGTCAAACCTTTGGATTTCAGGCCGGCGACGATCTGTTTGACTTCACCCAGCCAGGTGGCGACACCGCCTTTACGTGTCGGTTTCAGATCGTGCAGCATGAGGATATCGTCACCCCGCACCTGCTTGAGGGTCCTGTGGGCCAAGTGCCGCAGGCGCCGGTTGCCCCCGTCCCAGGCGCGGAACCGAAATGTAACCGCGTACAGGCCCAGGTGAGACAGCACCCGGCCCAGGCCGGGCGTCGTGATACCGGCTGCCGGCCGGAAAGCCAGCGGCCGGATATCGAATGCGGCCAGTGCTTCCTGAACTCGTGCAACCTCCCGGTGCAACAGCTGCGGCCCCCGCAGCAAGGCCGTAAAACTGTGGCGGTAGGTATGATTCCCGATGCTGTGACCAGCGGACAGAATGTCCCGGACGAGATCCGGGTAAGTTTCCACCTTCCAACCGGTTACAAAGAAGGTCGCCGTGATGCCCTGCCCGGCCAGGAAATGAAGCAGGGCCGGGGTGGTATCGGGGTCGGGGCCGTCGTCGAAGGTCAAGGCTACCTGTGGTCTTCCGGTGGCACCCCGGCTGACAACCGGCAGGAAGAATCCCAGCCATGGTAAAAAAGGTGCCGTCAGGCAGGTCAGGACAAACAGGACCAGGGGGACGACGGCCAGCCGCAGGTCAACCACGGCCAGCCCAAGAGCCGCGGCAAATGCCGCCAGGCCGCACCAGACCGCGGGTGGCAGCCGACCGGGTGTCGCGGCGGCCGTCATGATCCCCCGTCCTTTGCCGCCGGTCTGGCAATAAACCAGTGCAACTCCCCATGTTTGCCTGAAGGGGCCTGCTTTTCAAGATGATATCCGGCCGTCGCCAACAGGTCAGCGGTTCGGGTCAGGCTCCGGTAGAAAGCTGGGGTCTGATTCAACTTCATTTTCAGGTTTTCGAACCACCAGGTCCATGGCCGGGAACGGGTCGGCGGGATGACCGCGCGCACGACCAGCAGCCCGTTGGCCGCCAGTTTTTCACGAATGCGGGTCAAGGTCAGCTGCCAGTCCCCATCGTTTAGAAAGTGGTTCATGTCCAGCATGAAAGCCAGGTCCACCGGGCCCGGCGATTCCGGGATCGCCGGTGCGGCACCCTGGGAAATCTGTCCGCGCGCGCCCAGGGCCAGGGCAGCCACACGGACACGGTCGGGTTGCGGTTCGATACCGTAAAGGCGGGATGACGGGTAACGTTTGAGCAGCCAGCTGCCCGGGACCCCGTACCCGCAGCCGATGTCGATGATGTGGCGCATCCGGTCACCATCCGGCAGCAGGTGGTTGAGTTCCGCAAACATCGGATCATACTTGAGTTTAAAACGCGCAAACAGGCGCGGGTAGGCTTCCATGTGCCGGTAGCGATTGGCGGGATCCAGTACCACCGGGTCATCCGGTTCAGGCGGGCTTTCAAAACGACCCTTCAAGTACGGTGGTAAAATCGGGAACGCCCCGATCAGGCAATATCCGATCCCCAGAAAAGAGACGATGCCGGCGCTTTTGAGGGTGTTGTGCTCGGCCCCGCAGATGACGCCAAAACCTATCAAAGTAGACGCCGCCGCCATAAAGATCGCCATGCGGGTCAGCCCGAAAAGCGGGTGGCTGAAATCCTGGTAACGTTGGTAGGCGCGCACCATGAAAAGGGTATAGTCCACGCCCATCCCGAAGACGATGATGGCCAGCATCAAGGCCGGAATATCCAATTGCCTACCCAGCAGGCCCAGGGTGCCCAGGGTGCAGCTGAAAGAAAAGAGCAGCGGCAAGAGTGCCCATAGCGTTAATTTGAGATCCGCGAAGAAGATCAGCAGGAGCACGACTACGCCGACACCGACAATCAGCAGCATCTTCAGGAACGTTGCGAAGAGCAATTCACCCAGCCGGGCAGAGAATAAGGCCGGATCGAAGATCTTCACGAAGTCGTTCAGGCGGTCGTGCAGGCGGGACCCATCGTAATTCCGGCCGGGTGTCAGGCCGGTTCCCTGCCGGTAGCGGCCTGTCTCGGGATCGGCTGACAGGCCCAGCAGCGGAAAAAGCGCGGCCGGTATGGCTGGGGCGGCCGTGTTCGCCGCGGGGTCATCCAGAACCTTGATAAAAGGGTCAAAGGCCGCTTTGGCAAAGCCGAGTCGCGCCCCTTCGCTTTCAAGGGCCGCGCGGACCATGGCAATGCGCTGCGGCTGCCAGAAAGACTGCCAGGCGGCCAGGTTGCCGGCTGCCCGCCGGGAGCCAGGAAAAAAGCGGGATGCCGTAATACCGCCGGTAAGGTGTCCGGCGGCCGATTCCTGTTCTAGAAAATCAAGCAGGCGGTCATTTTTTTGTTGCAGCGTGGTGACACTGTCGGCCTCAACCAGCAGGTGTACCCGTTTAAAAATATTGCCCCAGGTTGCCTGCAGCATGGCGTCCGCATCGCGCGTGGCCCGGCTGATGCTGTTCATGGCGTTCAAATCGGTGTTAAACCGCAGGTCAAAGGCCAAAGGCAGGGCCGCGGCTAGAATCAAGGCCGCGAAGGCTATTTTTTTTCCACCGCCAGCTGCCCGGTCGACCAGGCGGCTTAGCAGGCGTTGCTTTTCCGGCGCTTTTCCGGGCAGCCCCGGAAGGATACGTGGAAACACGGTGTGGACGAATAAGAAGGAAAACCCGATTCCCAGGGCCGTGAACAGGCCCAGCTGACGGAAGACCGGGAAGCCGCTCAGTCCGAGGATCGCAAAGGCGCCCACAGATGTCAGCGCGGCCAACAGACCAATGGCCTTGATTTCCCGGGAGGCCTGGCGGCCGGTGGTCGCCCGGCCCGAGTCCACAAACAGGAGAAAAGCGATACCATGGTCGACCGTGATCGAAATGATTGCCCCGCCAAATCCCAGTACCATGATGGAAATATGGTCGTTGAATAGGGCAAATACGAAGAATGCCAGGCTGGTTCCCGCCAGGGCCGGCACCAGGGCCAGCAGGCCGATGAAGGGGCGCGAGAATCCCAGCAGCAGGAGCAGGGCGATACCGACGGTCGCCCCGATAAGGGCGCGCCCGACATCCTTGCGCACGATGGTCTCGTTGTCCAGGGCCGCACGGTAGGCACCGACTGGAGTCAACGTGACGTCCTTTCCGGCAATATCCGGATCAACCCCCATATCTTGTATCAGGGCCGCTATACGGACGGCATACCGGGTATCTGTACCCGAGTGCCGGGGGGATGCCAGCACCAGGCTGTGTTTTCCGTCCTCCGATATGAGCCTCTGTTTATAAAGGCGGCCGGTTGTCTGCGGCATCAAGCGTGCCAGGTCGGCCAGGAGCAGGTTGCGCAGTCCCAGCGGATCGCGGCTGATCAGTTCGGCCTGGCCAATACCTTCCAAACCATGCAGTCTCTGCATGGCTTCCTCGAGAGATTTTCGAATATTGGGTGTGGAAAGCAGGGGCCGGATGTCCTGTTCAAGCTCAGCGGCGGTAAACAACCGCGGCAATTGCCGGGCCACCTGGAAGACCAAATCCGTAACGCCCCGGCGGGTATCTTCAAACCCGACCGCCGTAAACAGACCGCTGTTTGCCAGGGCCTGCTCGACCCGGGTGCTGATGGACACCAACCGATCCGGATTGCTTTCCGGGATGGCAATATCGATGGCAATGCGGTCCTTTACCGGGTGGTGCTTGAAAATATAGACAGCGTCGGCGATGACAGGCTCGTTCGTCGGCAGGGACGCCACGATATCGGTGTCGATAGCAATCCTGGTGTAGCCGCCAAAGGCCAACAGCCCGATGGCTACAAATACAGCCGCCAACCATGAAAGGTTGATGCCATTTTGTGATGAATCGGTCATATGCTTGCTGTCACCAATGCCAGGCCAGCCATAGCACTGCGGCAATCACCAACAGGTGCAGCGCTATGATGGCGGTCTTGTGGCGGTGAAAGGTTTCGTTCATTTTCTGGATAAATTTCAAGCCCCCACACAGCCGCCGGAATTTTTCCAGGCCCCGGTGGTTGGCATTGTCCGAAGCGGCATTGCTCTGAAAGGCAAAGGCCGGGTATACAGCGAATTTTTCTTCCGCCAGGCCCGCCAGCATAGCATCAAATGGTACCTGGCGCCATTTTTCATCCACCAGTTCGACGGCCAGGGAGCGTTTGATTGCATACGCGTGCGCCAGGCTGCGGTAGTCCACGCTGAGAACGTTTGGGTTGCCTGTCCGGCGGCTGCCGGTTACCAGGCATCCGAGAAAGAGCAGCCGGCAGTGTTCGTGCACGTTGAAAAATGAGACGGCGGACTGCCAGGCCGCTCGGCTGAAGTCATCAAAAACAATATCATCCTCGAAGATGAGAACGTGCTCAGCCCCGGCGGCCAGCCCCTTGGCAATGCAGGCCAGGTGGGATTCCCAGATCCCCTGCTCATTGTTGGTGGGATGCCTGGTAACGTTGACGAACTCAACCCGGTCTGCCAGACCGACGGCGGCAAATTGCCGGTGTGCTTCCCGGCGGCGGTCCGACCGTTCACTCAGCGAGATGCAGTAAACCGCCTCAAAAAATGACCAGTCATCGCTCCGTTTGCTGTCTGTTGTGGCCTTTGATTCCATGCGGGTCAACCGGTTTCTAAAGAATGTCTTGATTGCCAAGTCCAGTATGATTATATGGTTGCAGCCTATGACTGTATTCCAGACACCGATCAAGAAACTGCTGCTCTACCTGTCGCAAAGATCTTTTGTGCGTCGCGCCATCGCCGATAAAGCGGATCTGTCCGCCTTTAACGGGCCGCCGTCTTTGAAGGTTATTGTCGGTGTGGCGGCGATACTTTTCAGTTACGTGATCGGCTGGCCGGCGGTCACCTTTCTCGGCGGCGTAGCCGTATACTTTGAACAACCCCTGATCGCCGCCATCGGCGGACCGCTGATTTACGCCCTATCCCACCTGGTGTTCCTGGCGGGCATGTACCTGGCCGGGGCCGAGTACACCTGGATTTTTCTGCGCTGGGCAACTAGGGCCGCCATGCTTAAAATGCTGCGCAAATACTCTCTGCCGCTGCCCTCATAAACCAAACAGGGTGAACAGGTGCGCGTCCACCACCGCGGGTTTCACCCGGCCGGACCCCAGATCCCGAACCTGCAGCCGGCTTGTCTCGACACCCAGCCTTGTCACCCGGACCTGTTCCCAGGCCTGTGCCAGCGGTACGTCCAGAGCCTTGGCCGCAGCCTCCTTGGCGGACCATATTCTCAAGACTGCCGCGGCCTCACCTTCGGCGAAGCCGCGCAGCAGGGTTTCTTCAGATGCATCGATAAACTGCCGTTGGTTGCGCAAGGCCTGAATTGCTTTGTCTTCGACATCGATGCCGATCGGTCTGTCGGCGGCCACCGCCACCGCGAAACGACTGTCATGGGAAACTGAGCAATAGGGCGTCTTTGTGTGACCGGCCACCGGGCAAACCGGTCTGGGGTTGTCCGGCAATACCGTGTTGATCTCAGTGGGGGCCCGTAATTCCATGTCATCGGAGAGGGCCCGGCTGATCCTTTTCAAGGCCAGACGAGCACCCAGGTAACTGCGTTTGCGCCTTGCGGCCATGGGGCCGTAGCTCTCAATTTCCTGTGGGCTGAGAGCGTGTTCGGCAAAGGGGGCCACAGCCGCAAGCTCGATCACCGCCATCTGCTGGACGTCTTTGGCAATGCCGGCCAGACGGGATTCGACTGCCGGTTTTTTTATCCAACCCGGCGGCTGGGTGCGGCCACCACTGATATCGCGCATCCTCACGCCTGACGACACTTCCGCAAGATTCCCCTGCCGATCATACAGGTAGATATCATAAATCAGTATGTCCCCGGAGATATCGCGGGGGCATGCCCGGGCAAAGTACGTGCTCTGCGGATTGGTTGGCTGCATGACCCAGCGGTGGTCCAGGGCAACGGGGAAAGCCACGATCTTGCGGGCGTACTGTCCCCAGGCACAGGCCGTATGAAAGGCGGCATCCAGCGGATAGGGAGAGCCCAGCACCAGGTCTTTACGGTCGTCGGGGGGCTGCGGCGAGCCCACCCGGGCAAGGGCGCCGTCACTGCCCAGAAACAGCGTATCGACGATATTGCGGTACGCACGGCCAAAGGGCACGAGTTCGGCGTAAACCGCCGATGGTGCGACCATGCGACAGATACCCTCGGGCGCGGCCGCCAGATCCAGGGGCAGGGTGGGCGCCGGCCCGCTCACGGGACCGATGGTCATCGTGGCATGTTCTTTGGTGCGGGTGATGGCGGCCTTCGGGGCCTGGGTCTTTGTCCGCAAAACGGCCTGGATCCGACCGTCCGGCAGCCGTTCCAGCTTGCTGTGAATCGCCGTATTTTGGGCGCCTGGATCCAGGAAGAGAAACTTATCGAAAGCGGCGGCACTGATTTCACGGGGGGTCAAGCCCGGATACTGTTTCCGGCTGAGGGCCGCCAGATTTTCCATGGCTTCAACAGCCGGCAGCACCGGCGCACCGGTTACGTGATGGTCTTTGAAGAAGGGCGGATGCGGCAGGCTGTCCGGCCGGATTGCGGATTGCACTATTTTGGAAACACTGTCCATAAATGGGCCGTTTTTTCATCAACCTCCACCGGCGTGGCGGAAGCGTTAATGGCGCAATGACGGGTAATGCCCTTGCAGACGATGTCGCCACTCTCCTTGTGGGTAATGACGTAGTCGAATTGCAGGCGCACCCGCTCCAGATGTGTGGGGCGCGTGTAGATAACCATGGCGTCATCGTAATAAAGGGGCCGGTAGTAATCGATATCCACTTTTATGATCGGGTAAACGTAGCCGCTGGCTTCGATCTCTTTGTAGGGGTAGGCCGCATCCCGCATCAGGGAGGCCCGGCCGTGTTCAAAATACCGCAGGTAGTTGGCGTGATACACCACCTGGGAACGATCCGTATCGGCGTAGAGGGTGCGCAGTTCGCAGCGGTGCCAGACCGTCTGGCTGGTTTTATCTCTGACATAATTGGGGTCCGCTTCGTAAGGTTCCGGCACAAAGGGTTCGGGCTTCACTTCAGGCTCCTTTAAAGACGATGCAGCAGTTGGTACCCCCAAAACCGAAGGCATTGGAGGGAAACAATTCGCAGGCTTGCCGCCGGGCCGTGTTCGGCACGAAATCTAGGTCTTTGAACGCGGGGTCGGGAAGGTGGTTGGCCGTCGGGAGCAGCAGGCCGCGCTGCAGGCCCTCGATGCCCAGGGCCGCCTCCAGGGCGGCGGAGGCACCCAGGGTGTGCCCGATCTGGGATTTGTTCGAAGAGACCGGAATGCGGTCCAGGGCGCCTCCGAAGACTTCCCGCAGGCTTTCTACTTCGGTGGCGTCGCCCTTGAAGGTCGAGGTGCCGTGGGCGTTGACGTAATCGATATCGGCCGGTTCGAGGCCGGCATCTGCAATGGCCTGGTGAATGGCCCGTACAATGGTTTCCCGGTTGGGCAGGGTAAAGTGGTGCGCGTCGGAGGACCAGCCGATGCCCAGTACTTCAGCCCGCGGGGTCAGCGCCAGACGCTGCAGGGCCGTTTCGGAGGCCAGCACCAGGACGGCGCCGCCTTCGGCCAGAACGATGCCGCGCCGGTCGATGCTGAAGGGTCGGCTGGCCTGGCCGGGATCATTGAAAGCCCGGTCATTGGGGCCGACTTTAATGGTGGCCCACATGTTGGCGAACCCCTGGATGATTTCCGGTATCAGACAGGTTTCCACGCCCCCGACCAGCGCGTATTCGCAATCTCCATCCCGGATCATGCGGGCCGCCGTGGCAATGGCATAGTTTCCGGAAGCGCAGGCTCCCTGGGGCGAGACAATCGGCCCGGTAAACCCGAGCAGCATGCCGGCCTTGCCGGCCGGCAGGTTGGCGCACAGGTTGGGGAGCAGATAGGGGCTTATCTTGGTGGGCCCCTGGTTGACGTATTTGTCCATGGCGATTCGATAGGCGTCGGTGCCGTTTAAGGCGGAACCGATCAGGCAGGCTGTCTGCGGGCCGGTTTCGGCGTCCATTTCAAGGCCGGCGTTTTCCAGGGCCCGCTTGCAGAGCACCATGGTTAAAAACACATAGTCCGCGTTCCAGTTGGCGGCATCTTTGCGATCGATGAAATCCAGTTCGCGCGGGTTCCAATCCGGGATCTCGCCCACCACGTTGCTGCGGGACCCGGTTTCGCAGCGGGTGACTTTTCGAAAACCGGTTTCACCGGCGGCCGCCCGGTCCCAGGTAGCGGCAAAGGTGCTGCCCAGGGCCGAAGCGGCTTCGTAGCCTACGACAAAAACTCGTCTGTTCAGGGGTGCTTTCATACTGTCCTTCTGAATACGGCACAGGCATTGCAGCCGCCAAAGCCGAACGCGTTTTTAAGCGCGAATTCCTGTGGGCAGGCAGTAGCCTGCGCCGATACGCAGTCCAGGTTCAGGTCCGGGTCCGGCTGGTAATTGCGGGTCGGCGGCAGGATGTCGTGCTGCATACCTTTGATGGTGATGATGGTTTCAATGGCGCTGGAAGCGCCCATGGCATGCCCGATAAGCGATTTGTTGGCGGTGACCGGCGGTATTCTGGATCCGAAAACCCTGCAGAGGGCATCGCTTTCCACCTTATCGCCGATCCGGGTCGAGGCGGCATGGGCGTTTATCGCATCGATATCCGCCGGGGCAATGCCGGCGGCTGCGATGCTCTCGGCAATACAGCGCTGCACTGTGTCCAGATTCGGGGCGACGAAATGATATGCGTCGGAGGTCATGGACCAGCCGGCCAGTTCCGCCTGCGGCGTGAGACCGTGTGTTTGCGCAAACGCCCGCGAGGCCAGCAGCAGGCAACCGGCGCCCTCGGAAATGACAAATCCCCGGCGGTTGACCGAAAATGGGCGACTGGCTGCTTCCGGGGGGCCATGGGGATCGCCTTCCTTGGGCGCATAAGTTGCGTTCATCGTGGCAAACCCGGCTACGATCGGTTCCACCAGCGCAAAATCAACCGCCCCGCAGATGGCCACGTCCGCCTGGTCCTGGGCAATCAGCATGGCGCCCACCAGCAGTGACGTCAGGCCGGTGGCGCAGGCGGTGATGGTGGCACTGATTGGTCCGGTGGCGCCGGTAAAAATCGACACTTTGCCGCCCACCATGTTGATGCAGGCATTGGGGTTGGCGAACGGATGGGGCAGCTTCCCGTCGGCTATCAGGCGGCGGTCCGCAGCCAGGACCGCATCCAGTCCGCCGATGGCTGTACTGTAAGTGACCGCTACCCGGGGGGCAATGGCCGGTGTGATTTCCAGGCCGCTGTGTCCCAGGGCCCTTTGTACGTTCAGCAGGGCATATTTAAAAATCGGAGAAGTCCACTTGGCCTGTTCGCGGGGCTTCAGGTACGGGTAGGGCAGATGGTCAATGTCCGCGACCTGGCCGGCGATCTTCACCGGGAAATTATCCGGCGTCTCAAAACGGGTCAACGGACCAATGCCGCTTTTCCCTGCCAGGGCGGTCTGCCACTGCTGGTCAAGGTCCAGCCCCAGGGGTGAGATGGCGTCGAATCCGACAATGACCGGTCGGGTCTTGGTAGTTATTTTTTGCTTCGATGCTACCATGCCAAAATCGCCTGCTATCAAGTACCATTTGTTCATCTTCTTTTGCGTGAAAGAAAACGAACCTAAAGAAAACGCCCGTGTTACGCGGCTCTGCGGGCTCCCCTGCGCTTCTCGAAGCGGACGGACGCCCTGAAACTCGCTACGCTCAAACAGTCAGAGCGCCACCAGATCAAATTATGGGCGTCCCCTTCTGCGATGCTCGGCGCGTCACAAAGGGGAATATTTAAAACCAATTAGATTGCCCTGTCTTTAACGGGGGTTCACATTTTTCTAATTATCAATGAGAGTTATCACCAATTCTATATACTAATCAATACCAAGGCTCATTTTAAAACCGATTTCCGTGTAAAACCGCCTGGAAGCTATCTCAAAAACGGATTTTGGTTCAAGGTCAAGGTGGGCGCTACATTCGAACCGGAGGAATACTGCTGTATGTCGAGGATTTGGTCCGCCCTCCAATCAGTAATATTCCTTACGGAGGCGATTTACTCGCCAATTTGGCACCCAACGCCGAGATTGGGCCAAAAGACTTTTTTAAGATAGCTTCTAATACATTGCCTCTGGGAATTCTTCAAGTATAGGAAGGATGTCTACCTTACCAGGGAATAAACTGGTAGAGCTTGGCGAACATTTCGTAGATTTCAACCCAGTTTTGCAGATCCTCGGTTGAACGCATGTGGGCCCGCTTGTTCACCATCACCCAGCTCATGTGGGCCGCGCCATCTTTGCAGGTACTGCAGTCCCGGGTTTCCGAGGTACAGCAGCGGTGCATGGTCTGCAGGTCCGAGGCCCAACGGATAAAATTGGTCAAGCGCTTCGGCTGCGGGTCGCGGTTGTCCAGGGGGGCGGTTACCGACGGGCACTCCATCCAGCCGAACGGCCGGCCAAGCATCTCTCCGGTGGTTATGAGTTTGTGGTAGTATTTTGAAGAGATAACCGTAGACGGATAGGCGTCCAGCATCGCGTCCATTTCACTGCGGATGTCCACCAGTTCCTCCGGTTTCCAGTGAAAGCCGTCTACCCCTTCGTCATTGGACAAGAGTTGCATGTGGACCTTCAGGCCGGCGTCATGGATTTTCTGGATAACCCGCTGGGTTTTCCCCAGTTGATTGGGCGTCAGGGTGTAAAGGTAATAGGTATAGGGGTCGCCGGCGTAGTTTTTACTCGAAATGGAAAAGGCGTCTTTACCGCGCAGAAGCTTTTCATCCTCTTCATCGCCCCACAGCGAGATGCCGACCATCATGTCCGGGAAACGGTCGCGGGGAACTTTAATGATACCATTGGTGGCACAGAAGGTGGGCAGTTTGCGGTAAAAGGCTTCCACCCGGTCAAGACATAAGGTGGGCTCGCCCCCGATCAGGATGGCCAGGTTGACCCCCCGGTCCATTTCACTTTCTACAAACGCTTCCCATTTGGTAATGTCCGTTTCTTCGCGGGCCGCTTCATGTTCGCCGGAAGAGAAGAAAAAGCAGCCTTTGCAGCGCAGGTTGCAGCGGTTGGTCACATCGTATATGGAACTGCGGATGTTGAGTTTGGAGATCTTTTTATAACGCTGGTACCACTCGTCATCCAGCAGGGTGCTGACGGTCTTCAACGGTTTCTCCTAAATTGCATTGACACTTTGGGCCAGTCCCGGCGGCAATTCGAAACCGGGGGGCGCTACCGGTTGAGTGCACAGGTTCGACTCTTTTTCATAATCTATGACCCACACTGACAGATAGGTGTCCACATAGTCCAGCCAGGCCTTGAACTGCTGCGGGTTGACGGCATGCCGGTAGAGCCGGGCGGTGACCACGGCACTGCCGGCGGCGTAGTGACGACAGTCCGGGCAGTCCGTATCCGGGACACAGCAGGCCACGTCCCGGTTCCAGCTAAGATCGGTGCGGTACTGGCGAAAAGACTTGCCCAGACCGACATTTTCAGTGCGGTTCTGCCGGGGATAAGAACAGCCGAAAAGGTCATGCAGCCCTTTTTCATGGGTGTGGGCAACCGCATTGTAATGTGAAAAAAGAACGTGTTCCGGGTAACGCTTGAGCAACTTGATCATCATCCGCCCGGTTTCCAGCAGTGACTGCGGGGTGTGTCGCAGATCGCCGGTATAGCCCACCGGAGCAGAAAAGACATTGAATGAGACCCGGTTGTTGTGGTCGGCTATGGTCGCGGTTACTGCTTCCGCCTCTTCGATATTGTGCGGGGTAAACGTATAAATGAAGACGGCCCGCGGATCGGCGCTATAGTTTTCCAACTGACGGACGAGCATGTTTTTGGCGTTGCGGGTCTTAAAGCTGGTTTCATCATTACCCCACACCGAAATGTGGATCTTGTAGTTGATATCGGTCGGGATGGATTTCATGCCGTTGGTGGCGATCGCCCCCAGCGCAATCTCCTGGCTGCAGACTGCGCACAGTTCCGGGACCAGCGACGGTTCGGCTCCGGCCAGCACGGCGAAGGTAATGCCGCGTTCTTTTTCCCGACGCATCAATGTCCGCCAGGCATCCGCATCGCGCTCATCCGGGGTGTGCTGTTTTTCCCCCTCATAGTAATAGCAGCCATTGCAGCGAATATTGCAGCGGCTGGTCATGTCGTAGGTTGACTCGCGCAGGAGAAAATAGCGGCGCACTTTTTCCCAGTGATCCTTGATGACCGGGTCGGCAATGATATCGGAAAATTTCCAGGGATCTTCGGCTGTGCCGGCTGCCGGGGGTTGTTTGGTATGTAAGGCCCGTGTCACGTTGCCATACCTGTCGACTGTTTAAGGGTTATCAATTTTATGGCCGATATACTCGGCGATCAAACGTATCGTGGTGAGCTTGGGATAATCATCTTCATCGATTCTAACGGAATACTCATCCCTGAGTACCAGGGCCACCGTAGCCAGGTCCATGCTGTCAATGCCGACTTCATCCACCAGGTCTATGTCCGGATCAAAAGTTTCCGCGGTCACATCTTCCAACTTGAGTTCATCGATCATGATCTGCGCAATGTGCAGAATGAGTTTTGCGGTGTCAGACGCCATTCAAACTTTCTCCTTTCCACTCCCTACTTTAAGAAAACCGCTGCAGACAGGTTCGTCCCCGCAGGTCATCCGGAACCCGTAGGCACCCGCGTGCCCCTCTTTGGGCGTGATGGTTACCGTCAGCCTGTCGGTGGGGCTGACCATGCGTTTAAACCGGATCCGGCTGATCTCGCTCAACGGCAGTGCTTGCCGGCATGCTCGGCAGATCAGGTCATGTACGATGGCAACCTGGGCGATTCCTGGGAGAACAGGTTCCTGCGGGAAATGTCCGTTAAACCAGGGTGACTCACCGGGGAAGGCAACCTCTGCAACAATTTCATTGTCAACTGCCCGTTCGAAACGCTCTGACGTATACCATATTTCCATAGTTCCTGCCAGTTTTTCAGCGGATTAGGTATTCCCACAGGGGGCCGCTGTAACCTTTCTGATACATTCGGGATATGACCCGGCTGGTTTCCACCCCGCCGGATCCGATAATCCAGTTCGCCCGGCCCGCGGCCCGTGATGCCACCTGGTCCAGAATGTACTGCCGGGAAATGCTTGCGGAGGCGTAAAAAACCGGATCCAGCAGGTCGCTGGATGCCTCGATAACGCCTTCGGCCACCGCCTGTGTGAAAAGGGGGGTCCCCGGATAGATGCGCATGCCGCAAAAAAGGAACACCACTGTCTTTTCCAGACTCTCGATATGGGTCAACGTTTCCTCCAGGGTGTCCGGCGTCTCCCCCGGACCACCGAGCAGAAAATAGTGGGCCACGTGCAATCCGGCAGATAGGGCCTGTCGATGCGCGACCATAGCCTGGTGGACCTTGAATGGTTTGCCATAGGTCGCCAAAACCGGGTTGCTCAAGGCATCCGTGCCGAATTCCACATGGGTGAGGCCGGCGGCGGCCAGTTCGGCATAATATCCGTCCGGTGGTCTCAAGGGCGTGAAAAAAGCCCCCCAGGGGATGGCCAGACCGGCCTGCCTGAATGCCCGGGCCACGGCCAGACTGTGGTCTGTATCCGCGTTGAAGGATGAATCGGTGACAAAGAGGTACCGGGCACCCGCGGCTTCCAGGGAGACCGCTGTACGGGCGATGTCGGCCGGTGGAATCAGTCGCATCCGGCGGCCCTCGATGGCTGGATAAGTACAATAGGCGCACCTAAACGGGCAGCCCCGTTTGGTCTGCAGGTTGAGCATGCCGCCATGGCGCAGATAATAATCCAGGTAGGGGCGCTTGGTAACCGTCTCCCGGGTAAAGGGATGCTCCCAGGGCGACGCTGCGGACATGCTTTGACGCGGGGTCAGGACCCCCGGTAATATAGCCGGGTTTTTACCATTTTCAAGGGCCTCCAACAGCGGGGCCATTCGTTCGCCTTCACCGGCGATGCCGTAGTCCGCTTTCAGAAAATCGAGAATCTGCTCCGGGAAAATCGTGAACCCGCTGCCGCCCAGCACCACGGTGGCATCCGTATGTTGCCGCACGATGTGGACCAGGTCGACATATTCGCCCATGAAACCCCGGGGGTCGGTGGTGTCCGTATTGTCGATATTGCGTAGGGAGATGCCCACCACCTCGGGAGCGAACGACGCCAGCCGGGTGATCAGGTCTTTATCGTCCGCGAGTTCATTCAAATCTATTGCGCGGACCTCGTGATCCCCGGCGAGGGCGCCAGCCACGTAATCGAGCCCCATCGGGTAGACCGGATAGGGTTCCAGCAGCCGATTGGCGGAAATCAAGAGAACTTTCATCGCGGCATCACTTCCATGGCCGTCAGCCATTTTCCCAGCCCCAGAATCAAGATGCCCCTGTTGTCTAACCGACTTTTATAACCTGAGCAGAGCGCCTGCGGCAGGCTTCCCCGGTGAATGTATTCTGCGGCAATTGCGGCGGCCACGGCGGAAGCGGACTGGAATTCCCCGATTTGGCTGCGGTAATCCACGATTGGGCCATTGAAACCGGCCTGTCCTAAAAAAGCGGTCAGTTGCTGCTCCGCCGCCGGGCGGCAGCCGGCCGACATGCCGGCCATGATCAGGGCGTATCTTTCCTGGATGGGTCCCAGGTATTCCAAGCGGTCCACCATAGCCTCCACGGGGGGCATCCGATCCGTCGGGCTGGTTTGAAAAAATTGCAGGGCGATGGTGGGATCTGAACCGGCGGTATGCGGCGGCGACAGCCAGAGGGCCCCCCCGCCATCGGAAAGGGGCGCATCCCGATCCACGGACGGATCAAACAGGGCGCTGAAGGTAACATGACCTTCGTCGGCCGCGAGGACCAGCGCGGACGCCTCCCGGTTCACCAGGCCGGCTGTAAAAAGGGCCTGCTCAAATGAATAATCCCCGCCGGAGGTGGTAATGTTGGGCCCCTGGGCATCAAAATGCAGGGCTATCTGTCCGGCCGGGGCATTGTGCACGGAACCGACAAAGTCGGTGGGACCGGCAAACCGCTCATTGGTATCGAAAAGGCGCTCCAGGAAAGCATGCGTTTCCGACAGGCAGCCCAGGCCGGTACCGAAAAAAATACCGTCCGGTTTCTCACCCGCACCGCTTTGCTCACCAGCCTTGCTAGCCAGGCCCAGGGCCATGATTGACAATCTTTTCAGGCGGCGGATTTGGGCCGGGGGCAGATCGCCGGCCACGGCCTGGATGTCACCGCATCCCCGGCAAGGACCCCCTTGATCAAAGTCCTTCAGGGTATCATCCAGGTCACCCGCCCCGGTAAAAGCGGACCAGCCGTCGATCCCCATCACCGGTGCATGCGGGTTGGCCGGAATCTTCGCGCTGCGCAGCGATTGTCCGAGAACCAGGGCGGCGTTGTTGCCGCCAAAGCCGAATGAATTGGAGAGGATGGTTTCGAGCGGCTTTTGCTGCGGCCCCATCAGGGGAGAGATGCCGAGTTCCTTGTCCGGAACCTGACAGCCGCTGCTGCCGGGTAGCAAGCCGCTGGTGAGGGCCTGGGCGGCGATGACCGCTTCGACGGCACCAGCCGCGGCCAGGGAATGACCCAGGGCGCCTTTGATGGATGATAGCGGCGGATGATGGTTCCCGAACAGACGCCGGACGGCGCGAGCTTCCGCCAGGTCGTTGTCCACGGTGCCGGTGCCATGCAGGTTGATGTAATCGATGCATTCTTTGTCCAGGCCGGCGTCCGCCAGGGCAGCCTGCATGGCCGCCAGGGCCCCCTTCCCGTCCGGGTGGGGCCGGGCCGGGTGATAGGCGTCACATGACAAACCGGCCCCGAGAATCCCGGGTCCCGGGTGCGCAGCCTGGCAGGTTTCCAGTCGGAGCAGGGCCGCCCCTTCGGCCACGGACATACCCCGCCGATCTCGATCCAGCGGCCGGGCGCCCCGAGTATCCAGCAGCTGGAGGGACTTGAATCCGTAGTAGGTTAACCGGCAAAGGCTGTCCACGCCGCCGGCCAGGACGCAGCGCGCTAAACCGGCCCGGATCATGTCCAGGGCCAATTTAATGGCCACGGCACCGGAGGAGCAGGCCGTAGAGATGGTCAACAGGGGACCGCGGCAATGATATCGTGCGGCCAGGTCCTCCGTGACAGATGTGAGACAGTGGTGTCCCAGCAGGGTATCCGGCGACATCGTTGTCAGCAGGACCTCTTCGGTCCGGTCCATGCCGCCGGTGGTAATTCCCAGGATGATGGCATCCGGCGTTGCGGACCCCGCTTCCATGGCCTGGTCGGCAGCTGCCCGGGCGAGAAAGTGGGCGCGCGGCAAGGATTCGTCGGCGGGGTGTTCCAGGGCGACACTGCCCACGGGCAAGGGGTCATGGGATGGGGTGGGAAAGCGGTCTACGGGAGCCAGGGCGACCCGGCCGGTTTTCAAGCCGGTCAGTGTGGCTGTCGTGCCCGAACCGAGTGCGGTGACGATTCCCATACCGGCAATGCGGGCACTGGCCTGGTTCAATTGGGCAGCTCCGGGGATTCTTTCTGGATATATGCGGCCAGGGTCTTCAGGGAGACAAAGACCTGGGCACCCAGTTCCTTGTTGTCGATGATCACGCCGTAATCCTGCTCGATCATCATGACCATCTCGAGGACATCGATGGAATCGATGCCCAGCCGGCCGCCGACCAGCTGTTCGTCCGGATCGATTTCATCCGGGTTAACATCCTGTAAATTCAATATATCTACGATCTTGGTGCTCAGCTCTTGCAGTAGTTTTTCCATCTTGATGCAACCTTTACAGTCCAACCTTATTATAGTAACTAATACCCTTTAAAAGCTTATACTTTATATGCGAATTACCCGGTTTTCAACGATTTTCTGATAAGCGCCCCGAGGCTGAAGCGTGAGTGCCGTAAACCCGGACAACCTGACCATAGAAGACCTGCTGCCCCACCGCGGCCGGATGAAACTGGTGGATGAAATTCTCCAGTTGGATGACGATGTCGCCGTAACCGCCGCTACCGCTACCCACCGGTGGCCCCTGTTTGATGGTCAGTCCATCAGCCCCCTTGTGATGGTTGAACTGGTAGCCCAGACAGCCGGAATCAAGAACGGGCTTGACCGTATCCGCACCCAGGGTCCCGAGGCGGACAAGCGCGGTTGGCTGGTAGGCATCAAGCAGGCCCGGTTCGAGGTGGATGCCATTTTTCCCGGAGACCGGATTGTCACCCGGACGTGGAACGCCTATCAAAGGGATACCTATTTTAATATTGAAGGGGAAATCGCCCGCGATTCTGTGGTCATCGGGCGGGTATCCCTGCAGGCGATCCAGGCGACCGATACCACGGAGGAACCAAGCTGATGGAAAAGGAGTTTGCCGCAAAAACTGCGCTGGTAACCGGAGGGAGTAAAGGCATCGGCCGAGCCATTAGTGTCGAACTGGCCCGCTGCGGTTGCCGGGTGATGGTCAACTACCGCTCGGATAAAGCCGGGGCGGCCGAGACCCTCGCCTTGATGCAGGCAGCCGGCGGGGAGGGTGCGATAACCGGATTTGATGTGACCGATGCGGACGCAACCCAACAGGCGCTGGACGATATTCTGTCCATGGGCCCGGTCGACATCCTGGTCAACAATGCCGGCATCAACGCCGATGGTTTGTTCATCATGCTGTCGCGCGACAAATGGGAGCGGGTCATCCAGACCACCCTGGATGGCTTCTACAATGTGACGAAACCGGTGGTTGAAAAGATGATCCGTCAAAAACAGGGTGCGGTGGTGAATATCTCCTCGGTGGCCGGGGTGATGGGCAACCGGGGCCAGGCCAATTATGCCGCAGCCAAGGCCGGCCTGATCGGGGCCAGCCGCTCCCTGGCGGCTGAGGTCGCCCGGCTGGGCATCCGGGTCAACGTGGTGGCCCCCGGCCTGATTGAGACCGAAATGATCGCGGACGCTCCCGTTGCCAACATCAAACAGTTGATTCCCATGGCCCGCATCGGCCAACCGGAGGAAGTGGCCCGGGTGGTGCGATTTTTATGCAGCGATGATGCTTCCTATGTGACCGGGCAGGTGATCGTGGTCAACGGCGGCATGTGTTAGAAGGGTTTTCAAAATTTCCCTGCGGGTCCAATCGCGGCGTTGGCCCAGGGCGTTTAATCCGCGAAGTATGGCCTATATTCCTGCGGTTAAACGCCCAGGTCCGCTTTGACCTTGTATCCGTATGAAAACTTTGAAAACACTTCTTTAACGCGTTGTTGTTCAATTAGGTTGAGATCAAGAAAATGGTGTTCGACTACATAAGCACACAGTGCATCCGGTCCTTGGGCCTGCTTGGAATTGTTTTGAGCCTGTGTTTCTGCATGGGCTGGGCGGATAGCTGGGACGGTATCCGGAGTGCGGCTGACCGGATAGAGTCTATTTCAGCAGAGTTCGTGCAGGAAAAACAGCTGCCCATCCTGGCGCGGCCGCTCATATCCACGGGGACGTTGCATTTTCGCAAACCGGAATCACTGCGGTGGGAATATCACCATCCGGTCCGCAATATCCTGCTCATGCACAGGGGGTCTATACAACGGTATCGGGAATCCGAAGAGGGCCTAAAGGTCCAGACCGGGGGCAGTCTGCAGGCCATGCAGTTTGTCATGGCGGAAATTGCCAACTGGTTCAAGGGACGCTTTGACATCAGTCAGATGTTTACAGCCCGGTTGGAATCCAATCGAAAAATCGTACTTTTGCCCAAAGAGGCCTCTTTTGGTAAGGTGATCCAAAAGATAGAACTGCAACTTGCCGACCGGCCGGGCTTAATCGACACCGTTACCATCTATGAAAGCGCGCAATCGTTTACCCGGCTAACGTTTAAGAATGCCGTCCTGAACATAGATATTCCGGAAAACCTCTTTAAGGGCGCTTAATGAAAAGGCTCGGCTTAACTCTGCTGCTAGCATTCATCTTTGTGACGGCCGCCTGCAGCCGCCTGCCGGAATTAAAACCCGCTGCCGGCGATTTTAAAGCTGGCGCACCGCAAAAATGCCGGGCAATCTTCCCGCAGGGCAAATGGCAGATTACCCATGCTATCGAAGCCGCTTACCCTGGTGGCGGCGAGACGCTGCTCATGGGGGTAACCGTTATTGATGCGTCCCCAAGGACGATTGCCGCGGCTCTGATGACGGTCGAAGGAGTGGTTCTCTTGCAGGCCAGCCTGGACAAAACGCTCACAGTGCAGCGAGCGCTGCCGCCCTTTGACCGGGAGGGATTTGCCGCCGGTTTGCTGGCGGATATCCGCCTGATGTTTATGGAACCGGACGCCGGATTAGTGCAAACCGGGACCATCCAGGCGCCTACCGGTGCTGATGCAAAGCCGGGCTGCCGCTACCAGGGTGACAACGGCATGATCACCGACATCCTGCCCGGTGACGGTAATGACTGGCAGATCGCGCACTACAATCCGCGGGGCAGTCTGGTCCGGACGGTGAGCGCCAGGCCCGCCGGCGGGCAGGCCGGTCTCCCCGGTCGGATGCGGTTGACCGCCTCCGGGCCGGGGGGTTACACCTTGAAACTGAAACTTATCGATGCCGTCCAATTGGGCGACTGAGATAGCTTCTAATATGTTGAAACGGAGTACCCACAATGAAATTCCGGCTGATATATCCGAAATAGCCGAAACTCGATCGACAGACTGAATTCCACCTGCCGCCCCACGGCCCGGTGGTCATGGCTGCGGCCCTGCCGGCGGATATCGACATCGAGTTCATCGACGAAAATGTCGAAGACGTTCCGTTTGATACGAATACCGATGCGGTGGGCATTTCCATGATGCTGACCGTGCAGGTCAAGCGTGGCTGGCAGATTGCTGATAAGTATCGGGAGATGGGCATCCCCGTGATCTGCGGCGGCATTGCCACCATGCTGCATGCCGAAGCGTGCGCCCAACATGCCGATGCGGTATTCCTGGGGGAAGCCGAAGGCCGCATGGAAAGCTTGCTGGCCGACCTGCGGGAAGGTCAACTTCAGCCGGTGTATAATTTTCTGGATGATCAGCCGCCCATTGAAATGGTCGGTCCAGCCAGAAGAGATATTCTCAAGCGGGAAAATTATAACTACCGGGGCATCCAGATGGTGGACCTGTTCCACGCCTCCCGCGGCTGCCGCTACAACTGCTACCCGTGTTGCGTAGCCTACCTGGGCGGGCGCCGATTCCGGCCGCGGCCCATTGAAACCGCAGTTGCCGAAATGGAAGCCATCGACAACAATCGCCTGTTCATCGTCGACAACTCTCTGGCCCAGGATACCCAGTGGGAGAAAGATCTATTCCGCGCCATGATCCCGTTGAAAAAGAAATGGTGCAGCCATCCCATCGAAGACGACCCCGAGGTGTTGGACCTGGCCGCCCAGGCCGGGGCCTGGTACGTCTACCAGGCGGTGTTCGACACCTCCGACTACATCAAGGAGCGGATCAAACGCTACCATGACCACGGCATCGGCGTGGAGGGTACCATCCTGTTGGGTCTCGATGATCACACTGAAGACGACATCAAGCGCCTGGTTGATTTTCTGCTGGAAATCGAGCTGGACGTGGCGGAATTCACGGTCTTGACCCCCTTTCCCCATACGCGGGCCTACGAGGACCTGCAGCGGGAGAAGCGCATCCTGTCTTACGACTGGGATGACTATTCGGCCGACAAGGTCGTCTTCCAACCCAAACACATGAGCCCCCAGCGACTCCAGGGGCTGCTCGACTACGCCTGGGAGACTTTCTACCAGGATGAGTCCCAGGAAATGAAGATGTTTAAATTGTTTCAGCAGGTCATCCGCAAAGAGAAAGCCGATCGATCCCACCGGCCCCGCGACCGGGCTTTGGCCGGCAAGGCTTTCGGCAAGAGAGTTTAAGGCCGGCTACGACTATCGGACTTGTATGCCGTGCGGAACGGAAATTTCCAGATTTTGTCCGGCGCGAATATGACGCTGGTCGAACCAGCCCCGGTTCACTTCGATGGCATAACGCACCGGTTGGGGCGCAGTGTAAATCCGATCATTATGCTGCGGATCCATCTGTTTGATGGCGACAATGCGACCGGTTTCGTCGATGAAAGCGATGTCCAGCGGCAGCCGGGTGCCCTTCATCCAAACGGCAAACGGCATGGTTCTCGGCAGCACGAACAGCATGCCTGCATCCGGTGGCAGGGCTTTACGCCCGGAAAGACCGCATTGACGCGCTTCGGGGGTGGCGGCAATTTCAAGATTCAGTTGAACACCGTTGATGGATAGGTTTATACTGGAAAGTTGTAAAGGGCAGGCGTGTGCCCTGAAAACCAAGAGCGGCACAAGACAAGCTACCAGACCTGCCAGTATTCTGGCACTGAAGTTGAACCTTAGATTCTGAATAACAATCGCCATACTGGCAGTCCCTGGTGAATACGAAAGCGCCAAGCGGTACGGCAGTTTAAATGCCTTGTCTATTTTTATCGCACTACGGTAGGTACTTTGCAACGAATTAACTACCACGTTGAGGTACACATATGCGAAAAATAACTATTATGTTGCCACTCATCAATGTCATCGGGGCAACTTTCACGTATGTGTATTTTTCTTCGATCCTGGAACTGCGCTACGTTAAATCGACCATCCCTTCTTATTATTCACCACTCTATTTCATTATCGGGACAGCCCTGCTGATCTTGACCTTCAAAGTGGGCAGCAGTAAATCCGTCAAAGAACTTTTTGCCATAGCCAATGGTGACGTTTCCATTGACACTATAGAGGAAACCGAAAAATATCACTTGCAACGGGAGGCCTTGCAGTTTCCCATGGTGGTGACTGTGATCACGTTTGCAGTTTGGATCCTGGCCGGGTTTATCTTCGGGCTTCTTGAACCGCTGATTACCGGGAAAATTTTCAATGTGGAGACACCGGGCCTGTTATACGGCCTCCGGCGCTTTTTGGGGATTGCCTTTTTTGGCGGGGGGATTACCACCCTGATCGTTTATTTCGTGCTGGAAAATGAATGGCGCAAATACATCCCGCGTTTTTTCCCCGAGGGCCACCTGAGCCGTGTCAAACACGCCTTCCGGCTCACGGTGCGCAAGCGCTTTCTGATTGTGTTTCTGGGGGTGATTCTGATACCGCTGCCGGTTCTGGGCCTGACCATCTACACCCGGATTCAGGCGCTGCACGCGGCGGATGCCGTTACCCGTGCCCAGTTGATGACCTCCCTGGCTGGGGAGTTGGCTTTTATCATGTTGGATGAGCTGATAATCTGTCTGGTCCTGGCCTATTTTCTGGCCAAAAGCATTTCCGAGCCCCTTTTGCAGATTAAAAGCGCCATCAAAGAGGTAGAAAACAACAACCTGGATACCCGGGTTGAAATCGTTTCCAACGACGAGTTGGGCGAGGTTGCAGAAGGTTTGAACCAGATGATCACCAGCATGCGTGAAAACCAGAGCCTGAAGGAATCTTTCGGCAAGTTCGTTTCCCAGGAGATCCGCGATGAGATCATCGCCGGCAAGACCTCCCTGGACGGTGAGATGAAGCGAGCCACCTTGCTCTTTTCCGACCTGCGCAATTTCACGACCCTGGTGGAGCAGAATCATCCCAAGCATGTGGTCACCATCATGAACCAATACTTCAACGAGATGACCCGGGCCATCAAGGCCAACCGCGGCCTGATCCTGCAGTATGTCGGCGACGAAATCGAGGCAGTTTTCGGGGCGCCGATCGGTTTTGACGATCATCCCGAAATGGCTGTCAAGGCGGCCCTGGAGATGCGCCGACGCCTGGATGCTTTGAACATGCGCCTGGAGCAACAGGGCTTTGAGCCGCTGTCCCACGGGATCGGCATCCATTCCGGGGCGGTCCTGGCCGGCAATATCGGCAGTGAAGAGCGCATGTCTTACGCCCTTGTGGGCGACACCGTTAATTCAGCCTCCCGCATCGAGGGCCTGACCAAACAGTATCAGTGCGACATCATCATCAGCCAGACCACCTACAACCTCCTCACCGAATCCTACCCCACCGAACAGCTGGCCCCGGTAAAGGTGAAAGGCAAGGGAGACGAGCTGATCATCTACCGTTTGAAATAGCCACTTATTATAAACATGAATGGTGCCCCCTAATTTGAGAGTTAGGCGGCTTTATCGTCAGGCCGGTCCCGGATCGCGTCCGGGATGACGTATCCGGCATCCAGAGACGTTCCCAGAATTGACTGGATCCCGGCTTTCGCCGGGATGACAGGTGTTGAGCAGGAACACTGCCCGCGCCTGATTTATTCAGCCTTTATAAAAATGGTCCTCAGGACTAGGCCAGAAGCCTTTGGATATGCCGTAAACCGGGATTCTCGCGCAAAGGCGCAGAGACGCAGAGAACCCATGAATATATTCCCGCTACACGGGATTAAAATCAAAAGCGCCTTTGAGCTTGAAACGGTTTTCGCGCGATAGCGCAACGAAAATCTGTTTTTGCCTTCCCGACTTCGCTGGACTGTGCATTGATTCTAAGTTTAAGGAGGACGTCTCTGGGCCTCTGCGCGAATCATGGTTTTGTTATTGTGTTTTGACGGTGAGGCCCCATTTCAGGGCGCCTCAAAACTTGGCCCTCTGGTCCAGGCTGCTTTACAATCGCTTAAATCTATTTTTAAGGTGGATCTGGTGTGCCCGGGTAATGCTCAAGCCGGCCCAATCAGGCGATGTCATCCAGCTATGCCGGACAAAAGAGCTTTGCTGAGCGGACACCTAAAAACGGAAAAACACCGGCGTCAGCAATATAGTCATAACGCCTACGATCAAGGTCATGGGAATACCCATTTTGACGAAGTCGCCGAAGGAATACCCGCCCGGGCCCCAGACCATCAGGTTGGTCTGGTAGCCGGTGGGGGTTATAAAAGCACAGGAGTTGGCAATCATCAGGGTAATGGCAAAGGGCATGAAACTGACCTGTAGCTGGGCCGCCGTGGCAAGGGCGATGGGAAACATGAAAGCGGCGGCCGCGTTGTTGGTGATGACATTGGTCATGAACGTGCATCCTACAAAGATAACGGCCAGGGCGGTGTAAGGATTGTTGCCGCCCACTGCTGTCAACAGACCGGACAGCAGGGCGGCCAGGCCGCTGCGGCTGACCGCGGATTCCAGGCCGATGGCGCAGGCAATCACCACCAGGGTGCCCCAGTCGATACTGCGGGCCGCTTTCTTATAGTCGAGGCAGCCGGTCAGCAGCATGGCTCCGGCGGCCAGGAGGCCGGCGTTGAGCATGCTCATCCACCCGACGGCCACCACCGACACCATCATGAGCGTGATCAGCATGGCAATGATCGCCCGGTCCGTGCGCTGGATATGGTATCCGTCAAGCGCCTTGGTCAACGCGAAATCTTCTTCGGTCCGCACATCATAGAAGAAGGAATCATTCACCTCCAGCACGGCGGTATCGCCGGCCTCGATTTTCAACGCTTTGAGCGGGCAGCGGACCGGTTCCCGGTCGCGCGAGATGGCCACCACCTTGTAATCGTAGTCGTCCCGCGAAATGGGTAAATCGGCGACCCGCCGTCCGACGGCCAGGCTCTTGCGGGCAATGACGACCTTGGCCAGGTGGTGCGTATGCCGCTCGGTTTGCATTGGTTGCGGTCGGACGTGGGCACCAGCCGGTTGGTGCGCCACAATTCCGCCAGGGCGGCGCGGGTGACTGAAAACGCCAGGATATCGCCGACTGCAAGCGGTCCCAGATCTCGAAACGCGTGATGGCGCTTGTCGTTGCGGCTGACAGAAAGCAGCCGGGAACCGGGTATGCCCAACAGGCCGGATTCGTTCAGGGTCTGCCCGATGAGACGCGAAGATGCATGCACTTCGAACTCGGCCCGGTACTGCCGCCAACGTACCTTTTCATCTTTGGCAACCGACACTTTCGGCAGCAGCCAGCGGCCGAAAAGGACCATAAACGCAATGCCGGCGATGGTCAGTGGCAAAGCCACCAGGGTCGTGTCAAACATGGCGATGGGGCGCATAGCGGGCAGGTCGGTCCCACCACGGTTGATGGCATCACTTACCAGTCCGCCGATGACCAGGTTGGTGGACGTGCCGATCAGGGTGCAGGTGCCGCCCAGAATCGAAGCGAAACTCAGTGGGATGAAAAGGTGTTTGGCCGGCAAGCGACAGGTGCGGGCCAGGTCCTGGACAACCGGGATCATCATGGCGACCAGAGGCGTGTTGTTTAGAAAGGCGCTACCTACGGATATGGGCGGCAGAATTTTGAGCTATGCTGTCAAAAGACGCCTGGGGCGGCCGATAATCTTATCCATGACCATGGTAATGGCGCCGGTGGCATACATGCCGGCGGCCACGATGAACAGGACGCCGACGGTCAGCATACCTGAGTTCTGGAACCCTTTGAGAAGCTCTGCCTGGGGGGCCAGGCGAAAGGTCAGCGCGGCCGCCAGACTGCCGAGAAAGACAATCGGCGGCGGTATTTTGGTCATGATGAGCAGGGCGAAGGTTGTTACCAGAATGGCAAGTGTTAGGCCCGCCGCAACGGTCATAGCGTCACCTTTATTCTATTTGGTCCCATGCGGTTTTGCCCGGTTAAGTTCTTTAGTTTCAGGCCGCTGTATGAATCATGCAAATTCATCCAAATCGGCAAAGTGATTGATCGTTTTCTTGCCGGCGATTTCACGTTCAAAGCGTCCTCTCCAGCCGTATTTGCGTTGAGCCCGGTCGATGAGGACGCGCATCATGGGTCTGAAAAAGTAGAGCCAGATGGAGGTCCACAGGCGGCTTTGCTTTCGTATTCTGTCCGATGGTTCCCACCACCCCATGATCTTTTGGCTGTGATACCAGACCAGATACTGAAGCTCGTCCGCCGAAAGATGGTGGGTCCTGACGTTGGCCCACATACCGTTGTACCGGGTATAATCGTAGCGGTTGGTTACCAGGTCGGCGTCCAGCAGGTTCTGGCGGATACCGGTTTTGGGGTAGGGGGTGAGAATCTGGCAATACGCCGTGTCGGCCCCCGTAGCTTTTAGAAATTTATAATTGTCTATGATTTCCTGCTCACCGTCGTCGGGGAAGCCGAAGATCATGCCGCCCACGACCATGATGCCGTATTTGTGGCACAGGGCGATCGCTTTGCGCGAGGCGTCGACAATATCGCCCTTTTTGGCGGTCAGCAGATTCTTTTTGGAAACGTTTTCAATGCCCAGGAAGATGGATTTGAACCCGGCCAGGGACATCTTGCGAACCATCGCTTCATTGCGGGCCATGGTAATGCAGTCCGCCTGGACGATCAGGACGAGGTTGCGGTATTTGCGGGCGATGATGGCGTCGCAAAGTTCCAGCACCCTTTCCGGCACCATGACGAAGTTGTCGTCGGACACAAAGATCCAGCGTTTCTTCAATTTGTGATAGATCGTGTCGATGTCGGCCAGGATTCTTTCATTGGGAAACGGGCGAAAGGCCCGCCCGTACATGTGCCGGATACTGCAGAAGTTGCAGTTGCGCAGGCAGCCCCGGGAGGTTTCAATCACCTCGGAGTTGCGGTTCATGATGTGGTAGCCCCAGGTAAGGCGCCGCTTGTCGCGGACGGGAAGTTTGAGCGTGTTCAGATCCAGCAATTCGCCTTTGGGGTTGTGGATAAAGCCGTTCTCTTGCTGGTAGGAAACCGAGGGGATATCTGCAACCCGTTCTTTCTCCTCCAGCGCCCGGATCAAGCGCCGGAACGCCTCTTCCCCTTCCCCCCGGACCAAATAATCAATCAGTTTACCAGTATCTGATTCGCCGATTTCTTTATACATGAGGGTGGCGTGGTAGCCGCCTAAGACGATTTTTACACCGGGGAGCAGGGTGCGGATCAGCTTGATCAATTTTTCACAGGTGGCGTACTGCCAGGTCATGGCAGAGAGCCCGATCACCTGGGGTCGAAAACTCGAGAGGACGCCGCTGAGGTACTGGCGCACGTTGCGGCGTTTGCGAATCAGGTCGATGATGCGCACGTCATGGCCCGTATCCAGGTTTGCGGCCAGGCTGGCCAGGCCGAGGTTCGGCATGTGAAAGGCGGACTCGTGCATGATCACGGGCGCTACATCCGGCATGGAAACCAGCACTATTCGCATGACTCCTCCAGGGCGGCGCTGTGTTTTTCCAGGAGGGTGTGAACCCTCTCCATCAGGCTATGAATAGAAAAGCTACCGTCTTCGTAATCGGGATCAATGGTCTCCAGCAGTTCAACCCTGATCCGGTTGGGGCGCTGCGTATCGAAAAGAAAGCGGCCCGGTTTGAACAGCTTGTCCGTGTTACTGATAAACAAGACCTTGACCGGCGCGCGGCAGAGCCGGGCTATTTTGAAAGCGCCCTTGTTCAGGCGGCCGATGCGACCTTGCCGTCCGCGGGTACCCTCCGGAAAAATGATCAGGTTGCCGCCGTCTGCCAGATGCCCGGGCATGGACGCCATGCGCTGCAGCATCAGGTCTGCCAGGTGGCCGGTGGCATTCGAGGGCAAGTATCCGGACAAGGCCAGCATATTGCCGTAGAGCGGAATCGCAAACAAGCGCGCCTTGGCAATGGTGGTATGTCGGCGATAAAGAGAAATCAGCAAGATCGGATCAAGATAAGAAATATGATTGCTGACCACCACGCTCGCTCGAACATCCCGGACAGTTTCATCAATTTTCCACCGGCAGGCCGGTATGAGTATGCGTACCAGGGTGAAGAAAACCCGGTAAAAAAGACTGTTCAGGTGTTGAAAACGCCTATCCGACTCCTTGGCAAACAGGTATGCCAATAGATAGAACGGTGCGAAGAAAAGAATAAAGCCCAGCGTATAGTAAGCCCACAGCAACAGGGTGATGATCAAGTCTATGGGCCAACCAGGCCACTTTCCCGGTTTGGCCTGCTTTTGATGTGTTCCGGATGCTTCCAAGTTTTCTACCCGTTGGCAAACTGCTTTATAAAAAGACAGGTGTTGACTCCCCCGAAGGCAAAATTCTGGACGGCTGCGGTCCGGACGGGGGCCTCCCGCACCGCCGTTACGTGCTGCAGCATGGCGCAGCGCTTGTCTACTTCCTCGAGGTTGAGCGTGGGAGCGATAAAGCCCGCCGACATCATGTAGAGCGTGAGGATGGCCTCGATGGCGCCGCAGGATCCCATGGTGTGTCCCATATAACCCTTCAGGCCGGTTACCGCCGGTCGGTCGCCGTATATTGCAGCGATGGATTGCGCCTCGGTCACGTCGCCCATCTTGGTGGCCGTGGCATGGGCACTGATGAAATCCACTTCGTCCGCGTTGAGCATCGCATTGTCCAGGCCCATCTGGATGGCGCTGGTAATGCCCTGCGTGTTGGGCAATATCAGGTCACCGCCATTGCTGTTGCAGGCAAACCCGATAACTTCGCCCAGGATATCGGCACCTCTTTTGCGGGCGGCGTCATACGCTTCCAGGACCAGGGCGCCGGCACCCTCACCAACCACCAACCCATCCCGGCGCCGGTCAAAGGGCCGGGGGGTCAGATGCGGCGTGTCGTTGAAGTCCACCGACGTGGCCAGCAGGTTGTCAAAGACCGCAACTGTGGTCGTGTCATATTCATCGGCACCGCCGCAGATCATGGCATCTTGGAGGCCGTACTTTACCGCTTCGTATCCAAATCCGATTGACTGGCTGCTGTTGGTACAGGCTGTGGATGAGGAGATGACCCTGCCGGTGATGCCGAACATCTTCGAGATGTTGACCGCCGTGGTGTGGACCATGGATTTAAGGTAGTCCACCGCTCCGACATTGCGTAACTTGGTATCCTCCGGGCTGAAAAAAGTGCGGTAAATATTGCGCTGAATCGTGGGGCTGCCATGGGTTGAACTGAAGGCAACCCCCAACCGGCCGGACTGGATGAACTCCGGCGTGAGCCCGGATTGTTCCAGGGCTGTCTTTGCAGTTTGGCAGGCGTAATAGGAGACCGGCCCCATGGTCTTGCGATCGCGTCGTTTAAAATCGTACGCTATGGGATAGTCGACCGTGCCGAACACGCCGCAGTAGATATGCTCGGTCAGCAGTTCATCGCTTTTCAAGGGTTTGACCCCGGAGACGCCGTTTTCCAGGCTTTGCAGGATTTTTGCTTTGGTGTCCCCTATCGGCGTGATGGCGGCGCAGCCGGTAATGACGACTCGGCGTTCCATGGTGATGGCCCCGTTTTTAAATGTTTCGCTTCCCGGCCAGGTTTTCTACGTAGTCGATAATCTGGTTGATCGTGCGGATCTCCATGGCCTCTTTTTGCTCCGGCCTGGTGAGTTCCGTGCCCAGAAGCGTTTCCAGCTCCCTCAGTAATTCAATGGCGTCGATACTGTCAAATTCGTACACCTCGGCCAAATTTTCGTCGAGGCCGGGGCTTTCGATTTCAAACAGTTCTGCAAAGATCCGGAGAATTTCTTTTTCGATGGTATCCCGTTGCATAGATTTTTTTGCTACCCTTGTTCACGCGAAAACCGAAACATACTACAAATGCCGCCATAATACAATTTTCAAAGGGCGCGTGGCGGGGGAAGAGTTTGTAGCCGTGCAAACCCGGCTGCCGTCCCTCAACGTTGACCTTCATGGGCGCCGTGTGTCTCCAGGAACGGTTCGAAATGATACCACTGGGAGGGGGCGGCCTTGACGGCCCTTTCCAGGCGGCGGGCATAGTCGTTGGCGGCCGCCTGGATGGCGGCGGCCCTGTTCAGGCGGTCGTCCCGATCCAGGAATACCGGCAGGGACGCTTCAAAATGATACCCGCCCCGGCTGGTGCGCAGTGCAAAAAAAACAACGAGGGGTGCCCCGGAGGCCATGGCCAGGGCAAAAGGTGCTTCCGGCAACCGGATGCGATGGCCGAGAAAGGTAACCGTCACTGCCGGCTGGTCTGGCCGCCAGAGGCGATCTCCGGCCATGGAGACGATACCGCCGCCGCGCAGGAAACGCACCCCATCGATGATGTCGAGGGGGGATCCACCGCTTTCATCCACGCCGATGACTTCGATGCCGCTCGCGGCAACGGATTCTTTCTGGAGTTGTTCGATTTGCTGACTGGTCCGCGAGCCCATGTACAAGAGCAGCTTGAGACCGGCCAGGTCTTGCTGCAATAGCCGCGCCGCAATCTCCCAGTTGCCCATGTGCGACATGAGCAAGACCCCGCCCTGGCCTCCATCCAGAAGCGTCTGCAGGTGCTCCTGGCCTTCGAATGTATAGTGGATCCCGGTCGCATCACGCAGGCGGAAGCGATCGAGAAAAACATAGGTGAAATTCTGAAATTGGCACCAGGTGCACCAGAGGTGGTAGACCCACGTTTTCCCGGGAAAAAGCGTTCTGTAAAAGTGCCGGCCGATCCCTACGCGGCTGGGATTGAACACGAAATACCCGGCCGCGATACCCCGGGATACCAGGCTGAAAAGCCAGGGGCCGCAGATCCGGGAGAGGAATACCAGGCATTTGTAAAAGTTGGCTTTCATTTTATCTTTATTTCCGTTTCCCCGGCCACAGGCGCGGGGTAAAAACCCTCCGGGTGATCAGGCGGCTGAAAGTGCCGGTATTGCGTAAAAAATCTCGAAAGGGGTGGAAATGGGATATGCGGGGAATATCTGCCTGGTAGGTGACCCCGACCGGCGCTTCGATAATCGGTATCCCCGCCCGGCGGGCCTTTACCAGAACTTCGATCTCATACTGGTAGCGGCGGGCACCCACGCCGAGTTCCAGGCATTCGGGTATCGGGTAAACCCGGAAACCGCTCTGGGAGTCGGACAGGCGGGGACCGCCGGAAACCCACACCCAGAAATTTGAGAACTCCTTTCCGGAGCGGCTGGTCCAGGGTGCCGCCTGCATGCCGTGGCGGCGGCCGACTACGATCGGCCGCTGACCGGCTGGAATGGCCGCCAGCAAACTATGGGCATCCTGGGGATTGTGCTGCCCGTCACCATCGATGGTGATAGCCCAGTCGGCGACTGCGGCCGCGGCCCGCATACCGGTCTGAAGGGCGGCACCCTTCCCGCGGTTCTGATGGTGGGCGAGATGTTGCAACCCCTGCAGATCCTCTGGAAAAGACGGCCATGCCTGGGTTGACCCGTCATTGACGACGAATACGGGAAACCCGAGGGCCAAGGCATCACGGGCTACCCGGATGATGGTCCGACTGTGGTTGTACACCGGGATAATGACCGCAGCGCGCATGGATCGTCTTAAACCTTTATAATTTGGTTAGGTAGAAGGCATAAGGTATAAGGTAGAAGTTAGAGGAACGATCCTGTCTCGTTCAGGCAGTTTTCGGTTTTGCTTCAACCTTATACCTTAAACCTATTGTATTTGTAGCGCCGGCAAAACGGCCATCGCCCAGGTGCCCGGTCCCATGTGCACCCCGGAGGTCAGCGACAGCGGCACCAGCGAAATCTCCGCCGGGGGGAAGGCGGCCTGAATCGTCGGTTGTATCTCAGTGGCCACCCGTTCCTGGTTGTCGGTGTATTGCAACAAAATCCTCACTTTTACCTGCGGGTCAATCCGGCTTTCAAAATAGTTGCAGGCAAACGGCAGCTGTTGAGCCTGTTTACGGACGACACCTACTTTGGCGACGCCGTCCGTGCGGGGGCTGATAATCGGCTTTACCCGGAACAGATCCCCGAAGAAACCTCCGGTTTTCGAGACCCGGTCACCGGCTGCCAGATATTTCAGCTGATCGAGGAAAACCAGCTCCTGACATGTTTCAAAGGCAGCTCCGGCAAAGGCGACAACCTGTTCAAGAGGTTTGTCCTGCCGGGCGAAAGCGGCCACCGCCCGGGCAATCAAACCCAACCGCCCGAGGCCGCCCCGGAATCCAAAACGGTCAGGCCGGCTCCCAGGGAGTGTTCGGCCTGCCAGGTTTTGGCGACCTGGAAAATGCCGGTATAGGCGGAGCCCACACACAGGTAAACGACCTGGGCGTGGCGGCTGCAGATGCTTTCATAGTTCTGGCGGCGCTCAAAAAGCGAGGCCTGGGCGGTGGTGGTTCGCTCGCCGGCCCGCATCCGGGCGTACAATTCGTCCGGTCCTAACGCCGTCTCCGGGCAGGCCCGCTCGTTGCTGATAATATAGCTGTCCATCAGGGTGATACCCAGGCGATCGGCTGCCTGCCGGGTGATTGATCCGGCTGCATCGGTCACGATGTGAACCGTTGTGTTCTCCGGCGGTATCGAACGGACGGTTTGGGGCGGGGCTGCAATCGGGTCGGCTTCCCATTCAACGAGATTGCCCCAGGAAGCCACTTCCCGACGAACGGTTTCCAGATCTTCGGCATGCAGGTGGATCTTCAGATGATCACCGTCCCGGACAGTTACCACACTGCTGCCTAAATCCTGCAACTTTTCCGACAACCGTTCCGGTTGGGTCTCTGTTTTAATCAGGGTGCTGATGCAAACCTGATCAGGTTCCGAGTTGATTGGCCTATTGTCAAGTTGCAGTTTTTCACCGAATATTTCAAAAGGAGAACGGTAGGTGGGGTTTTCTGCATACAGCGTTTTAAAAAAGCTCTCAAAAAACAGAAACATCCCGAGAGCCCCGGAATCGACCACACCGGCCAAAGCCAACTCCGGCAGTTGGCTGCTGGTATTTTTCACCGAATCGGTGAGAGCGCTGACTATATCGGCTAGGCCGGACTGTGCGCTGCCGGGTGTCAGGGCCTTGGCCAGGCTGGCAAATACGGACAGCATGGTGCCCGGTTGCGGGTCGGCAATAGCGGCCCAGGCTTTTTCATTGGCTGCGGCCGTCTTTTGAGGGAGTTGACCGATTGATTCGGCTCCCAGAAACTCGGCGAAAAAAGCGGCGGCGATATTGCCCGAATTGCCGGTGGCGGCGCGCAACAGATGCGTAGTGATCTGATGGTCATTGTTCAGGATATCCCTGATGGGGGCCAGACTGATTTTGAGGTTGCGACCGGTATCGGCGTCGGGCACCGGGTATACGTTGATATCATCCAGCAGGTCCGCCCAGGCGGCAACCCGTTCATGTCCGGCAATGGCGGCGGTTTTCAGATTGCTTTCCATGGTCAGTCAAATCCAAGGGCTTTTCTGATATCCTTGGGAATTTCAAATTCGAGTTCCATCGAGGGGGTTTTAACAGCTACCTGTTCACTGGTGCAGCGGGCACACAGTTTTCCTGTTGTGGCCAGGCGGATCTCAAATGCCATGGCGATCTTGTAGCGGGCTTCGGTGACAGTGGCCTTGCAGATGAAATCGTCGTTCGGTCCCAGTGGTGCGATATGCTTGATTGCGTTTTTGGTAATGGGAAACAGGAATTGTTTTTCCAACTGGTAGCGATAAAGGTCGATACCGGCCTTTTCAAACAGACCGAACCGAGCCTGGTCGAAGTACTTAAAATAGTTCCCGTGCCAGACAACCTGCATCGGATCCAGGTCGTGAAACGGTACTTTTAGTTGGATTTCAAAACTGGCCGGCATCCGCTTTCCTTGTTTACAGGCACGCCGCTGCAGATGAGCCTGCAACGGTCTCAAGTTCGTTTGACCGGTAAGTTAGCACAGCTTTTTTAGGAAAAAAAGGGCCTTGGCGCGGTAACAAAAAAGGGGTTAGCCCGATCAGGCTAACCCCTTGTATTTTTTGGCTCCCCAGCACGGACTCGAACCGCGGACCCAGTGGTTAACAGCCACTTGCTCTACCTACTGAGCTACTGGGGATCAATCAGAGAAATTTGCTAACTAATAGACTCAGGCAGCGTTGTCAAGTGAAAATCGCAAAAATAGAGGCTTGCCTTGCCCGGGGATGCAATCGGCTTATCCCGGCGCCGTTTGGGCCCCGGGCGTTATCGTTGAAGATCTAGGAGATACTGGACAACCAAGAAGAACCAATATTGAGCAATTGGCTTTAAGCCATTAGCTGTTGGCTCTTTCAGGGCTATATATCACCTGCTTGCCATGTTTCATTTACGGCAGATCCAACAATATCTTTAAGGTGTTGCAGCGGCTTGTCTAACGGTTAACAGCTGACGGCCAATAGCTGATTTTGGGCAGCATAATTCCGGAAACTTATTCCTTTTTCGCCGTCTCTTCTTTTCCAGCCAGTTTGGCAAAGGTTTTCTGCCAACTCTGCAGACGGTCACTTGAAAGTGTGAACGGATAGGCATTGTAGGAGGAAATGGCCGGCAGTTCCCCATCCTTTTCGTTTTCTTTGGCAAACAGCTTCAGGGTGTAAGTCTCTTTGCCCGCCAGCACAATCTCGAATTGCGGCGATTTGAACTCAGCCTTTTGTCGGCCTGCGATGTAGTTTTCGCATTTCAGATTGTTGATGGCGTTGAGAAAGCTCTCCAGGCTGGCAGGTTCCACGCTCCGGCCGGTAGTCGTCTGCCAGACCGGTTCAGCCGGGACTTTGAGTTGCAGGCCGTCTGCTTCGGATTTGGATTGATCCGGGGCCGGCGGCTCGATGCGTTTCAACTGCAAGGTGGCGCCGCCGTTCGTTAGCCGGATTGTTTGTAAGGCGTCCGGGTCAAAGGCCAGGACTTCATGGTCGCGCAGGGCAGCGGCGGTCTCTTCGAACTTGCGCCGGAAATCACCCCGGGCGTGATAGACATTCGGATTTTCCGGCAGCCGCATAAAGGTGTGCTGGAAGGTAGCCGCTTCCTTGCCGATCGCAAAATCACGTATCAATTTATCTTCCGCCCAGGCGCTTACGGTAATTTTCTGTTTATCGTCCAGTTGGTAACGGACATAGGCTTTGGATTCCGAGACCAGATCGGTCAATACGATTTCCTCAATTTCAAACAGCATGCCCTTGACCTTGGCGCCATCGGCCGGGAAGTCGTGGGGGGCAATAAACCACTGCTTGTCTTTTTTATACAGGCCAATCGTTTCCGCCGGTGTTTTTATTTCCAGGCGGGTTACCGTGTCAATCTCGATTTTGGCAATTGTCGGCAGGGTGTATTGGGTCTGATCTTTCTTGTGAAGTACCAGGTACAAACCGGCCGCGATGATAATAGCAATCAGGATCAGGTATTCTTTTTTAGCTCGCATGTGCCTTCCAGTTCGTAGATTGGATTGGGTGCTAATTTGACTGTCCGGGAAACATCGTTTGGATCTGTTTCTTGCGGGCGTGACGCCGCAGCAGGATAAAAAAACCGAATATGGTGACCGCGATGGGCAGCCCTGCAATATTCAGCATTTTGATGGCTGTGCGCGTCGGGGCCTGAATGTCGTCCAGGGGATTATATTGCTGCACTTTACCGCGCAGCATGGCAACATCTTCCCGATCATTGAGGGCGTCAATCACATTCAGGACGTACAAACCGTTGGGTGATGTTTCATTGGGATCGAGGATGTTATCCGAAATCATTTCGGAAGAGGCCATGATAAAAATTTTAACAGGGGCACTTTCACTCAAAAATTCCCCCTTGCCCTGGATTGAGGACAGGTCGCGCTGGGCGGCCTTGTCTGCGGTTGGTTGCTGCTCATCTACCGTTGCGGCCACCGTCTTGACCGGAATCTGGCGCCCGTCGAAATAGCTTGAAAATTGGCCTTCCAAGAGCCATGCCAACGGCTGGCTGCCGGACATCTGATCCTCATTCGGCGGGGATAGGAACATCGGATTCAAGTTGATGTTATTACGCATTTCCCAGGATTTCTCGGATGAGGCCAGCAGTTTGTGGGCTGTCAGCCCGGCCGCAACAGTTTTCTTTTCATCTACGGTTACCGGAGATGCTTTTACGGCGATGAGGCCCTTGATGTTCTGCATGAAAGGCAGTTCATGGTTGATGTGCCGGCTTTTGATAATCGGGGCGAAATAGATATCTCTTTGGCCGCCGCCCATGGCCTGGGAGACGCGCTGTTTGTAGCAATTCTCGTCGAGGACATATGCCTTCTCAAGGGTGATGCCGTAATGCGCCAGCAACTTCTCCAGACCGGTATCCAGAGGTGTGTAAACGGGCCCCCGGTTCAGCCCGAATCCCTGTTGGGCCGGCATTTCCTCTTTGAAGGTGTCCATGAAGATGACCAGGTTGGTTCCCCGCATGAGCGCCTGATCGATCTGGTAGAGTTCGCAATCCGAGAATGTCTCCGTGGGGCGGGCGATAACCAGACTTTGCAGACTGGCCGGAACGGCCGCTTCTTTCAGGTCGACCGGTTTGATCGTATAGTTTTGGGTGGCCATGGTGCGAAAGCTGTTGATGCCGCCGGCCTGCTGCCGGCCGGGCGGAGCCGCCCCCAGGGAGCCGTGGCTGGCCAGCAATCCCAGATCCTGGTTGATTCCGATCAGTGCCTCCAGGGATTTGTTGATCTGTTCTTCCAGCTGTTCGGCATCGGCCAGGCTGTAGCGGGTGCCGATGATCGGCAGGTTGATGGCGTTGAGCAGCGGTATTTGGGTGTTTTTGCCGGCATATTCCATTACCATGCCGATAACTCCCTGGCCGGCTGCTATCCCCGCGTCCGCAATGGAAGGCCATTCCAGGGCCTGGATATTGTATTCTCGACTGATGGCGTCTTGTTCGGACACCGATGCGGGGGCAATATGTTCAAACTGCAGCTTGCCGTAATTTTTGGGGTTCAGATTATTGACAACGGCAGCCATTTGCTGTGGGAGGGCCTTCAGGTTTTCAAGCCCCATGTAAGGCGCGACCGTATTGAGGGACGCAGAGAGAAAGAGCTTGATGTGCACCTTGTCCTTTAGGGCGAGCAGGGCACTGATTTTATTGTTGAGTTTCTGAATGGCGGTCGTCAACTTGTATTCGAGGTCGGCGGTCGATGTGAGCGTTGGAATCCGTTCGATAACATCACCGTGAATCAATACCAGCCCCATATAGGCATTTTTAAACTTGATTTCATCGTTTTCGACGATCTGGATCTGGACGGGATAGACACCGTAATCGCCGGCCAGTTTACGGTTGCTCACGGCTGAATCTCCGGGCACGGCATTTTCCGGGTTAACGTCGTGGAAACTGTAATTGAAATATTTACCGCCACACAGCGCGTATTCCTCGAGCAGGTCCCGCAGGTACTGTGCGGTGTTGTTGTGCGGGGCCGGAAGATCCCGGGTAAAGAACACCTTGATGGTCAGTGGCTCGGTAAGCGTGGACACCACCTTTTGACTAACCGGTGACAGGGAGTAGACTTTGTTGGTGGTCAGGTCGATGCGGGCAAAGAGTGTAATCCCCACGATGTTGACCAGCACAATCGCCACAAGGTAGGTGAGCAGTTTGATGTACTTGCCGTATTTATTGGGTGCCCCCATGGTGTCTCCTTAATTCTTTTCTTCCATGACCAGAGCCGTGCCGTACAGGCCGATGAACACAACGCTGAGAAAATAGATAATGTCACGGGAATCGATGATGCCCTTGGCGATATTTTGAAAATGGGATGCGGCGCCAAGATAGCTGAGCGTCGCCAGGGTTGCCTGGGGGAAGAAAAACAGCATGCGGTCGATGGTCGTCAGGGAAAAGCAGATGGCCATGGCCACAATGAACGCAATGATCTGGTTCCGGGTGAGTGATGATGCCAGCAGGCCGATCGCACTGAAGGCGGCCCCCAGCAACAGGGCGCCCATGTAGCCGCCGATTACGGGACCCCAATCAAGGGCGCCGATGGCCGTGATGCATACCGCGTAAATAACGGTCGGCAGCAGCATGACCGCCACCAACATGACCGCTGCGAAGAATTTACCGAGGATGATGTCCCGAAAGGTCACCGGCAGGGTCAACAGTGTTTCGTAGGAGCCCACATTGCGCTCTTCGGAGAAAAGCCGCATGGTAATTGCCGGAATCACGAATGACAAAGTCGCCGGCAGGAGGTTGAAAAAATTTCGCAAGTCCGCCTGGTTGTAGAGAAAAAAGGTTGCAAAGAAAAACCAGCCGGTCACCAGCAGGAAAATGGAGATGACGATGTACGCGATGGGGGATATGAAATAGTCCCGAAATTCTTTACTTGCTATATTGACAACCTGACGCATATCAATTCCCCCTGGTCAGTTCTCTGAATATGGTTTCCAGTGTCCGGGCTTCCTGCCTGAATTCCATCAGCAGCCAGTCGGTTTCCTTGATTTGCCGGTAGACCGTTTCCCGCAAGTCGCTATCCGGAACGCAGGTAAGCCTTACGGCCAGTTGATCGCTATTATCAGCGTCCACCCGGGTCACTGCGGTTACCCCGTTGATGGCTTCCAGGACGGGCTGCACCTGTGTGAATTCTGCATTGTTCAGCGTGATATAAAGTATGCGGCCGCTAGCGTCCGACTGCTTCAGTTCAGCCGCGCTGCCGTTGGCGATGATCTTGCCTCTGTTGATGATCACGATCCGGTCGCAGGTAGCTTCAGCTTCACTGAGAATGTGGGTTGACAGGATCACGGTTTTCTCACGGCCGATCTGCTTGATGATGTCCCTGATTTTAACAATCTGATTCGGGTCGAGTCCCGAGGTGGGTTCGTCCAGGATCAGGATCTCCGGATCGCCCATCATGGCATGCGCCAGGCCCACCCGCTGCTTGAGACCCTTGGACAGCTCACTGATGGGTTTATGCATGATGTTGTGCAGCCCGCACAGGTCGCACAGCTGCCGTATGCGGGAGAGCCGCTTTTCACGGGGGATGCCCCGGATCTCAGCCACATAATCCAGGTAGTCATACACGAGCATGTTGTGATACAGCGGTGCCGATTCCGGCAAATAGCCCATGAGCTGCTTGATTTTGAGGGGGTGCTCGGATGAGTTGAAGTCCTTGACTTTAATGGTGCCCCGCGTGGGCTTGAAATATCCGGTCAGCATCCGCAAGGTGGTGGTCTTGCCGGCTCCATTGGGGCCTAAAAGCCCCAGGATCTCGCCTTTGCGGATATCGAGACTGATCCCGTCTACCGCGCAGAATTCTTTGTAATACTTGGTTAAATGATCGGCTTGGATCATTGCAGGGGCTCCTCCAATCAGTATGCGTATTCAGTCTTTGATCGTTTTGCCCAGATCGGGCATGGTCTCCGGTTTCCCGCGTTCCATATAGCGGGCATCATCGCCGCGGGCGGTCACGTTTTCATAAACGCCGTCGTCCCGTTTAACCAATTTCGTAAATCCGAGGTCCTTGAGCTCCGAATTGGTTTTGGGAACACTGATACCAACCATGGAGATTAATTTGCGCACCGGTTGGCTACATTCCGGACAGCGGGTCAGGGCCTTGTCATCAATGGACTGGGTTACTTCAAATACAGCGCCGATTTTACAGGGTGCTGATTTATGTTCGTATTCATACACCGGCATAGGCTGCCTCCTGCCTGCTGATTTTCCCGGGTCGCCCGGTTGCTGTTGTGCGACCCGCCCCTGGCCCTTTTTCCCATCCATTGATCAGCCGGGCGTGCACCTGCTAGAGCGCCTGTTCTATTTTGGGTTCACCGGCGGTGGGGGGCTTGTTGGAGAAAGAGTCTATTGGGGCGTTGGATGTTCCGGTTTGACTACGAGGACGCTGCTCTGCTTGCGATCCTTGACGATCCGTTTCTTGACGATGCCATGTCCATAGATCCATTCGTAGTCCGGATAATCCAATAAGTGAAAAGTATCCGGTCGACTTTTTTGTACTACCAGGAAACGGGCATTCCCCTTGAAACTTCTTTTCACGAACCTCTCCGTCTCGATGCTGACATTCCGGTCCCGCATGCAGGCCGGGATTTCGGGCTCAAGCTGCCCTTATAGTGGATGGGGCCATAAAGCCCCTTTTTACAGATAGTTAGGTCACTTATTATCGGCCATACGGATTATATGCGGCCCAACAATTTCGCCCTATTATATTCATGCAAATGATTCTGTCAAGCATCATATTTTCAATATATATATTTAATGATATCAGGGTTTTGTGATGTTGAATCAAAAATACGGCCTGCGCGGGGCCACCCGGCCATAGAAATACTCAATGCGCCGCACCGGCAACATCGATATTAACTATTTGATTTTATTGATAACAATAGATAACAAGCTGCAGCCGGGTTTAGACGGCCCGGCAACTGATAGACGGGATACAGCATGCTAGACGACCAAAAAACAAGAATTGCTGTTCTTTTGGACGGCCTCTATCACATTGCCCGCTGGGGCGTGGCCGGCCTGTTCATATATTCAGGCCTGACCAAACTGGTAGATCCGGCCCGGTTTGCCGGCATTATCGGGGCCTATGGCCTTTTGCCGGATATGCTGGTATCGCCGGCGGCGATCGTTTTGCCGGTGGTCGAGGCGCTGGCCGGGATCTGCCTGGTAGGCAACATCCGGGGGAGCCTGGCAACCATCACGTTTTTAATGGCCCTATTTATGGCCGTCCTGGGCTACGGCATCTGGGTGGGGCTGGACCTGGATTGTGGCTGCTTCGGTCCCGAGGACCCGGAAGCGCAAGCCTTTCACGGCCTCCGGCAGGCCTTGTACCGGGACATGGTGATACTGGCAGTATTGATTGGTATGTTTGCCTGGCGCTACCGACGTGCGGAGCGGCCGGTGCAGTTACTCAATTTACTTTAATAGGGAGTGGATAGCTATGAAGTCTGCAAAAATAGTGCTTGCTCTTTTGCTCTGGATAGTTTTCATGTTCGGCCTGACGACGTCGGCCACCGCATTCATGAAGAATAAATTTGAGAAGGAAGTCGAAAAAGAACAAAGCGCCGTCAAACTCGTCCGTGAAGTGCAGCGCGGCGGATACGATGTGGTCACCACGGTCGAGCTTAAAAAGTGGATAGACCAAGGTAGGCAGATGGTCCTGATCGATACCATGCCATATGACAAAAGCTATAAAAAAGCCCATGTGCCGGGCGCCAAGCAGTTCCTGTTTCCAATCCCGGAGATGAAACATTGGGATAACCGGGAAACAGCGGGGAAGTCTAAAACCGATTTCGAGAAGTTGCTGGGTCCTGATAAAAACACCGTGGTGGTAATCTATTGCGGGTTTGTAAAGTGTACCCGCAGCCACAACGGGGCGGCCTGGGCCGTCAATCTCGGATACAAAAACGTTTATCGCTATAGCGGCGGCATTTTTGCCTGGAAAGGTGCCGGTTACGGGGTCGGCAGTCTTGAATAGGGCTAACTGAAAGATTCGGCCAAGTCGGCGTCTGGCCTCTCTCAGTCCCGCCGGAGAGTAAAACCGTGTAAACAGACCGTGACTGACATTTAGGGTTTACGTCAGCTTAAAAATAAGGAAATATACCACATGAGTCCCGCCGCAATTGAAGAAATTCTGGAACATATCGCCGCCCGGGCTGAAAATCTGTTTCGTTCGAAACAGTTTATGTGCGCGGAATCGGTCCTGCTGGCCGTAACCAAGGGGCTGGGCCGGGATATGTCTGCCGAAACCGCCATAGCCCTGGCAGCACCCTTTTCCGACGGAATGGGGGGCAGCGGCTGCACCTGCGGAGCCTTGAGCGGAGGTGTGATGAGTATCGGTGCCTGCCTCGGTGGCGGTAAGGCACCCGGGCAGCGGGAGAAATCACGCCGGGCATCCAGAGAACTGCACCGGCGGTTTACGACAGCCTATCGGTCAGCCTGCTGCCGGGTATTAACCAAAGATCTCCGGGACTACCCTAAACGGCATTTTGACCAGTGTGCCGCCATCACCGGTGCGACGGCCCGGATGACTGCCCGGTTGATTCTGGAGAAAGAGCAAGCCCTGACTGCCGAGGTGGATTTAAATTTTCTGGACGACCGTCACTCTCTGGTAGGGGGACTGTTGAAGAGGATGCTCTCCAATTAAACTTTATCCGGCCCTATACATGCGATGATCATTTTGGAGTTGTAATTGACGGAACTAAAAGGATTTCAAAAAAAATACCTGCGCGGCGTGGCCCACAAGCTTCAGCCGGTTGTCTTTATCGGCCAGAAAGGGGTGACCGGTGCAATTTGCGATTCGCTCGAAGACGCGCTAAACACCCATGAACTGATCAAGGTGAAATTCGTCGAAAATAAAGAGAAGGCGATCAAGCAGGAGATCTGTGCGCAGCTAGAGCAGCGTTCAAATGCCTCCCTGGCCGGTCTCATCGGGCACGTGGCTATTTTCTACCGCCCCCATCCGAACCCAGATAAACGCAAGATAATCCTGCCCCAGCGCTAGAACCCATCTCAAAAAAAGTCTTTTGGCTCAAACTGGGCGTTGGGCGCTCGGTTCAAATCCTCAAAATACTGTAGTATTCACCACGATGGGTATTGGCTTCGCTGGCACCTCCGGGTTGCGACCCTCCATTGAGGAATAGATCAAGCGGGAAGTCCCGCATCGCGGGGCACCTCGCGGCCGCCTTGATTTTGAACCAAAATCCGCTTTTTGAGATAGGTTCTATTCGTTTTTCCGATAGTATACGACCGAATCAACCGAAAACAATATCAGTGCGGTCCAGATCAGAATGAAGGTCAACAATTGGCCCCGGACCAACGGCTCACCGTAAACCAGGATAGCCAGTAGAAAGGTGCAACTCGGGGCGATATACTGTAGGAACCCGATTGTCGAAAGATGCAGTCGGCGCGCGCCCACCGTGAAGAGCAACAAGGGCAGGGCCGTTACCAGGGCCGCCCCCATGAGAAGTACATCCATTCCGGCTGATACCCTTAAAAACGCCCCTTTCCCAAGTGTATCGATATACACCAGGTAGCCGATAGCCGGGATGGACAAGAGCATCGTCTCAATCGTGAGACCCACCAGGGCACCCACCGGGGCAATTTTGCGAATTAGCCCGTAAAAAGCAAATGAAAACGCCAGGGCCAGGGATACCCACGGGAAGTGGCCATAGCGAACCGTCATCAGGCCGACTGCGAAGGCGGCCAGAAACAGGGCGATCATTTGGACCCGGCGCAGCCGTTCCCGCAGGAAGATCATGCCCAGCAGGACATTGACCAGGGGGTTAATGTAGTACCCGAGGCTGGTCTGCAGGATGTGGTCGCTGTTAATGGCCCAGATAAATAAAAACCAGTTGAAACCCACCAGCAGCGTGGTGGCCAGCAGGATCAGCATCACCCTTGGTGACGAAATCGCCTTTTTGAAAGCATTCCGGTGATCGGTAAGAAAGATCAACGGAAGTAAAAAAACAAAAGACCAGATCATCCGGTGCATCAGGATTTCAAAGGCCGGAACCGCCGCCAGCGATTTCCAGTATATCGGGCTCAGGCCCCAGATCAGGTAGGCGGTAGAGGCGGCTCCCAAGCCGGTTACGGTCGCTTTTTGCATGGGTCCTCTGAATCGTTTTTTGCGGGCGCACGGCCCGCAACACTTTTTGCCCCTTCTAAACCCTATTGCCGCCAAAGTCAAAAAAATGCTGGAGGCTATCTCAAAAATAGGATTTTGGTTCAAGGTGCGGTGGCCGTGATGATCCCCCGCGTTGCTGGATTTCCCGCTTGATCTATTACTCAAATGTGGGTCGCGCCCGGAAGCATACCCAAGTATTTCGATGAATGGAACCGAATGCCCAACGCAGAGCTTGGGCCAAAAGACATTTTTGCGTTAGCCTATAGGTATTTCTTGACAATAAGCAGTAACATCGGCTATTTGACATAGACTGTGCAAATCGGAAAATCCAATTTTTAAAGGAGCCACGTTCCCATGACCCTGACCAAAGCTCAGATTATAGATGCGATTCCTGAAAAACTCGGTATCTCCAGAAAGAAAAGTGTTGAAGTTGTAGAGACCCTGCTCGAGATAATCAAACGTCAGATGGAAAACGGCGAAGATGTGCTGATCAGTGGCTTTGGTAAATTCTGCATCAAGGACAAGAAGGCCCGGCGCGGGCGCAACCCGGCGACCGGCAGTGACATGATGCTGGACAAGCGGCGGGTCGTCGTGTTTAGATGCTCCAAGTTGTTGCGCGACAAGATCAACAAAAGCTAACCCGAAAGAATAAGCCGGCCTACCCGGTCGCTGAAATACAACAGGCGGATTGGAATGATTCCAACCCGCCTTTTTTTATCCGTGAATTTAACCGCTTGATTACCGGCCCAGCAGCTCTTTGGCCGCGGTAACCACGCGGTCGACGGTAAAACCGAATTTCTCCATGACCACGGGGCCCGGTGCCGAGGCACCAAAGCCGGTCATTCCGATCACGGCCCCTTTACGGCCGACATATTTTTCCCACCCCATGGGGATGCCGGACTCTACCGCCAGACGCTTTTTCACGGACGGCGGCAGGACCTGGCTCTGATAATCCGGTGATGTCATCTCGAACAGTTCCCAACTGGGCATACTGACCACTCGGGCGGCGGTGCCCTCCTTGGCCAATTCCTCCTGTGCGGCCGTGGCCAGGTGGACTTCCGAGCCGCTGGCAATCAGAATGATGTCGGGGGTGCCGTCACAATCCGCTAGAACATAAGCGCCCAGTTCCAGAGTCTGATCGGCTTCGCTGCTCTCCAGAATCGGCAGTTTCTGCCGGCTTAAAATCAGGGCCACCGGATGATCTGTGGTTTTCAGAGCCTGGCACCACGCTCTGGCAGTCTCGGTGGCGTCGGCCGGACGGATGACGGTCAATCCGGGGATAGCCCGCAGAGCCGCCAGATGTTCCACCGGCTGATGGGTGGGACCATCCTCGCCGACGGCAATGGAGTCATGTGTAAAAACATAGATCAAGGGCAGTTTCATAAGGCTTGCCAGCCTGATGGCCGGCCGGACATAATCAGCGAAAACAAGAAACGTGCCCCCGTACGGCCGCAAACCATTATGCAGGAACAGACCGGCCATCACCGCGCCCATAGCATGCTCCCGAACACCAAAGCGGATATTGCGGCCATCGTAGGCACCTTTTTGAAATTCATGGGAACAGGTCAGGTAAGTCTTGTTCGAGGGGGCCAGGTCCGCCGATCCACCGATGAGGGCGGGAATTTTGTTGGCGATTGCATTGAGCACCTGTCCGGAAGCCGCACGGGTGGCGATAGGACCGTCCGCCGGTGCGAAATCCGGAATGTCGGCGCGCCAGTCTTCCGGTAGAAAACCACTCATGCCATCGACCCACCGCACGGATAGATCCGGGTAGGTTGACTTATATGCTTTAAATGCGGCCAGCCAGGCGGCTTCCGCTTCAGCGCCGGTCACCGCGCATTGGCTGAAATGAGTTCGGACTTCTTCGGGAATCCGGAACGGTTCATCCGTCGGGATGCCGAGGTTTTGTTTGGTCAGGACGACTTCGTCCTCTCCCAACGGCGCTCCGTGGGCATCAGCCGACCCCTGTTTGTTGGGGCTGCCGTAGGCGATTTCGGTCTTCAATTTAATCAGGGTAGGCTTTTCCATTTGTGCCCGAGCAGTTTCGATGGCCCCGCAGATCGCTTCAAGATCATTGCCATCGCTTACCGTGAGAACCTGCCAGCCATAGGATTCAAAGCGCTGGGCCACATTTTCCGTAAAAGCAATGGCCGTGCTGCCTTCGATAGAGATACTGTTGTCGTCGTAGATGCAAATTAATTTTCCCAGGCCAAGGTGACCGGCCAGTGAAGCTGCTTCAGCCGCCACGCCTTCCATGAGGTCGCCGTCACCGCACATGACATAGGTATAGTGATCGACGATGGTGTGGCCTTCCCGATTAAAGCGAGCGGCCAGGTGACATTCCGCCATGGCCATGCCCACCGCATTGGCCAGGCCTTGCCCGAGGGGCCCCGTGGTCGTCTCCACACCGTCGGTATGTCCGTATTCCGGGTGCCCGGGAGTTTTACTGCCCCATTGGCGAAAATTTTTAATTTCTTCCAGTTCCAGATTATACCCGGACAGGTGCAGCAGGCTGTAGAGCAGCATGGAAGCGTGGCCGCCGGACAGGACGAAGCGGTCTCGATCCAGCCAGTCGGAATTTTTGGGATTGTGTTTCAGGTAACGTGTCCAGAGGGCATAAGCCGCCGGCGCCAGGCCCATCGGTGCTCCGGGATGTCCGGAGTTGGCTTTTTGGATGGCGTCCATGGCGAGGCCGCGAATGGTGTTGATACAGAGGGTATCCGTCGTAGATTGTCCGCCAGACACAGTCTTAATCATTGTAATGATCTCCTTGGATGGGGGTTCATTTATTTCTATTTTTTGGTTACAGGGCCCTTAAGTATTCCGGTTTCAAGTTGACCTCACCTGCCAGGGCGCTGTCGATCAGGCTCAGGGTTTTTTCCTTTTCCTTGGGTAGAATAGCCCGGATCGGCAGATAATTCGAGGCGTGGTTTGCATGGAACAGACCTCTCGTCAGATGCGTACTGGCTATCATGGTTCTCAACTCCCGGAGCATTTCCATGGGAGCGATAAGCTCGAAGGCGTCGTTTTCATATTCGTCACACAAGGGGGTCCCCGGGATCAACATCAGGCTCAGGGCGCCAACATATTCGGGGTCGATTTCCGAAAGTACCCGGCCGGTTTCGGCAGCGTGAATCTGTGATCTATCCGGTCCGGCGATACCCAGCAACACGGTAATGGAAAGCTTCAGCCCGGCGGCGCGCGCTTTGCGGCCCATGGCGATCATCTTGGCGGCATCGGCGCCTTTCCGGATTTTTTTCAAGGTGACATCGTCACCGGTCTCCAGGCCCATATACGCAATGCCGATGCCGGCTTCTTTCAGCTGGGCCAATTCATCCGGGGTTTTCATGCTGAGGCTTTTTGCATTGGCATAGACCCCGACCCGGGTAACCCAGGGTAACTGCCGCTTGATTTCGGATAGGATACGCAGCAGGCGTTTTTGGGGTATGATCAGAGCGTCGCCGTCGCATAGGAAAACCCGGCGCTGGCGCCGGCAATACTGGGCGGCAAACGCAATGTCGGCCATGATCTGGTCATCGGGTTTGATCTTGAAGCGCTCACCTGTGTAGGTGCCGCAAAAGGTGCATTTGTTGTGGGAGCACCCGACCGTTACCTGGAGGAGGATACTGTTGGCTTCACTGGGGGGCCGGATGATGTTGCCTTCATATTGCATGGGTGGTGAGCGATTCCTTTACCTGTGAACAAACATTCTTGGTATATATTTGTTATTGCTTAACAATTTAAACATGACCGCCCCTGGTGAAATAGATCGGTAGACTTGGGCCGCAGACCGGCCTGGATTATTTTTGATCGGATGTTTTTAACGCACTGGTCCCTTGGTTGCAATAGTTTTCTCGCTTCCCGGCTATGGTCTGCAACCATTGGCAGGCTGGCGCTTCAGGTTGGAAAAAGCAGGCAGACCTGGGACGCTGGTCGTCTGGATTCGGGCGAGTGCTAGCGGGTCAGTTCCCTGCGGACGGCATGTCCAATCTCTTCAATCAGGTAGGGTTTTTTGATATAGGCCCCGGTTCCAAGTTCCTGGGCCCGCTTCACGCGATCCGAGGCGGAGTAGCCGCTGGCAATAATGGCTTTTTGGCCGGGGCGGATTTCCAGGATACGCTGGTAGGTTTCAAGGCCGTCAATTCCCGGATCCATAATCATATCCAGAACGACCAGATCGATCGGGTTGGTTTTCAAATAGGCGATAGCTTCCTCGCCACTGGTTACCGTGGTCACGGCATACCCCAACTTTTCAAGCATGCGCCGGGCGATGTCGCGCTGATCTTTCACGTCGTCCACGACCAGGATAGATTCTCCCTTGCCGCGGATGGCTTCCTGGGTCCTATCGCCGTCTACGGCTAACAGGGTTGCATCCGTGGTGGCCGGGAGATAGAGGGCAAACGCATTGCCGCCTTCGTCAGCCAGTAATTCGATGTAGCCTCTATGATCCCTGACCGTTCCCCAGACTACGGCCATGCCCAGCCCGGTATCGTTACGGCCCAGGACTTTGCTGGTAAAAAAGGGTTCAAAAATGCGTTCCTGCTGTTCGGGGGTGAACGGATTCCCGTCGTCGCATACTTTCAAGACCACATACTCACCCGGGACCACTTCGCTGTATCCGTCCAGGGGGTGGTCCAGTCGGGTGTTATGGGTTGTCACCCGGATTTGTCCAACCCGCTTGATGTTGCCCGCGGCATTGGTGACCAGGTGAGCCACCGCTTTTTCAAGATGCCCCCTGGTCCCATGGATATTCAACAGATCGGGGGCCAGGTCGCTGACGCACTGCAAGTCCTGATGCTCACTTAAAAGGCCGGCATGATGCCGGCTGCGAATGTAGTGGTCGACGATATCGTTGAGATTGATAACCGCGTTGGCGGGAATGTCCCTGCGGGCCAGGACCAGCAGATCCTGGACGGTGGCCGCAGCCCGTTCACCGGCTTTTTTCATAGTGAGCAGCGGTTTCCTTAAGGAACTGTCCTCATGCAGATCCATGAGCATAAGTTCCGGGTAGCTGACGATACCGGACAGGATATTGTTCAGGTCGTGGGCGACCCCGCCGGCCAGATTGCCGATCGCTTCCATTTCCCGGGCATCCTGTAATTTTTCGATGAGCTTGAACCGCTCCTCCTCGGCTTCTACCCGGCGGGTAATATCGACCGCTATGCCTCCGACTGCATGGGGGTTGCCGTTTTTGAGAATAGGAAACTTAGATACAAGCTGGTGGCGTATTTCGTTATGGATCTTAATGACCTCAACTTTAATAATCGCTTCATTGTTCGTCAAAACCTGCTTGTCATTTTCCTTTAGCTTGGCGGCGATACCGGGTGGCCATAGTTCATCATCAGTTTTGCCCAGACGATCATCGGGACTTATCCCGAACAACTTTTCATAGGCACGATTGATATAAATGTAGCGACCTTCAAGGTCTTTGATAAATGCCAGCGAAGGCATGTGATCCATAAACTGGGCAAACCGCTTGCGGCTCTCCGCCAGGGCAAGGTCCGCTTTTTTACGCTCGGTGATCTCACGCTTCAACATCAGGTTGGTCTGGGTCAGATCTGCGGTCCGCTTGGCGACTTCTTCCTCGAGTTTGCGGTGGGCCAGCTGGACCTTTTCATCCACCTTTTTCAGCTCGGTTACATCGGTGAGCAGAAAAAGATGTGTATCCATTTCGGAAACGAGGGACAATCTTTTGACCACCACGTAGCGATCCCCATGTCCGGAGGCTATCGTGGTATTCACGGTCCCCGGGGGCGGAATATTGTCTTCCACCATTAAGGTGGTGATCCGGGATTGATAGGCGTCATCGAAGAGTTGGGGAAAGGATGTCCCTATCAGGGTTTCGGGTGGCTGGCCGAAGAGAAAGCCCGCGGCCGGATTGGTGTAGATCACGCGATCTGAGTAGATTTCGATGATGCCGTCCGAGATGCTGTCGATAATCGATTCAAGGTGCCGGTTGCGGCGCAGCAGTTCCTGGGTCATCTGGCGGGGGCGGACCTTTTCGGCCCCCAGGATTGGCAAAGCGTCATCGTTTTGGTTCTCGGCTGCTTCGATGACAGCCAGGACGTGCTTGCCCATCTGGTCGAAGGCGCCTTTGGCGATACAGGCATCCGCGCCGAATTCTTTATAGCCTTCACCTATCTCAGCTGCGGCAGCGGAAATAACGACAAGGAAGCTGTCCTCGAGGTGGGCCATGTTGCGTATAATCCGGCAAAGCTTGCCCCCGTCAATTTTGGGCATAACCAGGTCGATGAAGATGACGTCCGGCTGGATGTTCGTCAGCGTGTCCAGCGCTTCGAATCCATTCTCCGCCAAATAGACTTTCATGCCCTGCCCCTGGAGGAGTTTGGTCATGAATTCACGCATCAACCGGTTGTCATCGACGACGAGTATTTTTTTGCGCATGAGTGTCTGCCTGTTAGATTGGGAGCTTGGGGCTGTTTCTAAATTGTCTTTTGGCGCAATCTCGGCGTTGGCGTTCGGTTTCGGCACGGCGTACCGGTTTTCAAGCCGCCAGGCGCAACCTTTAGCGCTATCCTCGAAATACTGGAGTATTCCTTCGGTTAAAACCTTGCGGCCGCCTTGACCTTGAACCAAAATCCTAATTTAGAAACAGTTCCTAATCTACCATTTTATGAATTAGCAGCGGTGCTGTCAACTCATAATCAATCAGGCTCTCGGGAGCTAACTACCTGTCTTTTTAAAATTTTGTCCTTTCTGCCGGCCCTTATCCGGTATTGACAGGTACCAGGCACTCATGTATCACTGACGGACTCACAGGCAGCCAACAACCGGAAATGATTTGCCGAATCTAACGCCCGCTACCGGATCACGGGCCGGGCCGCGGTGTGCCGGAAGGGAAGTTATGGTTCTCGATGTCGCTTTTTTTATAGCCGGGCTGCTGCTGCTCTACTTCGGATCCCTCTGGTTGGTGAAAGGGTCCGCCAGCCTGGCGCACAGTCTCGGGATTCGACCCCTCGTGATCGGATTGACCGTCGTAGCCTTCGGCACGTCTGCCCCGGAACTGGTCATCAGTCTGGTTTCAGCCCTGAAGGGCAAGAGCATGATTGCCGTGGGCAATGTCATCGGCAGCAATATTTGCAACATTGCCCTGGTACTCGGTCTTTCCGCTTTCCTTAATCCCATCAAGAGCCATCCCTCCGTTCTCAGCCGGGATATTCCCTTGATGCTGGCAATATCCGTTTACCTGCTGCTGCTGTCTCTGAATTCTACCCTGGGTCGGCTTGAAGGCCTATCGCTGTTGGCCGGAATCATCCTCTATACCTGGTTTAACTACGCCATTGCCGTCAAAGAGGCCCCGGTACCGGTTCAGGTGTCGGAAGCACAACCCGCGCCACCTGAAATTCCGTCTCGTGCGATGCAGACCGTACTGATTTTGATCGGTATCGCCGGTGTGGTCGCCGGAGCGGATTTTTTAATTGATGCTTCCGTGAATATCATGACCGTTTTCGGGGTCAGCGAGAAATTCATCGGCCTGACGGTGGTCGCATTCGGGACGTCCTTGCCCGAACTGGCCACCTCGGTCATGGCGGCTTGCAAGGGGGAAATGGACATCAGTATCGGCAACCTGCTGGGGAGCAATGTCTTCAACATTCTAAGTGTGCTCGGAGCCGCCGCACTTGTCCGGCCGATCCACATACCGGGTGGATTCATCGAAAGCGGGCTCTTGTTCGATTATCTGGTCATGATGTTTACAAGCAGCCTGCCCTGGCTGCTCATGCGCAAAAACCTGATTCTATCCCGGGCCAATGGCTTGCTGCTGCTCAGTTGCTATGTCGGGTATGTGGGCTACCTGGTGGTAAAAGGTTAGAAGCTATCTCAAAAAAGTCTTTTGGCCCAATCTCTTCGTTGGACGCTAAATTGGCGAGTAAATCGCCTCCGTAAGGAATATTACTGATTGGAGGGCGGACCAAATCCTCGAAATACAATAGTATTCCTCCGGTTCAAATGTAGCGTTCGCCTTGACCTTGAACCAAAATCCGTTTTTTGAGATAGCTTCTATACTGGCCGCCGGTAAACATTTTCCTATTCTCTGCCAGTATCAGGAAAAGATCAGGCGAACGCCTTCCTGCTGGTCGGTTACACGGCCGATGATCGCAGCAGCCTGGATCCCGGCTGAGTGCAGGGCTGTCACCAGGTCCTGGGCCTGGCTTTCCGGGAGGGCGACCATCAAGCCGCCGTTGGTCTGGGGGTCAAACACGATTTCCTGGTGCCAGGCCGGCAGTGCCGGTGCCATGGTCATCGCGCCGGTAACCAATTGGCGGTTGCTGGCGTTCACCCCGGTTGTCATGCCTTTGCGGTACATCTCCAGGGCTTCATCCATGATCGGCAGGGCGGCGACCTGAATATCGATGGTGATGGCCGTCTCGCCGACCATCTCCAGGGCATGTCCGGCCAGACCGAACCCGGTTACGTCGGTGGCGGCGTGAATATCGAAGTTCTGCATAATTTCCGCCGGCCGGCGGTTGAGGGTGGTGAGCACTTCCAGGCAGTTGTCCATGGCTGCCGCCGATACCCAGTTTTTCAGGTTGGCATTGAACAGCACCCCGCTGCCGACGGGTTTGGTCAACACCAGTACATCTCCGGGACGGGCACCGGTATTGGTCCAAATCCGATCGGGGTGCACCGTGCCGGTCACTGACAGCCCGTACTTGGGTTCGTCATCATCGATGGAGTGACCCCCTGCCAGGACGGCCCCGGCTTCGGTGATTTTATTCAGACCACCGGCGATAATCTTGTGCAGCATTTCTTCGGGCAGTTTGCCGGAAGGAAAGGCGATCAGGTTCAGGCAGGCCAGGGGGGTGCCCCCCATGGCATAGACATCGCTGATGGCGTTGGCGGCCGCTATCTGGCCATAGATAATAGGATCGTCAACCGGCGGTGTGATGAAGTCGGCGGTCATGATGATGGCCGTCTGGTCAGATAGTTTATATACAGCAGCATCATCACTGGTTGTAAATCCTACCAGCAAATTGGGATCCTGGTTTTTAGGGAGCGATTTGAGCAGTTCCTCCAGCCCGACCGGGCTTATTTTGGCCGCTCAACCGCAGGTCTTGGAAAGACCGGTAAGGGTATTCTTCTTACTCATATTAAACATGGCAGTTCCATCCTGCTAAGCAGTTATGATTTTGTCCCGTTTCTGGAATAAACAGGGACATCTGGCTAACTGTATTTGGAATTCTTGATCAGTTCAAGGGGAAGATTGCCAGCGGGGTTCAATGCTGGTCGGTTGAAAATTTCCCGGCCGGTAGCCCGGCCGGGAGGCGCCCCTAGCACACGGCAGGTAGGTCAGCCATCTTGGTGCTTATAAACCTTAGGCGGTCTTTTGACGGCTATGCATCCAGGAAGGTAACCCGGCCGTCGGCCAGGGCATACTTGGCCGCAACAATCTTGACCTCGCCTCTATTTACTAAATCTCTAAGCGCTGCGCTTTGAGCCACGATTTCGTCAGCTGTTTTGCGCGCATTCTCTTCGGCACAGTGCTCGATGAACGCCTGTCCATCCAGCTTTGATTCACCCCGGGATGCATTTACAACCGGGAAAATTCTGTCCAGCAGGGCCTGCAAGCTGGGACTTTCCGCGTCAGCGCCCTGGGCCAGGGTTTGCACGGCCGCCGTAACGGCTCCGCAGCATTCATGCCCCAGGACCACAATCAGGCGACTGGTGGAATGCAGGGCTGCATACTCCAGGCTGGCCAGCAGTTCCGGAGTCAGGACATTGCCGGCTACCCGGGCAATGAACAGGCGCCCCAGACCTTCATCGAACACCAATTCCGGCGGTACCCGGGAGTCGGAACAGCACAGGATCGAGGCATACGGGGCCTGCCCGTCGGTCAAGCCGGCCCGCTGCGCGGGTAAGTCATCCCGGGGGGTTACTTGGCCGGCCACGAAACGCGCGTTGCCGGATTTCAGCAGTTCCAGGGCCTGGTCCGGCCCGATTGCGGCAGGGTTGTCGCTGCTCATTTTCAGATCTCCTATTTAATAACGCCCCCGAACCTGTCTGTCGGGGGCGGTGATGTTTACGGCAACGTAATGGGCATGCCCATGATCGGCCACAGTACGTATACGGCAAAACCGGTGACGATCATCAACAGAATACTGGCCGGGATACCCCAGAAGAAAAATTCTCCCGTGGAAAACTGCTTGGAGTCATAGGCGATGGCGTTCGGCGCGGCACCGACCAGCAGCAGAAACGGCATACCGGCGACAACCAGGGAAGAATATAGAATGACTTCCCCGGCCACGCCCAGGTAGGGCGCGATGACCAGAGCAACCGGCAGCGAGATGGCAATGGCCGCCACGTTCATGATGAAGTTGGTCATCATCATGACGAAAAAGGCGATGCTCATGACAAAGACAAACCAGTGGGACTCTTGAAACATTCCCAGCCAATTAATGGCCATCCATTCGGCCGCACCGGTTTCCCACAGGCAAAAGCCGATACTCATGGCCCCGGCGAACAGCAGGATGATATTCCAGGGCACCACTTCCAGGTCATCGATATCCAGGATTCCGGTTATGAAAAACAGGATCGTGGAGAGCAGAATGATGGCTGTTTTATGGGGGGGCACAAACCCGGGAATAGAGGCCTTCATGATGGCAAAGGCACCCAGGGCAATGATCACCAGGCCGACGATGCTGGAAGCGATGACCTCTTTGCGGGTGATGCCGCCCAGTTCGGTGTAAAGCCGTTTGGCTTTTTCCTTGAGGCCGGGGATGGTCTTCTTTTCAGGTTTCATCACGACTATGAAAAAGCCCCACAGGACAAAGGTCATGATCCAGCCGATCGGAAACATGTACCAGGTCAGTTCAAAAAAGCCGACATCCTGGCCCGTGACATCCTTGAAAAACCCCAGGGCGACAGCCCCACGGGCGGCGCCCAGCAGGGTGACGATGGAACCGGCCCCGGCCACGTAGGCCATGCCGATAAACAAGCCTTTGCCGAACTTGGTTTGTTTGTCACCTTCACCATATAGGGCGTAGATGGCTACCAGCAGGGGATAGATCGTGGCGGCAACGGCAGTGTGCGCCATGATGTGGGCCAATGCCGAGGTAACCAGGAACACGCCAAGATAGATCATGCTGGTGCGTTCGCCCACGATGGACAGCATTTTATAAGCCAGGCGCTTGGTGAGACCGGTTTTGGTAAATACCAGGCCGATGACGATGGAGCCGAAGATGAACATGACGGACGGATCCATGAAATCCTTGAACGCCACCTTGGCCGGGCGGATCATGAAAAGCGCCTGCATAACACCGATAGCCAGACTGGTAACGCCGATGGGCACGACTTCAAACACCCACCAGGTACCGGCCATCAGAAATACGGCAATGGCCCCTTTGCCTGCTTGGGACAGTACGAAATGCTTGCCCATGGGGTCGACCGCATCCGGCCAGGGCGGACAGTAATAGACCACAACAAAGAGCAGGACACCGGTTATCAGCGCCACGAATTTTCCCCAGCTGAAGCTTTTGGGGATTTCGGCAGTTTCAACATCTGTAGTCATTCACAACCTCCTTAGTATATATCGTTCACAACCGGTGTCGGCGAGCAAAGCAAACTTTTCCGGAGCCCGGTTGGCGTTTTCGGCCTCATTAGATGCTACATTCCTTCATGGTGTGAAACACGGCCACGAATACATCCGTCAGTCGCAAAATGCCCACAATCGCTTCCCCATCTTTTACCAGCAGTGATTGGTGGCTGCCCATGACAAGCAAATGGATGGCTACATCCATGGTGGCCTCTATGCTGATGAACTCGCTGTCAACGATTTCACCCATGCAATCCTCAACTTTCAGGGTTGCGGCCTTTTTGCACAGGTCATCCATGGGCCTGTCGAATAAATCGTATTGCTCACACATGTCCTTGATGAATTTTGCGTTGAAACCGAAACGGCTGACGGCCTGCCCTTCAACCATATCGCAGTACTTGGGTTCGAGGGCCCGCAGGGCCTCCAGTTGCCCGATTTTCCCGACGACATGTCCGGTCTCATCGAGTACCAGGATAGCCCGGTGGCGGTATTTGGTTGCATCGAAATCCTCCTGGGCCTTTTCGAGCGCTTCCACGGCTTCCAGCAATGTGGCCCCAATTGGAATCGTTGCGTATTCCGAAAGGGGAACGACCAGATCTTTCACTGAAATTGTTTTCATTGACACTCTCCTTCCTTCCGTCAACCACGACACTGGGCAGACGGTGCCTTAAAAGGTGGAACTAAAAAATAACGATGCGCGGAAAGTGCGTTAGCAGGATCCGGAGGCATCGTTTTGTTTACAATCGCATATGCTGTCTTTTAATGCTCAGTCAAAATTGGGAACAGGTATTACCACATTTTATTGATCCAGAGGTATCTATCGTTTTTAGTCTATCGGTGTCAACAGAAAATGCCGGCTGTGACGGCTGGCCGCGGCGAGGTGTTCCGGGGGTAAATCGAAACTGCGGGTCGTGAGGCTATTCTACTTACGATACGGCAGTCCCCAGGGCGGCCGATGCGAGCCCGTGTTTTTTCTTAATATTCTGAAATGTATAATAAATGTTGGTTATGTCGGTATATATGGCCGGGTCAGGGCGGCCGTTTTCAGGTAGGCAAATACGGCGGGGCCCTCAATGTCTGCTTCCCTGCTGCCGGCGGCAACCGCACGGGCAGCCTGCACCTTCTCTTTGCGCTGCAGTGGTATCCGGGTGTCGATTAATTTCAGGGTTGTGTGCACGCGATCAAAAAGGACCAGCGGGCCGAAGGCCGGATCACCCGCAGACGCAGGTTCCATTTCACCGAAGATGATTTGGTGGGCTACTTTCAGCGGGGCCGGTGGTCGGGCCCAGCCCAGCAGTTCAGCGAACAATTCCAGCGTTTCGGTGACGCCCTCCTGATAACCGTTTTCAAGGGCAGCGGATCCCTGTTTCGCAATATCTTCGATATCTGCGGACGCGTAGGTCAGGTCCAGAGTCGCGATGCAATCTAGCCGAACCGTTTCTACTGAATCACCTTTCTTGCTGGCGACCACATCCTTGTCATTGAGAATTTTAATGATATTTCGTATTTTCACCATCTCCTTGACGACGGGACTTTTACGCATGGCCACATCTTCAGGCGTGGTGGTGTAGATCGGAAAATCATTGTCCAGGACCAGGACGGCAGGGGGGGGCGTCTCGCCGGGGATAAGATAGAGTTCAAGATCTCTTTTGGGCAGTTTTTCATATCCGGCCAGGCCCAGCAGCCGGCGCCCCAGGTCCCGGTCCAGGCGACGGCCGCTGTCCGGTGGTCCCATGGAGGCCGTTACCCGCCTGGCAAGCCGATCGATTTCTATTTTTTTCAACAGGTTTTCCCGGAACGACATAGCTTCCTCCAACCCAGTGAGTTAGGACCTGATAGCTTCTAACATAGCGGGGTTTACCTGTAAACCATTCGTTTTTAAACGGATCTTGACCTTTAACATTTTTTCGGCTATGTAATTGCGCTGGACAATTTTCGTTGGACCGTCTGACGGGGCCCATTCCAGCCGCCGTTCTAACGATTGCTTCTAGGCAACCAGACAAACCTGGCCGCACCTTACCGACCAAACTACTGCGCCGCTACAGCCGCATCATGCTACCTGCTAGCTTCAAACGGGTCGGTAGGCTATTGTATTGCGTTTGGAGAAGGTGAATTGCAGCATGCCACAGGAGGGCGTACCATGGGAGAAAAAGTAACAATCACCTACCAGGACAAAACCATTGATTTGCCGGTAATCTTCGGCTCCGAAGGAGAGGTCGCCGTGGACATCACCCGGTTGCGTGCTGAAACCGGTATCATTACCTTGGACCCCGGATATGCCAACACCGGATCCTGTACCAGTTCCATTACCTTCATGGATGGGGAAAAGGGCATTCTGCGCTATCGGGGAATCCCCGTGGAGGAGTTGGCCAAGCATGCTACCTTCAAGGAGACGGCCTACCTGCTTATCAACGGGGAACCGCCGTGCCAGGCCGAGCTGAACCGTTTTTCCATCCTGCTCAATGACCACAGCCTGGTACATGAGGATATGCAGTCATTCTACCAGAATTTTCCGCGCCAGTCGCATCCCATGGGGATTCTATCGGGTATGGTGAACGCCCTGCGCTTTTTTTACCCTGAGCTGCAAACCCTGGAAGAAGAGATCAATATCACGGTTACCCGGCTGTTGGCCAAGATTCGCACCATGGCCGCCATGTCCTATAAAATATCCCAGGGGCACAAGGTCGTCTATCCCCGGCCCGACCTGGCCTACTGCGCCAACTTTTTGAACATGATGTTCGATTCACCGGTCCGGCCCTACGTGATCGACGAGGACGTGGTCAATGCCTTGCGGGTTTTCTGGATTCTGCACGCCGATCACGAACAGAACTGTTCGACATCCGCGGTTAGGCTGGTGGGCAGCGCCCGTGTGAATCTCTATGCTTCCATTTCGGCTGGGATCAGCGCCCTTTGGGGCCCGCTGCACGGAGGGGCCAACCAGGCCGTTATCGAGATGCTGCGCAGTATTGAATCCGGCGGTTACACCATTGACCAGGCCGTGCGCCGGGCCAAGGATCGCAACGATTCCTTCCGGCTTATGGGATTTGGGCACCGGGTATATAAAACCTATGACCCCCGGGCCAAGATCATGAAGAAGATGTGCGACAAACTGCTGGCCAAATTAAATATCAAAGATCCCCTGCTGGACCTGGCCAAGGAACTGGAAGAGAAGGCGCTGTCCGACGATTACTTCGTCGACCACCACCTCTATCCCAATGTGGATTTTTACAGCGGGATCGTACTGCGGGCGATCGGCATCCCCACCAATATGTTTACGGTCATGTTTGCCATCGGCCGGCTGCCCGGCTGGATTGCACAGTGGAAAGAGAGTGCCGACGATCCCAACTGGCGGATCGCCCGGCCCCGGCAGATTTATACCGGTCCGCCCAAAACCAATTTCGTATCGATCGACCAGCGTTAAGCAATTCCGACGACCGGTGTAAAAAGCAAAGGTCCCGGATGTCGGCCAAGGACTGTCTGACATTCGGGACCTTTTTTATTTTAGAGGCAGCCGGGGTCCGGCTTGTTTATGTTTTTTGGCGCGGCAGAACCAGATTCAGGATCACGCCGAGGATACCGGCCAGGCCGATACCGCCCAGGGTAAATTTACCAAAAGGCAGCACCATTCCGCCGATACCGCACACCAGGATCAGGGCCACGATGGACATATTGCGCGGCTCGGTGAGATCATCCCCCGCTTTGACCAGCGTGTTGAGACCGACCACGGTGATAGCGCCAAACAGCAGCAGCATAATGCCGTCCATGACCGGCACCGGGATGGTTTGCAAGAGTGCGCCGACTTTCCCGATGAAGGCCAGCAGGATGGCGAATATGGCGGCCCAGGTCATGATGGCGGGGTTGAATGCCCGGGTCAGGGTGACCGCACCGGTAACCTCCGAGTAGGTGGTGTTGGGTGGGCCGCCGAGACACGAGGCCAGCGAGGTGGCCAGGCCGTCACCCATCATGGTCCGATGGATGCCCGGTTTTTCGACAAAATCATTGCCGGGCACATTGCCGATGGCGAGAATATCGCCGAAGTGCTCAATGGCCGGGGCGATGGCCACCGGCACGATGAAGAAGATGGCCTGGAGGTTCCATTCCGGGAATACGAAAGCAGGCATGGCAATCCACGGGGCATCTAAAACCGGTTTGAAACTGACCATGGCCGGGCCGGTCCAATTTTTCAGGCTGCCGGGATCGAAGCTGCTCTGGATAGAGGCCGACAGGCCCACCCCGTCCAGAATAAGGGCGGTCAGGTACCCGGCGGCAATGCCGACCAGGATGGGGATCAATTTGAACCAGCCCTTACCGAGCAGGGACGTAATGATGGTTGTCAACAGCGCGACGCCGGCCACGAGCATGGCGGAGGTCTGGGGCACCAGCCAGGCAGCGCCATCGCCGGTGCGGCCCATGGCCATGTGCACGGCTACCGGGGCCAGAACCAGGCCGATGACCATGATGACCGGTCCAACCACAACCGGGGGCAGCAGGCGGTGCAGAAATCCGGGGCCGAAGGTTTTAACACACAGGCTGAGGATGATATACAGGACACCGGCGGCCGCCAGTCCGCACATGGTGCCCGGGATACCCCAGGTGTTTACGCCATAGATGATAGGGGCGATAAACGCGAAGGAGGAGGCCAGGAATATGGGTACCATACGTTTGGTTACGGCTTGAAAGATCAGCGTTCCGGCTCCGGCCGTGAATAGGGCTACGTTTGGGTTCAGGCCTGTGAGCAGGGGAACCAGAACCAGGGCACCGAACGCGACAAAAAGCATCTGGGCGCCGATGATGCTCTCCTTCATGGAAAAACTATACTCCGTGGAATTCTGGGGCATACAACCTCCTTTAATTTACTTGGTACCGAAAATTTTATCCCCGGCGTCACCCAGACCCGGCAGGATATAACCGATATCGTTAAGTTTATCGTCTATCGCCGCAACATAGATCTCTACATCGGGATGGGCGGCTTCCACCTTGGCGACACCTTCGGGGGCCGCTACCAGAAAGAGCCCTTTGATGCGGTTGCAGCCGGATTCCTTGATCAAATCAATGGTGGCGTTCAGCGTCCCGCCGGTGGCCAGCATGGGGTCCACGATAAGGGCGGTCCGCTCGTTCATTTTGCTTGTCATTTTGACATAGTAGCGCACGGGCTCCAGGGTCGCTTCGTTCCGGTAAAGCCCAACCACACTTACCTTGGCGGACGGGATCAAATCCAGGACCCCGTCCATCATGCCCAGCCCGGCGCGCAGGATCGGGATAACGGTAATCTTTTTACCCTTGATCCGTTCAACCTCTACATCACCGGCCCAGCCGGTAATGGTCCTGGGTTCCGTTTCCAGGTCTTTGGTGGCCTCATAGGTCAGAAAACTGGCCAATTCCGAGGCCAGGTCCCGGAAATCTTTGGTGGAGATATCATGCTTGCGCATAAGTCCGAGTTTATGTTTGATCAATGGATGGGATACGACTTTTACCGGCACGGGTATCCTCCTTGGATAGGGATTAGAGCCGATTGCCGGCCGGTGCGGGCGGGCCGGTGGCTCACGAAATCGGGTTGTATTGTCTGTAAATATTCCCGGTCAGGGATACGCGGAATGCGTATCATTTGGCAGGCTATACACAAAATAATGGGGTATGTCAAGAAGACAGACCCCATATAATGCGCTTAATCGGATTAACTTATCTGAGTGCCCGGAGAGGCTGTAGAAGCGCCCACGAGCTCGTATAACTGCCCGGAAACAGATATAAATTGAGGGTGGGCGACGAGTCGCTTAGAAATCGCCCAATGGCCTGGCAAACGTAAACTTGGCCGGATCTTTTACTAGAAATTCAGCGGATTCCGAGGCGTTACCTCCGGGAACCGAAAAGATCAAGCCGACCACATACACAACGGACCCGAGAACAGTTGAAACTATCCCTAAAGGGCGCAGTACAACCAGATCGGCGGCCATGCCTTCGGCGGTTTTCTCCTGAACTTCCACCGGGTTTTCAGCCAGTACCGGCGACACCACCGGTATCAGCAGCAGGCAGATGGCCAAGACGCTGCAGAGCATTTTAGATTTATGAGCGCGCATGAGACCTCCTTGGAAACTTGTTTACCGATTCAGGGTTGGACGGTTAGGCTAATCAGAATAAAAAAGAAATTGCAAACCACCCTGTCTCTGGTATTGATAGTGCGTCGCCTACAGCCGGTTGCACGCGCACTGTGGGGCCCGGCGGTGGGCCAATCTCCAAAAAACCGAATCTTGACAGACAGTTTGCGTCCTTAAAAATAAGATAATCGCTGCCGGCTGTCAAGCGAAAAGGTGTCTGGCGCGGTTATGCAGGCCCTTTGAGGCACCATTTTCAGAGGGGTTTACAATCACAGGGCTTGTGAAGGTCGATGATCAGACTAAAAACTGAGACAGTCCCACAAGGTAGTTTAGAGGCCCCATGGTTAACCACCAAATGACCCAACAGTCGCGCTATATAGCGGTCGCCGTCACTTTGCCGTTGAATCCGGTGTACACCTACAGTGTGCCGGATAACCTGGGGGACCTGGTGTCGGCCGGCAAGCGTGTGCTGGTCCCCTTTGGTAACCGGCGGATCACGGGGTATGTGTGCGGGCCCGGGCAGCCGGATGAAACGTATACCGTTAAACCAATCCTGGATGTTCTCGATGAAGAGCCCCTATTTCCCGAAAGCATGCTGCCCTTTTTCACCTGGACGGCCGAGTACTATGTCTACCCCCTGGGAGAAGTGATCAAGACGGCCTTGCCCGGTGGATTGACCATCTACGACGTAGCCGCTTTTGCCATTACCGACCTCGGGTGCGCGGCCTTGGAACAGGTGGCTGCCACACAGGTGCAGCAGCGAATACTGGCCGCTTTGAAAACCGAACCCCGTACCTATTCGGCCCTTGTGAAATGCCTGGATCCGGCCGTGCCCGGCCGGGATCTAAAAGAGGTGCTGAAAAAGGAGTGGGTTGTCCGGAGCCGGATATTAAAAGGCGGGCGAACCCGCACCAAGCTGGAACGGTATATTCTCCCGGTTGACGCGCCCTCGGCAGCAGGACGCCTATCAGCAAGCCGCGAGAGCATACTGGCGGCTTTAAACCAGCACGGCGCTCAGCCGTTGAGCACCCTGAAAGGTATCGTCCCCACAGCCCCGCGCCTGGTAAACGCCATGGCCGCTGACGGACAGGTGCGGATCGAACACCGGCCGGTGTACCGTGATCCTTTGGGGCAGAAAATCCTGGATGATCCCGCCCACCAGCTGAACGCGGAGCAGCTGCAGGTGATCGACAAGGTAGACCGCCAATTGGGAAACGGCTTTTCAGCGTTTCTCCTGGCGGGCGTGACCGGCAGTGGCAAGACCGAAGTCTACCAGCAGTTGGCCCGCAAGGTGTTGAATCAGGGAAAATCCGTCCTGGTCCTGGTTCCGGAAATTGCCCTGATTTCACAGATGGAACGCCGGTTTCGAGCGCGCTTCGGAGAATGCGTGGCTGTCCTGCACAGTGGCCTTTCGGCCGGTGAACGCTACGATCAATGGCGGCGTATATGTCGGGGCGAAGCGTCCATTGCCATCGGGGCCCGCTCAGCGGTGTTTGCACCGTTTGCATCACTCGGTCTGGTCGTTGTCGACGAAGAGCACGACGCTTCCTATAAACAAGAGGGCGGATTGCGCTATAATGCCAGAGACCTGGCGGTGGTGAGGGCCCGGGGTAGTGACTGCCCCGTTTTACTCGGGTCTGCGACGCCATCGATCCAGTCCTGGTACAATGCCTCGATCGGGAAATTTACCGGGCTTGAACTCACCGAGCGGGTTGCCCGGCGGCCGATGCCCGAAATTACCACCGTTGATTTGCGCGAGGCCCGCCATGAAAGGGGTGTACAGCGCTTTTTGACCCCGGCCCTCAAAAAGGCCATGGCCGCGACGCTGGAGCGGGGCGAGCAGGTCCTCCTGTTTCTCAACCGCCGCGGGTTCGCCAGCTATCCGGTCTGCGGTGAATGCGGCGAAGCGGTGAAATGCCGGCACTGTGACATTACCCTGACCCTGCACCAGGCGGCGAACGCCTACCGCTGCCACTACTGCGGGTTCAGCCTGGCCGCCACCTCGCCTTGCCAGGCGTGCGAATCCGACCGGATTGTTCGTCTGGGGGTCGGCACCGAACGGGTCGAAGAAGCCGTGGCGGCTTTGTTTCCCGAGGCGGTGGTGGCCCGGATGGACCGGGATACCACCACCCGTAAAGGGTCGCTTGTCAGGCTGCTCAAGAAATTGCATCAAGGCCGGATCGATATCCTGGTAGGCACCCAAATGGTGGCCAAAGGGCACGATTTCCCCAACATTACCCTGGTGGGCATTCTGTGCGCGGATCTGTCCCTCAGTTTTCCCGATTTTCGCAGCGGCGCCCGGACCTTCCAGTTGCTGGCCCAGGTGGCCGGTCGGGCCGGTCGGGGGGCGCGGCCCGGCAAAGTGATTTTGCAAACCTATAATCCCGAGCATTTTAGCATTACGGCCGCCCGCGCCCAGGATTTCAAGTCCTTTTATAAACGTGAGATCGCTTTTCGCCAGTCGCTGGGGTATCCGCCGTTTACGCGATTCGTGCAGTTTAAGATATCAGGCCAGGTCCCCGAACGGGTACGCCAACAGGCGCAGGCCCTGGGTGAAGCCTGCCGGCGTTTGATAGTCAACCGCCGGGAATATCGCGAGGCCGTGGAAGTTTTGGGACCGATCGAATCACCCATGACCCGGGTAGCGGGCCGGTATCGCTGGCAGATTCTGGTGAAATGCGGGTCGGCCGGGGTTCTGCACCGGATGGTTGGGGATTTACGATCCGAACAGATGCAATTGTTTTCAAGTCGCGATGTGCGCATTGCGATTGACGTGGATCCGTTGTTTCTGATGTAGTCACCATTTGCAGATGATAGAAAACGTGAAAAGCATGTTTTTTGCTTGTCGTTGACCTGCAAAGGGAAACCTGTTAAGCGCAGGGCGACGATATTGTCGGTCGGGAAATTGCAAATGTATCCGGCATGCTTTATGTTTGGCATGCAAACCCCGGTAGCATCCGGGCGAGGATGCGGGAATATTGAGGAGAACGTAAAATGAAGGTTCGATTGATAATATGCTTGCTGTTGGGAGCGCTCGTCCTGGGCGGGCCCCCGGCCGGTGCGGCCGATACGGCCCAAAAGACCGGTGCACCCAATGCGGTTTTCACCCACACCACCTATAATTTTCCTACCGTGGTCGATGGCGTTACCATTGTACATGAATTCCCGGTCAAAAACTTTGGGACAGTGGACCTGCGGATCCACAAGATCAAGACCGGCTGAGGGTGCGCCGCTGTCGATTATCCTCGGCAGATCCCTCCCGGTGGCGAGGGTAAAATCAAGATTAAAGTGTACACGAGTGGTTACGGCATTGAGCAAGACCCAAGCAAGGATCGGGGGTATGCACTGGTCAAGACAGCCCAAGTCTACATGAATGACCCCAAGCGTCCCCGGGTCGATCTGACCGTTCGCGGCAAAGTTAAGATGTTCGCCCACTTTTCTTCCCGGGACATTATCCTGCGGGGGAAGGCCGGTGAAAAAATCGTTTCCGAACTGGTCATCAACCAGCGCCCGGAACATCAATTCAAAGTGCTCAACATTACCGCCCGTAACGGACGTGACATCAAATATCAGCTGGAAACAATGTTACGGACAAAGCCTCCCGTGTATGTTCTCACGGTTGAAAACAAGAAAACCACGCCGGGAAATTATTATGACACAATTTACCTCATGACCGACAGCGCCATCCATCCCAAGATTCAAGTCATCGTAAGAGGTTATATTCTGACGCCGCCGCCAAGCTGAAAGCAGGGAAAAGATGCTGAAAGTGATCGCCTTTGACTGCGACGGGGTCATGTTCGACACCCGGGAAGCCAACCGCGAATATTACAACCAACTGCTGGCCCACTTCGAGCGGCCGCCCATGGATGATGCCCAGATGGCATATGTGCACATCAATACCGTGGATAAGTCGGTGGCCCGTTTGTTCGAGCCGGCGGCCATTGCGGCGGTAAATGAGTACCGCCGGGCCATGGGTTATCTGCGGTTTATCCGCTACATGGAGATTGAGCCGGATTTGAAAGCGCTGTTGCAGGGCCTGCGCCGGACATACAAAACAGCGGTGGCCACCAACCGCACCGATACCATGGACCGGGTCCTGGATGAGTTCGACCTTACCGACCAGTTCGACCTGGTGGTGACCGCGCTGGACGTACCCAACCCCAAGCCCGCCCCGGATTGTCTCGACAAAGTGGCCCGCACTTTCCAGGCCGCTCCCGCCGAAGTGATGTACATCGGCGATTCGATTCTGGACCAGCAGGCGGCCCAGGCCGCCGGAACACAATTCGTCGCCTTCGACAATCCCGCGCTCACCGCCGACCAGCACATCACCAGCCTCAAAGAACTCTTCTATCTCATTCAATGAAAAAAGATCTGGAAAATGGTTTCAATAAGCATAGAGGCCATTGGAAAATGCTCAATTTTGATTCAGATCAAGGCGGGCGAAATCTATAAACCGGAGGAATACGAGGGTGTATTTCGAGGATTTATCGATGAGCCCAACGCGGATATGGAGCAAAAGGGAGTATTTTCCAATGGCCTCTACTGGTTGCCCAGGCCATTTTGATTCCCACAATCCGGACAATCCCAGGCAATCCCGTTACAGGACATGCCCCAGAAGTTTTCATACATGCAGTCCTGGCAGATGCTGAAGCCGCAGCGGCACTGCCAGTAAAAATGGGAGTTTTGGCCACAGCAATGGCAGTTGGTGGCTCGGCGGGTTTTCTTCTTTTCCCGGTAGGCTGATTTACGCGATGAGTTTGGCATGGTCGATCTTAATGCAGCGGTTCATGATCACATCGACGCCGGCCTCGAGCAGTATTTCAGCGGCAGTGTTGTTTTCGACCCCAAGCTGCATCCAGAACAATTTTGGCTTAATTTTGACAGCGTCTTCTGCCAGCGGCAGAATCCGGGCCGGATTGATAAATGCATCCACAATGTCAATCGGTGGGGGTACTTCCAGCAGGGATGGATAGGCTTTTTCACCGATGACCTCCGCCAGGGCGGGACGGACCGGAATAACGGTATAGCCGTGTTTTTTTAGATAGAGACCCACCCTGTGAGAATCCCGTTGCGGTTTCGGGCTTAGACCCAGAACGGCAATCCGTTGCGATTGTTCCAGGTGGGCTTTGATGTCATCTTCTAAAACAAGTATTCTGCCTTTGGCCATAGTGTGCTATCTCCATCATGAGCCGCTATAAGCTGTTTATGGCGAGACACTAGCGCATGAATCGAGGGTTGTCAACCGAGCACAACACAAGTCGCAATGGGCGCATGGCCGCCGGAAGAGCAAGCAGGGGAACTGACATGGACACCAAAAAGACCGTATATCTTATTGACGGGAGCGCCTACATATACCGGGCCTACCACGCCATCCGGAACCTTTCCAGTTCAAAGGGGATGCCCACCAATGCCGTGTTCGGTTTTGCGCGCATGCTCATCAAGCTGATGGAGGATAAAAATCCCGAGTACCTGGCGATCTGTTTCGACATGAAAGGCCCCACCTTCCGCCACGACATATACCCGGAATACAAGGCCAACCGGCCCCCCATGCCCGAGGATATGGTACTCCAGCTCCCCTGGATCAGGAAGGTCGTGGACGGGTTCCAGATTCCGGCCCTCGAAGTGGCCGGCTATGAGGCCGATGATCTGATCGGCACCCTGGCGCGCCAGGCCGGCAAGGCCGGCTTCGACGTGGTCATGGTGACCGGGGACAAGGATTTCATGCAGTTGGTGACCCCCACCCATGCCATCTGGGATCCCATGAAAGACCAGATCATCGATGTCGATTTTATCGCGGAGAAACATGGGGTCACCCCCGAACAGATGATCCAGGTGATGGGCCTTTCCGGGGATACGGCCGACAATATTCCCGGCGTCCCCGGGGTGGGACCCAAAACGGCCATCAACCTCATCAAAGCGTATGGTACCATCGACGAACTTTACACTCAGATCGATTCCGTGACCAAAAAGAAACTGCACGAGAACCTGGTAACCTTCCGGGAACAGGCCCTGCTGAGCCGCGACCTGGTTACGATCAATACGGCTGCGCCCGTGATGTTCGATCCCCTGGCCCTGGCCGCCAGTCCCCCGGACGACGATCACCTGGCCGAACTTTTCAAGGAGCTGGAATTCAGACAGCTGCATAAACTCTACCGGGGAAAACGGGAACAGGCTGCCAAGAATTATCAGGCCATCGTCGATGAGCAGGCTCTGGACGAACTTGTTGCTCAGCTGCTGGACTCGGATCTTATCGCGGTGGACACGGAAACCACCGCCCTGAATCCCATGCTGGCCGACCTGGTGGGGCTCTCCTTTTCCACCGGTGATCATTCCGGGGTATACATTCCCTGCGGGCACGACCCGCAAGTCGTACCCCAACAGGTAGCGCGCGACACGGTCCTGGCAAAGCTCAAGCCGGTACTGGAAAACCCGGCCCTTAAAAAGATCGGGCAGAACATCAAGTATGACTGGATCGTGCTGGCCCGGCACGGTGTCAATTTGCAGGGAGTCTTTGCCGACACCATGTTGATGTCCTACCTGCTGGACCCCTCCAAGCGGGCTCACAACCTCGATCGCATCGCCGAGGATTTCCTGGATCACCAGACGATTTCCTATGCAGAAGTGGCCGGCAAGGGCAAAAAGGCGGTCACGTTCGACCAGGTGCCGCTGGATACAGCTACCCCTTATGCCTGCGAAGATGCCGACATTACCCGCCTGGCCTATAAAAAACTTGCCAAGCAGATGAAGTCTTTGGAGCTCGTGGATCTCCTGGAAAAAGTGGAGATGCCGCTTCTGCCGGTGCTGCTGCGCATGGAAATGAGCGGCATCCGCGTGGATGCGGAGCGCTTGAAGGCCCTTTCCGACGCATTTGCAGATGAATTGGTCGGGATCGAGCAGGACATCTACGACCTGGCCGGGGAAATTTTCAATATCAAGTCTTCCCAGCAGCTCGGCCGGATTCTCTTCGAGAAACTGGAACTGCCGGTGGTGAAAAAAACCCGCAAAACCAAGGGCTATTCAACGGATGTGAAAGTCCTGACGACCCTGGCGGAACAGCACGAACTGCCCGCCCTGGTGCTGCGGCACCGTACCCTGGCCAAACTCAAATCCACCTATACAGATGCCCTTTTCGAGCTGGTGAATCCCAATACCGGCCGGATCCACACATCCTTCAACCAGACCGTGGCGGCCACCGGCCGGCTGAGCAGCTCCGACCCCAATCTCCAGAACATCCCGATCCGTACCGAGGAAGGCCGCCGGATCCGGGAGGCGTTCGTGCCCCGCGAGGGCTGGACGCTGGTGTCGGCCGATTACAGCCAGATTGAACTGCGCCTGCTGGCCCACTGCTCGGGCGACCCGATCCTGATCCAGGCCTTTGCCGATGGAGAAGACATCCATGCCCGGACTGCCGCGGAAGTCTTCCAGACCCTGCCGGGGTTTGTCGACGACGACCTGCGCCGCCAGGCCAAGGTGATCAATTTTGGGATTATCTACGGGATGAGCCCCTTCGGCCTGTCCCAGGCCCTCAAAATCAGCCAGAAGATGGCCAAGAACTATATCGACAGCTATTTCGAGCGCTACCAGGGCGTCAAACGCTTTATTGAAGAAACGATCGCCCAGGCGCGCGAAGACAAGCAGATCAGCACCCTGCTGGGCCGTATCCGCCCCCTGCCCGATATCGTCAGCCCCAACCGCAACGTACGCCAGTTTGCCGAGCGCACGGCCGTAAACACCCCCATCCAGGGTACCGCCGCCGACCTGATCAAGCTGGCCATGATCAATGTGGATGCCGCCCTGGCGCGTGAGAAGATGGAGACCACCCTGCTGTTGTCTGTGCACGACGAAATCGTGTTCGAGAGCCCGCCGGATGAGTTGGAGGCCGCTACGGAACTGGTAGCGTCGCTCATGGAATCGGTGTGGGATCTGGATGTGGCGCTGAAAGTGAATGCGGCGAGTGGGCAGAGCTGGGCCGAAGCCCACTGAGTTTGCCGCGCTAAGCGGCATCTTTTGGCCCGGGGACTGCGTTCTCGCTTCTGTGCAATCCTCGACGTAGAAGGACTACGCCTCCGGCTGCACAGAATGCTGTGGCCTTGCCCCGAACCAAAAGCTACCGCTTAGCGCGACCCCCGGCGGGTGCGAAGAGTGCATCTTTTGGCAGGGGGCATCTTCCCGGCGGGATGCCGCTCCCACTAAGACCTTGGCGCATAAAAAATGAAACCGCCGGGAAGAGCAGTCCAGACTTTTTCCCGGCGGTCCCGTTTTTAAATACTGTTGTTTCTTTGCTCTACAGAACCAGGTCGAACGCGAACTTGGCCACGCTCATGAAATCGAACTTGGCCGGGTCGGTCTCACCGGCGGCCAACCGGGCGTGCGCCTTGCTCCAGAGGAGGACGGCCACTTTGGCTCTCTGCAAGGCGCGGTCACTGCCATCGGTCAGCGCTTCCAGTTCCTGCAGCACCTTGCGGAACTGGTCGATGTCCCCGGCGATAAAGCGTTTGTGTTTGTCGATGAGTTCCAGGCGCTTGGTAAGAATTATGATGGGATGTTCATTGCGATACAGGTCTGAGTCTTTTTTCAGTGCATCACTCAGCTGAGCATCAGCCGCGGCTGCCTCTTCAAGAGCACTGCCATCACCTTTTTCCAAGGCATCAACCATCAGGTTGATCAGCTTGAAATTATGCCGCTGCCTGCGTTTTAAAGTTTCATTATACGTGATTACATCCAGGTAATCACCCTCGATCTTTTTTTCGACCTCTCTTTCTACTTTCACCCGGTTTTTCTTAAGTTCATCCACCCGGTTGCGGAGGAAGTCGGCGGCCCCCATCACCAGGGGGCTGGGCGGTTTGCAGGGCGGCCAGCAGGTTCGGCTGCTGGCGAATCTGTTCCAGTATTCTATCAATATCTTCATCGGCGTACTGGAATTTTAATTCGGAATTTCCTTTTTCCAGCGGCCGCACCACATCGACAAAGTCAGCCAGGGCCTTTGCCCGCTTGGGACCGTCCAGGTTGGATCTGGCCAGGCTGATCACCCGGCCGGAGTAAGCAATGATCCGGGCCAGGTTGCGTTTAAACTCATCCATGGATTCGATAAATTCCGCGGCTTCCGGACCATCGAGGTACTGGCGGGTATAAACCGGGCGCTCACCTGATAAGCCGAACTGGATATCGGCCACAAGTTTCACCAGGTGCTCGGCAAACGGGGCCATGTTGAGCCGAGTTGTGGAAGTCACCGTCTGTTTGGCCTGGGTGCTCCATTCGTCGGCAACCTGGGTAGTGGTGCTTTGCATGCCGGCGCAGCCAAATGTGACCAGCAGGGGCGCAACAAACAGAATTGCAACCGGACGGATAAGGCGTTTTCGGTTCGGTTTGTTCGCGTTCATGTTTGCCTCCTTGGTATCGTCATTTCAATTTAGACATATGCAGCCGGGCAGATAGCCACTTTCCATGCAGGCAGAAGGGCGGGCGTATCTCTCAGGCTGATTTGGATATTGAATTGCTGATAAAATCGTTCACGTAGTGATGACACTTCCAAGTTAGTCCGGATTGACTTGGAATTGCAAGCCTATAGTGCCGGGCGTTACTTCAATTTGCCTTAAGTCGGGGCTATATTTTTCTGTAATTTTTCAATTTCTTTCTGGCGTTTGATGTAATGTTCAAATTGGAGCTGGTAGGCCACGTAGTATTTATTGATGTTGGCCACGTAGTGGACGGTCTCGCGACCGATCACCTTGGCGGCGATATTCTCTACGTGAAAGAACCACCGGTTGGGATCGAAGCCCTCCTTGGCGGCCTGGCGACGTATGCGATTGATCTTGGCCGGGCCGGCATTGTAGGCGGCCCACGAAAAATAGACCTGGTTCGCGGGAGTAATAGCCGGATCACTGAAGTAGCGCTTGCGTACAAAATGCAGGTATTTGACACCGGCGTGGATGTTGTTTTCAAGTTTAGCGATGTCTTTCACGTTGATCTTTTTATCGGCCGCGGTGCTGGGCAGGACCTGCATGATGCCCAGGGCGCCGGTGGGACTGCGTTTGCTGTTGTCCAACCCGGATTCCTGATAGGCCTGGGCCGCAACCGCGAGCGAATCGAAGTCATAGCGGTCGGCGTACTTTTTAAACAGTTCCAGCAGGCCGAGGAGTTTTTTGCGTTCCTTGTCCACCAATGGGTTGCGGATGCCGGATGCGTTCAGATAGTAGCGGTTATAAAGAATGTTGCCCAGCAAGGACCCTTTCTTGTGCCGGGCCAAAAATTTGTTCAGGTGCTTGCGCAGTTGCGGGTTTTCCTTGCGCACCGCCCAGGCGATATGCCCCCCGGAGTTAATGACCAGGTCCTCGCGTACGACGATATCCGGCAGGGCCTGCTGCCAGGCGTGTGCGATGTGGTGGTCGACCACGGTGATGGGAATGACGCCCGCATTGACGAGCTCGAGGATATCTTCCGTGACGATGTATTGCTGGGCCTGTTCAATTTGGATCGGCTTGAGTTTACGGCCCTTAAATCTGGCATTGAGCTGTTCCAGGTGGGTCGCGTAGCTGCTGTTTTTGCGGATATAGACCATTTTGTCGGAGAGTTCTTCAACCTTGTGTAGTGATTTGACCGCACGGTGATGCACGACCACCTCGTTCACATCCGGGATGTAAGGTGACGTGAAGGCCACCTGCTTTTTCCTTTCGGCGGTAATGGTCAGACCGGCAGCCGCCACGTCACCCTTGCCGGCCGCCAACGCAGACAGCAGCTTGTCAAAAGGCATCGGAACGAAAATGAGCTTGACTTTTTTATAGTGTTTGACCCCTTTGTTGAGTTCTTTTTCATAGGCCTTCAGTAGCTCATACTCAAATCCCCGGGCCCGGCCGCGGTCATGGAAAAACCGCGTCCGGCTGTAGTTCACCAGCACGCGGATCAAACGGCGCTGCTCCATTTGATCAAAGTCGCCTTTAAAGGGCGTCTTTACCAGCTTGATCAGAACCTCCTCGTTGTCATCCGGGGGTGGCGTTGTTTGAGCGACTGAAGGGCGACTGACAGCAAGGACCACCAACAAGCTGAAGATAACTGTTAAGTAGAATTTCCATCTCTGCATGGTCGGGTTCTCCGGTGGGCAATACGTTCACAAGCTTGGTAATAGTAATAATTTGTATATGGGTTGGCAAGGGTTGTTCGCAACTATATGCTGGACGGCCGGTTACTGCCAGGTTTCTTTTCCGTGGTTGTGAATCGGTAATATGCCCCCTACTTGACTAATTTGTGAGAATATCTTTAAATTGCAGTTGAATCTACGATACTCACCAACGAAAACCAGCGCAGACGGCTTCGCGAATTCACTGCCCGGGGGCAGTGTCCCTTTTAACGACAGGAGGCGGCTTTGTTTTCAGAAAAAGAAATTCTCGAAATCGCCATTCGCATGGAAAAGAACGGCGAAAATGAATACCGTAGGGCGGCCGGCGAGGTCTCCGACGAAACACTCATCGCCTCTCTGGAGTGGATGGCGGAAGAAGAGCGCGATCACGGCAGATTCTTTTCCGGTTTACTGGATGAACTGGAGGTCCGTGCGAAAAGCCACTTTGGCGAAGAGCTGGATGCGGCCTTTTTAAAAGATCTCATCGGTGGCGGCACGCTTTCCCTGAAAACGGTTGATTTTGCTGAGGTTGAGAGTGTCACCGAGTTGTTGAGCATTTACATAGGATTTGAGGAGGACAGCATCCTTTTTTACGAGATGATTACACCGATGATTGATAACCTGGATACCCGGTTCCAGGTTGAGCGCATCGTTGCGGAAGAAAGAGGTCATATCAAGCGATTAAAAGAACTTGCCTATGCTTGAATGCAGCTGCATGCGAGACAGGCCCCGACGACGGAACCAATACGGCACGGACCCCGAGGTGACCCATGGCTGAGACGGATGCATCCGGTGCGGCAGAAACGATTGAACGGATTGTAAACAACATCGGGAAGGTGATGCGCGGGCAGGCGGCGGCCCTGCGCAAACTGATGGCGGCTTTTTTCAGCGGCGGCCATATTTTGCTTGAGGATACGCCCGGTACCGGGAAGACCACCCTGGCCAAGGCCCTGACCCGTTCCATCGATGTACGCTTCCGGCGCATCCAGTTCACCCCGGACCTGCTGCCGTCCGACATCCTCGGGGTGTCCATTTACGACGAAAAAGACAAACAGTTCCACTTTCACGAAGGACCGATATTCAGCAATATCCTCCTGGCGGACGAAATCAACCGGGCCTCGCCGCGGACGCAGTCCGCACTGCTGGAGGCCATGGCCGAAAACCAGGTCAGCGTGGACGGCAAGGTGCGTCTTCTGGAGGACCTGTTTTTTGTTGTTGCCACCCAGAATCCCATCGAGTCGAGCGGTACCTATCCCTTGCCCGAGGCCCAGATGGATCGTTTCGCCCTCCAGTTCAACCTCGGGTATGTGTCGTCGGAAGAGGAAGTCGCCATCCTGGCCGATCAGGTCAAACAGCACCCGCTGGAGACGATCGGGCCCTGCGTGACCCGGGCTGAAGTTCTGGCCCTCAAAGCCCGGGCGGCTGATATACGCATCAGCGCTGAACTCAAGCGCTATATTGTTGACATTATCACTGCTACCCGAAGTGCCCAGGGGGTGGCGCTCGGGGCCAGTCCCCGCGCTTCCCTGGCCCTCATGAAGACCGCCAAGGCCCTCGCAATAATGGATGGCCATGAATTTGTGATTCCGGAACATATCCGTGAAATCGCCGTCCCGGTGGTGGCCCATCGACTGGTGTTGGATGCCCAGGCCCGGTTCGCCGGCCGCACAACCCGTGATGTGGTAGAGGAAATTCTGCAGACCATCCCTGTCCCGGCTTGATAAGGAAGAACAGATAGGCTGCATCTATTCATCGCCGTGATCGATAGGGTACTCGGGTCCGTCGACATCACTTCATGGGTTTAGAAAAGAACCCCGGGTTCGAGGAATTTAGGTTGTCATGCTGGCGAGAGCCGTCATTCGCCGGTACGACGGGATGCGATGAAAAACTCTCCAACTCCGCAGGTAATCAAATCAGCGGCTTTTTGTCGCCATACCAGGCAGGTATCCTTTGACTGATTATCGACGCCGAGCCATGCGCAAAATCTATCGATTGCTGGGGGGCATCGAATTCTGGGTTCTCCGGCGGTTCACACCGGCCGGTAAACTGGTGATGGCGGCGATAGTGATGTCGGCCGTGGTCGGTGTCGACACCAAGCAGAGCATGGCCTACCAGGTCTTCACTTTTACGACCTGCCTCCTGGCCGCCTCCCTGGTGTGGGCGCTCTTTTTCAAAGCCCGGGTGAAGGCAACCCGGGTGCTGCCGCGATTTTGCACCGCCGGGACGACCCTGCAGTACCGCATTGCGGTAGAAAATGAATCCCCCGATCTGCTAAAAGGCCTGGAGATCATCGAAGATTTTTTTGAGATTCAATTTCTTCCCGGCCAGGATGAGCTGGAGGCGGATAGGCGGGGGGGCGGCAACAATGGCCATCCCGGGCCATCGAGCCGTCGTTTTTTGTCCCGGTATGCCCGGCGCGGGAAATTTACCCTGGCACCCCTGCCGGATCTTGAGCCCGGCAGCCATGCCGAAGTCCGCCTGGAAATTAAACCCCGCCGGCGGGGCCGCCTCTATTTCAGGACCCTCCAGGTGGCCTGTCCGGATCCGCTGGGTCTCTTTCGGGCCATCATCTCTTTGCCGGTCGAACAATCTCTGCTTGTCCTGCCCCGGCGCTACCAGGTGCCCGATCTCAGCCTGGCCGGCACGCGTAAATACCAGTCCGGGGGCGTGGCCCTGGCTTCTTCCATCGGTGACTCCGGTGAATTCATCGGCCTGCGGGAATATCGGCCGGGTGATCCCCTGCGGCGGATCCACTGGAAAAGCTGGGCCAAGGTGGGCAAACCCATCGTGAAAGAATATCAGGATGAGTTTTTCGTGCGGCATGCCCTGGTCCTGGACACCTTCCTGGCTGCCGATACCAGCCGGGCCTTTGAAGAAGCGGTCTCCCTGGCCGCCTCGTTTGCCTGTGCGGTGGATACCCAGGAATCCCTCCTGGACCTGATGTTCGTGGGGGTGCAGTCCTATTGTTTCACCTCCGGACGGGGCGTGGACCACATCGATCGCATGCTGGAGATCCTGGCATCGGTACGCACCTGCCGGGTGAAGCCCTTTGCAGAGCTGCCGGCCATGGTCCTCGAAAAAACGCCGGCCCTGAGCAGCTGCATCTGTATTCTTCTAGCCTGGGATGCGCAACGCAAAGCCTTTGTGGAGCGGCTGCAGTCGATCGGGGTGCCGGTCATGGCGCTGGTGGTGACCGGGGAAGCGGAAGCATTACCTGAAATTGAAACGACGGTACCGATCGTGTACCGGCTGCAGGCCGGCCACATCCTGGAAGGGCTGGGCCAACTATGAAAACGCCGCCCTTGCTGCTCGCCGCGGCCATCGGATTTTGGGGATGGCAAAGCAACCAGGTGATGGTTGCAGCCCTGCTGGCCTTGGCGCTGGAGAGCCCGCGCGTGATTTCGTCGCGCCGTGCTTTTACCCAGAAGAGCCTCAACCGGGTATCCGACCTGTGTGCCTTGATCTGCCTGCTGATGGCGGTATATTTCTTCGTGGCCCATCGATCCGCGCGGGCGATTTTCCTGACAGTGCAGTGGCTGCCGGTGGCGTTTGCCCCCCTGGCGCTGATCCAGGGGTACCATCCTGCGGACCGGCTCAACGTGAGCGGCTTTTTCATGGTTATCCGCCGGAAATATCCCGACGGGAGGCCTTCAGGGCCTTTTGTGAATTTCAGTTACCCTTACCTGGCCCTCTGTATTCTGGGTGCCAGTACAGCTAATATTTCCAATCAGACCTTTTACGCCGGCCTGGTCCTGCTATCCGGGGCAGCCCTGTGGGGGGCACGGGCGGACCGGTTTACACACTATGTCTGGGGGGCGGCCCTGGTGGCCGCCCTATTTGCCGGCTATGTCGGGCATATCGGGTTGCACCGGCTGCAACTTCTGATCGAGGACAAGGGCATGGAGTGGTTCATGGATGCCATCCGCGAGGAGCGCGATCCATTTCGCAGTACCACTGCCTTTGGAGAGGTCGGCGTTCTCAAACAGTCCAATCGAATCCTTTACCGGGTCAAACGCACGCGCGGGGTGGCGGTACCGCTGCTTTTGCGGGGGGCGGCCTTCAACACGTATCGCAATGCCGTCTGGTATGCCCGCAAGGCACCTTTCAAGCAGACCTTGCAGCCGGGCATAAGCGGAGGTACCTGGCAGCTATCGGATGAGCACGCCTGCGATCGCACCATCTATGTGGCCGGCCGATTAAAAAAGGGGCGCGGGATCCTGCCGTTGCCGACTGGGGCGGCACGCTTAGATGATTTACCGGCCGCGGGAGCCGCCCGTAACCGCTTGGGGGTCGTACGCGTGGATGGCGGCCCCGATCTGCTGAACTATGCCGTTTGCTATACACCCGGGGAATCAAGCGATGGACTCCCGGATAAAGATGATCTGCAAATACCGGCGGCCGAGCAAAAAGCGGTCGGCGAGATAATTGCCGCATGGGGCTTGTCCGGGCAATCACCGCCGGCTGCGGCCCGCATCATTAGAGAACAGTTTGCGACAGAGTTCGGATATACACTTGACCTGTCGGGGCACCCAGTGGGCAAAACACCGATTGCGGCCTTCCTGACCCAAACCCGGGCCGGCCATTGTGAATATTTCGGGACCGCCACGGTATTCATATTAAGAGCCCTGGGTATCCCGGCCCGGTATGTGAGCGGCTACGCGGTCCAGGAAATGGATCCGTGGAGCCGTGACCTGGTGGTCAGGTCCCGGCATGCCCATGCCTGGGCCCAGGCTCATATTGACGGCCGCTGGGTAAACCTCGACACAACCCCTTCAACCTGGGTGGAATTCGAGTCGGCCCGGGCCGGATTATGGCAGCCGGTTACGGATCTGTGGGCCTGGGTACAATACCGGTTTACAAAGTGGCTCAAGGCGGACAAGGACCCCTCCGGCGACTTCGAGCGCTACCTGATCTGGCCGATTGTGGCGGTTCTGGTGGTTCTCGGTGGGCCGTACCTGCGCCGCAAGCGGGTTCAAACGGACAAGGCGACCGGGGGCGGACCTGGGCCAACCGAGCGGCTTCCCGGTGATGATTCCCCTTTTTACCTGGTGCAGACACGTATTCAGAGCTGGGGGTTCAGCCGGGCGCGTCCGGAACCGTTTACCGACTTTATCGCCCGGGTAGGTCGGGGCCGGCCTGAAAAAAAAGCTGCGCTGGACAAACTGGAGGGGCTGCTGGTCCGGCATTACCGGTACCGGTTTGATCCGCAAGAAGCGCACAAGGCTGATACGGAAGATTTAAGGCAGGGGGTCATGGACTGGCTGGACGAAACGCAGGTTCAAGAAAGAGCCAAACCCTGACAAGAATAGAATCTATCTTAAAAACGGACCTTGAACCAAAATCCTATTTTTGAGATAGCCTATAGTGTTGCGTCTCATATGTCTCTTATTTAATAACACTGCCGCAACAATGCTTTAAGGTGAGGAAAAATCCGAAATTCGAATTTCGGAATGTTCTCAAGGCAAACGCCGCAAACTCGAGACAAAAGGGCAAATCATAATGAACGAAAGAAACAAACAAAACCTTTCATTTCAAACTGCTATGATCTGTTTTTGTCATTTGATTTTTTGAATTTTGAATTTGTTTCGAATTTGCGGCGTTTGCCTTGAGAACATTCCGTGCTTCGTATTTCGAAATTAGTCACCGCATTAACTCGATATGGAGCAGGCCGAATTTATTCGCCTTATTTGTGGGACACAACACTATTCGTGGCATTAGCGTTTCATGTGGGGCAGACAATTTTAAAAGCCCTGGTGGCGGTGATTTAAGGAGGAGGCATGTTGAACATAGGCATTATGGTAGCGGGTGGCTTGCTACTGCTGGGACTGCTGTTTGCTGAGAAAAAGGATAGCCTGAAGGGCAAACTACTGACCAAGCCGCTCGCTTCACTTGGTTTCATCCTGCTGGCTGTTGTCCAGCCGCATACGGTCCCGGAATACTCCTACTGGCTGCTGGCGGGGCTAATCTTATGCCTGGGCGGCGACGTGTTCCTCGCGCTGCCTCAAAAGCCGATGTTTCTGGTGGGCCTGATCTCTTTTCTGCTAGGGCACGTACTCTATGTCGGCGGGTTTTTATCCCTTGTCCCAATAGGCGCCTGGGTTCAGATCAGCACCCTCGTCGTCCTGGCCATCAGTGCCGCTGTTTTCATCTGGCTCAAGCCGCACCTGGGGTCCATGCTGGGGCCGGTGATCGTCTACATAGGGGTTATATCGTTGATGCTGATCGGAGCCATGGCAGTTTTCAACAGCGCGGTTGTCGCCGACCGGGGCCGCCAGTTGATCCTCAGCGGGGCGATCCTCTTTTATCTTTCCGACCTGTTTGTGGCCCGCAACCGATTTGTAAAGAAAGAATACGTGAATCGCCTCATCGGATTGCCTTTGTACTACGCCGGCCAGTACCTGCTGGCCCTCTCGGTGAATTTAGGTTGATGAACATTCACAGGCCGTTTTAGGTGTCCCTATCGGCGGTTTCTAAAACCTATCTCAAAAAACGGGTTTTGGTTCAACATCAAGGCGGCCGTGAGGTTCCCTGCGTTGCCGGGCTTCCCGCTATTTGATTCGCAACTGTGGGTCGCAACCTGCAGGAATACTCGAGTATTTTGAGGACTTGAACCGAGCGCCCAACGCCGAGTTTGGGCCATAAAACTTTCTTGAGATAAGTTTTATTTCTTTTGGCGAACCTTGATCGCATTGGCGTGGGCATCCAGGCCTTCGATGTCGGCCAGTCGGATAATGTCCGCGGCATCTTTTTGGAAAGCGGCGCGGCTGTAATGAATCAGGCTGGTTTTTTTAATGAAGGTTTCCACGGAGAGGGCCGATGAAAAGCGGGCCGTGCCGGCCGTGGGCAGCACGTGGTTGGGCCCAGCAATGTAGTCGCCCACCGGTTCGGGTGTATAGGGGCCCACGAAGATAGCCCCCGCATTTTTCAAACTGCCCACCAGGTTGAAAGGTTCCTCCACAATCAATTCCAGATGTTCGGGGGCCAAGTCATTGGCAATATCGATGGCGGTCTTGATATCCGGAACGACCACAATGGTGCCGAACTGCTTGATTGAGGCCCGGGCGATATCCTGCCGTGTCAGTTGGGCCAACTGCAACTCAACCTGCCGGGCAGTGGCCTGGGCAATCTCTTTTGAAGTGGTCAACAGGACGGATGAGGCCATGACGTCATGTTCGGCCTGGCTCAGCATATCCGCGGCGACATGCACCGGATCGGCCGTGTCGTCGGCAATGATCAGAATTTCGCTCGGGCCGGCAATCATGTCGATGCCCACGGTGCCGGACACGATTTTTTTAGCCAGCGTGACGTACATGTTTCCGGGGCCAACGATGACATCCGCCCGGGGGACGCTCCGGGTACCATAGGCGAGGGCGCCGATGGCCCAGGCACTGCCGATTTTATAAACCGCTTTGATACCGACTTTTTTAGCGGCCACCAGTAAATGGGGGTCGATCGATCCATCCTTTCTGGATGGCGTGGTCATGACGATCTGTTCAACACCCGCGATACGAGCAGGGATGGCCCCCATCAGAACTGAAGAAACCAGGGGCGTGGTGCCGCCCTTGGCGCCGGGAACATACACACCGGCCACACCCACAGGGTGAACAACCTGGCCCAGCAAGGTACCATCGCGCCGGGTATCCATCCAGGATTTGGGTAATTGCTGGCGGTGAAAGGTTTCAATTTGCCGAACGGCCTTGTTCAGCGAACGCACGAATGACCGGTCCACCAGCTTGGCGGCGGCCGCTATCTCGGCATCGGCAGCCCTGAAAGCCTGCGCGGTAATTTTAGGGGCATCAAATTTTCGGGCGTAGCGGACAACCGCAGTATCACCGTTGTTTTTGACATCATCCAGGATGCGCGTCACAGCCAAGAGATCTTTTTTTTTGAATCCGAGATCCCGGCCGGCAATCTGTTGAACGCGGTGACGTGCTTCTTTTGATGGATACGTGTAAATTTTCATTGCGGCAGTCCTCTGGTGCTGTAAGGGTGTATTCATAACGGTTGGCCCGGCCAACATTACGCTCTATCTATTATGGCGCGTACTGCCATTTGTCAACGGCAACAGATTGGGAATCGAGTTTAGGCCGGGTCAGGCGGTACATATGGCAGGTTGCGGCAGCCTGGCATATTCAGGTTGACAAGCTGCAGTGAATCTGAAAATTATGAACCCTTGTTCATTTTTCAAAGGGAGATATACACACGCATTTTTATCAAGCACGGAGATTTACACCATGACAGCTAATCGTATTTTCAATTTCAATGCAGGTCCGGCAGCTTTGCCGCTGCCGGTTTTAGAGGAAATCCAGGCATCCTTTCTCGATTTTGCCGGCTCCGGTATGTCGGTTACGGAAGTGAGCCACCGCTCCAAATGGTTTGACGATGTTATCAACGATGCCGTGACGCGCACCAGACGCCTGCTTGGGCTTGGAGACAAGTTCGAGGTCTTGTTTATCCAGGGCGGGGCCAGCATGCAGTTTTGCATGATTCCCCTGAATTTTCTGGCCGGGGGGGGGACTGCCGACTACGTTAATACGGGCACCTGGTCTACCAAGGCCATCAAGGAAGCCGAGATCCAAGGCTGTGACATAAAGGTCGTGGCTTCCTCCGAAGACCGGAATTTTGCCTATATCCCCAAGGATATCGCCTTTACCCCGGGTGCGACCTATGTCCACATCACATCCAATAACACGATTAAGGGCACCCAGTGGGCTGCCTTTCCGGACACCGGGGGTGCGCCGATCGTGAGTGATATGTCCTCGGACATCATGAGCCGCCCACTCGACGTCGATCGCTTCGGCATGATCTACGCAGGGGCCCAGAAGAATATCGGTCCCGCCGGAGTCTGCATGGTCATTATCCGCAAGGACATGCTGGACATGGTGCCGGATACGATCCCGACCATGCTGCGGTATTCAACCTTTGCCGCCAAGAATTCCATGTTCAACACGCCGCCCTGTTTTGCCATCTATACCGTGCAGCTCATCATGAAATGGCTTGAAGAGACTGTCGGCGGACTGGAAAAGATGGAGGCGCACAACCTTGCCAAGGCCGGTCGGCTCTACTCCCTGTTTGACGAGAGTGATTTTTACTACGGGACCGCTGATAAAGACAGCCGCAGTCAGATGAACGTCACCTTCCGGCTGCCCAGCGAAGACCTGGAACAGGCCTTCGTGGCCGGCGCCCTCAAAGAGGGGCTGGGCGGCCTGAAAGGCCACCGGTCGGTAGGCGGCTGCCGGGCCTCCATCTACAACGCCACCACCATGGAGGCCATCGATGCCCTGATCGGCTTCATGCAGGAGTTCGAACGCAAGAACGGCTAATGCCGACATTTATAATATTTTAAAAAGCACCTACCACCAGTTGTGTTGGCAGGTGCTTTTTTGTTTTCCGCCCCGTGAAAACTCAAGTGTTCGTTCACAAGCGGTAGGTTTTGGTTCAGAGCAAGGCTTGAGTGTTTTTTTAATCCGGAGGAATAGTGCGACTATTTCGAGGAATTGAAAAATACGAAAACGCAGCTATGGGCCAAAAGATGCCGCTTGTGAACGAACACTATGTGACGTTTTGGTCAATGACGTACAGACACACCTCCCGCGCACCCTGCTGGGTATAGCCGAATTTCGCGATAAGGTTTTCAATCAGGTACTGAACGTCGTTTTTGATCTTCTTGTCATAGGCCTTGAATTTGTCGGTTTCGAAGTCTTTAATGGCGCGCCGGAAGTTTTCATTTTTCAACAGCGGGTCCAGGACTTTTTCCTTGAGGTTGAAGACATATCTTTCGTACAGGTCGGTGTAAAGGGTTGTTTCGGTGATCGGTTTTTCCTCGACCATGATTTCCTGGGTCAGGGTTTTGGTGGTGTATTCCTTCTGCACCCCCCGGCGGAAGGAGAGCTGCTTGGTTTTGTCAGCGGACGGATCCAGTAGTTTGGTTTCAATACTTTCTAAAAAGGCCTCGGAAATTTCAAGTTTCTCGCCGGTGTAGCTGCACCTTTCCACGGCCCCGATTTCAAAATTGGTAGCGAACATATAGTTCTGGATGTCCCGGGATATTTTTTCCTCATTGTAGTAGTACAAAGCCGCCTTGACCTGCTGCAGGACTGTAAAGTTGTACATGCGCAGCAGTGAGTCCAGGAATCCCTCGGGTATCGGGTTTTCATATTCTGCATTTATTTTTTCAAAGAACTGGCACAGGGAGGCCATATTGATCAGTTTTTCTTCTTTGGCGTAGGCCGAATAGAAATCGTTGAATATTTTGATGGAGTCGCGACCGGAAAATCCTTTTTCGCCCTCGGTCTCGGATTCCCCGATAATGTTCTTACGCCTTTTGAAGGTGAGGTTCTTGCGGTCCTCCTCGCTGAGCCAGGGCGGGATGTGGCCCGTGTAGATTTCCATTTTCAGCAACTGCAGGTTCTCATCGCAAAATTTACGGTAACTTTGCGGTTCCTTGATCCATTCGAGCATGGCGGCCGATTTGGGATTCATTCGCGAAGAGATAATGATGCGGGCAAAGTTGTGCAGCACCCGGGGGAGGAAACTGTCTTCGATATGCTTGCCGAAGATGTTGCGGTATATTTCAACTTCAGTGTTGAGGTCGAGCACGTAAGCGATTTTGATATATTCGATGCGGTCGGAAAATGAGGGAAAATCTTCTATGTTCCGGGTGTCTTCGGGGTTCATCAGGGCGAAGAAGAGCGGATTAACATTTTCTTCGATATCTTCTATCTTGTGGACCCCTTCGCTGATGATATTGTGCAGCTCAATGAAACGCTCAGTGTTATTGGACTTGATATCCATCAGGGCGTAGATGCCGTTGTTGGTTTTGGCGTACCGTGAAAAAATATAGTGCACCTGGTTGCTGTCTCGGAAGATTCGGTTGATCCGGTTTTGGAGTATTTCATTGGTCAATACCGGTTTGACCAGGGGCTTGTCGCCGGGGTTGAAGACGCTGATGCCTTCTCCGAGGCGCCGGTTGAACTGGAACGGGCGGGCGTAAATGGACCGGAATACCTTCAACGGCGATCCCATATGGTCTAAAAGGGCCTGGTAGAGAGATGTGCAAATCGTACAGGCCACATCTTTGAAAACCCATTCATACTCTTTGTCGGTGAACAGCTTCCACTTGAATTCGTCGTTTTCAAAAAGTTCGTCAAAAAAGGAGCGGCGCAGGTCTTTGGGAACCATCAGCAGGGGGTGGTCGTGACTGGGGCAAGCCACTTCAATGTGCCCGGTGTCCCCCCCCTGGGTCGGTCATGGCCTGAATCTTGCGAAATTGATTGGCGTCCGTCTCCTTTTGCATTTCAACCAATTTTTCGAATACCGACAGGGTCGAAAGTTCCGAGCGGGTTTTGACCAGTTCGCGGTCTATGCGCCAGAGGGTTTCGTAGCGTTGCCCCTCGGGGGTGTTGGCATATTCCTCGAATTTTCTCAGCAGGTTGTTAAGAAAGGTACTCTTGCCGCAGCCGTGCGGCCCTTTGAAAACATAGATCTTGTTTTGCTGGGATCCGCGGCGCATGGCATCTACCCGGCTGATAAGTCGATTGGCGAAAAGCCGGTCGGCAAAGAAGGGATGGTCGGAGCCATCCACAAAAAGCTGCGTGCAGTCATAGTTGACGTAACTGATGGATTCCGGATCATCCGGGTATTCATCCTCGCCCTCGCCCACGTATTCCCGGACCATGTCATTGAACAGTTGAAACACGTTCCGAATGACCCCGGGCGGGTTGGCGGTCAGCTCCTTTAAGAAAGCATCGAAGCTGATCGCCTCGCGGTGCTGATGGTTGCTGAGACTCTGGTCCAGAAAGTCCATCGTCTGCTCAATTTTTCCATTGGTTGCATCCATAAGTTTATCAACCGTACCTACAGCAGTTTACGGGTTAGTTTACGATTTTCCATTGTGTAGAGGACTCGCTGCCACTGGAAGGGCGGTCGCTGTGTCTCTTCCTTGGGCTGACCCGACGGACCGACCACGAAAACCTTGGTTTCCGTCTTGGGGGTGGCAATCGGCTCATTGGTTTCCAGCATGACCGGTCCGCCCCACAAGAATTCGATGCCCAGCATTGTATTGGCAATATATTCGCGGACGAGCGGCTTGCCCTCAAACACATGTTTCAGGCACAGTTTTTTTTCGGTAGTGAATTCCGGCATCACGTTGATGCGCGGTGGGTGGTACAGGGAGCCGAAGACCATGTCACGATAGGCTTTTAATTTACGGCTTTTCACATAATATTCGTAGACCATCTTGCGCTTGTTCAGGCGTTTGCCGGCCACAAAAAGCTTGTGCCGGTCGATGAAATCCTGGTCGAGAAAATCATTGATAAAGGTGAGGTCACAATAGTTTTCCCGCAGGGCAAATATGAAATCATGGCCTTTACGGGTGTCCTGGTCAAAGGCGTCGCGGGCGATGCTATCTTTCAGGCTTTGAAAGGCAAACGTGTGCTTGCCTTTGTCGACCATCTCCTCGATATAGTAAAACAGGCGCATGCCCAGGGCGTAAGGATTCAGGCCGACCCGGGGCAGGGCGGTCACACCCGCATTCACCTTGGCAAACTCCACTTCGTGCCCTTTGATGCGGTCATCTTTTAAAAACAGCGTTTCATGCCAGTAGCTGGCCCAGCCCTCGTTCATGATTTTGGTCCTGATCTGGGGCTGAAAAAACAGGGAGGTGTTGCGGATAACCTGCATTACCAGGCGCATCCAGCCGTTCTTCTCTTTGGCGAGCTTGTTGGAATGCTTGAGCAGGTAGAGGTAAATATCCGGGTTGTGGTCCGGTTTGTCCCTCAGGTGCTTCTCGAAAAGAGCTTTCAGCTCGGGATGTTTTTTTTCCACTTCACTGAAGAAGGTCTTTTCGCCTAATTCGCCGTATTTTTCCTGGTATTCGTTATACCTTTCGATCTCTTTGATATACTTGCCGATATTTACCTTTTGATGTTCTTGAAGAAATAGATCGAAGTAGAAATTTAGTTTTTCGGAACCGTCCAGCGCGGGCGGATGATGAATTCCCGAAAGCAGCGTGTGATACCCGGCCAGGTTGTCGATACCGCGTGAGAACTCAATGACGTAATCCACCCAGCGCCCCTTTTCAGCGCGCAGGTTGGCAATCAGCCGTTTGTCCGACAATGCCTGGCCGGTAAAATCGTAATCCCAGGTATGGCGGAAGTAGAGGTTATTCTGGAAAAAATCTATGTGCGCGATGACGTGGTAGAATATCATCACGTTCAGCCAGTCAGGGTTGTTGTCGTTGTAGTACGATATCGCAGGGCGGGTGTTGATTACGGTTTCGTAAGGGTTTCCCGGATAGAGCTCGTATTTGCCTTTTTCCTTGAGCACTTCGACATCATGGACCCAATAGTCGTAGAGGGTGGGGATCATGACCTTCGGCGAGAGTTCCAGCAGGTCCCGGTTGGTGACGATGTATTCCAGGGTTTCGTCTTCGAAACTGAGACCTGCGTCACGGGCGCGGTCCTTGCAGCCTTCCATGATCTTTTTGGTGTGTTGGTCAATAAGCTCCATAGTGGTTCTCGCAGTTAATACTAAACGCGCTTGTGAATCAATCTTCGGAAATCAGGCGTTTAATCCCCTCGATCAGCCGGGGCTCGTCGGCATCGGCCTGCATGGCGTCGAGGCGGATAAGGTTGGCCTGCTTTTCCAGAAGGGTGGATTTTTTCAGGTATTTCTCCACTTCCGTGCCGCTGCTGGCACCCGTCGCCCGCTGGGCAATGGTGACCCCCACGCGGTTAGCATAGCGCAGCATTTTTTCGATTTCCGGTATCGTTTCCGTACCATCCGTATCCCAGTCGTCGCCATCTGTGCCGTGAAATACATAGATATTGTAATCCTGGGCCAGGCTCTCCTTTTCGACGATGTCGTTGACCATGTGAAAGGCGGCTGCAACCTTGGTGCCCCCGGCCACCCGGGAGTTGTAGTAGGTATAAAAATCGGGCACCTCGGTGGCCTCGGTGTCATGGAGGATGAAACGGGTTTCGACCTGGCGCTCATACTGGTACAGCAGCCAGCTGTAAATCAGGACATGCTGGGAGACGACCGCCTCGGTCGGTTTGCCGGACATGGAACCGGAATAATCCCTGAGAAAGAAAATCATGGCCTGAGATTCATAATCCATCTCTTTGGAGAGGACTCGGTAGATTTTGTCGCTGGGCGCGATTAAAAAATCAGCAGGGTCGATGGCCCCGACGTCCGGAACCCGGCCCAGGCTGATATTGGTTTCCAGGATCTGGCGCAGGGTGGCTTTTTTATCGAGAATCTGGCCAAAACCGCGGTTGCGATCAGTGAGGTCGTAAGTGTACCGGCTCAGGGCGCGCTTTTTACCCTTGTCCTTCAGGTTGGGCAATTGAAACTGCTCGGTGAGAATCTTGCCCAGGTCATAGGCGCTGGATTCCATCTCGTGCGACTCGCCTTCGCCCTGCCCGGGGCCACTGCCACTGCCTTCATCTTCGCGTACCGGCTGCTCTCCGATCACCTCGCCCTCTTCACCTTCGCCGGAGCCGCCGGCTGCATCTTCCTCCTCCTCTTCCGGGTTAAAGTTGGGGTCGTGGATGAACTTCTCTTCCACTGTGGTCGGTACGACCACCACTTTATCCTTGCCGCCCCGGCCGGGTTTTATCATTTTTCCCACCCGGATTTTGCGGGGAAAACCGTCTTCCTCACGGCGTTTATCCCGCTCAAGGAGTTCATCGATGGATTTTAACTGCAGGGTGTAGGATGAGGCCGGGCTGGGAATGGCCTGCAGGGTGTCCAGGTCGTCCCAAGCATACACATCTTTAACCGGCGGATCACCGGCTTCCCGGGATGTTGCCCTTCTGGCAGGAATCCCGTGGCGGCTGTCGTCGCTCAGTTCCGCCTGGATTTTCTCCTCCTGTTCGGGGGAGAGTCCGCGCTTTTTAAGTTTCCGGTAATATGTTTCAAGTTTCGAATCCATGGTGGCCCTCAGCTCAGCCTCTTTAATTTATCCCGGATCACGTTTTAAGACGCAGTGACGAGGCGCATTATTTTTCATCTTCCTGTGTACAGAAATATTCGATTGTCTTTTCCGCACAGGTATTGCAGTAGTTCAGTTTGTTGAGCATGGTGTCGATCATGCGGTCGTAGAGTTTCTGGTTTTCCTCATTGGTGCGGTTGGCGAGGGCCCCGATCAGGCTGCCGGCCCCCGCAATGTCGGATTTGAGACGCACATCCGTCACGGCCTTGACCAATTCCAGGTTGTCCATGAAGTCGTAGTTGGGGTCCACGGATATCTTCTGCCCGTATATCTTGCGGATGGAGGTGCGAAAGGACTCCTTCTGCTCGGCAGTCTTGAGACCCAGTCGATCCTCAACGCTGTTGATATAACGTTCATCCACCTTGAGGGCTTTGAGCTTACCGCTCTGGGGGTCTTTGTATTTCCACATCTTGTCCGGACCGAGGTTCTCGGCGTCGATTCCGATGATCATGTTCACGTAGTTCATGACATCTTTGCGAATCGCCAGGGGTTCGTCCATATAGGCGTTGAACATCTCGGTCATGATTCGTTCCCGGTAGAGTCCCTTGGCGGTTTTCAGGTCTTCCAGGTACTTTGCCCGGTCGTTGGCGTCGGTGACATAGTCCAGGATGACGCGTTCCAGGGCCTGGTAAATATCATAGGCAAACATGCAACGGCCCTCGTTGGTGCCGGAACTTTCCAGCAGCAGCTGAATGGAGCGGCCCAAATTGCGCTGGCCCAGCCCCTTCTGGCCAAAGCGGCGGGTGATATCCGGGTCCTGGTTCAGGGTGTCGATTACTTCGGCCAGGGTCTTGATGCTCTTTTCGCCGGCCACTTCGCCGGCTGCCAGCTTCATGGTTTCCACCGGGGTCAGCTTTTCAGAGCGCGGCAGGCGAGAGAGGATGGAGGCCACCGAGGAGGCATAGTTCAGGTTGGGGTCCTGGTGCAGACTTTCGTTGTCCAGGGTCGTTTTGGCCTCATTGCCGATGGCGTAATCCGTGAGTTCCTCCTGCAGTTTGTAATTGGTATTGTGGGAGACATAGCTGATGCGGCAGCGGTCCACAATCGGGGCTTCCTCTTTCTCAGATAAAAAGCGGTTGAATTCGGCATTGTTGCTGGTGGCGATAATCAGGGTGTCGATGGGCCATTTAAACCCGTCGATTTCGACCGTGCGGTTCTGAATGACACCCAGGTATACCTGGACCAGGTCCTTCTTGTTCTTGTAGATTTCATCACTGAAGTGGATGCCGCCGCCGGCCACCCGGGCCAGGGCGCCCCGGCGCAGGTCGAACCGGTAGGGGTTGTTGGTGTCGGTGATGTGCAGCAGGCGCTGGATGGATTCTTCACCCAGCAGATCAACGGCCGAAGAGGTGATCTTATCTTTGGCCGGATATTTACCGGTGACCGTGCCGAGGCTTTCGGTGAGCGGTACCGGGACGATGTCAAAATGATCCAGCAGTTTATCCGGGTTGCCGTTGGTGTGGGTGATCAGGTCATTGAGAATATAGCCGCTGCAGGCTCCCAGAGGGCGGTAATTTTCATAAAGGTCATCGATGGCTTCATCACTGAAACCGAATAGTTTACCCAGATTGGCCTGGTTCTGATCGGTGGTTTCCACCAGGTTCATGGCCAGGATCGCCGGGTCCTCGAAGGTCTGGGACTCGATTGTACCGATCCGGCCGTAATTGCCTAGTTTGTCCAGTCCGGTGAAGCGAAAGGTGTATTTGCGGTTCGTATCCCGGGTCAAAAATTCCCGGTACTTGGTACAGAGGTATTCAACAAAGAAGGTCTTGCCGTTGCCCGGTTCACCCACCAGTACGTAGGCCATCTCCTTGGAGGAGCCCCCTTCGGCGGCGTCCTTCACATACGATACGAAGCTGTTGAGCTCTTCGTACATGCCGATGATGTGTTTTTTGCCCGTGCGGAAGATCTTGAAATCATAGGTTGTTTTCCCGTTAACCACCACCTTGTCGATTTCATTCTCCAGTATCATGCGGGCAACCCCCTGGAAGGCATTCTCGAACCGGCGATTGCCCTTTTTTACTTCCGCCATGTGGTGTTGAAGTGGGCTGATTTTTTTTGTGGCCATGGTGTCCCCCATATGGATTGTGGGTTGCTGCCTATCTTCCTAATGGTCGTGTTTTTTAGACCATCCTTACAGGTTGAGCAAAGCATTGAGTGGCAATCTGATATTCTGCATATAGTATGCCACTGAATCTGGCCCTCACGGTAACTGCTTGAAAATGAAAGATAAGTTTACTATGGCCAGAAGATGCGGAGTTCCAGAGTGTCAGATTGCTGACGGCGACATGAGACGAGTAGGAAACGTCGTAATCGGTTGTGGTCGTTGGACAAACTATACCATAGTAAAAAACAGATGGGTGAAAAAAAATGCCGCCGGGGTGTCAGGCTTGGTTTTCCTTGACACAACCCATAATTACGAATAACAACAAAAGGACGTTTCCAGTACGCTATCATCTCGTGGGCTGGGATGCGTTTTCAAATCCCGCCCCCGCCAGACTTATCCGCCACAATTTAACCAGGTACAAAGGAGGCCTATCCTATGGACAAAATTCTAAGAATCGATATGGGCGCCCAGGGCGGGCCCGCAGCGAACGTAGAAGAGTTAGGTGCGTATGCCGGTCTGGGTGGTCGCGGCATGACCTCGACCGTCGTTGCCAAAGAGGTTCCCCCAACCTGCCATCCCCTGAGTGCCGATAACAAACTGGTGATTGCCCCCGGTCTGCTCAGCGGCTCGGCGGCATCCATGTCCGGCCGGATTTCCGTCGGCTGTAAAAGTCCTTTAACCGGTGGTATCAAGGAATCTAATTCCGGCGGGCAGGCCGCCCAGGTCCTGGCCCGGCTGGGGTATGCGGCCATCATCTTGGAGGGCAAAGCGGCTGACGATACCCTTTACAAAGTGTCGGTTAACAAAGACGGTGTCAGCGTAACGGCCGACAACAGCCTGAAGATGCTCGGTAACTACGATTTAGTGGATAAGATGAAAGCTGAGTTCGGCGAAAAGGTATGCTGCATCTCGGTGGGTCCGGCCGGTGAGATGAAGATGGGAGCGGCCTCGGTGGCCATTACCGACATGGAAGTGCGGCCTACACGGCATTGTGGACGCGGCGGCACTGGCGCAGTGATGGGCAGCAAAGGCTTGAAGGTTATTGTCCTCGATGACGAGGGCATGTCCATGCGTAAGCCCGCCGATCCGGACAAGTTCAAGGCGGCCAACAAGGCGTTTGTTGGGGGCCTGCGCAAACATCCGGTAACCGGCGAAGGGCTGCCCGCTTTCGGGACCAATGTCTTGACCGGCGTCATCAATGAAGCCGGTGGTTTGCCGACCCATAATTTTCAGTCCGGCCAGTTTGAAGGGGCCGCGAAAGTCAGCGGTGAGGCCCTGGCGGAACTCGAGAACACCCGGGGCGGTGAAGGTGCGGCTACGCACGGCTGCCACCGCGGCTGCGTGATCCGCTGCTCGGGGACCTTCCGGGACGAGAACGGCCACTTCGTTACCAAGCAGCCCGAGTACGAAACAGTCTGGGCCCACGGACCCAACTGCGGCATCGACGACCTGGATGTCATTGCGCAGCTCGACCGGATGGATGACGATTTCGGCCTGGATACCATTGAAATGGGTGCCACCATCGGCGTCGCCATGGAAGCCGGACTGGTGGAATTCGGGGACTCCCAGGGCGCCCTCAACCTGCTCAAGGAAGTCGGCCAGGGAACGCCGCTGGGTCGCGTTCTGGGCAATGGCGCGGGCGTTACCGGAAAAGTTTTTGGGGTAGAGCGAGTCCCGGTCGTGAAGAACCAGGCCATGCCGGCCTATGACCCGCGGGCCGTGCAGGGCATCGGGGTGACTTATGCGACGTCTACCATGGGCGCGGACCACACCGCCGGGTATGCGGTGGCCACCAATATCCTGGGGGTCGGCGGCAGCGTCGATCCGCTCAAACCCGAGGGCCAGGTCGAGCTTTCCCGCAATCTGCAGATTGCCACGGCGGCCATCGACGCCACCGGGATGTGTCTGTTTATCGCCTTTGCAATCCTGGACCAGGAAGACACGTTCCAGGCCCTGATCGACATCATCAACGGATTCTCCGGAGCCAGCCTGACGGCCGACGATGTAACCGCTCTGGGCAAGACTATTTTAGAGACCGAGCGCGATTTCAATGCTCGTGCAGGTTTTACCAGCAAGGATGACCGTCTGCCCGATTACTTCAAACAGGAAGCGCTGCCGCCCCACAATGTCACCTTTGGGGTGGAGGACAAAGACCTTGACGAGGTAATGAGCTGGTAAACGTATGTCAGGAATGCATGTAAACGGAAAGGGGGGCGCCCGGCGCTCCCCTTTCAAGTTTCAGGGGGGGCCATGGAAGCGGACAAACCGTCCATGCGTGAAAATTCTCTTCAGATAAGTGTTGAGTCGAAAAAGATAAGCAGATTCCTCAGTCTCTTCACCGCTGGCGTTTCATTGCCGGTTCAGACCGGAACCACCCTGAAGGAGCTGATATGCAACCAACTGGGTGTTTCCGAGAACTACTTTGAAAACAGGGTGCAAACGATCTTCCTAAACTTCAAAGCTGTGGATCAGCCGGAAAAAGCCGTGGTAAACGATGGCGCCTTTGTCACCCTTTCCGCTGCCATGCCGGGACTGGTCGGGGCAACCATGCGCAAGGGCGGGACGCTGGCCGGTTTCAGGAGCGGCATCTCGTGCGCGGAGGGCGAGGAGTGCCTTGGGGCTGCCCGCGGCCGGATTACCTTGAAACTGCTCAACATGGTGGCCCGTGAGCTCGGGCCGACCTTTCTGGAACAAGGGGTGCATTTAGTCGGAGATCAGTTGGCGGCTTTGCTTGACAGGCCGGACAACGAATTGCGTATCGCTTGTCGGGAGATTATCCTGGACGGTAAAAGCGTTTCGTGGGAGCAACTGTGCGCCGAGAGGTGGTCCGGTCGGAACGTGTTGCTGAAGGTGATGGTCTAAGCGGGGTGCGGCGTTGAGCCCGAACTGTCCTGGCCAGGCATGTCCCGGCGCGTTTCATAATGCCGGATAATCGACTTGACCCCGTTGAACAGGCTTACATTTCCGAAACAGAAATATTTAGTGAAATAGTCTTCCTTCAGGTTCAGGTTCCTGAAAATGACCTTTGCGGGCTGACCTTGCCGCCATAGCCTGATGACGGCCCCATAAAGATCCTCCAGAAACAGCAACTTTTTATGAATTCTCAGTTTTCCGTTTTCCCGTTTTGGGAAATGGCTGCACAGGAGGATGTCAAATTCAAGGGTCAGTACCTTGCGTAGTGATTCGATCTGGGTCCCTACATCTTCATCCACACGAAAATACTTGATGGTATCTGCCAGGTAGAGATCCCCTGAAAACAGGACACCGCGCTCGGGTAAAAGAAAAGCCGTGTGATCTTTCGCGTGACCGGGTGTCGACACCGGCACAAGGTTGCCCCAGGATGTCTCGATGACTTCTGGAAAAAGTTCTACCTCTAAAGGTTCTGTCCGACCCCAGACATACTTTTGGTAAGGTAAAATAGGAAACCCGCCTGCCATTTTGCTACGGGTCACTGCCTGTCCAAATACCCGAACTTGGCCGTATTTTTTAAGTGCGGCCGCATTGCCGCTATGATCCTCATGATGGTGGGTCAGAAAAACCCGCTTAACCTGACACGCGCTGGAAATTTGCAGGGCTTCTCTCCGCATGTGAGCCTGGCCGGTATCGATCATCAGGTCGCCCAGCACGTAGCAGTAAACGGTCATCAAGGGCGGGCCCAGGGGAGCCCAGCCCAGTTTGAACCCCTGGATGCCGGCGAACATTTTTTGTTGGCAGATGCGCATGTCTTCCGCCGCAAAGCAAAAAGGCCGCCGGACATTTCCGGCGACCTTTGCATTGTTCGGGCCTGCGTTTAGTCGCAGAGTTCAAATACTGCTGCTGCGCCCATGCCGCCGCCGATGCACATGGATTCAACCCCGTACTTCACACCGAAGCGCTGCATGTTGGCCAGCAGGGTGGCACACAGCTTGGCGCCGGTGCAGCCCAGGGGGTGGCCCAGGGCGATGGCGCCGCCATTGATGTTGATGTTGTCCATCTGGTCCTCGATGCCGATCTTGCGCACGCTGTAGAGGGCCTGGGAAGCAAAGGCTTCATTGATTTCCCACAGGCCGATGTCCTGCGTGCTGAGGCCGGCCAGTTCAAGTACCTTGGGGATGGCTACGGCCGGGCCGACGCCCATTTCATCCGGTTCGCAGCCGACGGTTGTGTAGCACTTGAGTTTGGCGATCGGTTTCACGCCCAGTTTTGTCACCATATCTTCGCTCATGATGACTGCGGCGGCCGCGCCGTCGGTGGTCTGGGAAGAGTTGCCGGCGGTGACCGAACCATTGGCGGCGAAGACCGGCCGCAGTTTGGCCAGGCCCTCCACCGTGGTGGTCGGCCGGACGCCGTCGTCGAAGTCCTGCAGGAAGGTTTCTTTCTGATACGTTCCGTTTTCCTGGAGCACATACTTGGCAGCCGGGGTCGGTACAATTTCCGTGAAAAGTCCTTCCTTCTGGGCATTTACGGCTTTCATATGGGATTGGTAGGCGAATTCGTCCTGATCTTCGCGGGAAACGTCGTAGCGGTTGGCCACGTTTTCAGCCGTGATACCCATGGAGGCGTAAAGGTCTGCCTGGACCCGGGCATGCTCAGGATGAGGGCGCGGCAGATTGCCGCCCATGGGGACGAAGGTCATGGATTCCACACCACCGCCGATGGTGATATCCGACCAGCCGGCCATGACCCGCAGCGCAGCCAGGGAGATGGCTTCCAGGCCGGAGGAGCAAAAGCGGTTGACTGTGGCACCCGAGACGGAAATCGGGAAGCCGGCAATCTGGTTGGCCAGGCGGCCGATATTCAACCCCTGTTCCGCTTCCGGAAAAGAGCAGCCGATCATGATGTCGTCCACGTTCCCTTTTTCGAGATTCGAGGTTTTTTCTACCGCCGCATTCATGATGTGGGTCAACAGATCCTCGGGGCGGGTGTCTTTAAACGCCCCTTTGCCTCTGCGGCAGCCGGGGGTTCTGACGGATGTTACGATATATGCATCTCTCATGGTAATTTCTCCTTGATAGCAGATGTTCGCGAAACTAGTTTCTCAGAGGTTTGCCGGTTGTCAGCATGTGCTCTACCCGGGCCACTGTCTTTTCTTCCTTCCAGAAATCGACAAACGCCTCCCTTTCGAGATTGAGAATAACTTCTTCATCGATGAGGCTGTTGGTCCGGATATCGCCGCCGCTGATGACATAGGCGATCCGTTTGGCCAGGAACACGTCGTATTCGCTGACGTATTGGGCGGATTGCATGTTGAACAGCTCCGCGTTGATCATTCCCTGGGCTGCGGCACCGAAGGCCTTGATTTTGCGTTTCACCGGCGGGGCGTACCCCTCGTCCACCATCTTGAGGACTTCTTTCTTGGCTTCTCCCACAAGGTAATCACGGTTGAAGATAATCCGATCCTGCGGCCCGAGAAAACCGTTGGCCCGGGCTTCGGCCGCGGACATGGAGACCTTGGCCATGCCGATGGCCATGAACGTGGGTATAAAGTATTTGGCCAGGTCGACATCGGTGACCGGTTCCGGAATATCCGCGGTCATCTTCTTCCACAGATTGAGGCAGCCGCCGCCGCCGGGCAGCAGGCCGACGCCGATTTCCACCAGCCCCATGTAAAGGTCGGCATGGGCCACGATCTTGTCGGCACATCCCAGGCAAACCTCGCAGCCACCACCCAAGGTCATGCCATAGGGTGCGGCCACAACCGGAAAGCTGGCATACCTGGTTTTCTGCATACCATTCTGGGCCTTTTTGAGGAAGGCGTCGATCTCGGTATATTTGCCTTCCTTGGCCAGGCCGGCCATAAAGGCCAGATCGCCGCCGGCGGAGAAGGCCCCCGGCATGCCGCCGGCCTGGTTGCCGATCACCAGTCCGGCCCCGTTGGCGTCCACATAGTCCAGCCCTTCCGCCATGAAATCCACGATTTCGCCGTTGATGGCGTTCATTTTGGTGTGAAATTCCAGGCAGAAGACGTTGTCGCCGATATCCACGAGCGTTGCCGACCCGCAGGTCTTGACAACGTTGTCCGCGGCCTTCAACCCGGCCAGGGAGACAATGTTGTCACTGACGACCATGTCTTTGTAGCCGCTGCTGGCGAAATCGTAGAAGGCGATTTTGCCGCCCTCGGTTTTATAAAAAGAGGTGTGGCCGGCAGCAAGCAGGGCCTTGACGTTCTCCGGCACGGCCAACCCGTCGGCTTCCATTTTGGCCACCGACTTTTCAAGCCCGATGGCGTCCCAGGTCTCGAAGGGGCCCATTTCGAAGTTGAAGCCCCATTTCATGGCATTGTCGATTTCAACGATAGTGTCGGAAATTTCCGGGATCCGGTTGGCCGCATAGATTAGGTTGTGGGCAACGGTCATCCAGGCGAACTTAGCGCCTTTGTCATCACCGTATACGACGGCCTGCATTTTTTCCGGGAGGCTCTTGGCTGCCTTGGCGGCCGCCAGGCAGGGCAGGTCCGGCTTGGCATGTTCGGCATACTCCAGCGTAGCCGGATCGATGACCTTACGGATTTTCTTCCATTCCGGGGTCAGGTCGGTTTTGTAGAAGCCGGCCTGGGATTTTTTCCCGAGCAAGCCTTTTTCGATCATCTCCGTGACGAAAGCTGGCATTTTGAAGCTGTCCCGTGCTTCGTCATCGACTACCAGGTCGTAGGTGTTGCTGGCCACGTGGCCCAGTGTGTCTAAGCCGACCAGGTCGGAGGTCTTAAACATGGCGGTTTTAGGACGTCCCATGGCCGGACCGAACAGAGCGTCCACTTCCGGGATGGTCAAACCGTCTTCCAGCATCAGCTGCATGGCTTTGACGATGCCCTGTACCCCGATTCGGTTCCCGACAAAATTGGGGGTATCCTTGGCCCAGACGATGCCTTTGCCTAATACCCGTTCGCCGAAGTCGGCCATGAAGTCCAGAATCTCCGGCAGGGTCTGCTCGCCGGGAATGATTTCCAGCAATTTCATGTAGCGGACGGGATTGAAGAAATGGGTCCCCAGAAAATGCTGCCGGAATTCTTCGTTGAGGCCCTCGGACATGGCCTTGAGCGGAATGCCGGACGTGTTCGAAGAAATAATAGAGCCGACTTTGCGGACCGGTTCGATGCGCTTGAAAAGATCCTGCTTGATTTTCAGGTTTTCGACGACCACCTCCACGATCCAGTCGCAATCGGCGAGTTTGTCGAAGTCGTCTTCCAGGTTGCCGATGGTGATCAGGTCCGCATCCTTTTGCTGCATGAGCAGCGCGGGTCTTGACATCCTAACGGTGTCCAGGCCGGCCTGGGCGATACGGTTGCGGGCAACCGGGTTGTCCTTTTCGTCATCTTTCAAATCGAACGGTACGATGTCCAGCAGTAAGGTTTTGACCCCGGCGCCGGCCAGGAGCGCGGCAATACCGCCACCCATGACCCCGGAACCGATTACCGCAGCTGTTCTGATCTTTCTAACCATAATAACCTCCTAAAGTTGGTATTTCCCCCCCTAAATGAATGAGTGTTCATTCACTTAACAGGGCCGGGACCCGTCTGTCAAGCGAAAAACATAATCCCAATTATTTAAATAAACTATTAAAAACATAATATTAATAGTATGTTGTGCGTTTTTATTGATTTCGGATCTTCTAAAGAGATATAAAAATCACACAAAATTTGTTATGAATTATAATTCACTGGGGGGCCTTTATACGCACCGGGTATCCACGTCGGTGATCCAAGGCCTGAAAGTTTACTCAAGAAGTCGGCCGACATGCGGATAATAGAATTATCCCGAAAGTGCTCACCGCATGAGCGCGAAGGCTGCGGCGCAAAAGTTGACCTTCCCGGGGGCCTTTGATAGACTTTGCGCACATCTGTTTGCGAAAGGAGCAGTCCCCGGCACCTAAACCATCGGGAATCCGGATCGGCCGGGTAATTTTCAAAGAGTGAGAGGAAAGATGATCAGCCCCGAAGCGGCCAGGGAACAGAAAGCGAGAGGCAGAAAGCTCAGTCATATCATCGAGGATCATGACGACGGGTATTATGAAATCAATCTTACTGGAAATTTCGTTTATTTCAACCAGGCAATTATCAATATTTCCGGGTATCCGGCTGCTGAACTCGAAACCCTGAACAGCAGTGATCTGGTTGCTCCCGAAAATCTGGCTGACGTCAGGCAGATGTTCCAGGATATTCTCGCCCAGGACATCGCCACCCATTATGTCGAGATCAATTTTGTCAGAAAAGACGGCCGTACCATTTTTGTGAAGATGACCGCCGCGGTGGTCAAATCGATCAAAATGGAGCCGGTCGGCTTTCACGGATTCGTCCGGGATATCACCGAAAGACGTATCCAGGAAGATCAGCAGGCGCAGACCCGCAGGCAGTTGGATGACTCCAATGAAAGTCTGGAGATTGCAGTGGCCAATGCCAACCAGATGGCGGTGGAAGCGGAAATCGCCAATATCGAACTGAATCAGATTTTCAATACCTCTTTAGACGGCATGTGGATTTTGGACCTGAAACGCAATGTCCTCCGGGCCAATGATTCCATGCGCACCATGCTGGGCCTGTCCAAAGAGGAAATCGTGGGGCGCAAATGCTACGATGTCATGGCCGGCAACTGCTGCGACAACCAGGAGTGTACCATCAAGCGCATCAAGCGCCGCAAGATTCCAATTCGCAACGATATAGAGCTGTTCACGCTTGGCAAGCCCACGCCGTACACATTGACGGCGACGCCTTTTTACGGCCTTGAGCACGAACTGGTCGGCGTACTGGAAAATTTTCGGGATATTACCGAGCGCAAGGAAGCCGAGAGCGCCCTGCGAGCTGTCAATGATGAACTTCAGCGGCTGGCCACGCTCGATGGCCTCACCGATATCGCCAACCGCCGCGCCCTGGACGAGCGCCTGGAAAACGAGTGGCGCCGGGTGACTCGTGAGAAGGGCGAACTCGCGCTGATTATCTGCGATGTCGATTTTTTTAAAAAATACAACGACGCCTATGGGCATCAGGAGGGCGATGAATGCCTCAAGTCTGTCGCCCGGGCCCTGGAAGGTTCTGTCCGTCGGCCCGCTGATTTGGTGGCCCGGTACGGCGGGGAGGAGTTTGCCGTGATATTGCCCAACACCAATCTGGCGGGGGCGGTCTGTGTGGCCGAAAATATCCGCCGGGCCGTGATGGAGCTGCAGATTGAACACAACGACTCAGCGACGGCCCCTGTGGTTACGCTCAGCCTGGGGGTTGCCTGTGCCCGTCCGGCGGTGGGGCACCTTCTGGAGATTCTGCTTACCACCGCTGACCAGGCTCTTTACCGGGCCAAGGAGGCCGGCCGTAATCGGGTGGCGTCCAACGAGGTGGTCTTCCCGGAGAGCCTCTAAGCGGGAATGGTATCGATCCCGGCAAATTGCGGTTCATGCAGCGGCAGGAGGATGTCGGCCGCTGATTTCACCTGCAGCATGATGTCGTAGGCCCGCTGGGGGTTCACTGCTGTCCCTGGTGGGATAACCTCCATCTCCATGGCGCGGACTTCTATCGGCGGGGTAAAATTTTCCTGGATCACGCAAAAGCCGGTGATTGCCGCAGTGCCGTCAGCGGTGTCCACCAGCACCGTCAGTCCCCCCCGGGTGTGCGCGGGTGTGTGCATGACCCTGATGCCGGGAACGATCTCACCGTCGCGGCTGACCGGCTTTATCTGGCCGTTTTCTTCCACGTCTTCGATATAGTCTTCCAGGTATCTGAAATCCAGCGGGTGGGGTGCATGGATGCTTTCCAGTTCGAGGGTGTGTACATAGATGTCCGCATGGGGACACTTGTAATCGTTTTCGCAGTGATCGTTGTGCAGGTGGGTATGGATGATGAGGCCGATATCTTCCGGGGCCAGTCCCCAACGGGCCAGTCCGGTTTCAAACGTATAGATTTTTCCACCGATCGCCTTCTCGCGGTCGGCCGATATAACGGGGCTCATTTCACCCGTATCCACCAGGATCGGCGTATCGCCGCCTTCCAGATACCAGCAGTAAATGGGAATCGTATAAGGTTTCCCGTAGTCATGTTGATAGGTCATCATGCCCTTGTCAAAGACTTTGGTCCCCATCACGATCGGATGGATTTTAAACGTCGTCATAACAGATCTCCGCGGTCGGACCCGGTCATTGAAAGTCTTTTAAGCCGGGCCGTATTTCTGATGTTAAGGGCCTCCTCTTCCAGGATGCCCAAAGAGAGCAAAAACGCATGGTGAGCCCGGGGAGCCCGCTTTTCAAATTCGGCGTGCCAGGTATCCATGGCTGCATCGTCCATGCCGGCGGCTTGCAGCATCTGCACCCACGCGCTTTTATCGACGTGCGGCGGCAGGTCGCCGGCGGTTACCGATTTCAACATGCCGGCCAGAACCCGCTGCTTGGCCTGCAGGTCCTGGATCTGCCGTCCAAGGGCCGCCAGGCGACCTTTGAGTACCCGGGCGTCCGGTTGATCGGGGGACTCCAAAATGGATCGGATCTCATCCAGGGCCAAGCCCGCCTGCCGGTAGCGACAGATATCCTTCAGGCGACGGCGGTCCGGTTCCGAGTAGATCCGGTAACCTGCAGGGGTGCTGCCGGCGGCCTTCAAAAGACCGATGCGGTCGTAATGGAGCAGCGTGCTGCGCGACAGGCCAAATTGCCCGGCAAGTTGCGAGATGCGATACATCTTGTTTTACGGTTTCCTTCCAAATTCCCATTAGGTGTTGTGAATTCTGCAAGCATAAACTATGAACCGGTTACCGGGTCAATAGATTCTATCTCAAAAAACGGATTTTGGTTCAAAATCAAGGCAGCCGTGAAGAATAAACCGGAGGAATACGGAAGGTATTTCAAAGGTTTATGCTGATCGCCCAACGCCGAGTTTGGACCAAAAGGTTTTTTTAAGATGGGGTCTGGTTAATTCCCGGTGGCTGCCATGATCCGTCCAGCCTTAGATTGAAAACGCGAAAGGAACCCTCATGACAACCGAAAAAAATCTGGTATTGATCTATTTTGAGGACACCCCGGTGGTCTTTGCACGCGTGGAGCGTATCTTGCCGGATGCCAAACCGGACTGGTATCACATCACCCTTTTGATGCTGCAGGTGCCCTTGCAGGCGGTGACCTGGATCCTGAAAGACATTTATATCAACGGTGAAACCTTTACCATGAATGGCAAGCAGATGCGCCTGGAAAAAGTGGAGGCGCCGGTTGAGCCTGGGCCGGAAGGTTCGGAAAACACAGGGGATGAGGGCAACGAAAAACAGGACGGCAACGTTATTTCGTTCGCCGATTTGAAGAAGGACTAGACGAGTTCGGTCGCAGGAAACGCGGCCGGGCTCTGAGGCAATATCTACCACATATTGGGGGTAAACATGACTTTTACCACGAGATGGGGTGGGTAGCTACCTTTAAAACCTGGTCCTCAGGAATAGGTCAGGAGCCAATGGCTATGCCGTAAAACAGGTTTCTCGCGCAGAGGCGCAGGGACGCAGAGAGCCCGTGAATATATCCGGCTTCGCCGGTTAAAACCAAAAGGGTCTTTGGACCTGGGGATTGAAAAGGTTCTCGCGCGATAGCGCGACGAACATCCGTTCTTGCTTTTCTCTGCGACTCTGCGCCTTTGCGCGATGCATGGTTTTATTATTGTATATTGACCGCGAGGCCCCTTTTCAGGGTGTCTCAATGACTGGCCTTCTGGCCCAGGATTCTTTACACTTTTCGATTCCTGGTTGGAAAAATGGGTGTTAGTGATAAGATTATTTTGTCCGCCTCCCGGCGGACCGACATTCCGGCATTTTACATGTCCTGGTTTATGGACGGCATCAGGCAAGGCTGTTTTGAGGTCGTTAATCCTTACAACCGGAAAATCTCCAGGGTACCGGCCGGTGTGGAGCGGGTCCACAGCATTGTTTTCTGGTCCAAGGATTTCGGACCTTTTTTAGACGGCCGGTATGGTGAGGACTTGAGGGCGCGCGGATATCATCTGTTTTTCAATTTTACCGTGAATTCCGAAGATACCTTGCTGGAGCCGCAGATTCCTCCCCTGGCAGCCAGGCTCGATCAATTGGCGTCTTTGGGTGCGCGCTTCGGTCCCGAGGTCATCAACTGGCGGTTTGATCCTATCTGTTTTTATACCCGCGCCCCGGGCGACCGCGCAGACAATTTTAAGGATTTTGAACGTATTGCCGCCGCTGCCGGACGCCTGGGCATCAAGCGCTGTGTGACCAGTTTTAGGGATGATTATGCCAAGGTCAGGAAAAGAACCGCGGCTATCCCCGGGTTCAGTTTTCACGACCCCCCGTTGGAGGAAAAAGCCGCCTGTTGCCTGGCCATGCAGCGGACCTTGAACACCAGGGCCATCCGTTTGCAGACCTGCTGTGAAAAAGAGGTGTTGGCGGTGCTGCCGCCCGGAGTGGGTATCGCACAGGGCAGCTGTGTTTCCGCGGATCTTTTAATGACCTTGTTCGGGGGAGAGGTCAGCCGCAAACGGGATACCGGCCAGCGTGTGGCAGCCGGGTGCGGGTGCCATGTCTCGCGGGATATCGGGTCCTATGACCGTCATCCCTGTCGGCACAACTGTTTGTTCTGTTACGCCAACCCGGTCGGGGACCGGTCGCCCTGAAGGAACTAGACATTCATGCACATCGGTGCCGTAAACATAGACAATCCCACGATCCTGGCGCCCCTGGCCGGCATTACCAATCTCCCGCTGCGCCTGCTGGCCAAAGAGGCCGGGTGTGGATTGGTCTGTTCGGAAATGATCAGTTCCAATGGGCTGGTTCACCAGTCCGAAAAGACCCACCGCCTGATGGACAGCACCCCCTGGGAGAAACCCCTATCCATACAGATTTTCGGTTCGGATCCCGGCATAATGGCTGAAGCCGCCCGGATCGTGGCGGCGTCCGGGGCAGACATCCTCGACATCAACTTTGGGTGTTCGGTCCGCAAGGTTCTAAAGACCGGATCCGGTTCAGCCCTTATGAAAACGCCGGACCGGGCGCGGGAGGTACTCCGGGCTGTTCGGGGAGCGGTGGATATACCGGTCACGATCAAGATCCGCTCCGGCTGGGATGCGACCGGGAAACAGGCCCTGGAGATTGCCGGAATTGCCGAAGATTGCGGGGTCGATGCCCTGGCCATCCATCCACGCACGGCCTCCCAGGGGTTCCGGGGCCGGGCCGATTGGCGGATCATTGCGGCCGTCAAGCAGCAGGCCGGCATACCGGTCTTCGGCAACGGCGATGTTCAAACCCCGCAGGACGCGCTGGACATGTTTGCCCAGACCGGCTGCGATGCCGTCATGATCGGCCGCGCGGCTATCGGTAACCCCTGGATCTTCGCCGGTGTCCGGGCCCTGCTGGATAAGCAGGAAGGTTATACGCCGCCAGGACTTGAACAACGCTTTGAAGGTATGCTACGGTACCTGCGTGCTTCGGTGCAGTACTTCGGCGAAACCCATGCGTGTTACATGATGCGCAGCCGTCTGGGCTGGTTCGTAAAGGGCCTGCGACACGCCAGCCACTTTCGGGAAGCCATCAAAAAGATATCCACCGAGCAGCAGGCGGTTGACATTATCCGCCGCTACCGGCAAACTCTTATAGGTGAAGCGCCCTGACCGCTAGGTGTTTGCCCTGGTATCCAACCGGCCTCTCCCATCCGCTTTTGCACCCCGCAATGCAGGGCCGGTAAACACGCTTGACTGATGTTGTTAGGACCCCTCCGGTCGTCCGACCTTCCACACTTTGATTGCGCTCCCAAAGAACAGTTCCCCCAGGAGGTGGAAATGAACGCTTTATTGTTTATTGATGACGAGGAAGGGGTCCGCCGGTCGGTAACCCGGGCCCTGAAAAGAGAGCCCTACCAATTGTATGTTGCCGAGAACGGCGAAAACGGAATAGCCCTTGCCCAGCAGCACAGTCCGGAAATTACCACGGTCGTATCCGATTACCGTATGCCGGGGATCGACGGGTTGGAAACACTGGGCGCGATCGGCCGAATCAATCCGGAAATGACCCGGATCATCTTGACCGGTTATGCTACCATGGAAGCCGCCATCGCAGCGACCAACCAGGGCATTGACGGCTTCCTGACCAAGCCGTTTGACAACAAATCCCTACGGGCCAACATCCGGGGCATCTCCGTGAAGAAGCATCTGCGTCAGTTCGTAACCGAACAGGTCTACAATGAACTGCAAAGTTCACCCGGTGCCCTGGCGCCGGCCTTTCACGAGGTGACCGTCCTGTTTGCCGATATCCGGGGGTTTACCGGTATGACACAAACGGTGGCCCCCGATTGCCTCGCCGGCTTTTTGAACGACAGCTACTTTACGCCCCTGGGTGAGATAGCCTACCAACACGGCGGCATCGTCGACAAGCACCTTGGAGACGGCATCATGATCGTGTTCGGGTCGCTGGGACCGCGTCAAGACGACCCGCTGCGGGCGGTAACCGCCGCCGCGGTCATGCAGGCGGCGGCTGCTGGGATTGACCGCGAATTGCGGCTAAAAAACGGTCTGCGACTGAAAATAGGCATCGGGATTTCCACGGGAACCGTCTTTTCCGGATTGTTGGGATCCATCCGGAAAAAGGAGTTCACTTCGGTGGGCATGGCGGTCAATATCGCCGCACGGTTGCAGGCCCTGGCCGCCCCGGGTGAGATCCTGATCAGTGAAAAGACCTTTCTGAAAATCCAGTCGCAAAAACGGGTAGGGCCCAACGGGGCGGCGGATTTTTCCATTGCTGCGCGCGACCCCATGCGAGTCAAGGGGTTGCAGGATCCAATTGCGATTTACCGGGTTGATCAGCGCGTCCGGACCGTATAGCCGGGGCCGACTTTGGATTCCGGCAGCAGGGTTGCCCGGGCGCGGCCGGCTTCGACCGCGGTGATTTCGATTTCACCTGTTTTGGCGCCGGGGACGAAAAAGCGGGTGCCTTTGGGGGTCTGGAAAATCCGATCACTGCTGTAAAGCTCGAGGCGGCGCCCCGGCACGAGCCCCGCCTCCGAGCCAGAGGAGAGGGTTACTGTGTTGTTTTTCACCCGGGTGACAAACCCAATCCAGGTCATATCATTGAGAATATCACACACGTCCTCGGCGATATCCTCAGCGATTTCCTGGAACGTTTCCATGGCCTGGGGCGAATTTTCCACCGAGCCGTTGGCCAGGGCCTGAAATTCAGTATCGTTTATCTCGATTTCCTGCGAATAGGCTTCGCTCAGGATTTTGGCCCCGGTCTCCGTGGCGTACATATCCACCTGGATCATGATCCGTTGATAGTGCTGGTTTTCCTTGAACAGCCAGAATCCCTTTTCCCTTTCAAAACCACTGATGTTGGCCAACCGTCCGGTAATCACGGCCCCCAGTCCCAGGGAACGGCCGTTTTGGGCAATGGCCATGTTGTTCAGGGCACCCCTCTCGGGAACCAGTGTGGCGTCCACCAGGGCCTCAGGAAAGTTTGGATCATAGGGCGTGAAAAGGAGCAGATTCTTGCATCCGTCTTTGATCTGCTGGTTGAAAGGCTTGTAGAAGGACTGTTCCACCTCTTCAAAGCGCAGTTGGGTGCGATTGTCGAACAGGGAAAGGGCCACTTTATTGACCAGGCCGCCATCTGAAAATTCCGGCAAGGTCAATTTGGGTGGGCGGGGATCACGGGTATCGAATCGCGCACAGCCGGCCATCATGATTACGACCAGCATGCCGGCCACCAGCATGCCACCCCAAAAACGCACACCTGTCATCTGTTTTATCTCCATCCGGACCCGCTTTCCCAAGGGTAATTCTTTATTAAACGCTATCGAAAACTTCCTGTTCATAGAGAAATATCGGGCATCTGTCAAACGATCAATGCGCAGTGCCGGTCTTTTAAGGTTGAATCGGCCAACCGGTATTGACATACAGGGGCATACCTGTTAACGTTTCAATTTCATTGTAAAAATCTCGATGGAGGTCAGTTGATGGGGTCTATTGACGAACAGATTCTGCGGGCAACCAAAGAAATAGTCGTTAAATTCATTGAGACCGGGCGTGTCTCGCCCACCGGTTTTCATGACACCTTTCGGTCAATCTACGCCACGGTTGAAAAAGCAGCCAAAGGCGAACCGACCGATGCGGCCTCTGATGAGGACAAACCGTCCACCTGATGTAGCCTGTGGGGATACGCCACCCCAGATATTCCGGGCCGGGGGGTGTACGGGTGTGCTGATTACGGGTGGTTAACGGCGAACACCGTAACTCTCTGAATATATATTGCATTAGGGTTTTAAGCCTGCCAGGGGCTGGGGGAAAACAACTTGCCGCGGGTTTTACTGTCCTTATCAAGCGCGTTTCAATCTTGACACAAACAGGCCGAAACTTTATTCTATACGGATGTCATCGCGGGTCTGATGCCTGATACGGGATTATCTTAAATAGTCTGCTTTTCAAAATAGTTGCCTGCCTTCTTGCCCGGGCAATGTTCACTGATGGGGATGCCAATGAAAAGATTCGCTATACTGTTATGCATGTTGCTGGCGCTGCCGGCTATCGTTTCGGCTGGAGAGAAGGTTACCGCAACAGGGGTCAGTTTTTTCGAGGAGGGCCGCGTAGCCATCGCCCGGGAAAAAGCTCTGGATGAGGCCAAAAGAGCGGCCATCGAGCAGGCCGTGGGAACCCGTATAGAATCAAGGACGGTCATAGAGAATTTCCAGGTCAGCCGCGACCAGGTATTCAGCCATGCCACCGGATACTTGAAAAACATGGAAATTGTCAGCGAACAGAAAACCGACCTGGGCACTTATGAGGTGGAGATCAGCGCGGAAGTAGAAATTGCCGCCCTGGTCAACGACCTCGACCGTTTTAAAAAAATCCTGGGCTGGCAGAAAAATCCCCGGGTCAGCATCCTGGTGGACCCTGATCTCGACAAAGCCTATGTGTCCACCGCCCGTAAAACAGCCAGCAGCCTGGGCCGCCGCCTGAAGTCCGAGGGGTTTCGCGTGTTCGATGCCACGGCAGCCGATACGTCCGGCATGGGGCTGATCGTAAGGCTCGGACTGGAAATCGCCAGCAGCGAGTCGACTTACCAGGGCGTGAAACTTACCTTGCACGAAATCAGCTTGCGCACCGACGTTCTCAGGCCCGGTCAGGGGGAGATCCTGGCCACGGCCAGTGCCGTAAAATCTCTGCCCGGGTCCAACAAGCTCAAGGTACTCGACAAGGGCGCCAGGCAGTGCGTGGACAGCGTCTGGAAAAATCTGCGGCGCCAATTGACCAAGACCTGGGAGAAAGAGCTTTACAGCCAGCGGCAGATCGATCTGGTGGTTCAAAATATCACTTCCCACGCCGAAGCCGAAGAGGTCGGCGCCATCTTAAAATCCGATGCCAGCGGTATGGTTGATGTGCAGTTGGTCAGTTTTAAAAAGAAAAAAGCCGAGTTTAGCATCCAGTACAACGGCTGGCCGGAGCACCTGGTCACCGAACTGCAGATGGAATATTTCCGTCGCAAATATTTCGATTCCACCCTGGAAAGCATCCAGGGCAACCGGATCGTCATTACCGCCAACAAGCAAGAATGATTTTCAGTGTACATCATATTTTAATGTTTTAATTCGAAGCCGTTTCAACTCGGGAGGACAGCATGAAAAACAGGGTACTCTATTATGCCGGGCTGATGATTCTCATGGCAGCTTTCATTGCCGCCTGTACCGCCGGTAAAAAGCAGTATGACACGGGAATGCAGCTGAGCCAGGCGGGCAAGTATGAAGACGCGATCGCTTACATCGAAGAAGCCATCGCCCAAGAGCCCAAAAACAAAGAATACAAACAGTCCCTGGCCGAGATCAAAGCCATCCTCGTAAAACAATACGTGGATGCCGGCACCAAGGAACTTGGCTACGCCGATTCGCGGACCATGTCCAACATCAACCGGGCCAAGGCCACCCTGGCCAAGGCCGAAAAAGTCGATGCCGCCAGTCCGGTGGTACAGGGCTTTGCCACCCAGGTGAACGGGGCCGAAAGCAGCCTGGTTGGTGAAGTTGAAAAATTGTACTCCCAGGCCAAGAGTTTCCGGGAGAACGAGGAATGGGTCAAAGCCTATTTCAACTTCCAGCAGATTCAGTCCCGCTTTCCCAACTACGAAGATTCCTACCAACTGATGGCCCAGACGGCTGTGCAGGGTTCAGAGGCCTACTATGCCGAGGCCAAGGTGCTTTTCGAAAAGGATGATTACAAAGGTGCCAAATCCCTGCTGCGCAAAGCATTGTCGCTGAAACCCGACCACACCGGGGCCCGCAAAATGGAGGCCGTGGCCAAACAGCGCGACAACATGAACTATTTTATCAAGAAAGGCGGCGCGGCCATCACCAAAAAAGACTGGGATACGGCCGTGTTTGCTTACAACAAGGCCCTGGAATACCAGCCCGGCAACAAGAAACTGAATATGCTGGTAAAGCAGGTTTACGCCAAGGCCGGACAGTATTACATCCAGGATGCTCGCCAGTTGATGGACAGCGGCTGGCTCCTCAAAGCCTTTGATTCCTATAAACTGGCCGTCAAGTATGCCACCGACCCCAACAATTACCAGTTGGGCAGCCTGCGCAAGGACCTCTCCGCCCGGGCCGCCCTGGTGGCCAGCCAGTTTACCGAGAAGGAACTGTTCGGCAGCGCCTGGTACTGGTATGTCAAGCTTCGTGAGAGCAACCGCAACTACCCGGGTATCTTCTACCTGTCGCAGGCTATGGAAGACAAGATTAAGGCGCGGGTGAAAAAGTCGATCGCCGTATTCGACTTCAACAGCCCCTCGGATAACGCGGATGCGGGGGTTATCGTCGCCAACAACCTGATCACTTACCTTTTTAAGAATGCCAGCGGCGACATCAAGATACTGGAAAGGGAAAACCTCAAGTCGATTCTCGAAGAGATGAAACTCGGCCAGATCGGAGTCGTCTCCGCCAATTCAGCCAAGGAGATGGGGCGCGTATACGGCATCGACGTCGCCATTATGGGCAGCGTGCTGCTGTTTAAAGTAGATTCTACCTCCGGGGAAGGCACCAAGACGGTGCGCTACCAGGTGGGCACCAAAATCTCGGACAATATCGAGTATCTGAATTGGGTCGCCCGCAATCCCAAACCGACACCGGAACAACTGGCCGCGGCCCCGCCCGCCAAGATTATGCAGCCCGAGATCGCCGAAAAGGACTATCGGGTTTCCAATCACAAGAAAATCGGGTTTGTACAACTCTCCTTCCGGATTGTCGATGTGGCTACCGGCGAGAATATCCAGGTGAAAACAATCGAACGTAAAGAGGTGGCCGAAGACGAGTCCAGTGCCGGACTGGCCGAGGCCAACGTGAAGTTCGATCCCCTGGAGATGCCCACTGATACGGAGCTGCTGCAGAAAATGACCGACCAGGTCGTCGCGGAACTTGGCAAGGAGGCCCTGCGGCCCCTGCAGAATCTCGAGCAAACCTATTTCAAGAAGGGTGAGAATTTTCTCCGCCGCCGGGATACCCTGAGTGCGGCTGAAAATTTCGTGAACGCGATCTTTGACGAAAAATTGAAACGGATTGAGGGATCGCCGCTGACTATATCTGCACTTGACAATCTCTATGATATCTTCCTGCAGCACAGACTGAATCTCGAGGAGTAATATGCGAAGTCCCTTCAGGCGAATGAAACTGCCGGTACTGGTCCTGCTGGGTCTGGTACTGGCAGTTGCGCCGGCGGCCGGGCAGGGGCAGGACTCCCTGGCCATATTCACCCTGACGCCGACGAACATGGAAGCAATGGGATACAACGGCGAGATTCTCGGGGTCCTGATCCAACCCCTGGAGCAGGAGAAGAAAATCGAAATCATGCCGCGCCGGGCCATGGAAGATGCCCTTTTCGATGCCGGACTGGTCCAGAGCAACGACCCGGCTGTGGTGGCCCAGGCCGGCAAGGTGCTGGGCATCAATTATATCCTGTTCGGCCAGGTAACCAAGAAGGGCGCTTCTATCCGGGCCGAGTTAAAACTCATGGATGTCCAGAAGCAGGACGTCATGAAAACCTGGAAACGCAAGTTCAGCAGCCGGGAAGCCATTGCCGACCGGGTCCCCGACTTCGCCCGTGACCTGACCGATACCATCGTGAATCGCGACCAGTATGCTATCACGCTGGAGGCTTCGGGCCTGGCCGCGCCGGATCTATCCATCAGTGATCTAAAAGCCGTGGGCACCGGCAACCAGGTAGAAGTTACCTGGGCCGCAGATCCGACCCAGCCCGCGGTCGGTTACCATATCTATCGGGCCTCGAGTCTATCGGGACCCTACCAGTTCCTTGGCAAAACCGACCAGAGCCGCTACGTGGACACTACCATCAGCAAGGGGTTGGTCTACCACTACAAGATAGGCATCCTGGACGGTACCGGGCGCGAAGTCAAAAGCGACCTCACGGCCAATGCCCTGGGCGCTGGTGTCGAGCAGCCCCATCCACCGTTGGTCATGGGTGGCGAAGGCTTCATCCAGAGGGCCCGTCTCAAATTCGTACCGTCCCTGAAAAACAATCAGGGTAAGTTCAAAATAGTGGCTTATAATCTCTATCGTAAGACCGGGCCGGCCGGCGATTGGCAGTTGATGCAGACCGTTAAGGCCAAACGGGCCTCGGGCGCGAATATTGCCTTTGAAGTTGAAGACCGCAAGAATCTGGAAGACGGGAAGATTTACGTGTACGGCCTGTCCAGTATGGACAAAAAGAAAATCGAGAGTTCCCTGTCTGAACCACTGAAGATAGCCACCGTCGGACGGCCGGCACTAAAGCTTGATAAGGACAACCTGCTCCGGGAAAACCGGTTTACCTGGCAGTCCATAGAAAGAGTGGGTGGTTACCGCATCTACCGCAAGGACGGCAGCGGCGAGTGGGAACGGATCGGTTATAACAGCCGGCCGGATAAGACCACCTACATCGACAAGAAAGGCAAGCTCGTTGACGGCAAGGTTTACCAGTATCACCTGACCGCCTATGATAGCCAGAAGGGTGAGACCGGCCCCTCCAACATCATTAAGGCCAAAACCAAGGACCTGCCGCCGTATCCCGCCAACCTCAAGGCCCGTGGCAACATGGTCAAATCGGTTGAATTGAGCTGGGACCCGGTGGAAGACCAGGATGTGGGTGGGTACAATATCTATAGCGGCACAGATCCCGATCGCCTGAAAAAGATCGGCTACGTGCGCGGCCAGTCAAAAAACACCTACCTGGACAAAGGTCCCGGCTTCAGCAAGCTGGCGGACGGTACTACCTACTACTACGCCGTTGAAAGCTACAATCTGTTCAAAGCCGATGGGGCGGTTTCACCGGTGGCAGAAGCCACCACCAAATTCCGGCCGGTCAAGGTCAAGGGCCTCACAGCGGCAGCCGGTGATGATCACATCCTAGTAAAATGGGAGCAGAACCCGGAGCCGGATGTCAAAGCCTATCAGTTGTACCAGAGCAAGAACGGGGGGGGCTGGTCGAAACTAAAGGCCCTGGGCCCGTCCCAGCTGAGCTACAAGGACACGGCCTTGCGGCCTGAGACCACTTACCGCTATCGAATCATTGTGGAAGACAAGGACGGGTTATTGAGCGATCCGGGTGAAGGCAGCGAAATCAACAGCCCCATCAAGCCGGAAGAGTAGAATCTATCTCAAAAAAGTCTTTTGGCCCAATCTCGGTGTTGGGCGCTAAATGGGCGTGTAAATCGCCTCCGCAGGGAATGCTACTAATTGTAGGGCGGACCAAATCCTCGAAATACTGATAGTATTTACCACGCAGGGCATTGGCTTCGCCGGCACCTCCGGTTCGAATGTGGCGTCCGCCTTGACATTGAACCAAAATCCGTTTTGAAGATAGATTCTAATCACGGTTCTAGGCAACCGGGGCAAACAAGCAGGCCCCCCGAATAAAAAACCACGCCCGATCCTTTCGCACAGGTGGATCGGGCGTTTTGGTTTTTAAGGTAAGGGCTCTTCCGTATAGGCCACATTCGCAGCTTCGGAGCTGTGCAGCGGCAGCGGCTTGCCGTCCCGGACGCCTGCTACCCAGTTTGGATTCAGCAAAATGGACTTGGCACTCAAGACCAGATCGGCGTTCTCCAGGGCCGCTTCCGCACTGGCCCGGTCATGGATCTGCCCGCAGATAAATAACGGCAGAGCGGTGACCTCCCGGGTCAGGGCAGCCATGGTTCGTCCGCTGCCGAAGGCTTCGTCGCTGAACCGGTAGGTCGAAACGGAAATCGCATCCAGGGGTTCTTTGTTCAGCAACCCGATAATGGCCTGGTATTCAGCCTGGTCGGCGAACAGGGAGACATCCATGTCGGCGACGCCCCAATTGGAGATCCGGAAAAACAGAAGGGTCTCATCTGGTATCACCGCGTCGACCGCCTGGATTATTTCATGGGCGAACCGGTAGCGGTTTTCCGGGCTGCCACCGTACCCGTCTGACCGCCGGTTTGAATAGGTCGCGAGAAACTGGCTGATCAGGTATCCATGCGCACCATGAATCTCGATGCCGTCGAAACCGGCCGCAACGGCACCCCGGGCGGTACGCACGAACCCGTTGATGACCTGTTCGATGTCAAACAGACTCATTTCATCCGGCACAGGATAGGGCTCACCGGTGAGGGGATTGTCCTGGGCCGGAGCCACCGCACTGGGGGCGATGATACGGCCGGCTGGATTGACTTCCGGCCATCCCATCCGACCGCAGTGGAAGATCTGCATAATGGCCAGGGCGCCGGCGGCCTTGATTTTGGCTACAACCGGGCGCCAGGCATCTATCTGGCGCTGGGTGAGGATCCTGGCCTGCCCCGGGTACCCCTGGGCACTTTCGTAGTCGGTGACGATTGCTTCCGTGTACACCATGGCGGCTCCGTTTTCGGCGCGCCGGACCAGAAAATCCAGAACGTCCTGCCGCGGGACTGAATCCTGCTGGGAGGACATCCGGGTCATCGGGGCAACCCCGATTCGATTCTTCAATATATGCTGCTGCAGTTGAAAGGGTGAAAATAAATGATCGCCGCTCATTTCCCACCTCCTGGATAGGGTATGTTTTCAATAAAAAGTCGCCTGCCGGTCGGCACCGCGCCCTCCTTGAGGGGGTCTGGGCCGACAAGTATATGGGATAACAATTTCTATTGAGACAGTATAAGTATGATATCGGTGGAGGCAAAATAATTATGGCTGATTTGCCGACCGGGTTCTGGTGGAAAAGGCCGATGATTTACAAAAGGCTGAAAATTCGATATGCACATTACCTGATTTTATGGATTTCAACCCGCAATCGCAGGAGAAGGGAGCCCATCATATGCCCAAGATTGGAATTATCGGCGGTTCCGGCCTGGATGACCCGCGCCTTTTAGAAGGCCCCCGGGAAATAGAGGCGGAAACCGCGTTTGGCAGCCCATCTTCACCCTTGACCCTGGGTAAGCTTGGACCGATCGAGGTCGTCATTCTGGCCCGGCACGGCCGCCGACACCAACTCAGCCCCACCCAGGTAAACTACCGCGCCAATATTCAGGCCCTGAAGGACCAGGGGGCAACGCACATCCTGGCCACGAGCGCATGCGGCAGCCTGCGGGCCAGGATAGGGCGGGGTGATTTTGTCATCGTGGACCAGTTTATTGATTTCACCAGGCATCGCCAGGCGACTTTTTTCGATTCATTTGAAAATGGGGCCGGCCACACGGCCATGGCGGAACCCTTTAATGCGGACCTGCGCAAGGCGCTGTTTGAGACGGCCGCGGAACTGAAGTACCGGGTGCATGACGGCGGCACCATGGTGACCATTGAAGGCCCCCGGTTTTCAACCAAGGCGGAATCCCATATGTTCCGGACCCTGGGCGGTGATGTGATCAACATGTCGGTGGCCACCGAAGCAGCCCTGGCCAACGAGGCGGCCATCCCGTATGCCGTGGTGGCCATGTCGACCGATTACGACTGCTGGAAGGAGGACGAAGCCCCGGTGACCTGGGACGAGATTCTGGCCGTTTTCGACGAGAATGCCAGCAAGGTAAAAAATTTACTGATCAACGTGATCCCCAAAATCAAATAAGGAGCGCTGACGTGAACATTAAAGACACAATCCGTACCGTACCCCACTGGCCCATTGAAGGTGTGATGTTTCGGGATATAACCACGCTGATGCAGGATCCGGCCGCCTTTCGGAAGACCTGCGACCAGTTCTATGAGCGCTACAAGGACATGAAGATTGACAAGGTTGTGGGTATCGACGCCCGGGGCTTTATATTCGGTGCGGTACTGGCCTACCAGCTCAACGTGGGATTTGTGCCCATTCGCAAAAAGGGCAAGCTTCCGCCGGAGACCATCAGCCAGGACTACGCCCTGGAATACGGGACTGCCACGGTCGAGATCAGCGAGAACGGGATTGCCAGGGGAGAAAAATGCCTGATCGTGGACGACCTGATCGCCACGGGCGGTACGATCTATGCGGCCACCCAGCTGGTTGAGTCCCTGGGCGGCGAGATTCTGGAGTGCGCGTTCATCGTAGAACTTCCCGACCTGCACGGCAAAGAGAAGATCGCGCAGTACCCGATCTTCACACTGACCGAGTTTGAGGGGGAGTAACGTTTCTACCTGTCACGCTGAGCCTAGCGAAGAGTCCCCTACAACAGAAGGCCTACGTTGTGGTTGGGGATTCTTCGTCGTGCTGCTCCTCAGAATGACAAATATTGACAGGGTGCCCGATCCGGATAACAGTGAACCCCCGTTTGCGAAAAGCTATCCTTGATACACCCCGGGATGATATCTAACCTTTTATCTCGGCCGCAATTTCACCAACCCTGGCCAAAATCCTTTCCCGATCGAGCGTGACCGGCTGACGATCCCTTATCAATACTTTTCCCCCGACCACCACCGTGACCACGTCCGCCCCACGCATGGCGTAGACAATATGCGAATGGGGCGCATACATTGGCACCAGATGCGGGCGGTCGGCGTTTACCACGATGAGGTCGGCCTGTTTGCCGGGTTCCAGACTACCGGTCACATCTCCCAGGCCGATAGCCCGGGCCCCGTGCCGGGTGGCCATTTTCAGTACTGTGGTGGCATCCATCACTGTCGGGTCCCGGGTAACCGCTTTGTGGATTTTGGCCGCAGCATCCATTTCGGTGAACAAATCCAGATCATTATTGGAGGCACAACCATCGGTACCCAGGCCCACGGTAAGGCCGGCGGCGACAAAGTCCGGCACCGGGGCTATGCCCGCCGCCAGTTTCATATTGCTTTCGGCATTATGGGATATCTTCACACCGCGTGTGCGCATGATGTCGATATCTTCTGCATTGGTCCAGACCGCGTGCACGACCAGGGTGTTTTCATCCAGGACTTCGAGACTATCCAGGTATTGCACCGGTGTGGCCCCGTGTTCCTGCAAGCAGGCGCTGCGTTCCGCTTCCGTCTCGGCCACATGAATTTGGAAAAGGACGCCCCTTTCACGGGCTGCATTCTTGGCCGCTTTTAGCGTGTCGCCGCTGCAGGTGTAAGGGGAGTGGCAAAATATGGAGGGCGTGATGTTCGCTTCCCGCTCCAGCCATTGATCCACATAATTGCCGGCGTGGGTCACATTCAAGGCCGGGTCCGGTACGCCGGGCGCCGGAAAATCGATCACCCCCTGGGCCAGGACCGCCCGCAGGCCCGCCCGAACCACGGCTGCGGCGACGCTGTCCTCCTGGAAATACCCGCCGCAGCAGGTCGTGGTGCCGGACAGGAGCATCTCCAGACAAGCCAGTTGCGTCCCCCATTTCACATTCTCCGGGGTGATGAATTGGCTCTCCGCCGGAAGCATGTGCTCGTTGAGCCAGACGTCGAGCGGCAGATCATCCGCCAGGCCGCGAAACAGGGTCATCGGCAGGTGGGTATGGGTGTTTACCAGGCCCGGCATAACAATGCCGCCGCCGGCGTCAATGGCCGTCGCGGCTTCCGGCAGGGCCACACCCGCCTCCCATTTGGCAACGGTCACGATGGTGCCCTTTTGAACCCCTATCAGGGCCTGCTCGATAATATCGAAACGTTCATTGACGGTTACGGCCGTGCCATTGTGGATGATCAGATCATATTGATTGCGGGTCATGTCTCACCTTATTTCCAGCAGGATTTTGAGAGCCTCGGATGAGTGGGCCCGTTCAAAGGCCGCCTGAGCCTTTTCCAGGGGATATTTGGCGGTGATCAGTCTTTCCAGGGGTATATCCGGGAACTGCTGCAGCCGGGCGATACCCGTTTTAAACAATCCGCAACGTGATCCGATAACCGTGATCTCGTTGATGACCACCGGGGCCAGGTTCAACTCGCCCTGGGAAGCCAGGGTGGATTTTAAAACAATGGTGCCGCGCGGGCGGCAGACCGCCATGGCATCCAGCATTCCCTGGGGTTTCCCGGTAGCCTCTACCACCAGGTCGGCCCCGGCGGCATCTAAAAGGCGGGTGGTGGTCTCCAGGCTGCGCCAGCGCGCAGCCTGGAGCTTCGCATGATGACGGCCGACCAAGGTCACGTTATCCACGACGGAAGCCAGGACCCAGGCACACAATATACCCAGACGCCCATCTCCAAGCACTGCGATCTTTTCAGTGCCCTTTAGCGGTACCTGGTCCAGAATCTCGCAGGCGGCGGAAAACGGTTCGATAAAAACAGCCCGGTCCGTGTGCATACCGGCGGGTATCGGGTGCAGATTGGCTATGGGCAGCAGGCAGTATCCGGCCATACAGCCGTCGAGGTTCAGGATGCCCAGTACGGACCGTTCGGGGCAGTGCCGTTCCAAGCCTTCCCGGCACATCCGGCATTGTCCGCAGGCGGCATTGATCTCGCCGGTAACCCGCCGGCCGATCCAATCAGGCTGATCACAGGCCTGCACTTCACCCACGAACTCGTGGCCGAGGATGCCGTTAAAGCCCATATAGCCGGCGATGATTTCCAGGTCGGTGCGGCAGATGCCGGCCACCAGGGTCCGGATCAAAGCCCACCCCGGCGGCGTCACCGGTACCGGGTGATCGGTAATAAGTTTAAGACGGCCGTCGAATACGACCGCCGGCATGGTTGCCGGGAACCGACCCGGGCTCATGAGGCTGTCTCCAGGCGTGAAAGGACCCCGCCCACAATGTCGCTCAAGAGGGGCGTGACCCTCCCACCAACATCGAGAACTTCCTCGAGGGTGGCCGGTACGGGGTGATCGGGATCGTTCATATTGGTGATAATCGACAGCCCCAGAACGCGCATGCCGCCATGCACGGCGGCTATCACCTCCGGCACCGTGGAAAAACCCACCGCAGCGGCGCCGATTGTTTTTAAAAACCGGATCTCGGCCGGTGTTTCCAAACTGGGGCCTTTCAAGCCGGCGTATACGCCCGTCTTCAGGCTGACGCCCAGCGCCGCCCCCGCTCTGAATGCCAGTCGGCCCAGGTCGCGGTCATAGGCGGCGGTCATCGGCGGAAAGCGCAGGCCCCAGGCATCTTCGTTGGGACCGACCAGCGGATTTTCGCCGGTCAAGTTGATGTGGTCGGCAATCACCAGGATGTCCCCGGTGTTCAAGGATGGATCGAGGCCCCCGGCGGCATTGGTCAAAATGAGGGTTTTGACACCCAGGGCCTGCATGACCCGGACCGGGAACGCAACTTCCTGCGGCCGATAGCCCTCGTAAAGGTGAAAACGGCCTTCCATGGCCACGACACGCTGTCCGTGGGCCTGCCCGAATAGCATCCGGCCGGTGTGGCTGGTTACGGTGGCTTGCGGGAAATTGGGGATCTCGCGGTAGTCGAGACGCGCTTCAGGTTCAAAGAAAGAGACGGCGGTGCCAAGACCGGTCCCTGAAAAAAAGCCGATGGTCGGTTGTGTGCCTGTCCGGTTCTTTAAAAATTCGGCCGTTTCATTGACGGTTTTGCGGTCATTTTTCATGGGCTTTCCGATTGTTGTCCGGCTGGATGCGGGTGGTTACAGATGGCCTGTTTTTAGCAGAAATACCCCCCCCTTGGCAAAAAAAATCTTTTGGCGGATTTTAGGGTTCCAGGGGCAATGAACCCATTGACATTGTAGCATTTGTGTGAAAAACTACCACGTTATGTTTTTATGGAAAACCAGTGATTCGGACCTCAATTTGCCATTAATTACAGGTGGTTAACAATGGGTACCAGGGCCAGGCGGGAACATCCGGATATTGACGAGAGCATGTGGACGGCCATCGACGCCGTGATCGCGGACAACCGGGGTAAACCCGGTTCAATCATTACCGTTTTACGTGAAAGTCAGGAGATTGCCGGTTACCTGCCGGTTGAGCTGATCAACTACATCAGCATGCATATGAATCTGCCCGTCAGTGAGGTCTTTGGCGTTGCCTCCTTCTATTCTCTTTTTTCAATGAAACCCAAGGGCCGCCACACGGTTCGCATGTGCCTGGGAACGGCCTGTTATGTAAAAGGAGTCAAAGAGGCGATGGCGCGGATAACCAATACGTACCAGGTAGAGGAGGGGGAAACCTCCGAGGACCGCCGGTTTTCCCTGGAAGGCGTACGCTGTCTGGGCGCCTGCGGCCTGGCACCGGTCATGGTTATCGGCGGTGATACCTATGGGGATATCAGTGCCGACAAAATTATCGATATACTGGACAAGTACGAGTAAACGATAACCCGGAGGGATTCGCCGGATTGCCCCACGGGTTATGAAAGCGACGGTTTCCCATGAAACTATCTGAAATCCAGGAGATACTGAAAGCCACCGTCTTAACGGGCGAAGAGCACCTTGCCAAAACTGTGGCGGCCGGCGGCGGGGCGGATTTAATGGACGATGTCCTGTCGGCGGTGGCTGAAGGTGGGGCCCTGCTCACGGGGTTGACCACCGAAAAGGTGTTGCGCACTGCCAAAATTGCCGGTGTGACCGTTATCGTCTTCGTCCGGGGCAAGGAGCCCAGCGACAGTGTGCTGGAACTGGCCAAATCCTATTCCTTGCCCGTAATGACCACGAAGTATTCTCTTTTTGTCGCCTGCGGGCGGCTCTATATGAACGGTTTGCGCGGGATGGACGGATCATGGTGATTTGTGGCGGGCGTGTTGATTTGGACCCCGGCCAAGGCGGGGGCAGCTTCCGGAATGAGGAGATCTGATGCAGCGATTGACCAGGGAAACACTTGCGGAGAAACAAGCCCAGGAGAAAAAGCGGCTTACCGATACGACGATTAAAAAGCTCTTGATATGCGGCGGCACCGGATGTCACGCGACGGGCAGTATCGCGCTCAAAGAGACGCTTGTAAATGAGCTGGCGGCCAAGGGGTTGCAGGAAAAGGTCCAGGTGATCGAAACCGGGTGCAACGGATTCTGCGCCATGGGACCGCTTATGGTCATTCAGCCGGACGGTGTCTTTTACCAGAAGATCAAACCGGAGGATGTGCCGGAACTTGTTGAGGAACACCTAATCAACAACAAGCAGGTGAAAAAACTGCTCTACAAGAACCCGGTCACCAAAAAGCGCATTCCCATACAGGACGATATCCCCTTTTTTGCGCACCAGATGCCCCGCGCACTGCGCAACAAAGGCATCATCGATCCCGAATCCATCGATGACTATATCGGGCGGGACGGCTACCAGGGCGCGGCCAGGGCCCTGCTGGAAATCGAGCCGGCCGATATTGTCGAACAGGTCAAAATTTCCGGCATGCGCGGACGGGGCGGGGCCGGTTTTCCCACCGGTATGAAGTGGGCCTTTGCCCAGTCCAGTCCCGGGGATGTGAAATACGTGTTGTGCAACGCGGACGAGGGTGACCCGGGTGCGTTCATGGACCGCAGTATCCTGGAAGCCGACCCCCATGCTGTAATCGAAGGCATGGTGATCGCGGCCCGGGCCATCAATGCCCACAAGGGTTACATCTACGCCAGGACAGAATATCCCCTGGCCATCAAACGGCTGCAGATTGCCATCGATCAGGCCACGGCCTGCGGACTGCTGGGGACCGACATCCTGGGGTCCGGATTTGATTTTTCAGTTGAGATCTACCAGGGGGCCGGTGCCTTTGTATGCGGCGAAGAAACCGCCCTGATGCGCTCAATCGAAGGCCGTCGGGGGATGCCGCGGCCACGGCCGCCGTTCCCGGCCCATAAGGGCCTGTGGGAAAAGCCCACGATTCTGAACAATGTGGAAACCCTGGCCAATACTCCCCAGATCATCCAGAAAGGCGGGCAGTGGTATGCCGCTGTGGGCACGGAAACCAGCAAGGGCACCAAGGTGTTTGCCCTGTCCGGCGATGTCAACAATATCGGCCTGTTGGAAGTGCCTATGGGGACCTCGCTGCGTACCATCATCTACGATGTCGGCGGCGGCATTCCCGGCAAGAAGAAGTTCAAGGCGGTTCAACTGGGCGGCCCTTCCGGCGGGTGCGTGCCGGAAGAATACCTCGATACCCCGGTCGACTACGAGGAAATTGCCAAAGTAGGCGCCATCATGGGGTCCGGCGGGGTCATCGTGATGGATGAAAACACCTGTATGGTCGACATGGCCCGTTTCTTCATGGAGTTCATCCAGGATGAGTCGTGCGGCAAGTGCACGCCCTGCCGCGAAGGCACCCGCCGATTGCTGCAGATCCTTGAAAAGATCTGCGAAGGGCACGGTTCCGCCGAGGATATCGAGGCGTTGGAATCCCTGTCCGATGTCATCCGCAGCACGGCCCTGTGCGGTCTCGGGCAGACGGCTCCCAACCCGGTGCTGTCCACGCTGCGCTATTTTCGCGAAGAGTACGACGAACACATCAATGAACGCCGCTGTCCAGCCAAACGCTGCGTCGAGCTACTCGAATTCCGGGTAGATTCGGAGGCCTGTAAAAAATGCGGCCTTTGTTTCAAGGCGTGTCCGACCGATGCCATTGACTGGGAGAAAAAGCAACCGGCGCGCATCGACAACGAGAAGTGTATCAAGTGCATGACCTGTTTTGAAAAGTGTAAGTTTGACGCAATATTCTAGAAGCCATCTAAAAAAGTCTATTAGCCCAAACTCAGCGTTGGGGGCTCGGTTCAAGTCCTCGAAATACTCTAGTATTCCTCCGGGTTGAACCTCGCGGCCGACTTGATTTTGAACTAAAATCCGTTTTTTGAGATAGCTTCTAATAATCAGGGATTTTTAACTGGAGAATTGAACATGCTACAAGCGGTTTTCATTTTGGGTGGACTCGGGGTTGCGGTCGGTATTTGCCTGGCCCTGGCTTCAAAGGTTTTCTACGTTTACGTGGACCCTCAAATCTTGGCTGTCGATGATGCGCTGCCCGGTGCCAATTGCGGCGGTTGCGGACTGCCGGGCTGCACTGCCAATGCCGAGGCGATTGTCAAGGGCCAGGCGGCCCCCAATTCATGCGTTGCGGCCGGCCCGGATACGGCCGAAGCCATTGCGGCTATTTTGGGTGTAGCCGTCGAAGCCAAAGAGCCCGATATCGCGCTGCCGGATTGTACCTACGGCGTTGCCGAGGCGGATACCAAATTCAATTACAACGGGATCTCTGATTGCCGGGGTGCCGCCCTGCTGAGTGGTGGCATGAAAGTGTGCACCATCGGATGCCTGGGACTGGGCACCTGCGCCGTGGCTTGCCCTTTCAACGCCATTGTCATGGGCCCGCAAGGCCTGCCGGTAGTTGACGAGAAACTGTGCACCGGTTGCGGCACCTGTGAACGGGTATGCCCGAAGCATATCATCAAACTTTCTTCCGTGACGCGTAGAATACTGCGTGAATATACCACCGACGATTGTACGACTCCCTGCCAGCGCGCCTGCCCGGCGGGGATCAACATTAGTGAGTACATCCGACAGATTTCCCTGGGTGATTACCGCCGGTCCGTACAGGTGATCAAAGAGCGCAATCCTTTCCCGACGGTGATCGGACGCATCTGCCCGCGGCCCTGTGAAGAGGAGTGCCGGCGCAAGTACATCGATGAGCCGGTGGCGATCAATTTCCTCAAACGATATGCTGCCGATTATGAACGCCAGCACGGTGATAGGGTCCAGCCATTTTGCGCCCCAGCCACCGGCCGCAAAGTCGCGGTTGTGGGGGGCGGTGTACAGGGACTCTCGGTGGCATTTTTTACCGCGCGGCTGGGGCATGCGCCGACGGTTTACGAGGCCGGCGATCATCTCGGCGGGCTTTTAAGGAGCGCCATTTCCCGATATCGCCTTTCCATGGATATTCTGGATTGGGATATCCAGGGGGTGCTTGAACTCGGCGTAGAAGCCAAGACCGGCCAGACCCTGGGCAAGGACTTTGCCCTGGATGACCTGCTGCGCGACGGTTACGAAGCCGTTTTTCTTGCTGCCGGCGGATGGGACAGCAAACTGCTGAGGACCGGCGGCGGTAAGACCGAGCAGAGCCTACCGGGGACCTACCTGTTGATCGACCTGCTTAATGAAAGCAAACAAAAAACCGGTGCGGTGGCACTGCAAAATGACGTGGTGATTTACGGCGGTTCGGCCGAGGTCATTGATGCGGCCGTTGTCTGTCGACAGATGGGGGCCGCAAATGTCACTGTCCTGTTCAGGGAAAGCGCGGCCGCTATCGAGGTGAGCGCTGAAAAAAGAGAACTGGCCGCCCGGGAAGGTATCCAGCTCGTTTTCGGGGGCGCCATTACCCGACTGCAGGGAACGGGGCGCGACCTTGCGCAGGTTGAGTACCAGACATCCGCCCAAGGGGTTCCTCAGGCCCTGGCGGCCGGGACGCTGTTTCTAGCCAGCGGTCGTATGCCGGAATTGATTTTCAGGAAAATCGTTTCACGAAGTGAGACTGTCGATGAGGCGACCACCGGTGAAACGGCCGATGACCCGCTGGCGTGGGAAGGCATCTGCCCCTACAAGAAGCCGGCCTTCAAAGATGAAACCGGCCTGTTGGCCGCCGGGGACGAACTCACCGATTTCAGCGCGGCCATCAAGGCCATCGGTGCCGGTCGCCGTGCGGCAGCCTCGATCCACCAGGTTATGTATGATCTGGGGCCGGAGCTGGCACCGGACGTGGTGCAGTCGGAAGCGGATATCCAGAACATTTTTGCAGTCGAGCGTGTTCCGGCTGCCTCGCGGCAGATCATGCCCTTGTGCGGTGGACCGGAAATGGATAAATGCGGGGAACTTGAGCTGGGTTTTGCCCGGGAAGCGGCCGCCGCTGAAGCCGGGCGCTGCCTGCAGTGCGGTTTGATCTGCTATAAGCAAGAGGCTGAAACTCAAATCCAGGCCGACGTTCCGGCCGCTGCCGCCGGTTAATTCAGCGGCGCCGGGAAGGTTTGGACGACCTTCACGGCACAACCCGAATAATCGCCGTTTTACCTAAGGGCCCGTTTTCCTGCCGGCTGCTAAGGCTCAGTAGACACCAAAGGAGCCCGGTACCGGCAAATGAAAATGGGCCTAATTTTTATGGCGTCCATCATCTCTCGCTCGGCGGGAGGAAAGTTCCGACCGCCGGTAAGCAGCGCGGTTGTTGGCTAAGGAGTAGATTTGGCTACCGAACAAGCTACGGTAACAGTTGTCAGCCCCGCAGGTACCTGGGTGGAAGCGACGCCATCCGCCGCCTGCGAGGGTTGTGCCTCCCGGGGGTCCTGCCACGCTGTCGGCAAAGAACGCAACAGTGTGCAGGTGATCAATGGCCGGGATGCCCGGGTGGGAGACACAGTAGTGATCACCTTTGCAACCGGATCCCTGCTGAAAGCCTTGTTCTTGCTGTATATGGTGCCCATTATCGCCCTGCTGGTCGGGGCATGCGTAGGGAATTGGTTGCTGGCACCTTATGTGGACCGGAATCCTTCGATCGTGGCGGCGATCAGCGCCTTTACCTTCTTTTTTACCGCCATATGGCTCGCGAAATTCAAGGCCGGCCAGATGGAAAAAAATGAAGCCTATCGTCCGAAAATTACACGCATAGCCCAACGGGCCCCGTTGCAGCCGAATATTCCGGTTACGGCCGTGAAGGAGTAGGCGGGCATGGCGGCGGTGTCTGCCAGACCCTATTTTTGCGACTCCGGTCTTCGTTTTGGCTGCCGCTGCAGCGTCACCAGGGTGGCGCCCCAGCCGCCTGCCTCGGGGGGTGCGGGGGCAAAGGATTTGACCAGCGGGTGCTTTTCCAACAACGCCAGAACTCCCTTTTTAAGGATGCCCTTGCCTTTGCCATGAATTACCCGGACAGTGAAGATGTTGGCCCGGATACATTCCTGGAAATAGTTGTCCAGTAGATCCGGCACTTCGGCCGGCCGAAACAGATGCAGGTCGAGGACATCTTCAATGGGGACGATGATCGGTTCCATGCCCCTGCATACCATATGCCGGGATGAGACAAAAGTTTCGTTTTAGATGGCTTTTAACAAGGTGATGCAATGCTAATCTTCGGCGGCAGTTTGCTGGTAGTCCTGGCCTATCTCTTGGGATCCATTCCCTTTGGTCTGGTATTGACCCGCCTTTTCACCTCCATCGATATCCGGCGCACCGGCAGCGGGAACATCGGCGCGACCAATGTTCGCCGCCTGGCCGGTAACCTGCTCGGTTTTCTGACCCTGCTGGGGGATGTGTTGAAGGGAACCCTGCCGGTTCTTTTGACAATGGCGTTATTCCGGGGTGAACCCCGCGAACTAGCCGAGACCCTCACCGCCTGTGTGGCTGTTGCCGCTTTTGTCGGGCACCTGTTTCCGGTTTACCTGGGCTTTAAAACCGGCGGCAAGGGTGTGGCCACGGCTCTGGGCGGCTGCCTGGTGCTATCACCACCTGCGGTGCTTATCTTTTTAGTGGCCTTCGTTGTCATGGTTAAAACCGTACGGCGGGTATCGGTAGGATCACTTACCGGAGCCGCCGTACTGGTACCTGCCGTCGGGTTGTTCACCGGCAGCGTTCCCTACACATCCGGTTGCCTGATGATGGTGCTCTTTATCTTTATCAAGCACCGGGACAATCTGAAGAGGATTCTGGCCGGCACCGAACCGACCATCGATCAAAAATCGGACAAGAAACAGGCCGACAGCTGACCAGCTGCCGATCAGGGGTACAATCCATATGCGCAAAATTTATTTTCTTTCCTTGAACATGATCCAGTTCGTACCCTATGCCTACGGGCTTTTGCGCTGTTATGCCGAGCAGTCCCGTGCCGTGCGTGAGCACTATGACTGGCAGGAGCCATTCTACCGGATAGAGCCCGTGGCCAGCCTGGTGTCCAAAATCACCCAGCCGGATCTGGTGTTCATGTCCTGCTATGCCTGGAATTTCAACCAGCAGATCGAGGTCGCCCGCCAGGTCAAGGCCAGGTATCCGCAATGCCGGGTTGTCTGCGGCGGCCCCCATGTCCCCCACGACAGCACCGGTTATCTGGAAAAGTATCCGTTTATAGACATCTTGGTGCATGGCGAAGGCGAAATTCCGGTGCGCAACCTGCTGGAGGAATTGCTGCAGGAAGAACCGGATCTGGCGCAGGTCAATGGCATCAGCTACCTGTATGACAATAGAACGGTCCAGACCGCGGAGAGCGAAAAACTGCCCAAAGACCTCCCGGTGCCCAGCCCTTATCTGGATGGAATGTTTACACCTTTTTTCACTTCCGCCGACAAGGCCAATAAAATCGCCCTGTGGGAGACCAACCGGGGGTGTCCTTTTTCCTGCTGTTTTTGCGACTGGGGCGTCCGCACGACCAGCAAGGTCCGGTTGCATCAGATGGATCGCATCCAGGCGGAGGTCGATTATTTCGGACGTCACAAGATTGAAGACATTTACATTACCGATTCCAATTTCGGTTTGTTCGAGCGCGACCTTGAGATCGCCAGGATGCTCGCGGCCTGTAAGGAAAAGTACGGCTACCCTCAAAGGGTTCGAACCCAATTCGCGAAAAAATCCAACCGGACGGTATTAGATATCTCCCGCCTGCTGTTCGAGCACAACATGCTCTGGGGCACGACCCTATCCATGCAAAGCGTTGATATGACGGTTCTGGAGGCCATCAAGCGCCCCAAGGTCAGCCTGGCGGAGTACAAATCCGCCAAAGAAAAATACCAGGCCTATCGCATTCCCACCTATACCGAATTGATCCTGGGCCTGCCCCGCGAAACCCGGGAATCTTTCATCAAAGGCATCTGCACGCTGTTCGCGATAGAGATGCATGACGATTTCCGGACCTTTGAACTCGTGCTGCTGCCCAATGCTCCCCTGGCCCAGCCGGCCATGCGGTATAAGTACGGATTGCAGACCCGGCGTAAACCCATGCGGATCGCCGATGCCGGGTGCCAGACCGAGTACGTGGAACTGGTCTTTGCCACAAACTCCATGTCCTTGGCCGACTGGGAGGACTGCTTTGTCTTTTCCGAAATGGCCCAGGCCCTGCACAACGGGGGCTACACCCGCTTCCTGGCGATTTACCTGCACAGAACCGGAACGTTGACCTATTATAATTTCTACACCGCCCTGTTTACCTGGATGCTTTCGACGGAGGAACCTGCTCTCCAGGCGATCCCCCGGATCAGGCGGCTCATCCATGATTTCTATGCAGACCCGGACATGCCCCAGATCAACCGGGCTCTGACCCAGCCGGACATCGCCGAGTTTCTGGCGTCCTTTAACCCGGACCGCAAGGGTTGGCAGCTGTGGACCTACATTTGGTTGTGGATTGCGGATCACAGGCGGGAATTTTACCGACTTCTAAGGACCTTTCTGACCAATCAGCAGATAGACATCACCAGTGAAACGGAAGATCTGCTGCGCTACCAGGAAGAGATCATGTTGAGCCAGGCATATGATCCGGCGGCCGGGAAGTCGGTTGCCTACCTACACGACTGGCCAGCTTACTTTAACCAGGGGGAACCGCTGCTGCAAAAAGAGGTTCGTCTACACTACCAGGACACCTACATGGGTGCCTCCTACCAGTACGATCTGGCACCCAACGACCGCAAAAAATTCGTAACCGCCGCGATCGGGTTTTCCTACCCCTATTCCAAATTCCGGCATTTTTTCCACCAGGCGGCGGCCGAAGTTCAAATTGCTGACTAAAATTATCTTGGGGGCCAGCCGTTGTATTAAAACGGCCAAACTCTGGGGATCATAATCGATGCCAGGCCGATCACCAGCAGGTTCAGCGGAAGACCCAGCTTAACGTAATCGGAGAAGCGGTATCCGCCCGGGCTGTAGACTAAAAGGTTGGTCTGGTAACCGATGGGGGTGGCGTAGCAGGCACTGGCGCCGAAGCAGACCCCCACGATAAAGGGTTTGGGGTTTACGCCCAGGGCCACAGCGGTTGATATGGCAATGGGCAGCAGCAGCACGGCGGTGGCGTTGTTGCTTAAAAGGTGGGTGCAGATACTGGTAAGGGCGATGATGCCCACCAGGACGTATTCCGGATCCAGCCCCTGAAATAGATTTAAAAACAGGTGGGCGTATAATTCTGTGGCGCCGGTTTTCTGCATGGCCAGACCCAGGGCGATGGTGCCGACGATCAAGAGCAGTACTTCGGACTGCAGGGTCCGGTAGGCATCTTTAAGGCTGAAGCAGTGGGTGAGAGCCATGGCCAGCACCCCGGCTAGAGAGCAGATCATGATATCGGCCAGTCCCAGGCTGGCGGCCGCCACCACTCCGGCAAAGATACTCACCGCAATGCCGGCTTTCTCCTTATCGATCATGGCGTGGTGGATATCTTCCAGGATCACGAAATCCGTCGAGTTGCGGATGGTGGCCACTTTTTCGCGCGGGCAGCGTATCAAGATGACGTCCCCAATCTTGAGCCGGACCTTCTGGATCTTGCGGTAAGAGTAGTGGCTGCGGCGGCTCCGGATCGCAATGATGCGGATTTCCGGATCGTGCTGCAGTACGGTGGACAGGAGCGGGGCCCGCAGCAGTCGGGATACGGGCGGCACGATCAACTCGATGATCAGGTCATCCTTCAAGCCGCCACCGAAGGTCATGTCTTCTTCCCCGTGGGCCAATACGAGGACCTCTTTTTTAAGACAGGCCAGCAATTCTTCCGCCGAACCTTTGACCAGCAGGATATCCGCCGCCTCTACAGGCAGGGGGCTGCGGGCCGGATCAAGTATATGGCCATTGCGAAATACTTCGATCACACTCAGGCCGTATTTTTGTTCGGCAACCTTGAGGATGTCGTCGGCTGCGATCAGGGGGCTTTGGGCCGGGACAATGAGCTCGGCGATATAGCGTTTGGCTTTGCCATGGTCGAGTTCGCACACCGGGCCGGTGCGGGCCGGCATGAGCAAGGGGGCGACAGCCAGCAGGAAGACAATACCAACCAGGGCGATGGGAACCCCGATCCTGCCCAACTCGAACATGGTGAGCTGCTCATAGCCATAGGTGGCGGCCAGGTCACTGACAATAATGTTGGTTGAAGTGCCGATCAGTGTGCAGGTCCCCGCCAGGATGGAGACGTAGGACAGGGGGATCAGCAGTTTGGAAGGGGAGAAACCATACTCGCAGCTCAGGGCCATCACGATCGGAATGAACAGGACCACCACGGGGGTGTTATTGATGAAGGCTGAGGCGGCGGCGACGGTCACGAATATGAGAATGGTGGCGTAGGCCTGTTTCCCCCTGGAAAACCGCATGACTGCTGCGGTCACGAAGTCGACGGCCCCCGTCCGGATAAGCCCCCGACTCAACAAGAACATGGCTGCCACGGTTATGACGGCCGGGTTTGCGAATCCCGCCACTGTTTCCGTAGGCGTCAATATGTTGGTCAGCGCGAGGACCACCATGATCCCGATGGCAGTTTTATCGACCGCCACCTTCTCGGATACCAACAGGACCAGGGTTGTCAACAGAATGAACGTAACCAGAATGATATGTGCATCGAATGCCGCCATTCTATTTATCCCTGTACTTGCTGTATACCATCGACCGGCTGTGCGAAAGTTCGTGTTTGTTTAAGGTAACCACTGAATGTGAGTTGACAAAAAATCGCACCGAAAAAATTCGATTGCTGAAGTTGAGCCGGCCATCCAGGGGCTGTTTCTAAATTGTCTTTTGGCCCAATCTAGGCGTTGGGCGCTCGGTTCCTATCGCTTGAGATACGTGAGTATTTACCACGCAAGGCATTGGCTTTGCTGGCACCTCCGGGTGGAACCTCACGGCCGCCGCACCTTGAACCAAAATCCTAACTTAGAACCAGACCCTATGCGGCCAGGGAAAACAAAAAAGCCAGCACGCCGGTAAAAACAAATAGAGATTCGGCGAGAAATTCGAGCCGGATGCCGGGCATGATGCGACCCTGCCGGTGGGCGATGGCCGCCGGCAGGAAAAGCAGGGGACAAAGGGAAAGCAGATACCCGAACCATGGAACAATTTGTAGTAAACCGGCGGCGGCCAGCGTGCCGGCGCCGGTGATCAGCATCGTTTTCAGCAGCACCCGGGTCTGCTTTTCACCGAAGGCGACCGGAATCGTCTCTTTGCCGACGATACGGTCACCTTGAATGTCCAGCAGATCGAAGAAGGCCGTTCGGACGAAGACCATGCAGGTGGACCATACAAAGACTGCTGTGGTAGCCAGAGCGGACACCTCGTCCGCATGGCGCAGGGCGGGTAAAATGGCAGTGACCACCCCCCAGGCCACGGCAATCAGAACCGTCTTGGACCCCGGGATGTCCTTGATCCGGCGGTAGCGTATCTGTTTGAAGCGGGGAGGGACCAGGTTCAGGTTGTATGAAAGGCCGGTTACGCTCATGGCCAGCAGGACTGCAAACGGTACCGGTCCGAGTGAATAGGCCGTGGCCAGCCCCACGCCCCCGGCCAGGAAAGCGAACATTCCCAGCAAGTGGCGGTTGCTTTCATAGAACCGGGCCCGCACCGGGTCATTGTAGTGGTCGGATTTTTTCCCGGTCAGGTTGTTGATGATGTGCATCGAGAGCACATACAAAAAAGCGATCAGGACGTGGGGAAAATTCTGGGTTGCGCCCAAAAGGCGCGTACAGGCATAGCACAGACAGCCGGCGCCGAAAGCCACGTAGATATTGGTCAACAAAAGGGCCTGCTGGAGGTTGAACAGCGCCAGTTTCCAACCGGACAGACGGCCGACGGGAATCAATTCCAAGACCCGGCATATCTTGCGGATAATCCAGTTCGGGGTAGACGCGCCGGCCGTGATCCCGATGGTTTCCGCCCCGGCCAGGGCGTTGAGATCCAGTTCTTCTTCAGTCTCGATGTGATAGGTTGGTTTGCCGGTCTGCCGGGCAATTTCCGTCAGGCGGACAGTGTTGCCGCTGTTGTGCCCGCCGACTACGATGATGGCATCCACCTGGGCGGCAAGTTCCGTTATCTCCGCCTGGCGTTTACTCGTGGAATCGCAAATCGTGTCGTAGACTTTGTAGTGGGGTCGCTCTGCGGCGGCCCACTGCTTTACGGTATCGTAAAATTCGATATTCTGAGTCGTTTGGGCGACGATGATGGCCTGCTCGAAGGGAGGCAGGGCTGCCAGTTCAGCCAGGTTGTTAATCACATGGCCCTGGCTGCCGGCGTAGCCCTTCAAGCCAATTACTTCGGGGTGATCACTGTCTCCAATAATAATGGAGGCATACCCCTTCTCGGTGTGTTTGCGAATGATGGTCTGGACTCGGATGACGCGCGGGCAGGTGGCATTGATAACTTTGAACCCGGCATCTTCTAGTCCCATCTGGGCCTCCGGGGGCACACCGTGCGCCCGGATCAGGGCAGTGCCGAAACCTTCCCGCGGTATTTCAGCGAGGCTGTTGATCCCCTTTTCTTTGAGCAGATCGAGAACCTGGGGGTTGTGTATCAGGGGGCCGTAGGTATTGATCGGTTCCGGCTGGCTGCCGGGCGCTTCGAGCACCATATCGACCGCCCGACGGACCCCCATGCAGAAACCCGCTGTCTTGGCAATGATAATTTTCATTTACCGCAAGCAGCCAGGAGCCCTTACAGGTCTCCGAGCGGGCTAAGGTAGATGTAATGATCCACCAGGGCGAGGGAGTGAATCTTCGCTTTTATAAATCGCTGTTCACCGAAGATATTCATTAGTTTCAGGCCGTCGTCTTCCGGTTCTACGGAATCGACGGATTCCATGACGAGGGTTTTGTCTTCGCCCTCAATAAGGTAGGCATTGGCTTCACACATGGTTATCCTCACTCAAGAAAAGATTTTAGGTTTTCATCTATCAGGGCATCGATAAGATGCGGCAGGGGTGCTTGAACCAGGCCCACAATCTCGATATTCTCCTGTGAAAGCGGAAGCAGCAGTTTGCGGGCCGGGCTGGTCGCGATTGCCCTAGCCATGGCCGGTGTCAACTCGCCCATCATGGCGTTGGCCATGATAATGCTGACCGGGCCGATAATGATGTCCGCCGTCGGCACGGTGCAGACAATGGCATTTTCTCCAGAGGCGCCCCGGTTTGCGCGGGCTTTCAGCATCTGGGCGGTGGCGATCGCGTTGGTTCCCAGGGCGACGATTTCGATACTGCCGCCGGCAGCCGCGGTCAGGGGTTTGATAATCGCACTGCCGATACCGCCTCCCTGACCATCGATGACGCAGATTTTTCTCATTTTTAGGTGGCCTCAACAAGCTGACCCGCATCTTCCGGTCAGCGGTATGTGGCGACGCCGTTAAAAATTCCAGTAGGTCTTTTAGGCTGCGGACTGAAGGCTGCAAGGTATGCCCCCAGCCGGAATTCAGCTCCCGTGACGTAAACGCATCCTGAATCCATCACCAAGCAGGAAAAGGAAGTGTTTGCATCCGGCTAAACCCCTTTCGGTCTAACAGCCGGTCTAACGGGTGACTATCAGATCAACCAGAGAGCGTCAATAAAAACAGCCACTTTACCCCAACCTTGCAAAAGTACGAGGGCTTCAGAGTCAAGGCGGAAAGGGTGCATTTTTAGTGTACTACCGCCACCCTTGACAACGCAGAATCTGGAGCCTTCCGGCTTTCCCGTAGGGTAAAAATCATGACCAAATCGGCCCGATCCCTTGATCCACCGCCTGGCAACCCCAAGCAGCCTCGGGATTGTCTTTACGATTGATTTTATGACATACTGTTATCCCCACTTTGGCATATTTTTTAGGCAACCTTGGGGTTTACAGTTTGCGGATCTTGGCCTTGCTCCGCCGAGCCTTTTTCGACAAGCGGCGCCGGGGGCCTTTCTTGCGGGTAGTGGGATTCCACCCGGAGGCAGGTTCGGTCTCCATTCCCTTGGCATCCAGATACCCGGCCAGCTGCAATTTTTCTTCAAAAGCGGGCGAGGCAATGATGGCAGCACCCCTGGATTGGGCAAAGTCGGCCACCTCCCGGTCGGAGCTGACAACCAGGGCGCCTTCCTTTTCCCGGGCCGCCATCCTTTTTATGACCCGGTCCGCGGTTTCACCCCGGTGCGAAAAGACCACCGCGATGCCTTTGTACCGGTCTCGATCCGAGGTGAATCCCGGTGCCCGCGTACCGTCGAAAACCACGGTAATTTTATGGGCTTTTATACGTTTGTAAGCGGCCAGCAGGTCCAGCAGCGCTTCTCTCCCGGTCTGGAGATCCAAGCTGTCCAGCCGGCTCAAGTCCGTGGATTGGCGAATGAGATTGTAGCCGTCGATGATGATATGAATCGGCAAACCGGATTAGCGTTTGAGCAAACCCAGCAAGCGGTCAAGATCGTCGTTGCTGTAAAACTCAATTGCGACGCTGCCCTTTTGCTGTTTGCGATTAATCCGGACCCGGGTGCCGAAATGGCGGGAGAGATCCTCTTCCAGTCCGGTAAAATAGAATTTTTCAGAATCTGTGGGTGCGGCGGCCGGTTTGGGGGGCTTTTTCTTCAATCGCTTGATCAGTGTTTCGGTCTGGCGCACGGAGAACTTTTTAGCCACAATTTCCCGCCAGGCGGACAGCTGGCCGGCTCTGGTGTCGATGCCCAGCAGGGCCCGGGCATGCCCCATACTGATCGTGTTATTGGTAATGCTGCCCTTGATTTCCTCCGGTAGCTGGCGGAGCCGGAGAAAATTAGCCACCGCGCTGCGGCTTTTGCCGACCCTTTCGGCGACCCGGTTCTGGGTGAGGTTGAACTCGGTTATCAGGCGGTGGTAGGCGTCGGCCTCTTCAATGGGGTTGAAATCCTCCCGCTGGATGTTCTCGACAATGGACACTTCCAGCATCTGGGCATCGGTAAGGTTCTTGACCATAACCGGCACCTTGGCAAGACCGGCCATCTTGGCCGCTCGCAGGCGGCGTTCCCCGGCCACCAGTTCGTAGCCGTTGGTGTCCTTGCGCACCAGCAGGGGTTGTATGATCCCCTGGGTTTTGATCGATTCGCAGAGTTCCTCCAGTTCGTCGGCGGCAAAGTGGGTCCGTGGCTGGTAGAGGTTGGGACTGACCAGATCTATGTCGCATTCGACAAAACCCTTACCGGAATCCGGCCCGGTTGAGGCGGTGGTGGTCGGAATCAGAGCGGCGAGTCCCCGGCCGAGGGCTTGCTTTTTACGCTTTTTCGGCGTGGCGGCTTTCTTTTTGGCAAGATTTTGTTTCTGCATCAAGCTCCTTTAGTTCAGCCTGTTGGGAATTTACCGGTCCATTATTTCTATTTCGCGCGCGAGTTCAAAATAGCTGGTGGCGCCGGCCGAAGTGGCATCATAGAGCAAAATCGGCTTTCCGAAGCTGGGTGCTTCACTGAGACGTACATTGCGGGGAACCATCGTGTTGAAGACCAGGTCGTTGAAGTGCTTTTCAGCTTCATCCGCCACTTGGTACGACAGATTGGTCCGCTTATCGAACATCGTCAGTAAAATGCCGCCTACCTCGAGTTTGGGATTCAGACCGTTTTTTATCAGTTTCATGGTCTGCATCAGCTGGCCGATGCCTTCGAGGGCGTAAAATTCACACTGCAGGGGAATCAACAGGTGTTTGGCAGCCGTCATGGCGTTTACCGTCAGCAGGCTCAGCGACGGCGGAGAGTCGATGATGATGTATTCAAAATCGTCAGCTATATCGGCCAGCAAGTTTTTAAGGACCAATTCACGACCCTTGGATTCCATCATTTCAACCTCGAAACCGATCAGTTCGACCAGGGCCGGGATGGCTTTTAAAGTCGGTATTTCGGTGTCTGTAATCAAGGCCCCGGCTGGTGCGGCACCGATCATGCCGTGATACAGGTTGAGGTCGACGGTTAATTTGTCGATGCCAACGCCTGTGGTTGCGTTGCCCTGCGGGTCGCAATCTACAAGCAGCGTGGCTTTCTCGGAGACGGCCAGGGCCGCGGCAAGGTTGATGGCTGTGGTGGTTTTTCCCACGCCACCTTTCTGGTTGGCAATGCAAATGATGTGTGCCATAATCACGAACCCCTATCATATCTGGAGGGATTTTTAAAGCAGGACATTCTGCCGGTGACGGCTGGCCTGCCCGGGGGCTGCCTGGTCTGCAAACTTCGGGCTGCAGCTGGGATGACACCCGCTGTGGTTACGGCGATATGACGGAGAGACAAACTGAAGGATCTGCGGGGATATGCAAAGGTTAGCTTCTAAAATGATTATACGGGTCACCGTGACTGCCCTGTTGGTAAGCCTTATACTGCCCGCGCCCCTCGGTGCCCTGACCTATTCAAAAGAAGAAGAGTTCGGCCGGGAGTTTGCCCGCTATGTGGAAACCCACATGGAGGTGATCGACGACCAATTCATAGCAGGATACGTTGAATCGGTAGGCCAGCGGGTGCTGTCCTATTTTCCGTCCCAGCAGCTCAAGTTTCGCTTCCGGGTAATAAAATCGGAAGTTTACAATGCTTTTGCGGGGCCGGGCGGACACATTTTCATTCACAGCGGACTGATCGCTGCCATGGAATCCGAAGATGAACTGGCCGGTATTCTGGGACATGAAATTGCCCACGTGACCAGCCGTCACATATCCCAAAAATTGGCCCGCCAGAAAAAGATTAGTTACGTCACCCTGGCCGGCATCGTGGCGGGGCTCCTGCTGGGGGCCGCCGGGTCGCAGACCGGCGCCCAGGCCCTGGCCTACGGGACCCTCGCCGCCAGCCAGTCCGCGGAATTGGCCTACAGCCGCGAAAACGAACTGGAAGCAGATGAGAAGGGGCTGCATTCCATTGCGGCGGCCGGGTACAACGGCTATGGCCTGGTAAAGATCCTCAAGAAGATGCGCAACCGCGAGTGGTTCGGCACCAAACAGGTACCCACCTACCTGAAAACCCACCCCGCCACCGAAGACCGGATTCTATACATCGACGGCTGGATGGCGGACAACAAGAGTGCTCTGCGCCCCACTCAGGCCAGCAACCCGCGCGGGTTCATCGTGGCGCACACCCGGGTCCTGGCACTGTATACCGACCGGCAGCTGGCCCTCAAAACGTTGAAGCGCGGAGTGGACGAGTATCCGGAACAGGCCATCTCCCATTACGGGTACGGTCTGGTGTTGGCCCGCAGCGGCAAGTACGATCAGGCCATCGAGCACTTTGAAACGGCACTGCGGATCAGGCCCTTTGACCCCTACCTGCTGGGAGAACTAGGCCGGGCCCAATACTTCGAAGGACTTTATCGGCCGGCCCTGAACAATCTCGAGGCGGCCGTCAAGATTTTTCCTGAGTTTGCAGATGGTTTCTTTTACCTGGGGCGTACCTATCAGCAGTTGGGCATGTATCCGGAAGCGGTACGTTACCTGGAAGAGTTGTTTGATTTGGCGCCGCGTTACCCCCGGCTCAGTTATTTTCTAGGCAATGCCCACGGGAAACTTGGGCAACTGGGGCAGGCGCACTACTATCTGGCTCTTTACTACCTGAAAAAGGGTGAGCAGGAAACCGCCCGATTTCACCTTCAGCGGGCCCAAAAGGCTGAAACCGATCCCGTGAACAAAGACCGTATTGAGGATCTGCTCAGCAAGCTCAAACCGGTCAAACCCGGGCAAAAGAACCCCCGGCGGTAGGATGTTTGGGCCGGCACCGCCCTTGGTCATCTAGCTGCGGTCGAAATGCGAAAACTGCATGGAGAACGTACCGCGGCCCTGGGTGGCTGAGCGCAGGGCGGTAGAGTAACCGAACATCTGGGCCAGCGGTACCGTTGCCTTAATGACCTGGATGCCGGTTTTGTGCTCCATGGATTCAATTTTACCGCCGCGCGCATTGATATCCCCAATCACATCGCCCATGAACGCTTCCGGTACAAAGATCTCCACCTTCATAATCGGATCGAGCAGGAAAGGGTCGGCTTTGGCCAGGGCTGCCTTCAAGGCCATGGATGCACTGACCGTGTAGGCCAGTTCCGATCCCTGCGACTCCTTAACCGATCCGCCGATGAGAGTTGCCGCTACACCCACTACCGGGTAGCCCATCAGGGACCCGCTTTCCAGGGCCTCCAGCACCCCTTTCTCGATAGCCGGGATGTATAATTCCGGAATGATCTCTTCCGACACCATGGATTTGAAACGGTTTTCCGATCCCCGGGGCAGAGGTGACAGCTGCAGCTCGACTTCGCCGAAATGACGCTGGCCGGCCACTTCCTTGTCAAAGGTTGCCCGGGCCGCGGCCTCTTTTTCGATGGTCTCCCGGTAAACAACCTGGGGACGCCCCACATTGACGCTGGTTTTGAATTCGCGCAGCATGCGGCTGATGATCACTTCCAGGTGCAGCTCGCCCATGCCGGATAAAATGGTCTGCCCTGTATCCGGGTCTTTTTTCAGGCGCAGGGTGGGATCTTCGGCCGTGAACTTATCCAGAACCTGGTCGAGCTTGTCCTGATCAGCGCTGGTTTTAGGTTCTATGGCGACTGAGATCACCGGCTCATAAATATCAATTTTTTCCAGCAGTAGTGGTTTATCGATCGCACACAGGGTTTCCCCGGTAGTAGAGTCTTTCAAGCCGACCACCCCGACAATGCTGCCGGCCCCGGCTTCATCCACCCGTTCTTTTTTATTGGCATGCATACGCAGTATCCGGGCCAGCTTCTCCTTGGATTTTCGCGCCGGGTTAAACACATCTCCCTTGGCTTTCAGGCGTCCGCTGTAGACCCTTACAAAACTGAGTTTGCGGCCTTCTATCATGGACACCTTGAAAATTAGCGCCGCCAGAGGTGCGCTGTCCGCAGGGGGACAAGCCACGGCTTCACCGGTTTCGGGATGTTCACCCTGGATGGGCGGTACATCCAGCGGACTCGGCAGGTAGTCGATGATGGCATCCAGCAGGGGTTGAATACCCCGGTTCTTCAGAGCGCTGCCGCATAAAATGGGGACCAGTTCAAGGTCGATGGTGGCTTTGCGAATAGCGGCTACGATCATTTTGGGGTCGATCTCTTCCTCGGCCAGGTAGGCCTCCATGATTGCGTCGTCTGTTTCGGCCAGCGTTTCAATCAGCAGTTCACGATATTCACGGGCCTGGTCGACCAGTTCGGAAGGGATATCTTCCGAAGAAAAGGTGGCGCCCAGGGTGTCGGCTTGCCAGCGGATCTGCTGCATACCGATCAGGTCAATGACCCCTTCGAATTCATCCTCGCTGCCCACCGGCAGCTGCAGGATCAACGGCGATGCGTTGAGGCGCTCTTGCATCATTTCGATGGTCCCGAAAAAGTCGGCGCCGATGCGGTCGAGTTTGTTTATGAAGGCGATTTTCGGTACCCGGTATTTGTCAGCCTGTCGCCAGACGGTTTCAGACTGCGGTTCCACCCCGCCCACGGCGCAGAAAACGCCGATGGCCCCGTCCAGGACCCGCAGGGAGCGCTCCACTTCGATGGTAAAATCCACATGCCCCGGGGTATCGATAATCTGGATTTCGCGGTTGTTCCACTGGCAGGTCGTGACGGCCGATGTAATCGTTATGCCGCGTTCCTGCTCGTCAGGCATCCAATCCATTACCGCTTCGCCATTGTGGACTTCTCCGATCCGGTGTGAGCGGCCCGAGTAGTACAATATCCTTTCGGTAACAGTGGTTTTGCCGGCGTCAATATGCGCCATGATGCCGATGTTTCTGATTTTGCTGATTTTGTCTTTTGGTTTCATCTTATCAGGAGAATATTCGCTTTCAGAGGATAGCGCAGGTCCAGATGCCCGGCCGTCGGCAGCGGCTCCCGGCCGAGATTCAGGAACTGAACTGCTTCTATTTCCGCCATGTTGAGAACCAGTGAGTTCACGATCGAATATAGTGCCAGCATGTCCGCTTGAAGACCGCCGGGATGCTTTTGCCACATGGTATTGTTGAAATCGATATACGCCGTTCGATCACCGTCGATAAAAAAGGTTCGCAGGACTTCGCCGGCCGGAAGGGTGCGCCCCAGGCCCTGGCTCTGCGGGCCGGTTGTCAATTCACGCACAATTAGCTTGCCAAGGGCGGTCGGAGTTTCCGGCCGGAGTATCTGGCGCTGCTCGGCCTGCAATGCAAAACGGGTCGGATCGGCAAAATAGAGACTGATCGTCATTTCCTGGGTGCCGGCCGGCCGGGCCGTTTGGGCGCTGACGCCGACAACCGTCGACAGGCAGACTGCGGCTAACGCCAAAAAACCGATCAGAATTCCCGGTGCCAGCGGCCTGATGCCGAACCTGCGGCGAAAGTTATGGTCTGGGCATCTTGGCATTGTAGGCGTCGGCTCGGTAGAAATTCACCGGCAAGTTTACGATTTCGTAGACATGGGTCGGGTACAAGATGCCCCGAAATTGTTTGGTGATCCGACCGCTTATTTCAACATCGATGTTAAACTGCTTCAGCAGGATGCGGACGTCGTTGGAAATCATCATTTTTGTATGGGAGCCCTCCCGGGACAAACCTTCAACCCGTTTGGCCAGGTTTATGGCATACCCTTCGGGCTTGGGCGGCAGCTTTTTGGAAACCCGGGACCGGACAATTACTTTGCCGGTGTGGATGCCGATGGCAATGTCCGAAGCAATCTTGGCTTCCGACACCCGCTTGATATTGAATGATGACTGAAACCAGAGTGATTTCATGTAAGATGCCAGCATAAGGGCCGTATACAGATTATGGCCGGTGTCCTCGGCATACAGGATGGCGCAGGCTTCATCTCCGCGGACATCGAATTCCATTTGATTCTCATCTATATGGGTGAGTTCATATACCCGCTTTTTGGCATCGAACATAGTCTTCTGGAATTCTTCCAAAAACATGTCATAATCAACCAGCCCGAGGGTGTCCGAAAAAACAGAAGAGTGGATAATATCGGAGAAAAGGATCACCGCTTGCCGCGGTACTGCCTTTTGGGTAGCTGGAGTCATTACAGCCCTCTTGGAATGTCCATAACCGGTTTGATCAACCTGTCTGCCAAGCCTTCTGCATACGGATCTACCATATCGACCTATATAACACAATCCGGGGTTTGAAAAGTTTCCCCGGGCCGTCTGGCACCTGCCGCCGCCACATAAAAAGGGGGTAGTCGCGGCGACCACCCCCTATGCTTGCTTGGTGGAGCTGAGGGGGATCGAACCCCTGACCTCATGACTGCCAGTCATGCGCTCTCCCATCTGAGCTACAGCCCCAATAAGTAAGGGGCACCTAACAGATATACTGTCGGGTGTCAACGAAAAGTTACGGTTTTCCTTCTCAAAATTACACCCGCCGATGGCCTGGCAGACAGCCGCTATCCGAATTCCAAGCGACTCATTTTACCCCCCGCGGCAGGACCCGGTGCGACCAGATGCGGGCGGTCGTCATCAAGGTCTTCCCCACTGGATTGACGGCGGCTGCGGACGATAATTCCAGAGGTATTGACAAATTGCCTGGTAGAGAATAAATTCAACCGTTTAGTAAAACCGCCGATAGTAGTAACACATTGTCTTTACCCGCCCGCCACCTGGATGGGAGGCGAGGCAAAAAACAGGAAAATTCAAGGAGTTTTCATGCTCGACCTGATGCGCAAGAAAGCCGGAACCTGGATGATCAAGTTCATTCTGGGGGTCATTATCATCGTATTTACCTTCTGGGGCGTGGGCAGCTGGACGGCCCAGAAGATCAACCGGGTGGCCACCGTAGATGGTGAACCTATTCCCGTGGAGACCTACCGGTTTGCCTATAACCAGTTGATGGATCAAATGCGCCGGCAGTTTGGAAACAATCTGTCTGAAGATCTTTTGAAAATGCTCAATGTTGATGAGCAGGCCATGAATCAGGTTATTGACCAGAAGCTGATTCTAAAGGAAGCCCGGCGACTGAATTTCGATGTAACCAAGCAGGAACTGGTGGCCGCAATTGCCGGATATCCCGGGTTTCAAGTGGATGGTGTGTTCAACCGCCGACGGTATGAGGCGGTGTTGAGCAACAACCGGATGTCGCCCGAGGCATTCGAAGCCACTCAGGAAAAATCGATGCTGATCGACAAGGTCAGAAGGTTCGTGACTCAAAACGCCAAAGTGTCCGACCTCGAGGCCCGTGAATGGTATAACTGGCGCAACAGTGAAGTCAATGTAGACTATGCCCTGTTTGCACCAGCCAAGTTCCCGGTTACCGGACCTGATGATAGCCAGGCCCAGGCCTATTTCGACGAGAACAAGGAAGCCTATCGTACAGCGCCGCTGGTGAAGGCGGAGTACGTCTTTTTTGATCCGGCCTTACACACCGGCGAGGTAGCGGTTACCCAGGAGGATATCCTGGAGTACTACGATTCCCATGTTGGTGAATTCCGGGAACCGAAACAGGTCCGTGCGCGGCATGTGCTGATCAAAGTCGACCAGACTGCGGCCAAGGCCGATGTCGAAAAATCGCGTGAACAGGCAGAGAATGTCGCCCGCCGGGCCCAAGGTGGCGAGGATTTTGCCACGCTGGCCAAGGAGTATTCACAGGGGCCTAGCAGGACAACCGGCGGTGACCTGGGATTCTTCAAGAAAACGGATATGGTGGCGCCGTTTGCCGAAAAAGCATTTGCCATGCAGGTTGGAGAGATCAGTGACCCGGTGCGTACCCGTTTCGGTTGGCACGTCATCAAGGTAGAGCAGATCAAAGCCGCTCAAGTCAAAACGCCGGACCAGGTGAGCCCCCAAATCAGTAAACGTTTAAAGGATACCGCTGCCAAGAACCTGGCCTACGAACAAGCGGACCGGGTGTTTGAGTCATCCTATGAAGACAATTCCCTGTCAATCGGTGCTGCTGCGGAAGGCTTGACCGCGGTAACCTCCGGATTCTTCGATCGGAGTGGGCCGCAGAAAGATTTCGTCAATGGTCCGGCTTTTGCGCAGGCGGCCTTCAGTCTGCCCGAAGGTGAGATCAGCGACATTGTCGATGCCGGCCAGGGGTTCTATCTGATCAAGGTGATTGCGAAGCAACCCGCCACCATACCAGCACTGGCTCCGGTCCGCGAGCGGGTTGATCGCGACTGGCAGCAGCATGAGCGGGATAAACTGGCCATGCAGGCGGCCGCCGCATTTTTAGAAGAGATGCGAAGCCCCTCGGGCAACTGGGATGAGTCGGCGGCCAAGGGCGCGGCTGAAACCGGTGAAACCGGTTATTTCAAGAAGAACGCCGAAATACCGCATATCGGTCAGGCATCCCAGATTGCCACCGCCGCTTTTGAGTTGTCCCGAGACAAACCCCTGCCGGCGGCGCCCTTGAAAAGTGAAAAAGGTGTATACGTGATCCGTTACAAAGAGCGCAAAATGCCGGATGGGACCGGGTTCTCCCAAGAAAAGAAAACCATTCAGGCTTCGCTGCTGGGGCAGAAAAAACGTGACATGTTTTCAGCGCTGGTGGCAAACCTGCGGGCGAACAGTGAAATTTTGGTCGAAGACCGCTATACCAAACAACCATAAACAGGAAAGACAACGTTATGGAAAGCCTGGCTGCAAATTCAAAAACAAAAAGATGCCCCGAGTGCGGAGTATATATTCCCATCGATGCGACACGTTGCCCTGATTGTAAAAAACGTGTCGGCCCGGCCGATAAGCATGGTGTCGGGCGCAAGGCCGTAAATTACCGGGCCTACGCCGAGATGGCTCTGGCTTTTGCGGTTCTGGGCCTCTTTGTCTGGTGGTTCTTTCTAAAAGGCTGATATTCACCGGGCAACACAGGTAATGGTGGAGTGCCCACCCGGGATGCTTGCCGGCGCGGCTGCCCCGGGACGCTCGGCCGAGGCCCCGGACCGCCGGTCGGCAACGGTTTACTTCTCCTAAGCCATTAGCCCGGAATAATGCCGCCCTCTGTCAGATCCCGCTTTACTTCGCCATGGTTGCCATTCTGCCGGGTCCGAGGCAGTTCTCCAGATTTCTACCGTAAGTCACATCCGCTATCCGTCCCCGTCGCCCTAAAGAGTGCTATTTGTTCGTGTTTATTGAATAATTTATTTGACAATGTCTTTATTCGATATATACTACTTCAAATAAGAGCCTTTTTTAACTACTGCAAAAACAATGACATGGTCTCAGAATTGTTACCCCAAAACACGGAGGAACAAAAATGGCGAAATTGAAGGAGCAGGTTAACAACATTACAAAGGCCCTGAAACAGCTTTCCCGACAGGCTGAATCCCTGAAAAAGAAAATACAGGCTGAAGCGAAGAAGGCTGCGGCAGATGCAAAGAAGAAGGCTGCGGCTGCCAAAAAGAAAGCTGCTGCGGCTGCCAAGAAGAAAGCCGCCGCCGCCAAGAAGAAAGCCGCCGCCGCCAAGAAGAAAGCCGCCGCGGTCAAGAAAAAAGTAACCAAGAAAAAAGTAACCAAGAAAAAAGTAACCAAGAAAAAAGTGGCCAAGAAAAAAGTAACCAAGAAAAAAGTGGCCAAGAAAAAAGTGGCCAAGAAAAAAGTGGCCAAGAAAAAAGTGGCCAAGAAAAAAGTGGCCAAGAAAAAAGTGGCCAAAAAGAAGGCGGCCAAGAAAAAAGCTCCCGCCAAGAAAAAAGCCGCCGGCGACAAAGCCGGAACCGTTCTGGTAAAGGTTATGGCTGTTGTGGGTAAAAGCAAGGCGGGTGTCTCTATTGCTGATCTCAAGAAAAAAACCGGCCTGGATTCAAGGCAACTGAGCAATGCCCTGTACAAACTTTCAAAAAGGGGCAAAATTAAGTCCGTATCGCGCGGCGTGTATCAGAAAGCGTAATATGGCTTTTGCCTAAGGGCAGTTATTCACCCCAACACTGCTCCGTGGTATTCAATTCCTGAAGTCTTCGGTCGCTGGCATTGAGGTCGGCGGCCGGAGGCTTTTTTGTTTTCCTGCATGAAGGTTCTGCGATGTATCGAAACGAAACAATCCCAGCGTATGCAAAGAATTGCAAGTATCTGGCCATTGGGGCCCTGTTTTTGTCCGCGGTTTTTTTGGGTGGCTGTGCGGTGTCTCGGGAAACGCCGGCCTCGCCCGCTGACGCTGCTGCTCCCAGGTCCATGCCTTGGGCACATCTGACCAGTGATCTGGATCCGGATCCGGCCATCGTATACGGACAACTGCCCAATGGGTTCAGGTACGTCCTCATGGAAAATAAGGAGCCGGCTGGGCGCGTTAGCATGCATCTTAACGTTCAGGCCGGGTCGCTGCATGAAAACGATGGAGAAGAGGGGACCGCCCACTTCCTGGAGCACATGCTGTTTAACGGCTCAACCAATTTTCAGCCGGGAGAATTGGTCAAGTACTTTCAGCGAATCGGCATGCAGTTCGGTCCCGACGCCAATGCCCATACCGGGTTCCAGGAAACAGTCTATGATATTCTGCTGGCGGATAACTCGGCCGCCAGCATAGCTGAAGGGTTGATGGTGCTAAAGGATTACGCGCAAGGTGCGCTGCTGCTGGAAACCGAGGTGGAGCGTGAACTGGCTATTATCCTGGCGGAAAAACGTACCCGCGATTCGGTCGGCTACCGTACCTGGGTGGCCTCAGCCAACTTTGAAATGCCGGATACGCTCGTTCCCGCGCGGATGCCCATCGGGACCCGGGCATCCATTCAGAACGCCGACCACCAGAGCCTGCGAGGGTTTTACGATGCCTGGTATCGTCCGGAAAAGATGATGGTCGTGATGGTTGGCGACATCCAGGCCGAACAGGTAGAAAAGATGATCGCTGAGAAATTCAGGGCCACCCGGGCCCGGGGCAACCGCCGACCGCCGCCTGAGTTTGGCTCCCTGGCCCACCGGGGAGACAAGAGTTTCTACCATTTTGAGAAGGAAGCGGATAAAACCAGCGTGCGCATCGAAACCCTGAGGTCCAGTCTACCTTTCAAGGACAACCGGGCCTATCGGCACAGACGCCTGCTTGAGGAAATCGGCCGGCGGATATTGGCCAACCGGCTGGACGCCCGAATCGGAAAACAGGGAACGCCCTATACAGAGGGCTCCGCCGGAATTGGACTGTTCCTCAACAAGATGCGCTATACCGAGCTCTCGGCTGATTGCAGTCCCGAGAACTGGGAGAAAACCCTGGTTGCCCTTGAAACCCTCTTGCGCCAGGCACTTGTTTACGGATTTACAGCCACAGAACTCGACCGGGTGAAAAAGGACATCCTGGCGGAACTCGAACATGCCGTTAATAAGGCCCCTACCCGCCAGAGCCCGGCCCTCTCCCGGCACCTGATCCGTAATATAAACTCCGCACGGGTTATCCTCTCTCCTGCCCAGGAACTGGAATTACTTGCCCCCATATTGGCGAATGCCACCTTAACACAGGTAAATGCTGCCTTGCGTGACAGCTGGGCGACAGACCATCGCCTGATACTGGTAACCGGGAATGCCGATCTGTTCATTACCGGGGAGCAGCCAGAACAATTGATTCTGGGCATCTACGCCCGGAGCAGGGCCAGTGCTGTGCCGGCACCGGCGCAAGCCGCCCTGGTTGAATTTCCTTACCTGGAAATCCCACCCGGGCCGGGGCAGATAGCCCAGGCACGATCGATTGGCGACCTGGGTGTTTTGCAGTTGGACCTTGCCAATGGTGTGCGCCTGAATTTGAAACAAACCGATTTCGAGGCGGACCAAGTTGATATTCGTGTGGATTTCGGCCGCGGACGGTCGCAGGAACCGGAAGACCGGCCCGGACTTGGGCCGCTGACGGAAGCCGTTGTAAACGAAAGCGCTCTCGGGGCTCTGGATAAGGATGCCCTGGAAAGGGCCCTGGCTGGAAAAAACTTGTCAGTGGACTTTAGAGTGGCCGAAGACAGTTTCTATTTCAGGGGTAAATCTGCACAGGCGGAAATCGAAACATTGGTGCAATTGCTCTATGCCCACCTGGCCGATCCGGGATTCCGGGATGATGCCTTTCAACACAGCCTGGAAAAGTTCAACCAGCGCTACCTGGCACTGGAGAAATCGGTCAACGGGGCCTTGACCCTGACCGGCCTTCGATTCTTATCCGGTGGCGACAATCGGTTCGGCCTGCCGGCCAGGGAGCACATTCAGAAACTCACCCTGGCGGATGTCAAGGCCTGGCTGATGCCGGCCCTCAAACAGGGGGCGCTGGAGGTATCGGTGGTCGGGGACTTCGACGTACCGGCGACCCGTGCCCTGCTGGCCCGCTATTTCGGTAACCTTCCCGCCCGGGGACGCACCGCTGATGTTGCCGTCCAACGGCTGCCGACCTTTCCAAACGGTCAGACACTGACACTCCAGATAGAGACACGGCTACCCAAGGGACTGACCATAGTGGCCTATCCCACCGCGGACGTGTGGGATATAAAACGGACCCGACGGCTGTCGGTCTTGAGCGAAGTCGTCACCGAACGCTTGCGGGTAGGGATCCGGGAGAAACTGGGTGCCGCCTATACGACCGCGGCCTTCAACCGGCCCGGGCGCGCCTACCCCGGTTTCGGGGTGTTTTTGACTTATGTGCAGGTGGCGCCGGATAAAGTTGCTTTGATACGCGATGAGGTCCGTAAAATCGTGCAAACTGTCGCCACAGCCGGTATCACTGCAGACGAATTGAAAAGGGCGCTGGATCCCACGTTGAGCGGGATACGCGATGCCCGGCGCCGCAACGGATATTGGCTCAACACTGTCCTGGCCGGTTCAACGGCCCACCCGGAGCAATTGCAATGGAGTCGGGATATCCTGGCTGACTATGCCGGCATAACCGTTGAGGAGGTGGAAGCGGCCGCCCGCAAGTACCTTGTGCGCGACCGTGCAGCAGATATCCTGGTGACGTCTCAAAGCGCACCCTGAGGCCTGGTCGTTTTCGTTTTCAGAGTGTGCATATCCAATGGTAATAGGTATCATTAAAGCAGTTGCCCAACGGGTTACCTTCTGATATGGCTCACTGGCACATTGTGGGTTAAACGGATTTTTAGGAGGTAAGTTCTGGATATAATAAACAAAATTTGGAAATTTTTCTCATCGGTACAGCTAACTGTTGTCGTGTTGTTGACCCTGGCGGGGACTTCAATTGTCGGCACCTTGATTCCTCAAAATCAAAGCCCTACCGATTATATACAGGCCTTCGGCGAGTTTGGTTTCAAACTCTTCAGTGTACTGGGGCTGTTTGACATGTACCATGCCTGGTGGTTCCTGCTGCTGCTGCTGGCCCTGACCGTGAACATCATTGTCTGTTCTATCGACCGGTTTCCGGCTGTTTGGAAAATCGTGCGCGGTTCACAAAAAGGTATCAAAGCTGGACGATTCCGGAAACTCTCCAACCGGCAGACGGTGGTGCACCGGGGCAGTCCGGACGACCTGCAATCAACCATTGAGAAGCTCATTGCCAAAAGTTTCGGGAAGCTGCAGGTCGAAAAGACGGATGGGGGCTTTCTCCTGTTTGCCGAAAAGCGGCGCTGGACGCGGCTGGGTGTGTACGTGGTACACACCAGTATCGTGCTGCTGCTGCTGGGTAGCATTATCGGATCGATCTACGGGTTCGAGGGCAGCGTAAACATCGCCGAAGGGGAAACGGTCGACACCATCCGATTAAGGAATTCCAATCAGATTTACAAACTCGATTTCAGCATCCGCTGCGACGATTTCGATGTAAGTTTCTATGAAACCGGTGCCCCCAAAGAATTTCGGTCCGACCTGACCTTGCTTGACAACGGCAACCCGGTCTACACCAAAAGTATCATTGTCAATGACCCGATCCGATTCCGGGGGATCAACATTTTCCAGTCCAGCTACGGGCAGATTCCGTCCGACAAGGTCACCCTGGGATTTACCAGCCAAGAAACCGGCATGAACTATACGGAGACAATGCAGCCCGGCCTGACGGTGGAGATTCCCGAGGACCTGGGCAGCCTCACCCTGCAAGGTTTAAATCGCCAGGCCACCTTCAAGGGGCACAATATCGGGGCGGCCTATGTGGCTACCTTAAAGGTCAAGGATTCTGAACCCCGGGAGATTTTGCTGCCCGTCAGGTTTCCGAGTTTTGACCGCATGCGCAAGGGCGACGTTTTCATCTCCGTTGTCGGGCAGGAAGAAAAATACTTCACCGGTCTGCAGGTGACCAGGGACCCTGGCGTCTGGGTGGTTTACACCGGTTTCATCCTGATGCTGGCCGGCTGCTTTATCACCTTTTTTATGTCCCACCAGCAGGTCCTGGTGGAGGTGGAGACCACCGCAGGGGAAACCCGGGTCAGAGTTTCTGGAACGGCGAACAAGAACAAGCTCGGTATGGACAGCCGGGTCGAGCGCCTGGCACAGGTGCTGGCCGATGAATCCCTATAGCCCGGTATTGATCTTTAGCCGGCAGGGGCAAGCTGATTTATAGAGGAACTATTATGAACAACTCCCAGATATTATCAATCGTAACATTTATATATGGTGCCGCTGCATTTTTGTATCTGGCGGCGTGGGCCTTTAAAAAGGACCCGCCGGGAAAGTTGGCAACAGCTACCACCCTGCTGGCGGTGGCCGGTAACCTGCTCGGCCTGTTGATGAGATGGCGGGAGTCCTATGCGCTGGGGATTGGCCATGCACCACTCTCCAACCTCTATGAATCCCTGGCGTTCTTCGCGCTGGTCATCGGCATTCTTTATCTAGTTATCGAGTGGCGTTATAAAAGTCGGATCATTGGGGTGTTTTGTGCCCCCCTGGCGTTCCTGGCCATTGCCTATGCCTCCCTGTCACCGAATATTAGTGACCGTATTCAGCCGCTGATACCCGCGTTGAAGAGCAACTGGCTGATCGCCCACGTCGTCCTCTGTTTTGTAGGTTATGCCGCGTTTGCCATCGCGTTCGGCGTTAGCATCATGTACCTGATCCGCCAGCGTGACAACTCAGAGCCCGGTCCCTTGCTGGCCCGGTTTCCCATCCCCCGCATTCTCGATGAGCTGAATTATCAGCTCATCATGTTCGGTTTTCTCTTCCTTTCCGCCGGGATCATCACCGGCGCCGTCTGGGCTAACTCCGCCTGGGGGCGTTATTGGGGATGGGACCCGAAGGAGACCTGGTCTCTGATTACCTGGTTCGTCTACGCAACGCTGCTGCATGCCAAGTTGATGCGGGGTTGGCATGGCCGTCGCATTGCCTATCTCTCCATCCTGGGTTTCTTTGCCGTTCTATTCACTTACTTCGGGGTAAATCTTCTTCCGGGGCTGCACAGCTACGGAGCTGGGTAGAAGCACTTCCGGCCCAGGTCCCCGGCGGCTGGGATCCAGGTCCTGATCGGGCGACTGTTCGCGAGGCGCAGGGACACCGCCACAAAAAACCTTCCTATATTCAAGCAGTTGACCGCTGATTCCCGACACCCCGTCGGGGCGGCGAGAAGACATTTCAGCCGCCTTTCTGAAAACGATTTCACTTGACAAAAACGCACTTTCTATGTACACAAGCCCAAATTATTTTTCCATCTGAAGGCGCATTTTCAGTGCTTTCAGGGAAATGTACGCACCCATTTGTCGGCTCGGGCGAACCGGTAAACAGGGACCTGTTTTGCGTTGTCAGGGTCAGCGTTCAGGGCGTAGCAGTTAAGACGCCTGGACGTGGGCAATCGAAACCACAAACCACAGCGTTACGGAGTTTCCATGAGTAAAATCGATGAAAAAGCTCAAGCAGTTTCAGAAGACTCAGCCAATGGGGCGGATGATGGCGCCGGAGGGCCGATTATCCTGTTTTTCATTGCCGGCCTGGTGGTCAGCCTCATTATCGGGTGGGTGATTTTCCCGAAGGTTCTTTACTCCCAGAAACGGCAGCCCATTGACTTTAATCATGCCCTGCATGTCGGCGAGGTTGAAGACGGGTGCAACAGCTGCCACTACTTCCGGGAAGACGGGTCTTTTTCCGGCATCCCCAAGCTGGCCTCCTGCGTGGAATGTCACGAGGATGTGCTGGGAGAGAGCGAGGAGGAGGCCAAGTTCGTAGCCGAGTATGTGGCCAAAGAGCGCGAGGTGCCCTGGCTGGTATATTCCAAACAGCCGCCTTGCGTCTATTTTTCCCATGCGGCCCACGTGCTGATGGCCAAAAACGATTGCGTGACCTGTCACGGGCATATCGGTGAATCCGAGAACTCGCCGATTTACGAGGAAAACCGGATTACCGGCTACAGCCGTAATATCTGGGGTTATAATATGGCCGGCATCAAGAAGAACAGTTGGGACCGCATGAAGATGGACGACTGCGCGGAATGCCATGCTGAAACAAAATTCGATTCCGGTGTGGAAGGCGGCATGTCCACTGAAATCTCTCGCCATTTTGACGAGATAGCGGCCACGGCGTTTCCGGGTACGACCCACAAAGGCAAAGGCACGAGCGTCCAGACCGAAAGGGGCGCTTGTTTTGTCTGCCACAAGTAACTGGCGATTGTGCCCGGAGGGAAGTGCACACCGGGCGTACACGATATACGTAAGGGGTAGATTCCATGAAAATTGACAGAAGAAGTTTCTTGTCGTTTGTAGTCGGCGGTGCAGCAGGGACGGCCCTGACCCCCATTCCCTGGAAGCTGACGGATGACAGTTCGATCTGGACCCAGATGTGGCCCTGGACACCGGTACCGGCCAATGGTGAGGTTGCTTATGCCGATTCGGTTTGCGACCTTTGTCCGGGCGGATGCGGTATTTCGGTTCGGAAAGTAGACGACCGGGCCATTAAAATCGAAGGTAAGAGCGGTCACCCGGTGAATGACGGCGGCATTTGCGCGCTCGGCCTTTCCGGTCTCCAGCTGCTCTATGGACCGACCCGGGTAAAGCAGCCGTTGAAAAGAGTAGGTACCCGCGGCGCCGGCCAGTGGGAAAAGATCTCCTGGGACGCAGCGCTCAAGGAAGTCGCGCAGAAGTTGAATGAAATCGCGGCGGCCGACAAGACCAAAGGGGTGGCCTGTATCGCTGATACGGATCGCGGTACCGTCCCCGGTCTGCTGAAACGATTCCTGCAGGCCTATGGCTCGCCGAACTTTATAAAAATGCCGGCCAGCGCAGACGCGTATGAACTGGCCATCAAGAAAATGCACGGCGTTGCCGCTACGGCCGGCTTCGATGCTGAAAATGCGGATTTTGTGATCAGCTTCGGATCCGGTGTTATCCAGGGTTGGGGCGCGCCAGTCCGGATGATCAAGGCCAATAGCGCCTGGAAGGCCGCGGGGGCAAAATTTACCCAGGTAGAGGCACGTAAATCCATCACCGCCGCCAAAGCCGACCAATGGTTGCCCATTAAGCCGGGCACCGAGGCCACGCTGGCCCTGGGTCTGGCCCACCTGATCCTAAAAAAGCATCCCCATCCGGCGCTCGGTCAGGGATTCGGCCCCCTGAAGAAAGCACTGGAGGGTTACTACCCCACGAAGGTGGCCGATGTGACAGGCCTGGACGAGGACTTGATCATCACTCTGGCCGGGGCTTTTGCCCGGGCGGACAAACCGCTGGCCCTTTACGGCAAGGGTCGGGGCACGACCCCGGGCAGTGTCGGTGAAGCGATGGCGGTACACACACTCAACATTCTCGCCGGCAATATCAATAAAAAAGGCGGCGTCTGGCTGATGGACGGCAGCGATACGGTCGAGTGGCCGGATTTCACAGCCGCCGCTGGGGCCGGGGGCCCTCGGGTGGACGGTGCCGCCAATGGTGCCTACCAAGACAGCCCGTACCTGCCCAGCCGGATGGTGTCGGCGTTGCTCGAGGACAGCTATCCGCTGCAGGCCCTGTTTGTTTCCAAGTCCAACCCCCTCTATTCACTGCCGGACAGCGAGAACGTCAAGGCGGCCTTTTCCAAGGTTCCCCTCATCGTGAGTTTTTCATCTTACATGGACGAAACGGCGGCCTTTGCCGATCTCATTCTCCCGAATCACCATTACCTGGAACGCCTGGAAGATGTTCCGTCTCCCACCGGCTATCCTGAAAAAATGGTGATGCTGGCTCAGCCGGTGGTAGAACCCCAGTTCAACACACAGCATACCGGTGATGTTGTCATTTCACTGGCCGGGACCGTCGGCGGTTCGGTGGCCGCGGCATTTGGCTGGGAAAATTACGAGGCCTGCCTGCAGGAACTTTTGGGCGACGCCTGGGACACGCTCCTGGAACGGGGCTATGTCGTGAATGAAGGCTCGGCCCTGGCGACCGACCTGACAGCACTCAAATTTGCCGGGCTGGATGCCGGTACAATAGCCCTGGAAGGCGACGCGGGTGCATTCCCGCTGGTCTTCATGCCCTACGACAGCCTGCGCCTGTCCAGCGGTTATATCGGCGATACGCCCTTTATGATGAAGACCGTCGAAGAGACGATCTTGCTGGGAAATGACTCCCTGGTGGAAATCAATCCCGCCACCGCCAAGAAGGCCGGGCTGCGCGCTGGAGATGCCGCAGTTATCGAAACTCCCCGCGGACGCGGCCGGGTAAAGGTACACCTCTATGACGGCATTCGGCCCGGGGTCATCGCCATGCCCAGGGGGCTCGGGCATACCGCTTATGATAAATACCTTGCCAACAAGGGTATTAATACTAATGCACTCATCGGACCGGTTGAGGATCCTGCTTCCGGCCTGGACGCTGCCTGGGGTATCAGGGCAAAACTGAGTAAAGCCTAATCATTATAGTAAGGGGTTCTTATGTCACAAGGACACAGCAATTCTAACTCGACCGAAAAGGGACAGAGTAGAGCCAAGAAGTACGGCATGGTGATCGACCTGGACAAGTGTACTGGCTGCGGCAGCTGTATGGTTGCCTGCATGCAGGAAAACAACGTTCCGTTCAAGGAAGATGAAACTGATAAATTGCTCAGTCTTACCTGGATGCGGATCTACAAGCTGAGCAACAAGAAATCCTTTCCGGATGCCGATATCTGTTACCTGCCCAGACCCTGTATGCATTGCGAAGGACACGGTGGACATTCGCCCTGCGTATCCGTTTGTCCCGCGACGGCGACAGACTACAGCCTCGAAACCGGCGTCGTTAGCCAGATCTACACCCGCTGTTTCGGCTGCCGATACTGCATGGGGGCTTGCCCCTACCATGCCCGGTATTTTAATTGGTGGGATCCGGTATGGCCCAAGGGCATGGAAAAATCGCTCAGCCCCAATGTCTCCGTCCGCATGCGCGGTATCGTGGAAAAATGCAGTTTCTGCTATCACCGCAGGCAGCTGGCGCTGGAGAAAGCCCATCTGGAAGGCCGCCGCGAACTCGCGGAAGACGAATACCAGACTTCATGCACCCAGGCCTGCCCGGCCGGCGCGATCACATTCGGTGATCTGTTCAATCCGGAGCATGCCGTTACCAAGATAGCCCAACCGGATCATCACCACGCCGGACGGCCCCAGAACCCGGATTGTTTCCGCCTGCTGGAGGAACTGGGCACCAATCCCAAGGTCTATTATATGACCACCCGCAAGTGGGTCCGGAAATTGGGCGATCACTATTTTGGGAAGAAAGAGGGGAAACGCGCCGCAGCGCATTAAAATTCGTCCGGGTGACCGGCGAGCTTAATAACCGCAACAGACTTTTTTTAGGAGCACAGAACTTATGGATTCTGCATTAATACCCAAAGGCGTTAAACGCTGTCCCGTCCCGCAGTTTGGATTGTGGCTCGGCGTTTGGACCGTTATCCTGCTCTGGGGCGTGTATGCTTTGCTACTTATCTGGTTCAAGGGACTCAACCAGACCAACATGAATGATTCCTATGGCTTCGCATTGTGGATCTGGGCCGACCTGGCGGTGATTGCCTTGGGTGGCGGGGCCTTTTTTACGGGGCTTTGCAAGTATATCTTCGGCAAAGATGAACTCAAGCACATAATTAATTATGCCGTGCTGCTCGGGTTTATCTGCTACAGCAGTGCCCAGCTGATCCTGGCCATAGACGTCGGCCAACCACTGCGCGCCTGGTTTATTTTCTGGCACGCCAATGTGCACTCCATGTTGACAGAGGTGGCTTTCTGCTTGAGCTGCTATTTCGGGGTTCTTACCATCGAGTACATCCCGCTGATTCTCGAGAACCGGCAACTGGATAAGATTCCTTTTGTCCACAACCTCACCCACAACATGCATGAAATCATGGCGGTTTTCGCTGCCACGGGTGCTTTCTTGAGCTTCTTCCATCAGGGGTCCCTGGGTGGTGTGGCTGGTGTTCTCTTCGGAAGACCCTTTGCCTTTCGAGAGCATATTTTCATATGGCCGTGGACGTTCTTTCTCTTCACCTGGTCGGCGGCGGCCTTCGGACCCAGCTTTACCCTTTTGTGTACAAAAATGATTGAATGGATCACCGGTAAGAAGCTGGTGAAACAAAGTGCCATTGAGTTACTGGCCAAGATTTCCGGCTGGATGATGATTACCTACGCCATCGCTAAAACAGCCGACACTGCCTACTGGGCGAGCCAGGTCAACATAGCAGATTTCTATACGAACAACCCCGGCTCGAACTACGGTTACTGGATCTTATTCACAGAAATTGTGGTGTGCGGTTTTGTACCGGCCCTCATGCTTATAACCCCCACCATACGCAAGAATCCGGTTCTGCTGACGGTGGCCATTATCCTGGCCTGTATTGGTGTTTCCATCAATCGCTGGGTCATGGTGCTCCAAGTAATGGCCGTGCCGATCATACCTTTCGAAGGGTTTGCCGCCTATTTCCCCAGCTGGCAGGAGATAGCCACCACGATTCTACCGGTAGCCTATGGCGTCATCCTGGTATCCCTGTCTTACCGCTATCTGCCGGTATTTCCGGATGAAGCCGAACTCAACCCCATCGAGGATGAAGAGGCTGCCCCGGCTGTGGAAGCCGCTGTTGAGGATGAAGACTCGGGCGACGATGCCGGCGTCGAACCGTTGCCAGCTGAAGCATAAACCGTTACGGAGGATGACAGATGTTTCCTTTTAATTTTGAATGGATCTGGGACATGTCCCACATAGTATTTATGGGCGGACTGTGGTACGCGCTTACCATTCTTGGTATCGGCATGACCTACTGCATCATTAAGGCCGCTCTGGATACGTTTCAGGGTAAAGGCGGCGGGCATCATCACTAAAACACCCGGATTCGTCTAAAGCAACCAACGCTCCTTCCATCTGCCGTGGGAGGAGCGTTTTTTTGTTCTTGATCTTACGCTGGCTCTTAATCATAATCTCGCATGAGGAGAGCAAACCTGACCGTGGCCGGGCATTGGGAAGTAAGATTTGGATTAAAAATATGAGTAAGAAGATAGCATGGATAAAATTATCATAGAGGGCGGTCGGCCCCTGCAGGGCAGCATCACCGTCAGTGGGTCCAAGAATGCCGCTTTACCAATCCTGGTATCATCGCTACTGACGGACGGAATGAGCGAATACGAAAACGTACCGCAGCTGCGGGATATCCAGAGCACCATCGACTTGCTGATGCACCTGGGTGCCCGGGTTTCGCGCCGGGCTGGGCGTGTGTGCATCGATGCCGGCGGCCTGGATTCCCATGAAGCGCCCTACGACCTGGTCCGTAAAATGCGGGCCTCGATCCTGGTGCTGGGTCCGCTGCTGGCGCGCCTGAAAAGAGCCCGCGTATCGCTGCCCGGTGGCTGTGCCATCGGAGCGCGACCCATCAACCTGCACCTGAAAGGAATGGAGAGGCTGGGGGCGACAATCGAATTAAAGCACGGCTATGTGGAGGCCCGCACGAAACAACTGCGCGGTGCTGAGATATACTTTGACGTGGCCACCGTCGGCGGCACTGAGAATCTCATGATGGCGGCCTGTCTGGCCGAAGGTCAAACCATCCTGCGCAATGCCGCCCGTGAGCCTGAAATCACCGCCCTGGCAGAGATTCTCAACGCCATGGGGGCCGATGTCCAGGGCGCCGGGTCTTCAGTGATTACCATCAACGGTGTCGAAACCCTCAAGCCGGCCGGGGCCACCATCATTCCCGACCGGATCGAGGCGGGTACATTCATGGTGGCGGCGGCCTTGGCCGGGGGGGATATCCGGGTGGAGAATTGTGAACCGGAACACCTGGGGGCCTCCATCAATAAATTGCGTCTGACTGGTGCCGAGGTCAACGTAGGTTCGCAATCGATCCAGGTATGCAGTCAGGGCCGCCTGAACGGCGTCGATATCAAGACCCAGCCGTTTCCCGGTTTTCCGACCGATATGCAAGCCCAATTCATGGTTTTGATGACCATCGCCAAGGGGCAGAGTCTCATTTCCGAAACCATTTTTGAAAACCGGTTCATCCATGTCAGCGAATTGAAACGGATGGGCGCCGATATAACCATCAATGGCAACGCTGCCATGGTGCGCGGAGTCACCAAGCTGTCCGGGGCGCCGGTCATGGCCACAGACCTGCGGGCCAGCGCATCGCTGGTACTGGCTGGCCTGGTGGCCGAAGGAACCACGGAGATCAGTCGGATTTATCACCTGGACCGGGGTTATGAAGCCCTTGAAGAGAAGTTTTTCAAGCTGGGAGCGGCAATCAAGCGCGTCAAGGAGTGACCCCCCAAATTGGTTTTCGTAAACAGCCGTAAATTTTGGGCGCGGCAAGCTGCCGGGCCCACATTCGCATTGATGTAAGACGGCAAGTAGAGACCGAACCCGCCATGGCCCGATTCAAGCGCCTTCCCCGAGGTGCGCGGGCCAATTAACCGCCGGCATTTCCGAATGCCTGCGAGCACGCTTCCCACCTGAACGTGATCTCAACCAACGCTTTAAATACTTTCTGGAAAAGCGATCTTGAAGTCTGCCGATAGACCCCTGTCCCTGGAAAGGCCGGCGGCCTTTTTTTGCCTGAGCCTGGCCGGTGGTCTGATCCTGGGCGAACAGTTTCCCGGGCATCTGGTACCACTTTTGCTGGCCGCGTTCGGTGTTGCGGGTTGCTTGCATTTGAAAGAACCCGGCCCCTTGCGCAGCTGGCTTGCGGCCGCGGGAGCAGTGTTGATTCTGGGTTATCTGTCCATACAACCCTGGGTCGCCCCGCATTTTCCGAACAGCCATATTAAACACCAGGCGGACGGATCGGCCGGTATCATCACAGGGCGGGTCACCGACCTGCCCCAGCGGTTTGGAAAGCGTTCCCGGTTTTTGCTCACCGTGGAAACCTTCAACGGCAGCAAAGCGAGCGGAAGCCTGCGTGTGTCAACGGTCGGCTCGCTGCTTGGGATTGCCTGCGGAGACCGGCTCCAGTTCCGGGCCCGGGTAAAGGGCATTCGCAATTTCAATAATCCCGGAGCGTTCGATTATCGCCGGTACCTGCGGTTAAAAAGGGTTTGGGGCTCGGCTTGGGTGCCGGCGGACAGGATCCGGTTGCTGGCCAAAGATCCTGTTCCGACCCCGCGAACCCGTTTGGTTCAGGTCCGGGCATTGCTCTCCGGGTGGATCACGACAATCCTCCCCGGTCGTGAAGGCCGCATTGCGGCCGCCCTGGTAACCGGTGACCGCAGCGGTATCACGCCGCGCCTGCGGGAGCAGTTCAATCGCCTGGGAATAGGGCATCTTTTAGCGATATCCGGATTACACATCGGGATCATTGCCACGGTTTCCTTCGGCTGCCTCTACTGGTTGGCCCGGCGTACGGCCTGTTTGGTTTACAGGGGGCGTTCCCGGCAGGCCGCAGCCCTTTTCACCCTTGGCCCGGTTATGGCCTACGGACTGATTGCGGGCTTTTCGCCCTCGACCCAGCGGGCCGTGATCATGGTAAGTGTCTACCTGCTTACCCTCATCCTTGACCGGTCGCAGGATGCCTTCAACACCCTGGCCGCCGCCGCCCTCATTATCCTGGTCCTCGACCCGCCCGCATTGTTTTCCGTATCATTTCAGTTGTCTTTCACGGCGGTATTTTTCATTCTGTATGGCCTGGCCTGCCTGCCCGACCGTTTGCGGCAGCCCCGGGGGTCCGTGGAAACCTCGCAGTGGCCGGCCAAGGCGGTCACTACCGTAACAACTTTCTTCTGGGTCTCTTTTTTTGCGATCCTGGGAACCGTGCCACTGTCCATGCATTATTTCAACCAGGTCTCCTGTGTCGGGCTGCTGAGCAGCTTCATTTATATTCCCTTGGTCGGGTTTATCACCGTCCCCCTGGCCTTGACGGCCTGCACCCTGTTTCCTGTTTCGGCGCTTTTAGCGGGTAAGCTGCTGCACGGCGCCGGATTCTTACTGGCCCGGTCGCTGGACCTGGCGGATGTCCTGACGGGCCTCAATTGGATATCCGTGCATACGGTCACGCTCAACTGGTTCGAGGTGGGCTGTCTGTTCAGTCTGCTTGTCCTGGTTTTACAATGGATCAAACTCATAAGCGGCCGTCTGTCCATGGGATTGAATCCCGGCGATCAGGCGCCGCCGGACCGCTGCGTTGGATATGTCCGGGTGGCAGTTGTGGTGGTCAGTTTTCTGCTGGTCGGCGATGTTTTTTATTGGTTGCATTATCGCTTCTGGCACCGGGACCTGCGGGTGACTTGCATCGATGTGCGCCAGGGCAGTGCGGCTCTCCTGGAATTCCCGGGTGGCCACACCATGCTGATCGATGGGGGTGGGTATTCCGACAATACCCTGTTCGATATGGGGGCCCGGGTGGTGGCACCCTTTCTCTGGGCCCGTAAGATATTGTCGGTGGATACCCTGGTTTTGACCCATCCCAACAGTGACCATTTAAACGGGCTGCTGTACATTGCCGATCGGTTTAATGTCGAGGAAATCTGGTCCAACGGGGAAAGTACGCCGACAAGAGGCTATCACCACTTTCTGCAGATTGTGAAGACACATAAAATAGCCAAACCGGCCTATGCCGACCTGCCCGTAGAGTCTGATATCGGCGGTGCCCGGGTAACCCGTCTATACCCGCCGCAGGATTTTTTAGACCGCAGCAGAACGGAAGCCTGGCGGGGGACCAACAATAATTCCCTTGTCCTCCGGGTGGCCCTGGGTGAGGCCTCTTTCCTGTTTGCCGGAGATATCATGCAGCGGGCGGAAGGCGAACTGGTACGCTTGGCCGGAGACCGGCTGCGAAGCAGGATTCTCTTTGTCCCCCATCATGGCAGCCGCACTTCGAGTAGTAAGCCGTTTTTAGAGGCTGTAACACCTGAAGTGGCAGTGATATCAGCCGGGTGGAAAAATCGCTTCAGGTTCCCGTCTAAAGCCGTGCTCAGGCGACTTGAGGCAATTGGTTGCCGGGTCTACCGGACGGATATTGATGGCGCGGTAACGTTTTCGGCAAGCGGCGGAAAATTGGAGGTTGAGACGCATTTCAAAGCGGTAGATTGAAGGGTCTTTGAATCGAAATCGGTATCGGGATAGGGTTTCGAGAATCGGTTCCGATTTCGAACCCGATAGCGATTTCGATTTCGAAGTACAAGGAACCCAGACCTGAAGGGATGCACGCAGGATATCCGCTATTATTCAGGTGGGACGGTCTTGCCTGGCCATCTAAAGCGCTTGACACTGCAGCGCATATGCTTTTAAAGTCCATCCTTTATGGTTCAATGTTCAATGGTTCAGGGTTCAGAGGTTGAAAGGACTTAACCCGGAACCATCTCGTGAACGGTTTTAACCTACGAAAAGGCTGTTTAGAGGAGACCCCCATGTCCGCGTTTACTTACGAACCTTTATTTTCTTATGGTGAAGACGATACCCAATATCGTCTGCTAACGGATCAACATGTATCAGAGACCACCATCAACGATAAAAAAGTGATAGTGGTGGCGCCCGCGGCGCTCGAACTGCTGGCGGAACAGGCCTTCAAGGACGTATCGCACATGCTGCGGCCCTCGCACCTGGCCCTGCTGCAAAAGATATTCAAGGATCCGGAAGCTTCCGAAAACGACCGGCTGGTGGCCCTGGAAATGATTAAGAATGCCGTGATCGCGGCCGACATGGACTTTCCCCTGTGCCAGGATACCGGCACGGCCATCATCATGGGTAAGAAAGGGCAGCAGGTCTGGGCGGATTTCTCCAACGAAGAGATGCTCAGCAAGGGGGTCTACAATGCCCACACCCAAAATAACCTGCGCTATTCACAGAACGCACCTTTGACCATGTTCGCTGAAAAGAACACCGGCTGTAACCTGCCGGCCCAGATCGAACTATATGCCACCGAAGGGGACGTTTACAAGTTTCTGTTCATGGCCAAAGGGGGCGGCTCGGCCAATAAAAGCTACCTTTTCCAGGAGACCAAGGCGGTGCTGAACCCGGACAGCCTCGATGCCTTTATGGAAGCCAAGATGAAAACCTTGGGCACGGCAGCCTGTCCGCCTTACCATCTGGCGTTCGTAGTAGGGGGCACGTCGGCGGAAATGACGCTCAAGACCGTGAAACTGGCCTCGGCCGGCTACCTGGACAACCTGCCCACCTCCGGCAGTGAAAACGGGCGCGCTTTCCGGGATCTGGAAATGGAAGCCCGGATGCTTGCGATTTCACAGAAGCTGGGGATCGGTGCCCAGTTCGGCGGTAAGTATTTCTGCCTGGAGACCCGGGTGATCCGCCTGCCGCGCCATGGGGCATCTTGTCCCATCGGCATCGGTGTGAGCTGCAGCGCCGACCGGAACATCAAGGCCAAAATTACCAGCCAGGGAATTTTTCTGGAGCAGCTGGAAACCGATCCAGCCAAGTACTTGCCGGAAGTGGATGTATCCGGACAGGAACCGGTCAATATCGACCTGAATCAGCCCATGGACGAGATCCGCAAGATCCTGACCCAGTATCCGGTGGCCACGCCGCTATCGCTTACCGGCAAAATCATCGTGGGCCGCGATATCGCCCATGCCAAGCTCAAAGAGCGCCTGGACAGCGGGGAGGATTTGCCCCAATACATTAAAAACCACATCATCTACTACGCCGGCCCGGCCAAGACGCCCGAAGGCTATGCCTCGGGTTCCTTCGGCCCAACCACTGCGGCGCGTATGGACCCCTATGTGTCGATCCTCCAGGCGCAGGGCGGCAGCATGGTCATGCTGGCCAAGGGCAATCGCTCCCAGCAGGTGACAGATGCCTGCAAAAAGTACGGCGGTTTCTACCTGGGTTCCATCGGCGGCCCGGCCGCCCGGCTTGGCAAGGAGTGCATCACCAATGTCGAAGTTTTGGAGTACCCGGAACTGGGCATGGAGGCCATCTTCATGATCACCGTGAAGGATTTTCCGGCGTTCATCCTTGTAGATGACAAGGGGAACGACTTCTTTGATGGGTTACTGTAGTCTTTCAGATAACGCGCGTAAACCTAAAATCAATATTTTCGCGCAGCGACGCTGAGGTGCAGAGAGAATCACATTTTTATCCGGCTGCGCCGGGAAACCTAAACCATTCAGGGTCCTGTTTTTCAGGTTTTGCGCACGCCAGTGCGCCCCCTTTTCTGGTTTTTGGTTGTCTCCGCGTCTTTGCGCCTTTGCGCGAGGCATGGTTTTTCTTTTATGATGACAACCGACATACAATGTCAACGCTGCGGCACCTGCTGTAAGTCCGGCGGCCCGGCCCTGCACCAGGAGGACCTGGAACTGGTGCAAAGCGGCAAACTCCCCCTGAGGGGTCTTTACACGATTCGTAAGGGGGAAATGGCCCGGGATAATGTGAAGGGTACCCTGCAGCCAGTAACAGCGGAGTTGATCAAGATCAAGGGGGCCGGGCGCACTTGGACCTGTTGCTACTATGATGCTGAATCGAACGGCTGCTCCATTTACGAAAACCGCCCGCTCGAATGCCGGGTCCTGAATTGCCGCGACACGGCGGCTATTGAAGCGATCTACGACCAGGGGCGCCTGACACGCAAAGATCTATTGGCGTCAGTTCCCCAACTGTGGGACCTCGTGGAAGAGCACGCGCGGAAATGCAATTATCGCGATCTGGCCGCTCTGGCAGCCCGCTTGCAAGCGGACCAAGATCGATCCGCAGCCGACAGCCTGGTGGAGATGGTTGGCTACGACGCTCATTTACGGGCGCTGATAATCGAAAAAGGCCGCCCTGATCCAACCCTGCTCGATTTTCTTTTCGGCCGACCCCTGGCGGATACCATGCCGGGATTCGGTTTAAACATTACCCAAAGCGGCAACAAACTGATTGTCGCGCCAACCAAGCCTTAATTGCAACTGATGTATGCCTTTTCCTGCAAGCTGTGACTTCACACGGTTTGTAAAAATCCCCGATTATTCCAGAGCTGGCGACCGTACTACTTATCGAAACTTGCTGATACATTTCAGTCGCTTGTATGTTTTTAAGGTCTAAGCCTGCTATTTTACGTAAAAACGAAGTCCGAAATTGAGGATAACTAAAATCACCTAAAACACGCTTGCGGCATAATCAGGATAATAGCTGGCAAAAGCCGCCCAAGAATAGCCTCCCAATTGTGCAGGAATGACATAACGTATTGATAAACTGGCAGTTCGATGTATACTCGAGTAGTCTACCCAAGTTGCGGGAAACCTCAGAATAACTAAATCGTTACTAAAACACGCAAGCAACATAATAACTAGTTATATGAATATGCACATAGATTGCGGTGTGAAAATGAAGAAAATCATTCTACAATTCTTTATATTGTCTCTGCTGCTTACAATATCTCTAAACTCCAGTAATGCAATGGATAAAAAGCCTGCATATTGGCCGACCAATGGTTGGAGAACCGCCTCTCCTGAAAGCCAAGGAATGGACTCTTACTTGCTGATAGAGATGCTGGATACGATATTGAACAAGAGACTTAAAGTTGAAAGTGTATTGATCATCCGTAATGGCTATATGGTGCTAGATGCATACAGTTACCCATATACGCAGAAAATTCCGCATCATATCGACGCATGCACGCAAAGTATCATCTCAGCACTGGTAGGTATCGCTATTGATAGTGGTTACATTAACTGTAAAAGTCAAAGACCTCCCGGACAGTCAGCCCTCTCGGGTCAGTGATTATTAGGCGGCCTCCTTTGACAATTCTTCTCGACGTTTTTTACCAAGCTCAAATGTCTCGATTGGCCGCCGGCCCTGA